>Ga0208789_1000175_pt1 | contig 82141 bp, 73 predicted proteins | sample Methanotroph_Enr_FD_187368 | JGI IMG/M metagenome (GOLD analysis project Ga0208789, IMG submission 187368) | Enriched soil microbial communities from Old Woman Creek wetland in Ohio, USA - Methanotroph_Enrichment_5 (SPAdes) (version 2) | ecosystem: Environmental > Terrestrial > Soil > Wetlands... | reverse complement strand
TCAGAGGATCGTCGGCAGGACCAGTTGAAATTGCCGACATAGCCGCCTTTAGGCGGCTCATGGTTTAAACCCACCGCTTTGAGCGGTTCACAAATCAAGCCCCCGGCTTTGCCGGGGGTACATGACTTTGGGATCTCCTGCCCTGTGGCGATTAGCAGTTGAAGCAGCCGGGGATCAGATAACATCTCCTGAAGAGAGGAAGTGTCGGATGAGTAATGCGGAACTCCTGGGCCTTATCGAAGAGGGTCTTTTTTTTCACCAGAGGCCGCAGGAATGGCACATGGCAGCGGAGCTGCTTCAACGCCTCTTTGTCGAGCAAGCCGCCGAACTTGCGCCGGTCAGGGTAATGGCAGAGACGATCAGGGATTATACCGGGGCCATGGACGCGTATGTCCAGCGTACTGCCTCCGGGTTCTGCCCCCGTTGTCCGGAGGTGTGCTGCCTCGCCATGCACGGCCGTTACGACGGACTGGATCTTGTTTACGCCCACGCTTTGGGGCTCGCGGTCCCGGATTATGACGAGGGTCTGAAAGACCATGACCCTTGCCAATTTATGTCCGAACATGGCTGTATAACCGCCAGGCCGTTGAGGCCGCTCAGGTGTCGCCTGTATTTCTGCAATCCGCTCAAAGAGCATATGGAAAAGGGGCCCGAAGCGCCCTATCAGGAGTTCAACGCACTCTTGAGCGAGGCCAAGGGGTTGTGGGAAAAACTGCCGGCAGAGATGGTGAGGATTGGGGCACGGTTAACAACTTCCTCTCCCTAATGGAGACGGGTAGGGGGGCGGGCATCTTGTCTGTCTTGCGAGCGGGGTTATCGCTTGCAAGGTTTCTATTTACCTGAAAAAAGCAGTTTGTCACGAATAATACTAATTTCGGTAAATAAAAACAACAGGTTGCAACAAAATCAGGGTTTGCCCAAAAGGGATTTTTGTTATTTGAATTTATCCTGTTTGGTTCCGGCTATGCCGGCTTAGGGTTAATAATATCAAAATCAATCGAGCAAGAAGCTGCTCGAAAACTCAGGCAGGATGACTACGCTCCGAACCGAGCCTGAATAATCCGCCTGACAACTGCTGAATAAGGAGCTGACATGGAACCCTCCCGCTATCTCAAGGTCTACCCCCGAGCCGACAAACCGGGGCGGGTCATGCTGCTGGCAACCCGGCGCTGCGCCGTGCTGGAATGCTCCGAGGCGCTGTGGGAACGGGTGCAAGCTGGGGACGGCCTGAGCGAACAGGAACGGTCCACCCTGAGTCGCCTGGGGGTGCTCGTCCCGGACCGGGATGTCGAACAAGAGGAGATGCGTGCCACCTTCGACACTATCAATGCCCAAAGCCGTCAATTTGCCGTTACCGCAACCCTGACCCTGGAGTGCAACCTGGCCTGTCCCTACTGTTTCGAGGACCCGTTCCGGGGGCGCTTTGTCATGAGCGGCGCAACGGCAGACCTGCTGGTACAGCGGCTGACGGAGCGCATGGCCGAGGGGCTTGACGTGACCGTGGACTTTTACGGCGGCGAGGCGTTGATGGCCCTTGCGCTGCTCAAGGGGATCGCCGGCCGCCTGGGTGACGCGGCTCGCAGCCACGGGGTGACGTTCAAGTTCAACCTATTCTCCAATGGCGTTTTGCTGACCCCTAGGGCCGTGGGTGAACTGATCCCTCTGGGGCTTGCAGCGGTCAGGACCACCATGGACGGACCGCCGGATATCCACGACAGCCAGCGTCCGTTTGTCTCGGGCAAAGGGAGCTTTGCGACCATCATGGCCAATGTCAGGGCGGTCCACAAGATGGTGCCCCTGGAGATCAACAGCAACTATACCCAGGCTAATTATCGCCGCTTCCCGGAACTGCTGGACCTGCTCTTGGCCGAGGGGATCGATCCCCGCAAGCTCAAGGCGGTGAGCTTCTCGCCGGTCATGCCCAAGGCTGACGGCAGTGTGGCCGGTGATCACAACTCCGCCTGTTGCTCCGTGAACGAGCCCTGGATGATCGAGTCGGCCCTGTTTCTGCGGGAGGCGGCGCTGCGGCGCGGTTTCCCGGTTGAAAAACTCTCGGCCGGCGCGTGCATGATCGAGTTCGAAAAGGACTGGGTAGTGGGGTATGACGGCTCGCTCTACAAGTGCCCGGTGTTCATGGGGCAGGAGGAAATGCGGGTCGGGAGCCTGGCCGAGGGGGTCTCGGACTACCGCAAATCCCACAACCTGGACGTCTGGAAGACTGACGAATGTCTGGAATGCGCCTATTTGCCGCTCTGCTTCGGAGGCTGCCGCTTCTTCCGCCGCCTGAATACCGGCGCCATCAATGGCGTGGACTGCCGTCGCGGGTATCTGGACAAGGCCCTGGAGCGGCTCGTGCGCCAGGATCTGGAGCTGCAACCCCGCCCTTGATATTCCCTCATCTATAGTAGATCCCGGTCGCGTAAAGTTTCTTTACGTTTTTGTAAGTCCGCACCAATAGCGCCTTTGGGGAGTTTTTTGTTCGAGGCGTAAAGTTTCTTTACGTTCCGGCTGGACCCTTGCCACGGGCGGGCTTGCGGCGGAAAATCGGCTGGGCGTAAAGTTTCTTTACGCTCGGAACCCCTCCTTCCCCACCCATTCTTCCTACCCCCGCCTCCTTTCATTATTCCATCATTTATGGCTGTCAGCCCTTTATCCACGGCTTTTAGAGGCATGCGGCGCCTCAGGCGTCCCGGAGCTTCGCCGGGGCTCGCCTCTGCGAATGGGTGGCCCGAAGATCGTGACCAGGTTTTTGTCGTCACCCCGCTGTATTGTAACATCCCGTAAAATAATCATAAATTTACAATAAAAATGGTTTGGCATGAAAGTTGATTAATAGCGGTGGTAAGAATCAAGAAAGGAGAGATGGCCATGGAACAGGGAAACGGCAATCATAGCGTTCAGGGCTCGAATGTCGATCTGCAACTCTCTTCGGTCGAGAGCGCCATACTGGTGCTGTTGCGGAGCCACATCCAGCATGCCGACCAGATCATTGACATACCGCGGTTGCAGGAGGAATGTCTGCGAGACGGCCTGACCGCCACGCAGTTCAGCCATGGATTCGTACGGCTCTTGACCCGTCGCCTGCTGGAACCGCGCGGGGATTTTACCTTCAGTCTCTCCGCGGAGGGGCACCGGCTGAAAGAGGCGCTCTGGGTGTGAATAGGGACTCGGATTGCAGGCACCTGGGAGGGCGAGATGAACGAGCAATGCCGGATGGATAAACAGACCGTGAAAAGGAACGAAGCAGTTCCCTTCCGCTGGGTCGATAAGGAAGACCTGCTGCATCGCGTCCGGAAAGGGACCCGCGAATTCATGGTTCTCTGTGCCAACATGGAGGTGGATCATGAACATCCGCCCGCCGATACGCACATTGCCACCCCCGCCGTCACGGCCATGATAGCCTTTGAGGGGGATTATCTGGGCGTCGTCTGGGCGCGTTGCGGCGAGCCGCTGGCCGGGCGCATAGCGGCCGGAATGCTGGGAGCCGGGCAGGCGGATGATGAAGATAATGTGCACGTTGCCCTGGGTGCGCTGATCAATGTTATTGGTGGCGACGTAAAACTCTTCCTCGCCCGTGGCGGTTACGCCGTGGACCTTTCGCTTCCCTGGGTATCATCCGCTGATGAAACCCATCACCCCCATTTCATCGGCGGTCCCGAGAGCTTGTTCTGCTCGTTCCTTCATGGTGAAGAGCGTTTGCTCGTGGGGGTGAACGTGAGAAAGGCCCTCTGAAGCCACGGGTGGCAATGGACCCGGCGTGCGGTGCATGGTCGGTTCCATTGCCAGGCAAACACCTTCAAAGACAACATCCCCCTTCGCAGCAATCACCTGCAAACCCATCGATTGCCGATGTCTGGCAAAGCTCGCAAAGAAACCGGACAAATTTGCGAAGGTCCTTGGGGCGGTATAGTAAAAAAATGTACGATTCGAAACCATCTTTGTGATACATTGCAAAACCGCATGCACGGCCACCCGTAGCTGCAAACAAACCGACAAGAGGAACATCCGATGGATAGAGCCAATTTCATCGAGCACAAGGGAAAAAAGATTTTCATACTGGATTTCAGCGATTGCCAGCCGCCAGAGATGCTTTCCATTATCGACGAGTGCGCCCGCCAGGTGCAGGCGCAGCCGAAAAAGTCGATTTATACCGTGACCATCGCCACCGGCGGCAAGTTCGATTTTGATGTGGTAGACAAGCTCAAAAAGCTTACCACCGATAACGAACCGTATGTCATAAAGTCGGCGGTGGTGGGCACGACCGGTATGCAACAGGTTGTGCTGATGATAGTCTCCAATTTCAGCAACCGCAAATTCGAGCTGTTTGATGACCTGGAGCAGGCCAAGAAATTCATCGCGGCCGATAACTAAGCAGCCTAATCCCCACACATCAATCAAACCGGTCCAGCCGCGGTGAGCCGTCATTTCTCGGTATGCCCGCTTTCGTATCCATTCGCGGCAAGGGAACCCATGACCACCTCTTTTGCAATCACAAGCGAGTACATCAAGCTGGACAGCCTTCTCAAGGGGGTCAATGCGGTCGGCTCCGGCGGCGAGGCCAAGCTTATCATCGCCGATGGTCTGGTGACGGTGAACGGAGAGCAGGAGCTGAGGCGTGGCCGCAAGCTGTATCCCGGCGACCGGGTCGGCTTGGCGGGAGATGTGTACCAGGTGGAGCGGGCCGTCCCCGTTTCCTGAATCCGTGACGCCTCCATGCTTCGCTTGTCCGGAAGGCCTCTGCCAGTGCATTTTAGGAAATTGAATTGACTTTCCAGGTGGTTTGAAACTACACTGCGCCCTCGTTTTGACGATTTCCGTGCCCTTGGGGCACGTTCCGGGAGATGATATGAATACACGTTTTCTTGACGCTTGCTGGGGTAAGCCGGTTGACCGTACACCGGTCTGGCTGATGCGCCAGGCGGGTCGTTACCTGCCCGAGTACATGGCCGTGCGCTCCAAGTGCACCTTTCTCGAACTGTGCAAGACCCCTGAACTGGCGGCCGAGGTGAGCATCCAGCCGGTGGATATCCTGGGCGTGGACGCCGCCATCATGTTCTCCGACATCCTTACCCCGGTGGAACCGATGGGGATGAAACTGGATTTTGTGCCTGGCCCGGTATTCGAACATCCCATCAGGACCATGGCCGATGTGGAGGCATTGCGCATCCCGCAGATGGAACAGGATGTCCCCTATGTCCTGGAAACGATCAAGATACTGTGTCGCGAACTTAGCGGCAAGGTGCCGCTGATCGGTTTCGGCGGGGCACCCTTTACCCTGGCTTGCTACATGGTTGAAGGGAAGGGTTCCAAGGATTTCGCCCAAATCAAGCGGATGATGTACGCCGCGCCCGACGTCTACGCGGCCCTGATGGAAAAGATCACCACCATGGATATGGAATACCTGAACGCCCAGATCAAGGCCGGAGCCCAGGCGATCCAGATCTTCGATACCTGGGGCGGCATCCTCTCTCCCTCCGATTACGAGAAATACGTGCTTCCCTACACCACCCGCCTGATCAACGGCCTGAACCGGATGGAGACGCCGATCATCCATTTTGTCAAGGGAGCCGGCACCATGCTGGATTCGGTGCAGAAAGCGGGCGGCAATGTGATGGGGCTGGACTGGCACGTCAACCTGGGCAGAGCGCGCGACGTGCTCGGCCAGGGCATGGCGGTGCAGGGCAACCTGGACCCGACCGTTCTCTATGCGCCCAAAGAGGTCATCGAGAAAGAGGTCAAACGGGTGCTGGACGAGAATGCCGGCCGTGCCGGGCATATCTTCAACCTGGGTCACGGCATCCTGCCGACCGTGGCGCCTGAGAATGCCAAATTCATGGTGGAGTGCGTGCACCGGCTGTCGCAGAGGTAACCCATGTCCGTTACAATGAAAAACGTGGTTGTCTTTGTCACCGACCTGGCCAGGGCCAAGATGTTTTATTGCAATCTGCTGCAACTCCCCCTGGCAGGTGAGACGGAGATGCTGCTGGAGTTTTTCCCCGGCAGTACGACCACCCTGGGAGTGGCCCTGGCGCTGCAGGACGAGGCCCGCAAGCTGGTGGGACGGCATACCGGCATTACCCTGCGTGTGGAGCAGATCGAGAAGCTGTGCGAGAGCCTCACCAGGGGCGGGGCGCGGTTTGTCGAACCGCTGGAATCGAGCCCGTGGGGCAGGATGGCGGTTGTAGCCGATCCGGACGGCAACCAGATAGCCCTGGTTGACCGCTAACCCCATAACACTACCTGCCACAGAGACACAGAGACGCAGAGGACATTAAAGGGAAAAGTACGTTTTTTTTCCGTGTCTCGCTTGGAAGCGCCTACTTTTGGCTGTGCCTCCGTGGCAAAATTGAAGGCTTTTGATATTTTTCCGATGGGAACAAAGATGAAACTCGTTACCACCGACCTGCTGCGGCAGGTTTCCGAACAGGCCCGCAGCGCCCCCCGCCTGCGCATGAACCACAACATCCATCCCTCCAACGACTCCCGTTGCCATCGCCTGTTGAACGCCATCGAACCCGGCTCCTACATCCGCCCCCACCGCCACCTGGACCCGGAGAAGGACGAAGCCTTCATCCTGATGAGCGGCCGGCTGGGGATCATCATCTTCTCCGACGACGGCGCGGTGGCCGAAGCGGTCACCCTCTCCCGCGATACGGGCATCCTGGCTGTCGATATTCCTCACGGTGCCTTTCACACCGCCCTGAGCCTGGAAACGGGGACGGTATTTTACGAGGCCAAGGCGGGACCCTACCTGCCACTTGCCGAGGCCGAGAAGGCATTCTGGGCGCCGGCCGAGGACGACTCCGCGGCTCATGCCTACCTGGAACGCCTGAAAAATCTCTGTACCACCTGACTCTGGAGCGACGATGAGGATTCCCCTGGCTCTGGTTGCGTTGCTGCTTGCCGCAACAATGGTATGCGCCGCACCTCCCGTTCCCGCACCCCCGAAGGTACGTCCCTATAGCGGTATCGGCGTCCTGATGTTGGATACTGTTGGCGCAGGAAAAACGACGGAGCCGTACCCTCTGTATGATGAGCCTGCCATTGCCCGTCTCGGCGAGCTTAACATTGCCAAGGTTCCTGCCTACGAGTGGATCTTCGGCACGTCCGGAACCATCCTGCCGCTGATCGTCATGGCCCGCAAGGGAAGCTGGCTTCGGGTGACCTACGACGACGCCGGGCGTGAAGCGTGGCTGAATCCCCGGCGATCGGCCCTGTTCCGGCCGTGGGATATCTTTTTTAAGGGGCAGTCAGTCCGGCTGTTGCCGGGTTTGCAGAAGAGGCAGTACCAGAGCTTTCAGCATCCGGGTAAGGGGCCAACGGCAGTTGTGACCCCGAATCAGCCATTCAGGGTGATCAAGCTGGAGAGCGATTGGGCCCTGGTTGTTTCCGATCGGAACACGCTGGGGTGGCTTCGCTGGCGGGATGAAGACGGCCGGTTGCTCATGGGGCTGGCAAACGCCAGGCCATAGGGCTTGAAGCGGGAGTCCGCACAAAAGCGTTGACGGCAGGACAACGGGTATGCTATGAAATTTTCCATGGAAACCCAGATCATCGCCATTGCAGCAGCACGAGCTATCGACGCCGCGGCGCGTTATGCCGCAGGTCTGTCTGCTGCCCGCTGATCATCGTTTCCGTACGATACGCCAGATAACAGCCGTGGGCAGCAGTCCACGGCTGTTTTTGTATCCGCATCACCGCTACTTGGAACTACGACAGTACATACTCTGTGGAGGAACATCATGAGAATCGAACTGGTGAAACCCGGAACCGGGGAGCTGACCTACGAGATCCGCAATATCGTCAATGTGGCAGAAAAGCTCCAGAAACACGGCGTCCGGATCAACTGGGAAAACATCGGCGACCCGATCGTCAAGGGGGAGCAGATCCCGGAATGGATGAAGGAAATCGTTGCCAAGGCGGTCATGGACAACCATACCTGGGGCTACTGTCACACCCGTGGCGTGCTGGAGACCCGCGAGTTCATTTGCGACACCACCAACAGCCGCGGCGGGGCCCAGATTACCCCGGACGACATCATCTTCTTCAACGGCTTGGGCGATGCCATCGCCAAGATCTACGGCTGTCTGCGCCCCGAGGCGCGGGTGCTGATGCCGTCCCCCTCCTACACCACCCATACCCTGGGTGAGATCGGCCACGCCCATTCCGCCCCCTCCCTGTTCCGGCTCAAGGCGGAGGACCGCTGGCACCCGGACATGGAGGACCTGCGCAACCACATCAAATATAACCCCAACATCTGCGCCATCATGATCATCAACCCGGATAACCCGACCGGCATGGTCTATACCGAGGAGATGCTGCGGGAAATCGTTGCCATTGCCCGGGAGAATGACCTGTTCATCATCGCCGACGAGGTCTACATCAACATCGTCTACAACGGCGAGAAGACCGTGCATATCAGCGACGTGATCGGGGACGTGCCGGCCATCTCCCTGAAGGGGATCTCCAAGGAATTTCCCTGGCCAGGTTCGCGCTGCGGCTGGATCGAGGTCTACAACGGCCACAACGACGAGCAGTTCCGCAAGTACGTCAACCTGATCCTGACCGGCAAGATGAACGAGGTCTGCTCCACCACCCTGCCCCAGACCGTTATCCCGGCCATCACGCGGCATCCCGAGTATGCCGGCTACCTGGCGGAGCGCATTGCCAGCTATGAACGGATGAGCAACATCACCTACGATTTCCTCAGCAAGGTCCCGGCCCTGCTGGTCAACCGCACCAACGGCGCCTTCTACATGGCGGTGGCCTTCAAGGATGGTCTGCTGACCAACCGACAGAGCATCCCCATCGCCAATCCCGAGGTCAAGGAGTTGGTGGATGGGCTGGTCAACCAGCCGGGCGTATCCCCTGACAAACGTTTCGTCTACCACATCCTGGCCGCCACCGGTATCTGCGTGGTGCCGCTCTCTTCGTTCTCCACCCCCTTGCAGGGCTTCCGCGTGACGCTCCTGGAAAAAGACGAGAACGAATGCCGCCGCATCTACCGCACCCTGGCGGAGAAGATCGGGGAATACCTGGCGTCGTAGACGCAAAAAAGGGGAAAGGCCAGTGCCTTTCCCCTTTTTCGTTTTTCTCCGACCAGACCCGAATCAGGCCTTCTTGTCCGTATCCTCTGTCTTGGGTTTGATCTCGATCTCGTCCTTGCCTTCCGATGCCTTCTTGAAGTTGCGGATACTCTTGCCCAGTGCGCCGCCGATCTCGGGCAATTTTCCGGCACCGAATACGACCAGCACGATGACCAGTATGATTATCAGTTCGGGCATGCCAAATCCAAACATTCGATCCTCCTCTGCTGCGTTTCAATTTTCGTCAGTATGTCATTGAAGTATTAAAAAATCAAGCGTCGTAGTGGGCGCGTACCGGTACCGGCCAGACCTTCCAACTCTAGGATGAACGGGGTTTTTTGCCCGTCCCTGCGCCGTTGACAGTATCTGGTCGGCGTGCTACAAGCAAGGATAATTTTTTGCCATGAGGGCGTTTATGCCAAACAATCAGCACATGAGCTTGTCAGCGATAAGGGCCAGGATGGTGACGACATCACTGGTTGTCGCCGTGGTGGTCGGGCTTCTCCTTTTTGCCGCGGGGGGCGGGGCGCTGGTTGTGGTGGGGGCCGTTGCCACGGCCCTGTTCAGTTCGCTGATCTGCGGGACGTCCCTCAGGAATTCCATTGCCGGGATCCGTTCCGAACAGTCCCGCGCCATGGCGTGCCTGTTGCCGACGGAAGACCTGTCCGCCATCCGGGGCGAGCAGGATGATATGAGGGCGCTCATGTCATCCTGGAGCATGATCATGGAAGCGCTGGAGATCAGGCAGAAGGAACGTCAGCAGTTACTGGAGCGGATTGTTGCCGCCGAGGAACAACTGAAGGTGATTGTCCACAGCCTGATGACCGGCGACGAAAAGGAGATCGCCCAGGTGCGCGATGCGGTGATCGCCATGGAAAGTATGAACAGTTCCTTCAGCCTGGTGATCGTGGAGCTGGACGAACTTTCCGGGCGCGCCGAGGAACGGGCCGCCATCTCCGGGGAGATGAGCGCAACAACGGATGCGATTGCCGAGAACATCAACCAATATTCCACGTTTGTGATCGAGACCTCCAGTTCCATCGAACAGATGGCCCGGGCCATCAGCGAGACGGCTGCCAACATCCGCGGCCTGTCGGCATCAACCGAGCAGACCGTATCGTCCATCAACCAGATCAGCGATTCGCAGGAGAATGTGCGCGACAACGCGGAGCGGAGCGCTTCGGCGTCGGAGAGCGTGCGCACCCAGGCCCAGCAGGGGCTGCGCAGCATGGCGGCCACACTGAAGGCCATGCACGAGATCGAGACGAGCAACGTCGAATCCTTTGAATCCATCAACCGTCTGTCGCGCCATTCGGCACGGGTAGGCGAGTTCCTGAGCGTCATCCAGGAGGTGGTAGAGCAGACCAACCTGCTTTCCCTGAATGCATCGATCATTGCAGCCCAGGCCGGGGAGCGGGGCCGGGCCTTTGCCGTTGTGGCCGAGGAGGTGCGTTCCCTGGCGCGCCGTACCTCCGCCTCCACCAAGGAGATCGAGGAACTGGTCCGCAACATCCAGAAGGAGACCGCGGCGGTGCAGCGTTCGGTGACCCAGGGGAAGGACAAGGTCAAGGAAGGGGTCAAGATCTCGTCCATGGCCAACGAGGCGTTGGTGGTGATCGAGAAGAGCGCCGAAGATGCTTCGCGCATGGGTGCGCGTATCGCCAGCGAGATCACCGAGCAGGCGACCGATATCCAGCGCATCACCGAAGAGGCCGAGAAGAACCTGGAGCGTGTCCAGCAGATTACCCTGAATACCGCGCACCAGCAGGAGGGGACCACGCTGATCGTGAAGAATCTGGAGCAGATGCGGGAGCTGGCGCAACGCATCAATTTCTCCGCCCAGGAACAGGCCAAGGGGAACCGCCTCTACCTGATGAGCGTTATGCAGGATAGTGAGCGCACCCAGCAGTTGAAACAGGATGCCTCGCTCCAGATCGAGGTTGCCCGGCAGGCGGTTGCTGCCGTGCAGCGTGTGGAAACGCTGATTACGTCCAATGCCGTTGAAAGCAGGAAGATCATGGATGGAATAACGACGCTGACCCGGCTGATCGACGAGTATCGTGGTGAAATTGTTATAGAATCTGAAGGGGAGGAACTCAGTTATGAATAGGTTTTTAGCGGCGTTGGCACTGCTGCCCTGTCTCGTTGCATCGGCCGCTGCCGCCGACATGGAGATCACCCCGTTCCGCACGGTCAACCAGAGCCCGCTGGTGCAGATTTTCGGGCTCCCGGCTGAAACCGGCGGCACGATTACCGCACCGGGGCGGGTCTCGGTCAGCCTGACCCAGGATGTGGCCAGCGACTATGCCGTCAGCAGCAACAGCCGCGAACAGATCTCGCTTGACGGGGAGTCGTACCGCTGGACCCTGGCGGCCCGTTACGGGCTGGGAGATCGCTTCGAGGCGGGGGTCGAGATACCGTACATCCTCTATGGCGGCGGCTTTCTGGACGACTTCGTCATTGACTGGCACAACACCTTCAATCTGCCCCAGGGTGGGCGCGAGACCGCTCCCAAGAACCGCCTGGGCTTCCGTTACAGCAAGGACGGCGTGCTAAAACTCAACATGACCCATGCCGGTTCCGGTGTCGGCGATATCAGCCTGACCGGAGGCATGAAGCTGTATGATGATCGTAGCGATGCCTCTCATGACAGTCTGGCGTTGCGCGCGGCCCTCAAGCTCCCCAGTGGCGACAGTGCCTCTCTGCGCGGCAGCGGCAGCACGGACTTCACGCTTTTGCTGTGCGGCGGCATGAACAATTTCACCGAATGGGGTACCCTGGGTCTGTTCGGATCGGTGGGCGGGATGGTCATGAGCAATGGGGACGTCCTGCGAGACCAGCAAAACAATCTGGTCGGCCTGGGGACCGTTGGCCTGGGATGGGCGCCGGCAGAGTGGATCTCGTTCAAGTTTCAGCTCGACTGGAACACGCCATTCTACCGGGGCAGCTCGCTGGATGAACTCTCCAAAACCTCCATGATGCTTGTCTCGGGCGGCGCTCTCAAGCTTCCCGGTGATTATCTGCTGGATATCGGCGTTTCCGAGGACGTGGCTGTTGCCACTGCACCGGATGTGACCTTCCATCTGGGACTCTCGAAAAAATTCTGATCCGGTTTCTCGATAGACTTGAATTCGTGCCGCCTCCAGCCTCCGTTGGTCGGAAGGCCTCTGCCTTTGCAGATAAGGCGAGAACAGGCGGCCCGGCGGAGGACCGGCGAAGTGAGCAGTGGAAAACGCCAAAGGGCGGGGACAATATCCCCGCCCTTTGGCGTTTCGGCAGCATGTTTCCGTAATCAATACTTCTGGTCAGCGTAGTCCACCCAGCCGCCGGCTAGCACCAGGGCCTTGTCAAACGGGGATATGTCGAAGGCGAAGCTCTTCTGTTTGCCGTTGCCGCTCACGGTCAGGGTTCCGGCCTGGATGTCGATATCCATGGCGGCGTCATTGTCGTCCGCGTGGGCAAAGATCTGGTCAAGGTCGGCCTTGGGCAACTCGATGGCGGCCATGCCGCAATTGAACATGTTCTGGCGGAAGATGCGGGCGAACGATTCGGCGATCACGGCGGTGATGCCGTTGACCTCGAATACCCAGGGGGCGTGCTCGCGGGACGAGCCGCAGCCGAAGTTGCCGCGGGATACCACGACCCGTGCATTGCGCGTCTTCGGCCCCTTGGGGTCAAAACCGGGCAGCTTCAGGTCTTCCAGGATGTAGGGCTTCAGATCTTCCTTGGTGATCTCGGTCAGGTACTTGGCCGGGATGATCTCGTCGGTGTTGATGTCGGAACGGTCGAGGAAGAGGACAGGTCCTCCGAAGGTTTTCATATGGTCACTCCTTGAGTAGATATAATCTTTAAAAGCTGAAACCTGCCACAGAGACACGGAGACACAGAGGTTCACAGAGAACACCCAAAAATCTTTTGCCTTCTCTTGCCTTTCCTCCGTGCCTCTGTGTCTCCGTGGCAGATGTTGATCTTAAAGGTACTTACGCGGGTCGGCGATCTTGCCTTCGATGGCACTCGCCGCTGCTGTTGCCGGCGACATCAGGTGCACCATGCCCCCCTTGCCCATGCGGCCCATGAAGTTGCGGTTGGTGGTTGAGGCGCAGACCTCGCCCTCGGCCAGCACGCCGTTCGACATCCCCAGGCAGGCGCCGCAGGTGGGGTTGGTGACGCAGAAACCGGCCTCCATGAAGATGTCGATCAATCCTTCCTTCATTGCCTCCTGCTGGATCTTGGGGGTTGCGGGAGAGAGGATGCCGCGCACCGTGGGAGCCAGTTTGCGCCCTTTCAGGATCTGGGCGGCGATGCGCAGGTCTTCCAGGCGTCCGTTGGTGCAGGAACCGAGATAGACCTGATCCACCGGAGAGTCGGGCATGTCTCCCACAGCCTTAGTCTGGTCCGGCTTGTAGCCGAAGGTGACGGTCGGTTGGAGGTTGGTGACGTCGATTGCGATTACCTGGTCATAGTCTGCGTCCGGATCGGCAGCCCACTTGGAATAGTCGGCCAGGGCCGCTTCCTTGGAGGCAAACTCATCCTTGATGAAGGGCCAGAGGAACTCGACCGTGGTTGCGTCCGGCATGCAGATGCCGGAGGTGCCGCCCGCCTCGATGGCCATGTTGCACAGGGTCATGCGGGATTCCATGGTCATAGTAGCTATGGTGTTGCCGTGGAACTCCATCACCCGGTCCGTGGCTCCGTTGACGCCGATCTTTCCGATAATGTGCAGGATCACGTCCTTGGCATAGACCCCCTTGGGGAGGGTGCCGGTGACGTTGAATTTTATGGTCTTGGGCTGGCGGAAGGCGCAGACCCCTTTCAGGATGCCGACCTCCAGGTCCGTGGTGCCGATACCGGCGGCAAAGGCGCCAAACGCGCCGTGGGTACAGGTATGGGAGTCGCCCATGATGACCGTATAGCCGGGGCGGATAAAGCCCTTTTCAGGGAACAGGGCGTGGCAGACGCCGTTGGCGCCGATATCGAAGAAGTCCTTGATATCGTGGCGTCGGGCCCAGTCGCGCAGGATCTTTGCCTGGGTGGCGGTCTTGGTGTCCTTGCTGGGGGTGACGTGATCGATGACCGCCTTGATCTTGGTGGTGTCGAAGACCCGGTCCTTGTTACGGCGGATCAGGTCGTCGATGGCGATGGGGGTGGTGATCTCGTGACAGAGGACAACGTCCAGTTTCAGCACCTTGGTGCCGGGGAACGGCTCGTCTACCAGGTGCGCCTCAAAAATTTTTTCCGCGGTTGTTTTGCCCATGGATCCATACCTCGCTCAATTCTGTAATGCTATCCTGTATACCTTATTGTTTTCGCCAATAAAAGCAGTATCTGGTGAGGTTGCCATCGCGAACGGAGATGGCTGGCACTGTTTATGCGCTTTTATTCCTGAGATGTTCGACCAGCAGCTTGGCGGCGGCGGGGAGGGCATCCAGGGAGCGGACGCAGATCTTCAGGTCCCGGTTGGCCCACGGTTCGTCCAGGATGATGGAGCGGATGCGCAGCCCCTTGAAATAGGGCTTGGCAGCCCCCTTGGGCACGATGCCGATGCCCAGCCCGGCCTCGACCATCAGGCAGAGGGCATCGAAGCTGTTGACCTGGATGCGAAGCTTTGGGGTCCGGTCCAGTTCATGGGCCGCCCTGAGGAGCTGGTTGTGTACCGCGCTCCCCACCGGCAGCCCGACAAAGTCGTAATCCAGGGTCTCCCTGAGGGTGATGGAGCGGCGGCTGGCCAGGGGATGCTCCTTGGGGGTGATGACGATCAACTGGTCCGAATGGTAGGGGAGGTACTCCAGGTCATGGCGGTAGGCCCCCATGGTAACGATCCCCACGTCGGCCGCGTTCTCTGCCACGGCATTCACTATGGCCTCGCTGATGTTGGCCTCCAGGTGGACGTGCACCTGGGGGTGGGCGTTCATGAACGACCGGATCTCGGCTGGTAGAAACTGGTTGATGGAAGAGATGTTGGCGGAAAGCCGGACATGGCCCCGAACGCCGCTGGCGTACTCGCGGATCTGGAGGGCGATGTTGTTCAGGTCGTGCAGTACGCCCCGCGCCAGCCCGAGCAGGGTGATGCCCGCCTCGGTCGGCACGACCCCCTTGTTCGTTCGCCGGAGCAGTTGGGTATGGAATGCGTCCTCCAGTTCGCTGATGCGCTTGCTGACGGCCGATGCGGCGATATGCTCCCGCTCGGCCGCGCCTGCAATGGTGCCTTCCTCGACGATGGTGACGAACAGCTTGAGAGATACGGGGTCAATGATCATCTTGGGCCTCGCAGATTGAGCGCAATGTGATACGTCTTGATATACTAAAGCGTACTACACCAAAGGGTTAGCCCAGGGCAAGAATATTTGGAGGAGATGCGCCATTACCGAAGTCCTTGCCGACAAAAATTCAGATGGCAAGCACCTGGAACGTGGTGTATAACCACGTTTAGCAAATAACATAAACATTTGGCTCACACAAAGGCACAAAGAACACAAAGAGTTCGGGCTTCAGATGATAGGTGATGTGTTTTTCTTTGCGACTTTGTGAGCTTTGTGTGAGAACCGATTTTCGAGGATTGTGTATGACCCCTGAACATCTCAAGGAACTGCTGGATTCAGTCAAACAGGGCACGATCGCCGTTGACGAGGCGCTGGAACAGTTGCGTCATTTTCCCTCCCAGGACCTGGGGTGTGCCCAGGTGGATCACCATCGCGAACTTCGCCAGGGGATGCCCGAGGTGATCTTCGGCGAGGGAAAGACCACCGAACAGATCGTGCGCATCATGGGCGCCATGGCTGACAAGGGAGGCAATTGCCTGGTGACGCGGCTTTCGGCGGATAAGGCGCATCAGGTGCTGACGGCATTTCCCGCTGCAACCTGGCATAACGATGCCCGCTGCCTGACCCTGGAACAACGCCCGGTGGAACAGCGGGGCAGGGGACAGATTCTGGTGGTGTCGGCCGGCACCTCGGACATCCCGGTGGCGGCCGAGGCGCTGGTGACGGCCCGCTTCCTGGGCAACGAGGTGGAGCATCTCTACGATGTCGGCGTTGCCGGCATCCACCGTCTGCTGGCCCGGCGTGAGCAGTTGGCGGCGGCCTCCGTGATCATCGTGGTTGCGGGCATGGAAGGGGCGCTCCCCTCGGTAGTGGGGGGGCTGGTGGCAAAGCCGGTGATCGCCGTGCCAACCTCCGTCGGCTATGGCGCCTCTTTTGGCGGTATTGCGGCCCTGCTGGGGATGCTCAACTCCTGCGCCGCCGGGGTGACGGTAGTCAACATCGACAACGGCTTTGGCGCGGCCAGCGCGGCAAGTCTGATCAACAGACAATAAAAATAATTTTCACACAAAGGCACAAAGGTCACAAAGAAGTACATTTTTGGATTCGGTTGTATGAGCGAGGTCGCCAATTAAGATGGCAATCCCGAAACGACCTCATGTGATTCTGTTTGTGATTTCCTTTGTGTCTTTGTAAGCTTTGTGAGAGCAAAAGGTTTTGTATGAAAATCATCTATTTCGACTGCTACGCCGGCATCTCCGGCGACATGACCGTTGGCGCGCTCCTGGACCTGGGGGTGCCGCTGGAACATCTCCAGGCGGAACTGGCCAAACTGGCGTTGCCCCCCGGCTCCTGTGAAATCTCCGCCAACCGCACGGAACGACAGCACATGCCGGCCCTGAAATTCGACGTGGCCGTGCACGACCACCATACCCACCGCCACTACGGCGGCATTGACGCCATGATCGCGGCCAGCGGTCTGGCGGAGCCGGTGAAGGAGCGGGCGCGCAAGATCTTTCGCCGTCTGGCCGAGGCCGAGGCAAAGGTGCATGGCGTCACCATTGACGAGGTCCATTTCCACGAGGTGGGCGCGGTGGATTCCATTGTGGACATTGTCGGGGCGGCCATCTGCCTTGACTATCTCGGTGTGGAGCAGGTGTTCGTCTCGCCGCTCCCCCTGGGGGGGGGCTTTGTGGAGACCGCCCATGGCCGCCTGCCGGTGCCGGCCCCGGCAACGGCAGAACTGCTGCAAGGGTTGGCGGTACATTCCGACCTGGGCTTGGGCGAGCGGGTGACCCCCACCGGTGCCGCCATCATCGCCGCCCTGGCCACCGGTGCCGCCAAACAGCCGGCCATGCGGCTGGAGCGAATCGGCAGTGGCGCCGGGGGCAAGGATTTTCCCGATTGTCCCAACATCCTGCGCGCCTTTCTCGGCACACTGGAAGCAGCGCCAGTGGCCGGTGACGAGGTGATGGTGGTGGAAACCAATATAGACGACTCAACACCCGAGGTGCTGGGGTATGTCATGGAGCGGCTTCTGGACGAGGGCGCGCTGGATGTGTTCTTTACCCCGATCCAGATGAAAAAGAACCGCCCGGCGGTACAACTCTCGTTTCTCTGCCGGCCGGAACAGCTCGCTCCCTTGGGTAGGCTGGTGCTGGCCGAGACCTCGGCCATCGGACTGCGGTACCGTGCGGCATCCCGCATCACCCTGGAACGCCGTATCGAGGAACGCCAGACCCCCTTTGGCGCCGTGCGTTTCAAACTGATCTTCGACGCGGGGCGTTGCGTGCGCTTCAGCCCGGAGTACGAGGACTGCCGCCGTATCGCCCGCGAACAGGGTATACCCTGCCGCGAGGTCATGGAGCGAGTGATGTGCTGCGGCCAGGTTGGTGAGGTTACAGAGACATGAGGATCTCCACCCTGAGCATCGGCGACGAACTGATCTGCGGCGAGGTGGTGGATACCAATGCCGCCCATATCGCCGGAATTCTCCTGGAGCATGGCCTTCATGTGCGGCGCCATGTGACCGTGGGGGATGTGGAGATGGATATCGGCACCGCCCTGAATGAGCTGGCTGCACAGTGCGACGCCCTGATCGTGACCGGTGGGCTCGGCCCCACCTTTGACGACCTGACCGCCCAGGCAGCCGCCCATGCGACCGGTCGGCGTCTCATGGTCAACGAAGAGGCCAGGGAGCATATTCGCCGCTACATGGCCGGCCGAAGGGCGCTCGCCGCCGGCCCTCCCTCCGACAAGCAGGTCATGATCCCGGCCAAATCCACTCTGATTCCCAATCCCAAGGGCACTGCCAGCGGATTTCACCTGATCCACAAGGGATGTTTTGTCTTTTTCCTGCCCGGCGTGCCGGCTGAGATGGAGGTCATGCTGAGGGAAACCATACTCCCCTTCCTGCTGGAGCGGGTTCCGCACAAAAAGAGCGTTCTCGGCACGTACCTCAACGTGTTCGGACTGTCCGAGCCCGAGGTAGATGCCCGGTTGAACGGGGCCGTGGCCCACTGCTCCTGCCTCGGGCTGAGTATCTGCGTCACCTTTCCCTGGGTGCGGGTCACGTTGCGGGCCGAGGCGGATACGGAAGCGGCTGCTCGGGCCAGTCTCCAGGAAGCGGTCGATATGGTGCGTGAACGGCTCGGGGAGCATGTCTATTCCGAGGGGACGGAAACCATGGACGAGACGGTGGCTGCCCTGCTGCGGAAAAGCGGTCTGACCCTGGCCCTGGCCGAGTCGTGCACCGGCGGCATGATCAGCCAGCGTATCACCGCCATCCCAGGCAGTTCCGCCTATTTCCTGGCGGGCGCGGTCACCTATAGTAATGCCTCCAAAGAACGTCAACTGGGCGTGCCCGCGGCTCTGCTCGTGGATAAGGGGGCGGTCAGCGCCGAGTGTGCGGAGGCCATGGCCCAGGGGGTGCGCCGTGCAGCCGGTAGCGACCTGGGGCTGGCGGTGACCGGTATTGCCGGCCCGGACGGCGGCAGCCCGGAAAAGCCGGTTGGGACGGTGTATATCTCCCTTGCCACGCCTTCGGGATGCCGGACCGAGCGTTTCCTGTTCGGCCGCAGCCGGGAGGAGATCCGTATCATGACCGCCTGGACGGCCCTGGACTGGCTGCGCAGGTATCTGGGGGAAGCGGGATAAACAGCAGTTCATGGGCAGGTGTTTCCGGCCGTGTCAACAGCCCTGTCCCTCATGCGACAGAATGTGTCCGGTCGCCGCTAAAACGTCCACATAAACCCTTGCGGGCCCCTGTCCAGGTATGCTACCTTTGAGCCCCTTAATTCCCCCAAATCCAACCATTCAGGAGATAGAAACTCATGTCGGAAAAAGCCACCTCGCAGGAGAAAAACAAGGCCATTGACCTGGCCCTGAGCCAGATCGAGAAACAGTTCGGCAAGGGTGCCATCATGCGCCTGGGTAATGACGAGGCGCTTCCGGGCGTGGAGGCCATCTCCACCGGTTCCATCTCCCTGGACATGGCCCTGGGAGTTGGCGGCGTACCCCGCGGCAGAGTCGTTGAGGTTTATGGCCCGGAGTCCTCCGGCAAGACCACCCTGGCGTTGCACATTGTTGCCGAGGCCCAGAAGCTGGGCGGCATCGCCGCCTTCGTGGACGCCGAGCACGCCCTGGACATCGGCTATGCCCGCAAGTTGGGGGTCAAGACCGATGACCTGCTGGTGTCCCAGCCGGACACGGGCGAGCAGGCGTTGGAGATCGCCGAGACCCTGGTGCGCAGCGGCGCCATCGACGTACTGGTGGTGGACTCCGTTGCCGCCCTGGTGCCCAAGGCGGAGATTGAGGGTGACATGGGGGATTCCCACATGGGCCTCCAGGCCCGGCTCATGTCCCAGGCGTTGCGCAAGCTGACCGGCATCATCAGCAAGTCCAACTGCTGCGTGATCTTCATCAACCAGATCCGCATGAAGATCGGGGTCATGTTCGGCAATCCCGAGACCACCACCGGCGGTAACGCCCTCAAGTTCTACGCCTCGGTGCGCATGGATATCCGCAAGATCGCCACCCTCAAGCAGGGTGACGCCGTGATCGGCTCCCGCACCAAGGTCAAGGTGGTCAAGAACAAGGTGGCCCCTCCCTTCAAGGAGGTGGAATTCGACATCCTCTACGGCGAGGGGATCTCCCGCACCGGTGATGTGCTCGACCTGGCCGTGGACAAGGGGATCATCGACAAGAGCGGCGCCTGGTTCTCCTACGGCAAGGAGCGCATCGGCCAGGGTCGCGAGAACTCACGCACCTGGCTGACCGAGCATCCCGAAACCCTGGCTGAGATCGAAGGGAAGCTGATGGCCCTGCTCAAGGCGCCGGCGGCAACCAAGACACCGGCGGCGACCAAGGCATAACCGGAGGAATCCATGGAACTGAACGATATCCTCACCGTTGCCGTCAAGGCCAAAGGTTCCGATATCCACATCAAGACCGGTCTCCCTCCCATCGTCCGCATCGACGGCAGGCTGCACCCGATCCCCAATGCCCCGCGGCTTTCGGCCGAGGATGTGTCCAGCATGGCCTACTCCATGATGAACCCCCGCCAGCGGCAGATCTTCGAGGAAAGCTGGGAGGTGGATCTGGCCCATGCCATACCGGGGTTGGGGCGTTTCAGGGTCAGCGCCTACCATCAGCGCGGCACGGTGGCCATGGTGTTCCGTGTCATTACCATGACCATCCCGTCGCTGGAGGGGCTGAACCTGCCGCCGGTGCTGAAGAAGATCTGTGCCGAGGAACGCGGCCTGGTCCTGGTGACCGGCACCACCGGTTCCGGCAAGTCATCCACCCTGGCTGCCATGATCGACTACATCAACCAGAACCGCACCTGCAACATCATCACCGTCGAAGACCCGGTCGAGTTCCTGCATCGGGACAACAAGAGCATCATCAGCCAGCGCGAGGTGGGGTGCGATACCCAGACCTTTGCCAGCGCCCTCAAGGGGGCCTTGCGCCAGGACCCGGACGTCATCCTGGTGGGCGAGATGCGCGACTTGGAAACCATTGAAACCGCCATGACCGCTGCCGAAACCGGTCATCTGGTCATGTCCACCCTGCACACCATGGACGCCGCCGAGACGATCAACCGCGTCATCGGCGTCTTTCCCCCCTATCACCAGCGACAGGTGCGCATCCAATTGGCCGGTATCCTCAAGGGGGTCATTTCCCAACGCCTGGTGCCCAAGGCGGACGGCAAGGGGCGGGTCCCGGCGGTGGAGATCATGCTCGGTACTGCCCGGGTCCGGGAGTGCATCGACGACGAGAACAAGACCAAGGAAATCCACGACGCCATTGCACAGGGCTTTGTGACCTATGGTATGCAGACCTTTGACCAGTCGCTGATGAAGCTCCTTACCAGCGGCCTGATCACCTATGACGAGGCCATGCGCCAAAGCTCCAATCCGGACGATTTTGCCCTCAAGATGTCCGGTATCTCCTCCACCTCCGACTCTTCCTGGGAGGGGTTCGAGCATAAGGCCGAGGAAGCGGCCGCGGAGCCCGAAAGTCTTGAAATCGAGAAATACTGAGCAGGCGCCCCTGGATCGGGCCTACCAGTATGCGCTCAGGCTCCTGACCGGCCGGGATTACACGGCGCTGAAGCTCGGACGGAAGCTCCGCGCCCGGGAATTCAGCGAGGAGGATGCGGAGGCGGTTGTGATGCGGTTGACCGCGGAGGGGTGGCTGGACGACCGTCGCTTTGCCGAGCGGTTTGCCGAGTCGGCCCTTTCCACGGGACGTTTCTTCGGCCCGCGCCTGCGGCTGGAGATGCGTCGCCGGGGGGTCTCCGCCGAGCTGGTAGCCGAGGTCATGGGGCGGATGCAGGGGGAGCACGATGAGGGCGATGAGCTGCGCTCCGTGCTTGAACGGCGTTTCCCCGGCTTTGTCTTTGCCGATGCATCCGACCGGGAGAAGCGGCGGGTGATCGCGTTCCTGCAACGGCGCGGCTTCAGCGGCAGCTCCATCCGTGATGCCCTGAATAACCGGGATTACACCGACTTGAATCCGTAACGCCTTCCCGGCTTCTCTCGCTTAGAATGCCTCAGTCCCGGCGTTTCAGGCGGAATGTACCTCCGGGGCGGCGTTCACCCTGCGAAACCGACAGGGAACTTCACGGGCGGCGATTGACTCCGGCATTTCGCTCGCTTCGCCGTTCAGGCGTCACGGATTCACGCAGAACCAAGCAACGTACTACACCATAGAGAAAAGGGCAGACATGACAGGCAACGAGATTCGCGCACGCTTTCTGACGTATTTTGCGGACCGGGGACATACGGTGGTTTCCAGTTCGGGCATCATTCCCAAGAACGACCCGACGTTGATGTTCACCAACGCCGGCATGAACCAGTTCAAGGACTGTTTCCTGGGAATGGAGAAGCGGGAGTACACACGGGCTTGCAGTTCCCAGAAGTGCGTACGGGCCGGCGGCAAGCACAATGACCTGGAGAACGTGGGGCGTACGGCGCGCCACCACACCTTCTTCGAGATGTTGGGCAACTTTTCCTTTGGCGATTACTTCAAGAAAGAGGCCATCGCCTATGCCTGGGAGTTCCTGACCGAGGACCTGAAGCTGGACAAGAGCCGCCTGTATGTTTCGGTCTATACCGATGACGACGAAGCCGCCGATATATGGCATTTCCAGCAGGGTATTTCCCGCGACCGGATCTTCCGCTTCGGCGAGAAGGATAACTTCTGGTCCATGGGAGATACCGGACCCTGTGGCCCCTGCACGGAGATCTTTTACGACCAGGGTCCGGAGGTTGGCTGCGGCAAGTCGGATTGCACCGTGGGGTGTGACTGCGACCGGTACATGGAGATCTGGAACAATGTCTTCATGCAGTTCAACCGTTCGGCCGACGGGGTCCTGACCCCGCTTCCCAAACCCGCGGTGGACACCGGCATGGGGTTGGAGCGGATCACGGCGGTCATGCAGGGGGTCGGCTCCAACTACGATACCGACCTGTTGCAGGGAATCATCCGCCACGTGGAACGCCTGTCCGGCAAGAAATACGGTGCGGACGTGAGGGACGACGTCTCCATGCGGGTCATCGCCGACCATTCCCGGGCCGTGACCTTCCTGATCTGCGACGGCGCGCTCCCCAGCAACGAGGGGCGCGGCTATGTGCTGCGCCGCATCATGCGCCGGGCTGCCCGCCATGCCAAGATGCTCGGTTTTGCCGAGCCCATGCTCTTTCACACGGTGGATGCGGTGCGCGACATGATGGGCGATTCCTACCCGGAACTGCTGGAGCGGGAAACCTACATCAAGAAGGTGGTCCTGGCCGAGGAGCAGCGGTTCGCCGAGACCCTCGACCGCGGCCTGGCCATCCTCAACGACGAGACGGCTGCGTTGCGTAGCGCCGGAAAGACCGTCATTCCCGGTGATGTGCTGTTCAAGCTGTACGATACCTTTGGTTTCCCCATCGACCTGACCGCCGACATCGTGGAGGCCGAGGGGTTCTCCATCGACGAGGCCGGTTTCGAGGCCTGCATGGAGAAACAGCGTGAGCAGGCCCGCGAACATTGGAAGGGATCGGGAGAGGCCGGTATTGCCCAGGTCTACAAGGAACTCCACAACCGCGGCCTGACCAGCGCATTCGTGGGATACGACGAGATGTCGGTCTACGCCCCGGTCATTGCCATTGTCAGGGACGGTGTCGAGGTGGAGTCGGCCGCTGCCGGCGAAACGGTCGAGGTTGTGACCGACACCACCCCGTTTTACGGCGAGTCGGGCGGCCAGAAGGGGGATTGCGGCACCATCTCCACCGGCAACGCCCACCTGGAGGTGCAGACCTCCAGCCGCCCCTTCCCCGACCTGATCGTGCATCATGCGGTGGTCCGCGAAGGGACCCTTGCCAGGGGTGACGCGGCCGATCTGAAGGTGGCCGTAGACGCCCGAGGCGCCACGGCCCGCAACCATACTGCCACGCATCTGCTCCAGACCGCCCTGCGTCGGGTGCTGGGGGACCACGTGAAACAGGCCGGATCATTGGTGTCCAGCGACCGCCTGAGGTTCGACTTTACCCATTTTTCCGCCATGACCGATGACGAGATCCGCCGGGTGGAGAACCTGGTGAACGGTTTTGTCATGGCAAACGATCCGGTCAACACGACGCTGATGGGAATCAGCGAGGCGGTCGAGGCCGGCGCTACCGCGCTGTTCGACGAAAAATACGGCGATACGGTGCGGGTGGTCCGGGTCGGCGACGTCAGCATGGAGTTGTGCGGCGGCACCCACGTGCGGGCGGCCGGCGATATCGGCCTGTTCAAGATTATCACCGAGACCGGCATCGCCGCCGGGGTGCGCCGTATCGAGGCCCAGACCGGAACAGGGGCCCTTGCCCTGGTACAGCAGACGGAAGACGAGATGCGCGCCATGGCGGCCCTGCTCAAGGCCGAGGGGGGCAATCCGCTCGACCGGCTGGAGAAGGTGCTGGCCCGCCAGAGGGAGTTGCAGCGCGAGATCGAATCGCTCCAGGGCAAGCTCAACGCGGCCGCTTCCGGGGATCTGCTCTCCCAGGCTGTTGAGGTGAACGGCGTGAAACTCCTGGCGGTACAGGTCCAGGTGGAGGATGTCAAGGCGTTGCGCGACCTGTCAGATACTCTCAGGGACCGAATAGGGGAAGGGGTCATTGTTCTTGGCGCTGCTATTGGTGGCAAGGCCAATCTGCTCGTCGCGGTTAGCAAAGGCCTCACAGCACGTTTCAAGGCGGGAGACATCATCAAACAACTGGCACCTCTTGTAGGCGGCAGCGGCGGCGGCAAGCCGGAACTGGCCCAGGCCGGCGGTTCATCGCCCGAAAAGCTGGGTGAGGTGCTGTCCGAGGCCGCGCGGGTTCTGGCGGGGATGTGACGGAAAGCGGAGTATTGGTTGATTAGCCGTTTGATCAGCGTGGCAGTCGATCAAACGGCTTTTTTCGTCTGTCCCTCAGGAGTGAATTGGGGTATAGATAGAGTTGCGTAAGTCATCCCTGATCGTTAATCGGCATAACGCTTTGAAAGGAACAAATCCATGCCGCGAGCCATGAAACAAATTGAAGCGGAGGTCATGGGGCTCGAAATTGAAGCACGGGCGACCCTTGCCGGGAGGCTGCTTATGAGCCTCGATGCCCCATCCGATTCCGAACTTGAACGACTTTGGCTTGATGAAGCGGAGCGCAGACTTCAAGACTACCGCCAGGGAACCGTACGTGGAATACCTGCGGATGATGTGTTTCGCCGGGCAATGGCAGAATTGAAATGAAATCGGAATTTCTGCCGGAAGCGGAAAAGGAACTCCGGGAAGCCGCACGCTATTACGAAAGTGAAGCGCCCGGTGTTGGCATTGCATTCATCGTCGAACTCCATAAAACTGTTGCCACCATACTTGACAATCCACTCGCCGCGCAGACCGTACGAAAAAGCATTCGCAAAAAGGTTCTCTCCCGTTTCCCATTCAACGTGCTCTATTCCGTGGAAGATGAAACCGTTGTGATAGTTGCTGTTGCTCATCAAAAACGCCGTCCGACATATTGGCAGCGCAGACTGAAAAAACGGAAACCGTGAAACGGGCCTTGCTAAACCTACAAACTTGATGTTTACCCGTGGGCTGACTGGGAGTTGGCGGTCAACGGCATGACGCCATTCACCATCGAGCCATTGAGATAGGAGTAAACAATGGAATTGGTCACTCGCGTGGTTCCCCGTGAAAACTACCGCCTGGAGCTTGAATTTGACAACGGCGAAGTGCGTTTGTTCGATGTCAGCCCCTATCTGGAGATGGGGGTTTTCAAGCGGTTGAAAGACCTGTCCCTGTTTGCAAAGGCATATGTTGCCTTTGACACGGTTTGCTGGCCCGGTGAGATCGATATCGCGCCGGAAACGCTTTACGACCTTTCTGTTTCGGTTAAGCCATGAGAGCAACCGAAACAGCCGCACAACTCCTCGATGCAATAACCTTTTGAACTTTTGTTCGTAGTACGGTAAACTGCCACCTTTCCGGGTTGGCAGTTTATTTTTTTGATAAGGAAACCGCAATGCACCACCTGATTCAGAAAGCCAATACCCTGATGGAGGCCTTGCCCTACATCCAGCGTTTCTCGGGCAAGACATTCGTCATCAAGTACGGTGGGCACGCCATGTCGGACGAGCTGCTGAAAAAGTCCTTTGCCATGGATGTCATCCTGCTCAAGTCCCTGGGGATCAATACGGTGATCGTGCATGGCGGCGGGCCGCAGATCAATGAAACCCTGAAGCGTTACGGCATCGTGTCCGAGTTCGTCAAGGGGATGCGGGTGACCGATGAGGCGACCATGTCGGTGGTGGAGATGGTGCTTGTGGGTCAGGTCAACAAGGAGGTCGTGGGGTACTTGAACCAGCACGGCGGCCGTGCGGTGGGCCTTTCCGGCAAGGACGGCACGTTGCTCCTGTCGCGCAAGATGCTCCAGGAGATACGCAATGACGACGGTTCCACTGAGCAGGTCGATATCGGCTTCGTGGGGGATGTGGTCAAGGTGAACATCGATCTCATCAAGACCCTTGAAAACGGCACGTATATCCCGGTAATCGCCCCGGTGGGCGTCGGTTCGGAGGGCGAGACGTACAATATCAACGCGGATGTGGTGGCGGGCCGGGTGGCCGCGGCGCTCAACGCCGAAAAGCTGATTCTGCTGACCGATACACCGGGCGTGCTGAACGCGGAAAAGCAGCTTATTCCTGCCATCAGCGTGGCGGAGATGCATCGTCTGATCGACGAGGATGCCATTACCGGAGGTATGATCCCCAAGGTGGTCTGCTGCGCCGAGGCCCTCAAAGACGGGGTGAAAAAGGCCCATATCATCGACGGCCGGACGGCACACGCCGTGTTGCTGGAAATTTTCACCGACGTGGGTATCGGGACCGAGATAGTCAAGTAGTTTCCGAACCGAAAACCGCTCGTTTCTGATCCGGGGGTCCGGACGGAAATAAAATAGGGAACGGAATGGATCTCAAATCCTGTGAATATGCGAAATATTTCCGTGTCGGCGAGATGGCGACACTCAAGATAGAGGAAGATTCGGGCATCTATCTGGAGTTGACCTGCATTATCGCCCAGGTATCCGATGTGGCCTGTGAACTCGCGATCATGTTCGACGAACTCCCGGCGAGTTCGATCGGTTCGGAGGTCCCGGCGACCCTTTCGGCCATGGTCGGCTACCTTCATTGCGAATGCCCGGTCGTCATCGGCAAAAACTCGTTCGAGCAGACGGCGTTCGCCCGTTTTGCCGGCGAGGCCGATATCAGGATCAAACGGAACTATATCCGGCAAGATGTGCTGATCCCCTTTCTCCACGAACCAGTGAAAGGGTTTGAGAATGCGAAGGAGTTGGTGCAGGAGCGCAGGAGCGATCCCGGCTCGGTTGCCTTCACCCGCGAGCCCTACGGCGAGGGTTACAAGGCCGTGGCGTGGCTCGGCAAGGATGACCTGCTCCCCATGCGGATCAACCTGGGGGGAGGCGGGGTGCGCTTTGCCACCGTAGACCCGTTTCCGCGCAATACCTTTCTGGCGTTGCAGATGTTTCTGGACTGGCCAAAGCCGAGGGTGATCCATGCGGTACTCAAGGTCATCCGATCAAAGCCGTTCGAGCAGACGCCCGAGGACCGGCCCTTTTACAACTGGGCCAAGATCAGGCTCAAGTCCCGGACCATCAGCATAACGGCGGGAAGTTACGATTTTATCGAGGATGCGGATCGCCAGTTCATCGTCGATTATATTCAGGAAATGCAGTCGCGCCATTCTTCCATGGTGGCGGAAGGGAATAACGGACCATGAACTCACAGCAATGGATCGAAAAATCCGACAAATACATCATGCGAACCTACGGCCGCTACCCGATCGTGCCGGTGCGGGGAGCCGGGAGCCGCCTGTGGGATGCGGACGGCAAGGAGTATCTGGATTTTCTGGGCGGGGTGGCGGTCAACAACCTGGGACATTGTCACCCGGCAGTGGTGGCGGCGCTTCAGAAACAGGCCGCCAAACTGATCCATTGCTCCAACTATTACCAGATCCCCCAGCAAATCGAGTTGGCCGAACTGTTGTGCAGCCACTCCTTTGCCGACAAGGCCTTTTTCTGCAACAGCGGCGCCGAGGCCAACGAGGCGGCCATCAAGCTGGCGAGGAAATACAGCCGCGACCAGTTCGGTCCCGAGCGCTACGAGATCATCACCGCCGCCGACTCCTTTCACGGCCGCACCATGGCCACGGTCTCGGCTACCGGCCAGGAAAAGGTCCAGCGGTTCTTTGATCCGTTGCTGCACGGCTTCAAGCATGTGCCATTCAATGACGTGGCCGCGCTTGAGGCCGCCGTCACCCCTACTACCTGCGCGATCATGCTGGAACCGATCCAGGGTGAGGGGGGGGTGAACGTCCCGGACCCTGGTTATTTCCGGGCAGTGCGGGAAATCTGCGACCGGCACGGCCTGATCCTGATCTTCGATGAGGTCCAGGTTGGCATGGGCAGGACCGGCAAGCTGTTTGCCTATGAGCATTTCGATATTGTTCCTGATATCATGACCCTGGCCAAGGCTCTGGCCGGCGGCGCGCCCATCGGCACCATGCTGGCCAAGGACAAGTTCGCCGCCGCCTTCGTACCGGGCACCCACGGCTCGACCTTCGGCGGCAATCCGCTGGTCTGCGCGGCCGCTCTCGCAACGGTACGGGTCATCCTGGAAGAGGGTATCCTCAACCGGACCGAGGAGATCGGCGAGTATCTGGTGGGTGAGTTGGAGACAGTGGGCAGGAAGTATCCCTTTGTCAAAGAGGTGCGGGGCATCGGCCTGATGATCGGCATGAGCCTGACCATTCCCGGTGCCGAGATCGTCAAGAAGGGGCACGAGCGTGGCGTGCTTCTGAATGTGACTCACGACACGGTGCTGCGTTTCGTGCCGCCGCTGGTGGTTACAAAACAGGAGATTGATTCCATGATTGCGATCCTCGACGGCATATTCGCCGGGATAGAGGTATAGGAGGGATTACCATGGCGCGACATTTTCTGGCGCTGCACGACTACACCAAGGCTGAACTGGATGCCCTTTTGGTCCTGGCCGGGGAACTGAAGGCGAAACAGAAACAGGGCATCTCCCATAAGCTGCTTGACGGCAAGACCGTGGCCTTGATCTTTGAAAAGGCCTCCACCCGGACCAGGGTCTCCTTTGAGGTGGGTGTCTTCCAGTTGGGCGGACACGGTCTGTTCATGTCGTCCGGCACCTCCCAGATGGGGCGCGGCGAGCCGATCAAGGACTCCGCTCGGGTCATGTCCCGCTACTGCGACGGCATCATGATCCGCACCTACGGCCAGGAGATCGTGGATGAGTTTGCCCGCTATTCCGGCGTGCCGGTGATCAACGGCCTGACCGACCTGTTCCACCCCTGCCAGATCATGGCCGACCTACAGACGGTGATCGAGCAGAAGGGAACCTACGAAGGCAAGCGGTTTGCCTGGGTGGGTGACGGCAACAACATGGCCAATACCTGGATCGAGGCGGCCGCCATTCTCGGTTTTGACCTGGCCCTGGCCTGCCCCAAAGGGTACGAGCCGGACGCTACGGTCATGGCGTGGGCGCAGGCCAAGGCTCCCGGCCGGATCACCCTGACCACCGATCCCGTGAAGGCGGTCAGGGATGCCGATGTCCTCAACACCGATGTCTGGGCCAGCATGGGGCAGGAATCGGAACAGAAGGTTCGTGAACAGGCGTTTGCCGGTTATTGTCTCGATGATTCCCTGCTGCAATCGGCAAAATCGAACTGCATCGTCATGCACTGCCTGCCTGCTCACCGCGGCGAGGAGATCAGCGACTCGGTCATAGAAGGCAAGAACTCGGTGGTCTGGGACGAGGCCGAAAATCGTCTTCATATACAAAAAGCAATCATGGCAACTTTGATAGCCTAGGAACGCCGCTTTTCCGCCATCTCGGCGTTGCCCTGCGGGAACTCCTTGTGCGACGTGGCGCTGCCACGCCTCCGCGGGTTCTCTTGGGCGCCTTGACCTGACGAAAAATCGACGCTCCTTATAAATACATTTTATATATTAAACACGATAAAGGAGAGCTACCACATGGCAAAAACGCAGAAGCAGGAAATCAAGAAGATCGTCCTGGCCTACTCGGGCGGGCTGGATACCTCCATCATCCTCAAGTGGCTCAAGAACGAGTACGGCTGCAAGGTGGTCGCCTTCTCGGCCGACCTGGGGCAGGGGGACGAACTGGACCCGATCCGTGAAAAGGCCCTGGCAACCGGTGCCGACAAGGTCTATATCGACGACTTGAAAGAGGAGTTTGTCCGCGATTTCGTGTTTCCCATGTTTCGCGCCAATGCCATCTACGAGAGCCATTACCTGCTGGGGACCTCCATTGCCCGGCCGCTGATCGCCAAGCGCCAGATGGAGATCGCCGCCAAGGAAAAATGCGATGCCGTCTCCCATGGCGCCACCGGCAAGGGGAACGATCAGGTCCGCTTCGAGCTGGCCTATTACCACTTCAACCCGGCCATCAAGGTCGTAGCCCCCTGGCGCGAGTGGACCCTCAACAGCCGCCAGGCCCTGATCGAGTACGCCAAAAAGAACGGCATTCCGATCCCGACAATCAAGAAGCGCCCCTGGTCGTCCGACCGCAACCTGCTGCACATCTCCTTTGAAGGGGGCATCCTGGAGGATACCTGGGCCGAGGCCCCGGAAGAGATGTACGTGCTGACCAAGTCGCCGGAAAAGGCGCCCAACAAGCCGCAGTACGTGGAGATCGAGTTCAAGAACGGCAACGCCGTTGCCGTGGACGGCAAAAAGATGACGCCGGCGCAACTGCTGGCGCACCTCAACTACCTCGGCGGCCAGCACGGCATCGGCCGGGTGGACCTGCTGGAGAATCGTTCCGTGGGGATGAAATCCCGCGGGGTGTATGAGACCCCCGGCGGAACCATCCTGCGCGAGGCCCATTCGGCGGTGGAGCAGATCACCATGGACCGCGAGGTGATGCGTATCCGTGATGGGCTGATCCCCGAATATGCCCGCCTGGTCTATGCCGGCTACTGGTTCTCCCCCGAACGCCTGATGCTGCAAACCCTGGTGGACGATTCCCAGAAGTGCGTCAACGGTGTGGCCCGGCTCAAGCTGTACAAAGGGCTTTGCCGTACCGTTGGCCGCAAGTCCGAGACCGACTCGCTCTTCAACCTGGACTTTGCCACCTTTGAGAAGGATCAGGTCTACAACCAGGCCGACGCCGAAGGGTTTATCAAGATCAACAGCCTGCGGCTCAGGATCAGGTCGCTGATGCAGGCCCAGCGCGGCAAGAAGTAGCAGAGGAGAGTCAAGCATGGCAAATGAAGAAACAGACGTATCCAAGGATAAGCTCTGGGGCGGGCGCTTCACGCAGCCCACGGACAAATTCGTGGAGGAATTTACCGCCTCCATCGGGTTTGACAAACGCCTGTACCACCAGGATATTCGCGGTTCCATCGCCCATGCCCGCATGCTGGGAAAACAGGGGATCATCCCGATCTCGGATGTGGAAACCATTGTCCACGGCCTTCAGCAGATATTGCAACAGATCGAGGCAGGTGAGTTCGACTTCTCCGTAAGCCTGGAAGATATCCACATGAACATCGAGTCGCGCCTCTCCGCCAGGATCGGGGAGGCGGGCAAGCGTCTGCATACCGGCCGCTCCCGCAACGACCAGGTGGCGCTGGATATCCGTCTCTACCTGCGGGACGAGATCGTGGAGATCGATACCTTCCTGGACCTGCTGATCGATGCCCTGCTGACCCAGGCCGAGGCCAACATCGATACGATCATGCCCGGTTTTACCCATTTGCAGACCGCCCAGCCGATCCTGTTCGCCCACCACCTGATGGCCTACGTGGAGATGTTCAATCGGGATCGGGCGCGCATGGAAGATTGCCTCAAACGGGTCAATGTCATGCCGCTGGGAGCGGGGGCGCTGGCCGGGACAACCTTTCCCATCGACCGGGAATACGTGGCCGAACAACTGGGTTTCCCCACCATAACGCGCAACTCGCTGGATTCGGTTTCCGACCGTGATTTCGCGCTGGAATTCCTGGGAGCCGCATCGATCCTGATGATGCACCTGTCCCGTTTTTCCGAGGAGTTGATCCTCTGGTCCACCAGCGAATTCAAGTTTGTCGAACTGTCCGACTCCTTCTGTACCGGGTCGTCCATCATGCCGCAGAAGAAAAACCCGGACGTGCCCGAGCTGGTGCGGGGCAAGACCGGCCGGGTATACGGCAATCTGATGGCGATGCTGACTGTTATGAAGTCGTTGCCGCTGGCCTATAACAAGGATATGCAGGAGGACAAGGAACCGCTTTTCGATACCATCGATACGGTCAAGGGGAGCCTCAAGATCTTTGCCGATATGATTGCCGAGATGCGCGTCAACGAGGGACGCATGCGCAAGGCTGCCGAGTTCGGCTTCTCAACCGCCACCGATGTGGCCGACTATCTGGTGCGCAAGGGGCTGCCGTTCCGCGATGCCCACGAGGCGGTGGGCAATGCGGTGAAATACTGCATCGAGAACGAGATGGATATCTCCGAATTGTCCCTGGCCGAGTGGCAACTCTTTTCACCCTACTTTGGTGACGACATCTTTGCTGTCATTACCGTCGAAGCCAGTGTCAATGCCCGTGATGTTCCGGGCGGAACATCGCGGGAGCGGGTCTGGAGCGAGATCATACGGTTCCGGGAAGGGAAATAGGCAAACGTGCAATCTGCCACGGAGACACAGAGACACAGAGGAGAAGCAGTACTATACTGTATCGGACAAAGTCCGCTGAGTTTACTACGGGCAGCCGGGTCAGCTTTCAAGTACATAGTGATTGCAGATTTTCTCCGTGTCTCTGTGTCTCTGTGGCAGGAGGTCGGTTAAGGATGTACTGCGAATTCTTCGGATTCAGCGAAAAGCCGTTCACCATCACTCCCAATCCGAATTTCATTTATCTGAGCGGAATTCACCGGGAGGCGTTCGCCCACCTGCTCTACGGCATCGACAGCCATGCCGGGTTCATTGCCCTGACCGGCGAGGTGGGGACCGGGAAGACCACGGTGCTGCGCACGCTGCTCTCCCAGCTCAGCCCGGAAAAGTACAGCAGCGCATTGATCTTCAACCCCTGCCTGTCCCGTGGGCAATTATTGGCAAACATCTGCGAAGAATTCGGGGTCAATCCGGGTAAAAAGACCGGTTTTGCCTATCTTGAGGCCCTCAACAGGTATCTCCTGGAACAGAACAGTGCCGGCAGGACAGTGGTGCTGGTGATCGACGAGGCTCAGAACCTGAAACCCGAGGTGCTGGAACAGATCAGGCTCATCTCCAATCTGGAAACGGAACGGGATAAATTGATCCAGATTATCCTGGCCGGGCAGCCGGAACTGGAGGATGTCCTGGCCCGGCACGACCTGCGGCAACTCAGCCAACGCATAACGGTACGTTGCCGGTTGACACCCATGGACCTGCACGATACCGGCGATTACATCAATCATCGGATCAGGGTCTCGGGCAGCCGTATCCCCGGTCTGTTTTCCAGCAAGGCCGTAAAGAAGATCTATCGTTTTTCCCGGGGGACACCCCGGCTGATCAATGTTGCTTGCGAGCAGGCACTGCTGATGGCCTGGACACGGGAAAGCCTTGTCGTCACCCCCTCCATCGCTGCCCAGGTTATTACCCAGGTTGCTGCCGAGGCACGGCAGGGTTTCAGCCGCCGCGGTCTGTTGCGGCGTATCAGCAGGTGGCTTTTTGCCGGAAAGAGACGATGATATGAGTTATATCCTAGATGCCTTGAAAAAACTGGAAAGCGAAAAATCGAAAAAGACACGCAGCGACGGCATGGTGAATATCGCCGGGGCGCTGTTGAGAGATGAGCCGCGGCGGACCTCATCGGGGATTGCCTGGAAGGTTGCCGCAGTGGTGGTGGTCGCCTCGCTGGTCACCTTTGCCGTGACCTGGTTTGTTCTGCACGCCGACAAGAGGAAGCGACGTTCCAAGCCTCCCGCCGTTGTGCAGGCGACCCCTGTTGCACCGCCGGTTGTAGCTCCTCCCGTGACGCCGGTGCAACCACCACCCGCCGCCGTGCCGTCCCCCGCGCCTCCGGTAACCGCGGCAAAGCCGTCGGCGCCCCATGTTCCGTCCCCGAAACCCCAGGCGGTCGTGCCTTCCGCCCCCGCGGCAGGGGACGATGTTTCCGCCAGTAAGCAGGTTGAACGGCAGAAGAAGCAGAAAAGGCAGAATGTTCGACCTGCCGGCGAGGTGCAGCCTGTGGCTCCAACCTTGAGTGCGCCGCCCGCAGACATCAAGGTGTCCGGGATTGCCTGGCAGGATGAACGCAATGCCCGGCGGGCGATCGTGAACGGATTTCTCCTGCATGAGGGGAGTGTCGTGTCCGGCGCAAGGATAACGGAGATTCTCAAGGACCGGGTCCGCTTTTCCTCGGGCGACAAGGTTTTTGAAGCCCCGCTTCTGATGTCCGTTGTGCCGGGGGCAGGCAAGTAATCGTAGGAGAGAGGTGTTCCATGCGCCGTTTGTGGCTGTTACTCGTCATACCGCTGCTGATCGCTGCTTGCGGCAAGAAGGGGGCATTGATCTATCCCGACATGCTGGTGCCGGAGTCACCGGCTGCGGTTACGCTCCGCCAGACAGGGCTTGGTATGAAACTCGCCTTTGTTCTGCCCCAGAAAGACCTGGCCGGCCGGCCACTTGCCGGCTTGGCAGGGGTCAAGGTGTTCAAGCGGGAAACCGTGCCGGATCAAGGCGTATGCGAGGCGTGCACGGACGCCTTTCGCCTTTTCAAGACATTGTACGTAGATATGCAGGACGACAGCGTCCGGCGCTACGGTTCTATGATGATGGTCCTGGATAGTGATGTGACGGCTGGCAGGAGGTATGCCTACCGGGTTGTGCCCTTTATGAAGCAGGGTGTGGAGGGTCAGGGATCGGCGACGGTTGCGGCCGTCATGGTGCAACCGCCCCCGCCCCCCGTTCTCTCCGCTATGCCGACGCCCACGGAGATTGTGTTGCAATTTGAGGGCAACCATGCCGTTACGGGTACCTTTGTGGGCTATAACCTGTATCGTGTTGTCAAGGGCGGCTCCCTCCCGTTTCTGCCGTTGAACAAAGAGCCCTTGCCGGGCAACAGCTACACCGACAGCGTTCCTGATCGTCGCCTGGTCTACAGTTATGCGGCCCGGACGGTTGTGCGGACAGCGACCGGCGAACTGGTGGAGAGCATCCTGTCGAACCAGGTTGAAGCTGCATTGAAGAACGACGACTAGGGCGACATGTGATGAGGCAACAAAAAAGGCATCCGTTTCCGGATGCCTTTTTCAATTGGAACTGCTGAGTGCTCAATAATTACTTGGCAACGGTTTCAGCCAGTTTGGTTGCAATCTCTTTGTAGGGGTTGGCGAACAGGATGATCAGGCAGACAACCAGGGCGTAGATGGCCAGAGACTCGATCATGGCCAGACCGATCATCATGGTGGTCAGGATCTTGCCGGAAGCGCCGGGGTTACGGGAAACGCCTTCAACGGCGCTTTTAACTGCCAGACCCTGGCCGATGCCGGTACCCAGGGTACCCAGTGCCATACCAATACCTGCTGCAAGAACGCACATTGTGAAAAAGCTCATCTTTACTTCTCCTCTCTTCTTTTGGTTAATATCCTAAACAGTATAGGATTTTTGAAATCGTTATTAGTATGAGGCGAGGCATTTTTCGTCCTGGCAAGGCTGTCGAGGATGAGTGCGGAGGCGTAGCAGCGCTACGCCGCACAAGCAAGTCCGAAGACTTACGCAGCCAGGGCGGAAAAGGACCGCCTCCTAGTGGGCTTCTTCGAGCGACCCCTGGATATAGATCATGGCCAGCAGCATGAAGACAAATGCCTGGATAAAGGATACCAGCACACCCATCAGCATCATCGGCAGCGGCACCAGGAAAGGGGCCAGGCCGAAGAAGATCATCAGGACCAGTTCATGGCCATTCATGTTGCCGAAGAGACGCAGTGTGAGCGATACCGGACGGCTCAGGTGGCCGATGACCTCGATGAAGAACATGATCGGCGCCAGCCAGGCGATAGGACCCATGAAATGTTTCAGATAGTGCAGGCCGTGGTGCTTGATCCCGACCACGTGAGTGGACAGAAAGACGATAACGGCACAGGCCGCGGTGGTGTTGATGTTGGCGGTCGGGGGAAAGAAACCGGGAACCAGGCCGATCAGGTTGGATACCAGGATGAAGATGGCCAACGTGGCAATCAGGGGGAAAAAGGGACGGCCATGTTCGCCCATGGTCTCGACGATCATATTCTCGATGCCGCCGATCACCACTTCCATGAAGTTCTGCAGGCCGCTGGGGATGGACTTGAGCGACTTGGTAGCCAGCAGGGATACGATCAGGAGCAGGCAGATCACCAGCCAGGTGTAGGCAATGGCATCGGCACTGGCCTCATTGATGTGCAACGGCTCAAGCAACGTGCGGAAGAACTGCAGAAAAAGTAAGGGGTGAACCATGAAACTAACCTCCTGTGCGCAGGGCACAATATAGTGAAAGTGCGATAATGTTGGCAACAATGACCGACAAGCCAACCAGCAGGCCTATCAGTGAAAACCATCCCGAGATTATGAGCAGATACAGCGTCAGGCCGGTCACGGCGATGCGGGCGATAAACCGCATCTGGGCATACAGGTTCGGTTTTGCGGGAAGCAGCCCGAGTATCCGCTGGAGGACATTGCGCATCCAAGCGAAGTTGGCCATGGCGATGATGCCGCCTGCCAGCAAACCCAGTCCCATCTTTACGGAAAAGAACGCAAACCCGGCAACGGTCAGAACAACCGTTAGTGCCAGGCTCCCCTTGATGATGACAGGAAAGAGGTTATCCTCGTTTATCCTTGTCCTCATCTCTGTGAATCTCCCTGCCGGCAATCACGTAGATATTCTTGAATCCCGCCGCGATCCCAATAAACAAAAAAATATAAAAGAACCAGGGTTTCGTACCGAACCAGCGGTCAAGGGTCAGTCCGAACCAGACGCCGATCCCGATGGCCAGCACAACCGAGATGCCCATGCTGGACACCATGGCCAGGCTTCGAAACAGATCTCTATTATTACCGGCCATAGCAACCGCCAAAACTTACCGAGCAAAAAAACCTAAGTTGCATATCACGATTGCCAAGGCGCTGTCAAATGAAAATGGTATACGGTATACAGTTTACGCGAGCAGCTTGAAACACCTGCCGGCGGCGGCAATGGTCGCCTCGATGTCGGCCTCGCTGTGGGCGGCCGAGACAAAGGCGGTCTCGAACTGGGACGGTGCCAGGTAGATCCCCTCGTTCAGCATGGCCAGGAAATATGTGGCAAAGGCCTTGGTGTCGCAGGCTGACGCAGTCGGCCAATCGTGCACCTCGCCTTTGGTGAAGAAGGCGCAGAACATGCTGCCGACGCGGGTAGAGAAGAGCGGGTAGCCGGCAGCTTTAGCCGCCTTGGCGATCCCTTCCGCTACGTGGCGGCTCTTCTCCTCCAAGTTGCCGTAAAAGCCGGGCTCTTGGAGGAGTTTGAGGGTCGCGATCCCGGCGCTCATGGCCAGCGGGTTGCCGGAGAGGGTGCCGGCCTGGTAGATACCGCCGGAGGGGGACAGCTTCTCCATGATCTCGCGCTTGCCGCCAAAGGCACCCACCGGCAGGCCGCCACCGATGATCTTGCCCAGGGTGGTCATGTCGGGTGTAATACCGTACAGTTCCTGGGCGCCGCCGTAGGCTACGCGGAAGCCGGACATGACCTCGTCGAAGATCAGTACGATCCCTTCATTGGTGCAGAGTTCGCGCAGGCCTTCCAGGAAACCTTCACGGGGTGGGACGGTCCCCATGTTGCCGGCCACCGGTTCCACGATGATGCAGGCAATGGCGCCCTTGTTCTCGTCGATCAGCTGTCTGACCGAATCAAGAGAGTTGTATTCTGCTGTCAGGGTATGCTTGGCAAAGTCTGCAGGAACGCCGGGGGAGTCGGGTACGCCGAAGGTGGCTGCCCCGGAGCCGGCCTTGACCAGCAGGGAATCGGCATGGCCGTGATAGCAGCCGGAAAATTTGAGGATCTTGTCGCGGCCGGTGTAGCCGCGGGCCAGGCGGATGGCGCTCATGGTCGCTTCCGTGCCGGAGCTGACCATGCGGACCATCTCGATGGAAGGGACCGCCGCAATGACCATGTTGGCCAGAGTGATCTCCAGTTCCGTGGGGGCACCGAAGCTGGCGCCGTTCTCCATGGCCGCCTTTACCGCTTCGACGACCTGGGGGTGGCAGTGGCCGACTATCATGGGACCCCAGGAACCGACATAATCAATGAAACTATTGCCGTCTTCATCGATAATCCGGCATCCGGCGGCCTTTTTGATAAAGAGCGGATCTGCACCTACTGATTTGAATGCCCTGACCGGGCTGTTGACGCCGCCGGGAATAATAGTCCTAGCTTGGTTGAAGAGTTTGCTGGAACGGTCGTGATTCATTGGCAATAGCCCCCGAATTTGCTATGGGTTTGATGCTTCTACGCTAACTTGTCTTAGTTAGCATACTCTATGCAACCGTGTCAAGGTGGTGAAGTTGAAAATATTTTAAATTTAATAGGTTGTGTGGGGTACCGCTGTTTTTAGCCGCATCAAAAAAAACGGAAAAACTGCTTGACAAAGAAATTCAAATAACCTATTTTCACACCGTTTTGTATACAGTATACCGTAAATGCGAGGAGGGCTATTTACATGCTCGGAGCATATCTACCCATATTATTGCTGGTGATCGTGGCTATCGGTTTCGGCCTCGTGTCACTGGTGGCGTCATCGCTCATCGGCCAGAAGAAAATTTCGGCCGTTAAGCTGGCGCCTTACGAGAGCGGTTGCGAACCGGTCGGAACGGCGCGTGAGCGTTTTTCCATCAAGTTCTACCTAATTGCTATGCTGTTCATCCTGTTCGATATAGAGGCGGTCTTTCTCTATCCCTGGGCCATTCTCTACAAAAAGCTTGGCGTGTTCGGCTTGGTTGAGATGGGGGTCTTTATCGTGATCCTCTTTGTCGGTTATATTTATGTCTGGAAAAAAGGAGCACTGGAATGGGAGTAGATAATCCGCTTGGCGACAATATCATAACCACCTCACTGGATGCGCTCGTCAACTGGTCCAGGAAGTCGTCCATCTGGCCCATGACCTTCGGTCTGGCATGCTGCGCCATTGAGATGATGGCCACCGGCGCCTCCCATAACGACCTTGACCGCTTCGGCATCATCTTTCGCGCTTCTCCCCGCCAGTCCGACTGTATCATCATTGCCGGTACGGTCACCAAGAAGATGCTGCCGGTCATCAAGACAGTGTACGAGCAGATGCCCGAACCGAAATGGGTCATTGCCATGGGCGCCTGCGCCTGTTCGGGCGGCATCTTCGATACCTACAGTGTTGTTCAGGGGATCGATGAAGCGCTCCCGGTAGATGTATATATCCCCGGTTGTCCGCCGCGTCCCGAGGCGCTCCTGTACGGCATCATGAAGCTGCAGGACAAGATCATGAAGGAAAAGAATTCCTTTGGTTCCGCCATCGGCCTTGGCGACAGGATTGAGCCGGTTGCCGCGTAATACGCCGCCAAGTATCACAAACTAATCAAATCCCAGAAAAAGGGTTGGATGCCATGCCAGAGAACAATCGTGCGGTACTTAAGCTGAATGAAAAATTCGCTTCCTCCATCATCGACGTTGTCGAGTTTCGGGGTGAAGTGACGGTAACGGTCAAAAAAGAGGATATCCTGGCCGTGCTTTCCTTTCTGAAGCAATCCCTTCAGTACAACCTGCTCACGGACGTGACCGCGGTTGACTATCTGGGCAAGAAGGCGGAGCGCTTCATGATGGTCTATCAGCTCTATTCCATCCCGAACAAGGATCGGCTGCGCATCAAGGCAGCGGTTTCCGAAGGGGACTGCCGGATCGAGAGCGCTACCCAGGTTTGGGCTACGGCCAACTGGCTGGAGCGCGAGGTCTATGACCTGTTCGGCATTACCTTTAACAATCATCCCGACCTGCGGCGCATCCTGATGACGCCTGATTGGGAAGGTCACCCCTTGCGCAAGGATTACCCCCTCCAGGGACCGGACCGCGAGCCCTACAAGGGGCGCCTTTCCTAAGCTTAACGTTCACTTGACTTCGTATCTCGATTACAGAAGAGGCGATACATGGCTACTACGGAAAAAATGACACTGAACATGGGGCCGCAGCATCCCAGTACCCACGGGGTTCTCAGGCTTGTTCTTGAACTGGACGGTGAGGTGATCACCAAGATCACGCCGGATATCGGCTACCTGCACCGTGGGATCGAGAAGCTCTCCGAACACCGCACCTATCACCAGGTGCTGCCGCTGACCGATCGTATGGACTATCTGGCGCCCATGCATAACAACCTCGGCTATATCCTGACGGTTGAAAAGCTGCTGGATATCAAGGTCCCCGAGCGGGCCGAGACCATTCGGATAATCATGGCCGAGCTGACACGCCTTGAATCGCACCTGGTCTGGATCGCCTGCCATGCACTCGATATCGGCGCCATGACGGTCTTTATCTATGCCTTCCGTGAGCGTGAGACCATCATGGAAACCTATGAGTTGATCTCCGGCGCCCGCATGACCTCCAACTTTTTCCGTGCCGGCGGGCTCTCCCAGGATGTGCCGCCCGAGTTCGAGAAGAAGGTGCGTGACTTTATTGACTCCATGCCCGGTTACCTGGATCAGTATGAGGGACTGTTGACTACCAACCCGATCTGGCTCAAGCGTACCATCGGCAACGGTGTGATCTCGGCCGAGGATGCCATTGATATCGGCATTACCGGACCGGCGCTGCGCGGTTCCGGGGTTGACTGGGATCTGCGTCGCGACAACCCCTACTCCGGTTATGAGAACTACCAGTTCGAGGTACCGGTGGGTGAAAACTGCGACACCTTTGATCGTTACAAGGTCCGTCTGGTAGAGATGCGTCAAGCGTGCAAGATCATTACCCAGGCGCTTGACAGGCTCAAGCCCGGCCCGGTGCTGGCCGATTGCCCTCAGGTCTGTTATCCCCCCAAGGAAAACGTCTACAACTCCATCGAAGGCCTGATCCACCATTTCAAGATCGCTTCGGAAGGCTACCCGGTACCGGAAGGCGAGGTTTACCAGGGTGTTGAGAATCCAAAGGGTGAACTGGGGTACTATATTGTCAGTGATGGCAGCAGCAAGCCGTACCGCATGAGGGTACGTCCCCCCTCATTCGTGAACCTCCAGGCTATCGAGAAGATGGCCAAAGGGGCCATGATAGCCGACTTGGTGGCAGTGATTGGTACGCTGGATATCGTTCTCGGCGAAATAGACAGATAACTCCCGCACAGTTCAAAGGAGATGGCGCGCATGAGTGAAGCGGTTGCGCAACAAATAGACGAGCAGGAACCGGAAGTTGACCTTTCCCTGGCGGACAAGGTTATCGATAAGTATATAGATATTCCGGGTAACCTGATGCCAGTGCTTCAAGGGGTTCAGGAGGAGTACGGGTATGTACCCCGCAAGGTTGCCGATTATGTCGCCGAGCGGTTGAATGTCTACCCCAGCCAGATCTATGGCGTTCTTACCTTTTATGCCCAGTTCCATCTCAAGCCGCGGGGTCGTTTTATTATCCGCGTCTGCGTAGGAACCGCCTGCCATGTTTCGGGCGCCCCGCGTATCGTTGAAACCTTCTTCGACAAACTGCATATCGGTCACGCCGAGACCACGCCGGATTTGCGTTTCACCTTTGAGAAGGTTGCCTGTTTGGGCGCCTGCGGCATGGCCCCATTGGCCATGGTCAATGACGACACGTTCGGCAAGATGACGGTCCAGAGAGTTGACGAGATAATTGCCGAATACAGCCAGCGGCCGATGAAATAATCCTACTCAACCATTCCAGCAGAGGACAAAGCGTTATGGGCGAAGCAATACAGATTCTGATATGTCAGGGAACCGGCGGTATCTCGGCCGGGGCGAAAAAGGTTGAGGCCGAGTTCAGGCGGGTGCTCCAGGAAAAGGGCGTTGACGCGGTCGTGGGCAAGCGTTGTGAGGTTATTCACACCGGTTGCCGCGGGTTGTGCGCCAATGACGTCCTCGTGGACATCATTACCGAAGAGCATGGACGGGTCACCTACGACTTTGTCCAGCCTGAAGAGGTTGAGCAGCTTGTCAACGAGCATATCGTCGCCAAGGCGGTCCTTGAGAAGCGGAAGGCGAAACCGTATTATAATACCTTCGTCGATGCCCAGATGCGCGTCGTCATGACCGGCTGCGGTCAGATCAATCCCGACAGCATTGATGCCTATATGGAAGAAGACGGCTTCAAGGCTATCGAGAAGTGCATCAAGACCATGAAGCCGGAAGAGGTCATCGAAGAGGTCAAGAAGTCCGGCCTGCGCGGTCGTGGGGGCGGCGGTTTCCCCACCGGCATGAAATGGTCCTTCTGCAAGGCTTCCCCCGGCGATCATAAATACCTTATCTGTAACGCCGACGAGGGCGATCCGGGCGCGTTCATGGACCGCTCACTCTTGGAGGGCGACCCCTACTGCATTATAGAGGGGATGATGATCGCCGCCTATGCCATTGGCTGCGACTTCGGCTATGTCTATGTCCGCGCCGAGTATCCCTTGGCTGTGCAACGTCTGCAGCACGCCATAGACGTCTGCTATGAAAAGGGGTGGCTGGGCCAGAATATCCAGGGATGGGGCCTTAATTTCGACATGCGCATAAAGATGGGGGCAGGTGCCTTTGTCTGCGGCGAGGAAACCGCTTTGATGGCCTCCATTGAAGGGCAGCGCGGCATGAGTCGTCCCCGCCCGCCGTTTCCGGCCGTACGCGGTCTGTGGGGCAAACCGACCAACATCAATAACGTTGAAACGTTCGGCAACGTCCGTCACATCATCAACAGAGGATCTGAATGGTACGCCTCACTCGGCACCGAGACAACCAAGGGGACCAAGATCTTCGCCGTAACCGGCAAGGTCAAGCATACGGGCCTGGTGGAGGTGCCGGCAGGTATGACCGTCCGTTCGGTTATCTATGATGTCTGCGGCGGTATTCTCAACAATCGCAAGTTCAAGGCCGTCCAGGCCGGCGGCCCGTCCGGCGGCTGTATTCCGGGCGAGATCTTGGACACCCCGGTTGACTACGACTCCCTGATCAAGGCAGGCGCCATGATGGGATCCGGCGGTTTGGTCGTCATGGACGAGACCACCTGCATGGTTGACGTTGCGCGCTTCTTTCTGTCCTTCACCAGGATGGAGTCGTGCGGTAAATGCGTCCCCTGCCGTATCGGCCTGAAGGTCATGCTCGACATCCTGGAGCGTATCACCGAAGGACGTGGCGAACCGTCTGACATCGCGACTCTCCAGGATCTGGGGATTGCCATCAAGAAGGCATCCCTGTGTGGTCTCGGGCAGACAGCGCCCAACCCGATCCTCTCCACCATTAATTATTTCCGCCATGAGTACGAGGCCCATATCAACGACAAACGCTGTCCCTCCAACTGTTGCAAGGAGTTGTTGCTCTGGCAGGTGGTCGAGGACAAATGCGTCAAGTGCGGCGCCTGCAAGAAGGCCTGCCCGGTCGAGGCGATTGTGTGGGAAAAAGGTCAGGTTGCCTTCCTGGACAAGGAAAAGTGCACCAAGTGCAAATCCTGCTATGACGCTTGCCGCTTTATGGCGATCGAATAGGAAACTCACGAACACAAACGGTCAAACTCACTGACAGAGGTTGAGATGGTAAATCTGACGATAGACGATAAGCAGGTCACGGCTCCCAAGAATGTCACCATTTATGATGCCGCAAAGTTGAACGGGATCAAGATACCGATCCTGTGCCACGACAAGAAGTTGAAGCCCTTCGGCGCTTGCCGCATGTGCCTGGTCGAGGTGGAGCAGATGAAAGGCCGCCAGATCCCGGCATGCACCACGCCGGTCACTGACGGCATGATCATCCGCACCTCAACGCCGGATATCGTCAAGGCCCGCAAGATGGTGCTGGAGTTGCTCCTGCTCAATCACCCCATCGACTGCCCGGTTTGCGACAAGGGGGGGGACTGCGACCTGCAGAACCTGACCTTTGAATACCAGGTGAATGCCAACCGCTTTACCGATGAGAAGTTCCATCACAAGATCGATTACAACAATCCACTGATCGAACGTGATATGAACCGTTGCGTGCTGTGCGGAAAGTGCGCACGTATCTGCGACGAGATCGTCTCCTTCGGTGCCCTGACCTTTATCAGCCGCGGTATAGAAACCAAGATCGGCTGCGAGTTTGACGATGCTCTCAACTGTGAGTTCTGCGGCTCTTGCGTGTCGGTCTGCCCGGTCGGCTCGCTCCTGGCCCGTCCGTTTAAATTCAAGTCCCGCTTCTGGGCCCTGACCAACAAGAAATCGGTGTGCAGCTATTGCGGCACTGGCTGCAATCTGACCCTGGGTGTCAAGGATAACAAGGTCCTGACTACAATCTACGACGAAAACCAGGGGTTCCACAATGGTCAGCTCTGCTGCCGCGGCCGCTTTGGCTATCAGTTCATCAACAGCGACAAGCGCCTGACCACGCCACTGGTACGCAAGAACGGCGCATTGACGGAAGCGAGCTGGGACGAAGCACTGGACCTGGTCGCTTCCCGATTGAAGGGAGCCGGTGCATCGGCTGCCGCCCTTGCCACACCACGACTGACCAACGAGGAGCTGGTGCTGTTCAAGCGGCTGATGGAGACGGCCGGGTCCGCCAATTACGACCATTCCGCCGGTTATGCCCATGCGGCCCTGACCGAAGGCTTTGCCCGCAGCTTCGGGACAACGGCTTCACCCGCCACCATTCTGGATGTACAGAAGAGCGACCTGTTGCTGGTTATCAAAACCGATGCCTACGAGACACATCCGGTCATCGGATTTGAGATCAACATGGCGGTCAAGAACAAGGGCGTCAAACTGAACATCCTTTCCGACAAGCGCGGCAAACTCTCCAAACTGCCCGACGCCACATCCCTTATACATACACCCGGCAGTGAGATTGCCGTTCTCAACGCCATTGCAAAGGCCATCCTCGACGAGAAGCTGGTAGACGGTTCGGCCGCCTCGGTCCCTGGTTATGCCGAGCTGGAAAAGGCCTTGGCCGGATTCACCGTCGATGCCGTCGCTGGCCAAAGCGGCCTGAAAGCGGCGGACATCAAGCAGCTTGCCAATGACTATGCCAAGGCTGAAAAGGCGTTGATCCTCTTCCCCATCGGTAACGCCTATCCCGGCCATAATGCCGACCTGGCAACCGCCGTTGCCAACCTGGCCATCCTGACCAACAAGCTGGGTAAGGATGGGTGCGGAGTTCTGTGCATGGCCGAAAAAAGCAACAGCCAAGGGGCCGTGGACATGGGATTCTATGCCACGACCGGTCTGAACGCAGGCCAGATCATCGACGGTTGTGCCACCGGAGCGGTCAAGACCCTGTTCCTCGCCGGTGAAAACCCGGTTGTTTCCTACCCGGATCAGGCCAGGATCACGACTGCCCTTGACAAGGTTGAATTCCTGGTGGTTTCCGACCTGTTCCTGACCGAAACCGCTGCCATGGCCGATGTGGTGCTGCCGGCCTGCTCCTTTGCCGAGAAGGAGGGGACCTTCACCAGCGTTGACCGTCGCGTGCAGCACATCAAGCCTGCCATCAAGAAAATCGGCCAGAGCCGTTCCGATTTCGAGATTCTCGGGTCTCTTATTGCAAAACTCGGTGGACAGGCGCCTGCCGCTCCGTCGGCCGTATTTGATGAGATCGCCGCAGCTACCGAGGGATATGCCGGGATGACGTACGCCTCTCTGGGTGAGGAAGGGGCCTTTGCCCCGGTTGCCGCTAAACCTGCATTTGTTGTTCCGGCGGTCGGCTCCGCGGCGCCAGAGGCCGGAAAGCTAGCCCTTCTGACCGGCAGCGCCCTGTACCACAACGGAACCCTGTCGCAGTTCGGCGAAGGTCCCATGTATGTCTGCCCCGAGGGATACATTGAGCTCTCTCGCGGCGATGCCGCCAACCTGAAGATAGCAAATGACGACATGCTGAATATTACATCCGCTTCCGGGTCCGTGAAGTTGAAGGCCAGGATCAGTCCACGTATGCCGGAAGGCGTGCTGTTCACCCCGTACCACTTTGGCGCGGCGGCCATCAACCAGGTCTGGACCGGTGCCCCGGTCACCTGGGTGACCCTGGCCAAGTAACCGATCACTAACGTTCTCGGACTTATTTCATACTCGCAAGAAAAGAGGGACAGATGGGAATCGAGATTTTAGGACTACCGATGATGTACTACATCGCCATGGTTGCCAAGGTACTGGTGGCGTTTGTCTTCGTGCTGCTGACCGTGGCGTACGCCACCTACGCGGAACGCAAGATCATCGGCCACATGCAGGTGCGCCTCGGACCGATGCGGACCGGCTGGCACGGCCTTCTGCAGCCGATCGCCGACGGGGTCAAGCTCTTTTTCAAAGAGGAGATCATACCTTCGCAGGCGAGTACGTTCGCCTTCCTGATAGCGCCGCTGATAGCCCTGATACCGGCCTTTATCACCTTTGCCGTCATACCGTTCGGCGGCGTGATCGAAGTGGCGGGTTACAAGATCCCGCTACAGATCGCCAGTTATATCGATGTGGCTTCCGGCAAGGTCTACGACGTCAATGTCGGCGTGCTCTACATCCTGGCCATGTCCTCTCTGGGCGTGTACGGCATTGTCCTGGCAGGCTGGGCATCCAATAGCAAGTATTCCCTTTTGGGTGGTCTGCGCGCCTCGGCCCAGATGATATCCTACGAACTTTCGGCCGGGCTGGCGATTGTGTCGGTCTTCATGCTCTCCGGTACCCTCTCCCTGAACGAGATCGTCACGCAGCAGTCGGCCATGGGTGGATTTGGCTGGTATGTATTCAAACAACCGCTTGCCGCATTCATGTTCTTCATCTGCTCACTGGCTGAGATCAACCGTACCCCCTTTGACCTTCCCGAGGCCGAGACGGAGCTGGTGTCCGGTTTCTGCACTGAGTATTCCAGTATGAAATATGCCATGTTCTTCATGGCTGAATACGCCAACATGGTCACGGTCTGCGCCCTGACCGCCACCCTGTTCCTGGGCGGCTGGAACGGCCCATTGGCCACTTCCGTACCCCTCCTCGGCCCGGTCTACTTCGTGGCCAAGGTGTACTTCCTGATGTTCGTCTGCATGTGGATTCGCGCCACGCTTCCCCGTTATCGCTATGACCAGTTGATGCATCTGGGGTGGAAGGTGCTGCTGCCGCTGTCGCTTGTGAACATCGTGGCCACCGGTATTATCGGTTACTTCATTAACTAAGCTGCTTGAGACGCGTAACTCCAAGAACAAGGATGGAATCATGAATCCGATTACACCGATTATAAACGGTCTGAAGATCACCCTGTCGCACCTGTTTAAAAAGCCGGTCACCCTGCAGTATCCAACCGAGCGGCCCAAGGTTGCGCAACGCTTCAGAGGTCTGCATGCCCTGAATGTCTCTCATAACAAGGCCAAATGCGTGGCGTGCTACCTCTGCCCCACGGTTTGTCCGGCCAAGTGCATCACGGTCGAAGCGGGCGAGGACGCCAATCACGACAAGTATGCGGCCAAATATGAGATCGATATGCTGCGGTGCATCTTCTGCGGCTACTGTGTTGAAGCCTGCCCGGTGGATGCCATCAAGATGACGGGTGAGTTCGAGCTGGCCAACTACCGCCGTCAGGACTTCATCTACACCAAGGAACGACTCTTAGAAAAGAAATAAAGGAGCAGTGCATGGAAACCCTCTTCTTCGCAATCATCACGCTGGTGGCCATTGTATCGGCGATTCTGGTGATATCCTGCAAGAACCCGATCAACAGCGCCCTGTCGTTGATATTGACCTTCTTTTGTCTGGCGACCTATTACGTCATGCTGGATGCGCCCTTTATGGCTGCCGTACAGGTGATGGTCTACGCCGGAGCGATAATGGTTCTGATGGTGTTCACCATCATGCTGCTCAACATTAGGGTTGACGCCACCAAGAAACATACTCACAAGGTCGTGCTCGGCTCCATTATAGGTTTCTTTACACTTATCAACACGGTATATCTGCTGCTGAAAAGCCACGTTGCACCCCCTACCGGCCCTTACAGCGGCGAGATGATCAAGCAGATCGGCCATACCGAACTGATCGGCAAGGAGATGTTCACCAATTTCCTGCTGCCGTTCGAGATTACCTCGATCCTGCTCCTGGTGGCTATTGTCGGCGCGGTCATCCTTGCTAAGAAAAAACTCTAGATAGAGGGAACCATACAATGGAAAATCTGAACAGTTATCTCATCGTCAGCGCCATCCTTTTCTCGATCGGGACCATCGGCGTACTAACCCGTAAGAACGCCATTGTCATCTTCATGTGCATCGAGCTTATGTTGAATGCGGTTAACCTTACCTTTGTCGCTCTCTCGCGCTATTTGGGTAACCTCGATGGCCAGGTATTCGTCTTTTTCGTAATGACTGTCGCCGCTGCCGAGGCTGCCGTAGGTCTGGCCTTGATGATCGCCTTCTACAACAACAAGGAATCCATCGACGTTGATGACGTCAACCTGATGAAGTGGTAGCGGGAACTGCACGATATCCTCATAGACAACGTTTAACGATTGAATAAAGGAGTCTTACATGTTTGACAACGTATGGCTGATCCCACTTCTCCCCTTCATCGGCTTCCTGATCAACGGCCTGTTGGGGAAAAAGATCAAAAACGAGACCGTGATCGGCGGCATCGGTGCTGCTACCGTGCTCGGCTCGTTTATCGTCTCCTGCATGACCATACTCAAGCTCCTGTCTTTGCCGGGCGAAGCGCGGCTGGCCGAGGTGAAGGTGTTTACCTGGATCACATCCGGGAATTTTAACGCCGATATAGCCTTTCTGATCGACCCGCTCTCCTGCGTCATGTTGTTGGTCGTGACAGGCGTAGGCTTCCTGATCCACATCTATTCAATCGGTTACATGCATGGCGAGGAAGGCTTCTACCGGTTTTTTGCCTACCTGAACCTGTTTACCTTTTCGATGCTGCTCCTCGTGATGGGCAACAATCTGCTGCTGATGTTCGTTGGGTGGGAGGGGGTCGGTCTCTGTTCCTATCTGTTGATCGGCTACTACTTCCATAAGAAATCGGCCGGTGACGCCGGCAAGAAGGCCTTTGTCATGAACCGGGTCGGTGACTTCGGTTTCCTGTTGGGCGCCTTCACCCTCTATTGGTTCATGGGTCAGAATTTCAATATCTGGACGATCAGGTTTACCGAACTCGCTACAAACTCACACCTGATGCCGACTGGTGGCGTCATTACCGTCATCACACTCTGCTTTTTCGTTGGTGCCACCGGCAAGTCGGCCCAGATTCCACTTTACACCTGGTTACCGGACGCCATGGAAGGCCCCACGCCTGTTTCCGCATTGATCCATGCCGCAACCATGGTAACCGCCGGCGTCTACATGATCGCCCGCATGAACTTCCTGTTTATCCGCTCGCCCGAGACTCTGACGGTCATTGCCGTAATCGGTGCATGTACCGCCCTGTTTGCCGCCACCATCGGTACTGCCCAGAATGATATCAAGCGCGTACTGGCCTATTCTACCGTTTCCCAGTTGGGTTACATGTTCCTGGCCATGGGCGCCGGCGCCTTTGCCGCCGGTATCTTCCACCTGATGACCCACGCCTTTTTCAAGGCCTGCCTGTTCCTCGGTTCCGGTGCGGTGATCCATTCCATGCACCATGCCTTGCACCATGCGCATTCCCACGACGACGCGCAGGACATGCGCAACATGGGCGGTCTCAGGTCCAAGATGCCGTTAACCTTCCTGACCTTTCTGCTGGCTACCATCGCCATTGCCGGTATTCCGGGTTTCTCGGGTTTCTTCTCCAAGGACGAGATCCTCTGGCAGGCATTCTCCAACCCGCACCACGGCCAGTTGAACCTTCTGCTGTGGGGCATGGGTGCACTGGCAGCGGGTCTGACCGCCTTCTACATGTTCCGACTTGTCTTCATGACCTTCTTCGGCGAGTGCCGCATCACCCCCAAGGCTAAGGATCACCTTCACGAGTCTCCCATGGTGATCGTCATTCCTCTGATTGTGTTGGCTGCCCTCTCGGTGGTTGGCGGCTATCTCGGGATACCCAAGGTGATAGGCGATCTCTTCGGTGGCATCCCCAACTACTTTGAACATTATCTTGAGCCAGTATTCAAGTATTCCGAGGAATACATGGCTCAGCATGCCGCCCATGGTGCTGCAGTACATCACAGTGTTGCCCTTGAGTGGGGACTGATGGGTACCTCGGTCCTGATTGCCCTGATAGGGATCGGCATCGCTTTTACCATGTACGTAAAAAATACCGGGTTGCCCGCCAGGTTTACCGCCACCTTTCCGGCGCTGCATCGTGCGGTCTACAACAAATGGTATATCGACGAACTGTATGACTTTTTGTTCGTCAACCCCTGCAAGGCGTTCGGCCGTTTTCTCTGGAAGGGTTTCGACGTGGTGGTGGTGGATGGCATCGTCAACGGTGTGGGCAAGACGGTTATGGCTTTCAGCGGCGTCTTCCGCCTCATGCAGTCAGGCCTGCTCCATAACTATGCCTGGAGCATGGCGTTTGGCGTGGTTGTGATCCTGGGCTACTACGTATTCAAGTAAACGATACTCAGCAATTTGCATAAAGGAGCATGAATTCATGAGTAACCTATTGAGCCTGACGACATTCCTGCCAATTCTGGGTGTCCTGCTGCTGCTGTTCATCCCCAAGGAGAGCAAAGGAGTTCTGCGCGGCGTAGCCCTTGCGGTGACCGTGTTGACCTTCCTGGTGTCGCTGCCGATACTGCTGGGATTCCAGACCAATGCCGAATTCCAGTTCGTGGAGAACGTGCCCTGGATTACGGCGGGTCCCTTCATGATGCGCTACAATATCGGCATCGACGGTATCAGCCTCTGGCTCGTCATCCTGACCACCTTCATCATGCCGCTTGCAGTTTTATCAACCTGGACAGCCGTGGAAGAGAAGGTCAAGGAATACATGATCTGCCTCCTGCTTCTGGAGACCGGCCTGATAGGCGCTTTCATCGCCCTCGATATCTTCCTGTTCTACATCTTCTGGGAAGTCATGCTGATCCCCATGTACTTCATTATCGGTATCTGGGGCGGCAAAAACAGAGTCTATGCGGCCCTCAAGTTTTTCATCTTCACCATGGCCGGTTCCGTACTCATGCTGGTGGCACTGATCTTCCTCTACTTCAAGGGGACCGCTGCCGGTATCACCGATTTCAGTGTGCTGCACTTCTTTGATCTCAGGCTTGACCCGGCTACCCAGACCTGGCTGTTCCTGGCATTTGCTTTTTCCTTTGCCATCAAGGTGCCGATGTTTCCGCTGCATACCTGGTTGCCGGATGCCCATACCGAAGCGCCGACTGCCGGTTCGGTCATTCTCGCCGCTATCATGCTGAAGATGGGCACGTACGGTTATGTGCGTTTTGCCATGCCGCTCTTCCCTGACGCCGCTCATCGGTTTACGCCGTTGATTGCTACCTTGGCTGTCATTGGTATTATCTACGCCGCACTGGTGGCCATGGTTCAAGAAGACGTCAAGAAGCTGGTCGCTTACTCATCCGTGGCACACCTCGGGTTTGTCATGCTGGGTCTGTTTGCCTTCAACACCCAGGGGATCACCGGCGGCATGCTGCAGATGCTGAACCATGGCGTATCAACTGGCGCACTGTTCCTTATCGTCGGCTTCATTTATGAACGTCGGCATACACGACTGATTACGGACTTCGGCGGCCTTTCCAAGCAGATGCCGATCTTTGCCACCATCTTTATGATCGTAACGCTCTCCTCAATCGGTTTGCCGGGCACCAACGGATTCGTTGGCGAATTCCTGGTATTACTGGGTTCCTTTGAAAGTGAATTGCGCTGGTGGACCGTTGTTGCATCAAGCGGCGTCATTCTGTCGGCTGTCTACATGTTGTGGATGTTCCAGCGTGTCATGTTTGGCGAACTGGATAATCCGAAGAATCAGAAGCTGCTTGATCTGAACGCCCGTGAAATTGCCATTATGGTGCCGCTCGTTGCATTGATTTTCATTATGGGTGTCTATCCCAACCCGTTCATTGAAAAAATGGACCCGGCAATCAAGAAGCTGGTGGCTCAGACCAAACAAGCCGGCGTGGTTGCTCAGATTCCGCCTGCGCAAGGGATGCCATCATTGCCGCCAGGCCACGCCGCTATAGCGCCTCAACCAGCTCCTGCGACAGATCACCTGGCACCGGCCATGCCGAGCACACCTGTCGTAACACCGCATGAAGCAAAGTAAAACACGAGTCAATCCGACCGGAGGATATATTAGATGGACATGATTACTATACCAGCCGTCAACATGACACCGATCCTGCCGGAGATATTTCTCTCCGTGCTTGCCATGGCCCTGTTGCTGATCAACGTCTTCGTTCCCAGCAAACAGAAGTCCTACATCGGGTACATCAGTTTTATCGGCGTTGTGGTGGCTGTTGTATTGGTTGGGGCTGGGTGGGGCCAGTATGTCACGAGCTTCAGCGGGTCGGTGGTGCTTGATAAATTCGCCACCTTCTTCAAGCTTATTTTCCTGATTTCGGCTGGTCTTGCAATCCTGATCTCCGACCAATATATGGAGCGCGAAGAGTGCAATCATGGCGAGCTCTATCCCCTGATCCTCTTTACCGTTGTTGGGATGATGCTGATGGCCTCGGGGACCGACCTGATGACCATCTTCCTCGGGCTCGAGGTGATGTCCGTGTCGCTTTACGTGTTGGCGGGCTTTAACCGGGCCAATCTCAAATCGAATGAAGCGGGTCTCAAGTACTTCTTGCTGGGAGCATTCTCCACGGGCTTCCTTCTTTATGGCATGGCACTGACCTATGGTGCCACCGGCACCACTCGCATTGGCAAGATCGCGTATCAAGTGGGAATGATGAGCCTGCCTTCGGCCAACATCATGCTGCTGGCCGGCATGCTGCTGATGATCACTGGTTTTGCGTTCAAGGTCGCTGCCGCGCCGTTCCATATGTGGACCCCTGATGTGTATGAGGGTGCGCCGACCCCCATGACCGCCTTCATGTCGGCCGGTCCCAAGGCTGCCGGTTTTGCCGCGGCGCTCCGCATCCTGCTGGTGGCATTCCCCACAATGGTGATTGACTGGAGCCAGCTGTTCTGGGTACTGGCGGTACTGACCATGACTGTCGGCAACATCACCGCCCTGCGCCAGGACAACATCAAGCGCATGCTGGCCTACTCATCCATTGCACATGCCGGATATTGCCTGGTCGGTTTTGCATCAGGGAACTCGACCGGTATCGCCGGCATCCTGTTTTACATGCTTTCTTACACATTCATGAACATAGGCGCTTTCGCCGTTATCATTCTGGTGGGCAAAAAAGGCGAAGCAAACGGAAATGTCTCGGATTTCGCCGGTTTCGGTTTCAAACATCCGGTGCTGGCGGTTGCCATGTCGATATTTCTGTTCTCTCTGGCCGGAATGCCTCCTACTGCCGGTTTTATCGGCAAGTTCTATCTTTTTTCCGGCGCCATTCAGAAGGGCTATATCTGGCTGGCCATCATTGGCGTACTCAACAGCGCCGCCTCGGTTTACTACTATCTGCGTGTAATGGTCTTCATGTACATGAAGGAGCCGACCGAGGAGTTTGAATGGGTGTCCGTGACTGCCCCCATCGCGCTTTCATTGACCATATCGGTGGTGGGTACCTTGGTTCTTGGCATCGTGCCTTCATACATCCTTCAGTTTGCCCAACAGGCGGTACGGCTTATTTAAACCGAACCGGTCAGTCCGCACACATCAGAAAGGGCAGTCCATGTTTCATGGAGCTGCCCTTTTTACGTCTGGTTCAAGGATACTCGCGGTCAGTGAAAGGTCGGCATTCTTTCCTGTATAAGCACAAATGGGCTGACAATGAGCATGGCGAACTTCTTATGATGATCGGAGTTCCAGCTTTTGATCTGTGACTCCGAGGGTTTGCCGATTCTGCCTGCACGCACCCACTGTTCGATAGCATCGGCATCATCCTCTGCCACCTTGAAGGCGGCATCGGCAAGGTCGAGGCTGTCATCCACCAGAATAAGGCCGCCCCGTTCCAGATGAGCTCTCAACCAGCCCCATTCCGCCTCATCAACTGACAAGGCAAGTTCCTCCTTGCTTGGTGTCATGGGATGATTCGCACTATATTCATCTGTATTTTTCATGATAAATCCCTTCGTATAAACATCAATGGAAATTTTGCCAGATCAGTTTGGCGATGATGCACACTACCATGGTAATAAACACCGGCCGGATGAAGCGCGTGCCACGGGATACAACCATGTGGGAGCCGATGCGGGCACCGATAAACTGACCGGCCCCCATCACCAAGCCCTCGCGCCAGAGAACCGATCCGCCCGTAATGAACAGGATCAACGAGACAATATTGCTGGTAAAATTCATTACCTTGGTATAGCCGGTGGCTTTTGTCATGTTGAAGCCAAGGGCAAAAATGAGAGCCACCACCCAAAAGGCGCCGGTGCCGGGGCCAAGAAAGCCGTCATAAAACCCGAGTGTGAGACCCGCCACCAGGAAAAAGGGTCCCTGTTTCATGCGCGGATGGATGTCCTCAAATCCCAGGTGCGGGGTCAGCAGGGTGTAGATCACAATGGCAAGCAGCAGCCAAGGGATAACCTGGCGCAGGAGCGCAGGATCGAGAAGCTGAACCGTGACCGTGCCCAGGGCTGCTCCGAGTGCCGTAAATGCGATACCGGATACGCAGCCACCAATTGTGACGGTTCCTGAGCGAATAAACGTCAACATGGCACTGCCGGAACCGAAACTGGCCTGGAGCTTGTTGGTGCCAAGCGCTACCTGGGGGGGGAGGCCGATGCCCAGAAGCACCGGTATCGTAATAAGTCCGCCGCCCCCGGCAATGGAGTCTATCAGGCCTGCAACAAGGCCGGTAAGGAAGAGTAATGTAAGAACAACGAGTAAAGGAGCGTTCACGGTCTGTGTAATATCATGCTTTTGTTTGAAAGTGAACGGCTGTTTTCATCCACCTCAACGTGCTTCCCGCGAGAAACGCTCAGGAGCATTTCAAAATGGCACTGCGGACCTTGTTCTTGGTTCTTTCGCAACATGATTGACCTGCATGCACGTTGAATTCACACTCATGTATTATTGCCGAGGAGAGGTTTCCTTCCGCTGCGATCTTTATAAGATGAGCGTCCCGGCATCCCAAACGGCGACCATCAACTATCTGGACCTTTGTCAACGTAATTCCCATCTCACCAGCTACCTCGTTAATAAGCTTGGTCAGCCATTTTGCAAAATTCTGATGCCGCTTTTCAAAGTCTTCTGCTGCATTGCCTGTCGTGGTTTCGTTAAGATGACCTTTCATGGATGCATTTGACCTCGCTTTGGATTAGTGGTGTTCCAGATATGCCGGCAGTGTCCTGAATAGGGACAAAACGCGATATCTCACCATACTATCTCGCAGGATGTAGGCCAAAAAAATAGCAGCCATATTTCGGCGTGTTATAGTATGCACCGGTTTAAAGATGCCCCGTTGATGTCCTGTGTGGGGACGATTGTCCATTTGCGGGACATTCTGCTTCTACGTTACCGCATCACTGCAAGGAAGCATGCCCATGTGACACTACCTTTTAAGGCGTGGGTGGCAAAATGTCCCAGATAACCCTTTTAAATTCAGATAAAGTGTCATATCGTTTGATCCATTTAATAGTTCAATTGAACGCCGCACTCGCGTGAAATATGCCGGCAACGGGATTGTACCGGCCCAATCGGAGGAGATCATGGCTATCAAAAAGGTTGGTATCTTGACAGGGGGTGGTGACTGTTCAGGCCTGAACGCTGTTATTCGTGCCGTAACAAGGGCAGCCATTATCGAGCACGGAGCAAAGGTCATTGGCATTGAAGGGGGATTCGAAGGCCTGGTCTTTAACCGTACCCAGGATCTGACGATCAGGAGTACCAGGGATATCCTCACGCTGGGCGGGACCATCTTGGGCACCACCAACAAGGGAAACCCTTTTGAGTGGCGGGAGCAGAATGCGGACGGCTCCATAAGCGTGGACGATCATTCTGACAAGGCGATGCAAACCGTCCGGGAACTGGAACTCGACTGTCTGTTTGTTGTTGGCGGGGAAGGCCCGCTGGAGATCGGTTACCGGTTTCAGGAAAAAGGGGTCCCGGTTATCGGTATCCCCAAGACCATCGACAACGACCTGGACAAGACCGACTATACCTTTGGCTACCAGACTGCCGTGCAGGTCGCGTGTGAGGCGATGGACCGGCTTGCCACCACTGGCCGCAGCCATCAGCGGGTCATGATCCTCGAGGTCATGGGGCGTACTGCCGGATGGATAGCACTTGAGGCGGGCATTGCAGGTGGGGCTCACATCATCCTGATTCCTGAAATACCATACGATATAGAGAGCGTCGTTCAGAAGATCCGGTTTCGAGCCAAGGGAGGAAGCCCCTACAGCATTATCATGGTGGCTGAAGGTGCAAAGGAGGTGGACGGGGACGTTGTTACCCAGGAATCCGCCACGACCCGGCTTCAGGGAGTACCGCAATTGGGCGGAATCGGTTTTCATCTGGCCACCGAGATCAAGAAACGGATCGATCTGGAGGTCCGTTGCACTGTATTGGGGCACATCCAGCGGGGCGGCACACCGACTGCATTTGATCGGGTATTGGGAACGCGGCTTGGCAGTTACGCCGTTCAGGCGGCTGCGGAGGGAATGTTTGGTACCATGGTTGCCCTTCGGACACCGGACATTGTCTTGGTACCGTTACAGGAGCTGGCCGGTGTTGTCAGGCGCGTTCCCGTGGATTCGCAATTGGTCAAGTGCGCCGAGTCGATCGGGATCAATATGGGGCGAGATGCAGGTTGATGGTGATTGAGTGATCGCTTGCGTCAAAGGAAACAAGATGGACTTGGCACCGGTATCCGGCCAAGTCCTTTTTATTTTTGAGAAAGGGGGGGCTCAAGTCATCCTTCTCTGTTGCTCTGTGTTATTCGATCTGCCGTTTTAGGATCATGGATTTTAGAACATAACATAAAAACCCCTGATTTTGCCGGTGGATACTCCATTCTATAGTTTGTGTTCAGGCACTGAATTGTGGTAATTTGCCAAAACATTAATGAATAAATTTGTAACTGCGTGTAAAAACGGCACTCAGCCCAGCAATTTCATGACCCGCAGAAAGCGTTGGAAGTGTTGCGTGGCCGGAGAAAACATGTGCAATTATTCGCTTGATCAACTCGTAACTATCGAACAGGTGCGGCAACTGCTGGAATCCCACCACCGTATTTCCGGCATGGCCTGCGGGCTGATGGATAACGACGAAGCTATCATCGTTGCCGCGGGATTGCAGGAGATATGCACCCGGTTCCACTGGGACAACCCGGAGTCTTTTGCCGGCTGCTGGCGAGGCGACCCCGATATCAAGGCAGATTTGCACTCGTTTACAGGAGATATGTACGAATGCCGCTGCCAAAACGGCATGGTCAATATCGCCATGCCGGTAATCGTTGACGGTCGGCGCTTGGCCACTTTTTTTATCGGCCAGTTTTTCTACGATGATACGCCACCTGACCGTGAATATTTCATCGCCCAGGTCGAGGAGTTGGGTTTTGATCGCTACGTGTATCTGGAAACCCTGGACCGGGTGCCGGTGTTCAGCCGCGAGCACGTTCGCGACAATCTGCGCTTCCTGCACCAGCTCGTGCAACTGCTGGCGGAGACGGGGCATGCCAACCTCGAGCGGCTGCGCCATCTGGATGGACAACGACGGATGGAACACGAACTGCTGCTTCTTAATCGTGCCGTTGACGTTTCCTCCGAGGCGGTATTCCTGATGAACGGCCAGGGACGTTTCATCTATGTGAACGATACGGCATGCCGTTCTCTCGGCTATAACAGAGACGAGTTCCTGACCATGACCCCCCTGGATATCGACCCGGATATTACACCCGAAGAATTCGGAAAACTGCTGGATGGCCTCTTTGCCGTTGGTCCTACCAGAGGCTACATCGAGTCACGGCACCGTGCGCGGGATGGGCGCATGTTTTCGGTGGAGCTGAGCGCCACTGTCATCGACTTTGACGACAACAGGTTCGGCCTGATTATGGCCCGCGACATTACCGACCGCAAACGGACGGAGAGAAGATTGCAGGAATCTGAAATACGACTGCGGCTTGCCCTGGAAACCACCGGAATCGGCATTTGGGACTGGGACGTCAAAAATGACCGGTGGTATGCCTCGCCCATCTATTACACCATGCTTGGCTACGAACCCGGAATTGGCCGTGGAGACCGGAGCGAGTGGCTGGAACGGGTGCACCCCGACGACCGGGCATATGTGAGTGAGAAGATCCAGAGTGTGCTTTTGCACGACTTGAACGAATATCAGTACGAAGCGCGGATACGCCATTGCGATGGAACCTATCGCTGGCTGCAGGTGATGGGATTCGGCATCGAGCGCGACCATAACGGGAATGTGTCCCGGATGCTCGGGATCAGGATGGACATCACGGCGCGCAAGGAGATGGAAGAGGCGTTGCGCGAGAGCGAACGGCATTTCCGCACCCTTGCGGAAAACTCCCCGGACAGCATCCTCCGCTACAATACCGGGTGCTGTTGCATCTATGCCAATCCCCATATCGAGAAGATTCTGGGGGTCCCGGCGGGCGGTATGACCGGCAAGACACCGATGGAGCTTTTTCCGGCGGGAGAATACCGGGAGTACCAGAACAGGATCGAAGCGGTTTTGAGAACCGGGGCAGGCGCGGAAATCGAGGTCGTCGCGCCCGATATCGGTGAGGGTATCCAGTATCATCATGTCCGCTTCACCGCCGAGCGCGGTGAACATGGCGAAGTGATTGGCGTGCTTGTCATCGGTCGTGACATCACCGAGCAAAAGCGGGCCGGGGAGAATCTTTGCCGTCTCAACGAAGAGCTTGAAGACCGGGTCAGGGAGAGGACAGACGAGCTGGAGCAGGCCAACGTCCGGCTCCAGGAATTGGACCGGATGAAATCCATGTTTATCGCCTCCATGAGCCATGAACTGAGGACCCCCCTGAACTCCGCAATCGGTTTTTCGCGCATTCTGTTCAATGAATGGGCCGGGCCGTTGAGCGGGGAACAGAAAGAAAATCTAGCAACGATCCTCAAATCCTGTAAACACCTGTTGTCTCTGATCAATGACGTAATAGACGTGTCAAAGATAGAGGCCGGCATGATCGATGCCTTCCCCGAGGAGTTCGACATCTTCGATGTGGTCGCGGAGGCGGTGACATCCTGCGAAAACGCCGTCCTGGACAAGGGAGTTGATCTCACGGTCCAGGCAATTCATCATACGATGTACACGGACAGAACGAGACTGCTGCAATGCCTGCTGAACCTGGCAAACAACGCGGTCAAGTACACGGAAAAGGGCGCAATCGCCATAACCGCGGAGATAAAGGATGACGGCGCCATGCTGGAGCTATCCGTGGCGGATACCGGCATCGGCATCAAGGACGAGGATATTACTAAACTGTTCTTCCCCTTTGTCCGTCTCGATTCACCCCTTGCCGCAACCGTGCCCGGCACCGGCCTGGGACTGTATCTCACCAGGAAGCTGGTGGTCGAAGTGCTCCGGGGAGGCATAACGGTATCAAGCGCCCCCGGCGTTGGGAGCACGTTTGTCTTGAGAGTGCCGGTTTCAGTGCGGTAAACCGGAAAAGTAACACGGAGGAATATTCATGGCACCTCACGGCAAACAATCCGAAACAGTATATTCCATTGTTACCATTACGGCCGTGGTCCTGGGTATTTACTTCAGCGGCCACTATGCTTATGTCCTGTTCCACGGACTGGTGGAGGTCGTCAGCATCGCCATCGCCTTTGCCATGTTCGTTCTCGTCTGGAACACGCGCGCCTATATGGCGAACAACTATCTCTGGCTGCTGGGTGTCGGCTATGCCTTCAGCGCGTTCATCGATCTTCTGCACACCTTTTCCTTCCAAGGGATGACCGTCTTCACCGGCTATGGCGATAATCTGGCCCCTCAGCTCTGGCTTGCCGCGCGGTATCTGCAGACCGCCACCCTTGTCGCCGCGCCACTCGTCATCAAACGCGCGTTGGACCAGCGGTTCGTCTTCAGCGGGTATGCGATGGCCGTTGTCGGGTTTCTGGTCCTGGTCTACACGGGCCATTTCCCCGACTGCATCATCGCGGGCAAGGGGCTCACACCATTCAAGAAAGACAGCGAATACGTCATAAGCGGCCTCCTCATCGTCTCACTCTACCTTTTGTCCCGGAAACGGAGTCATTTCAGCGACAGGATCTATTGGCTCATCGTCGCATCCGTATCCTGCACCATCATTTCGGAGCTTATGTTCACCGCGTTTATCAGCATGTACGACTTTACCAACAAGCTCGGCCACATCGCCAAGCTGGTGGCGTTCTATCTCGTGTACCGGGCCATACTCGTCACCGGTCTCAAGGAACCATTCGAGGTCGTCTTCAGGACCTTGAAGCAGACGGAGCAGGATCTGCGCGAGCACCAGGAAACGCTGGAGGAACGCGTCAGGGAACGGACCGCGCAATTGGAGTTGGAAATTGCCGAGCGCAAGCGAGCGGAGGAGACGCTCCAGCGGCTGAATCGTGAACTCAGGGCCATTAGCGACTGCAACCTGGCCTTGATGAAGGCGGAGGACGAACAGACGCTCCTGAACGACATCTGCCGGATCATTTGCGATAAAGCCGGTTACCGCCTGGCGTGGGTCGGGTACCCGGAGCAGGATGACGCCAAAACCCTGCGTATGGCCGCCTGGGGCGGACTGGATGACGGGTATCTCGAAAACGCCCACATCACCTGGGCCGACACGGAGCGGGGCCGGGGTCCCGGAGGTACCGCCATCCGAACCGGCACGACTACCTGGACCCAGGATTTCGCCGCCGACCCCCTGGCCGCCCCCTGGCGGGAGAACGCCTTGCAACGCGGCTACCGTTCGTGCATCTGCCTGCCGCTGAAGAACGAAAAGGCAGGGGTGTTCGGCGCGCTCGGCATCTATTCCACCGAGCCCAATGCCTTCACTCCGGACGAGATACGGCTTTTGGAGGAGTTGGCGGGTGACCTCGCCTTCGGCATCCAGGCCCTGCGCAACCGTGACGCTCGCAGGGAGTCCGAACGGGACATCGCGCTTCTCAGTTTTGCCCTGAACAGCGTACATGAGGCCGCCTATCTGATCGACGAACAGGCTCATTTCCTCTATGTAAACGAGGAGTCATGCCGCGTGCTGGGATATGGCCGCGATGAGCTGCTCGCGCTCGGTGTTCTCGATATTGGTCCCTATTTCCCCGTGGAGCGCTGGGTCGAGCATTGGGCCGAACTTAAAAGCCGGCGTTCGCTCACCTTTGAGGAACACCACAAGACAAAGGACGGACGAATTTTCCCGGTCGAAATCAGCGCCAACTATCTGGAGTACGACGGTCAAGGCTATAATCTGGCACTGGTACGCGACATCACCGGGCGCAAGAAGGCGGAGGAATCGCTGCGCCACAGCGAGGCCCGGCTCAACGAGGCGCAGCGCATCGCCCATCTCGGCAACTGGGAATTGGACCTGGCCAGTAACACCCTCCTTTGGTCGGACGAGATCTATCGCATATTCGAGATCGACCGGGAGCTGTTCGGCGCTTCCTATGACGCCTTCCTCGGGGCGATTCATCCCGACGACCGGGAGCTGGTCAATCGTGCCTATACCCAGTCGCTGGCCGACCGTACCCCCTATGGCATCGTCCACCGTCTGCTGATGAAGGATGGCCGCATCAAATACGTGGAGGAGCGCTGCGAGACCTTCTATGCCGAAGATGGCCGCCCCCTGGGGTCAATGGGGACGGTGCAGGACATCACCGGGATAAAACTGGCCGATGAAGCGCTCCATCTCCGGACGGTAGAGCTTGAAGCCGAGGTGGCCGAGCGGCAGGCGGCGCAGGAGACTCTTCAGGAACAGGCGCTCCTGCTGGAATACGAGATAGAGGAACACCGAAATGTACAGGACGAACTGGAAAAGCTGAATGAGAGCCTGGAACAACATATTAAGGAACGAACCATTGAACTGGAACGGGCAAATGCCCGACTTCAGGAACTGGACCGGATGAAATCCATGTTCATCGCCTCCATGAGCCATGAACTTAGGACCCCCTTGAACTCCATCATCGGTTTCTCACGCATAATGTTCAACGAATGGGCCGGGCCGCTGAATAATGAACAAAGAGATAATATCGAGGCGATCCTCAGGTCCGGCAATCACCTTTTGTCGCTGATAAATGATGTCATAGACGTTTCCAAGATAGAAGCCGGCATGATAGATGTCATGCCGGAAGAATTCGACGTCCATGATATCGTTTCGGAGGCGGTGTTATCCTTTGGGAACGATGTCGCGGCCAAGGGGGTCGAGTTCAAGACCCAGGTGATTCATCATGTCATGCACACCGACAGAACCAGGCTGCTTCAGTGCCTGTTGAACCTGATATCAAACGCGGCCAAGTTCACTGAAAAAGGCGCCATTACCATATCCGCGAAGGTTCCCAATGGCGCCGGCACATTGGAACTGTCCGTGGCGGATACCGGCATCGGCATACAGGAGGAAGATCTGGGCAAGCTCTTCTTCCCTTTTGTCCGCCTCAACTCTCCACTGACCTCGACCGTGCCTGGCACCGGCCTTGGCCTTTACCTCACCAGGAAGCTGGCAAGGGAAGTGCTCCAGGGCGACTTGACGGTAACAAGCACCCCCTACGTTGGAAGCCGATTTGTGTTGAGCGTGCCGATAAACCTGTAAACGGCGGCTTTTCCGGCAGGCATTGCAGGGGCGACCCGGTGGGCGCTCAGGTGCGATAGACAACAACGACGGAAATTGCAGCCAAAAGCGGGCGCCCCACCGGGTCGCCCCTACGGAATGTGTACGCTGTAAAAAATGGAATGGTTGAAGATCAACGCAAATCGAGAAAAAACTCCAGGAGTTAGTTATGCCAAAGGTTCTCGTTGTCGAAGACAACAAAGACAATTTCAAGATCGTCAACTATGCGCTCGTGCGGGCCGGATATGAAGTGCTCTGGGCCGAAAGAGGCGAAGACGGCATTGATCTGGCGCTCAAGGAACACCCCCATTTCATCCTGATGGATATCAACCTCCCCGGCATCGACGGCATGGAGGCAACCAGGAGGATACGGGAATCGGAAGCGCGGGCCATCCCCGTAATCGCCATTACCGCCCATGCCATGAGCGGAGACCGGGAAACGATTATCTCCGCGGGCTGCAACGGGTACATTGAAAAGCCGATAGACCCCATAACCCTTGTGGAACAGATTCACAAAATCATAGGACAAGACGCCAATGAAAATCCTGATCGTTGACGACAACACTGATGACCGTACCATGCTTCGCCGTGTTCTGGAGGCCCATGGGCATGATGTTGTGGAGGCCGGCAACGGGCAGGAAGGCCTTCGGACCGCCTCCGCCCACAGCCTGGACCTGATTATTTCCGACGTGCTCATGCCGGTCATGGACGGCTTCCAGTTTCTCAGAAATCTCAGGGGATTGAGTGCCATACCCTTTGTCTTTTACTCGGCAATATATGACGGAAACAGGGACAAACAGCTTGCTGCCTCCCTGGGAGCCGATGGTTACCTGGTCAAGCCCAAGGACCCGGTGGAATTGATGGAGGAAATCGGGAGGATTGCGGGAGAAAAGTCGATAAAAAGTTCCGGATTGCTTGCGGATGATGCGGAGTACCTGAAGAGATACAGCCAGGTTGTGGTCTCAAAGCTCGAAGAAAAGGTGCGTGAGCTGGAGGAGGCCCTGGCTGAACGCAAGCGGGTCGAACAGGCGCTCCTCGAAAAACAGCAGAGACTGTCCGACGTGACGGTGGAGCTTTCCCTGGCCGAGGAACGGGAACGGCGGCGCATCGCCACAGAACTCCATGACACTATCGGGCAGGACCTGGCCCTGGCTCGAATCAAACTGGGAACGGTTGCAAAGTCGCACCTGAGGGACGAGGAAGCCGGCATTATCGATACAACGCGGGAGATGCTCGGCGGCATGATCCAGCGTGTCAGGCACCTTACCCACATGATCAGCCCCCCCATTCTGGAGAGCGGAGGCCTGGAAGCGGCGTTGAAATGGCTGGGAAGGCAGATGGAGACGGATTACGGCCTGCGGGTTGCGTTCATGGATGACATGGGCGAAAAGCCGTTGACGGAAGAGATTCGTTCGGTGCTCTACCACGCTGTCCGCGAATTGCTCATCAATGTCGTCAAGCATGCGGGTACCGGCACCGCGCGGGTCACGGTCGGCCGTGAAGGCGCCAGGATCGTCATCAAGGTAGAGGATGACGGCGGCGGATTCGATCCGGCCTCCATCGAGCAGAGTCTCACCAGGGAGCAAGGCGGATTCGGCCTTTTCAATGTACGGCGCAGGATTATCCATCTCGGGGGCACGTTCGAAGTTGAATCGTCCCCCGGAGTCGGCACCTGCGTGACAATCGGGATGCCGTTGGAAAGGATGAGGGATGATCATGCCGATTAACGCTGATCATCAGCCAATAGGACCCGTAGGGGCGATCCCGGCGGGGCGCCCCGGTGCGACAGACAACAACGGCGGAAATTGCAGTGAAAAGCGGGCGACCCACCGGGTCGCCCCTACGAGCAACGGAGAACACCATGAACATAAAAGTGCTTCTGGTCGATGACCACAAAATCATGCTGGAGGGATTGTCCTCCCTTCTGGGCGGCGCCGATGACATCGACGTCGTGGCCGAAGCCTCGGGCGGCGTGGAAGCCATCGAAAAGGCTCTGGAGCATTCGCCAGATGTGGTGGTGATGGACTTGACCCTGCCGGATATTGGAGGGATCGAGGCGACTCGGCGGATCATGGCAAAAAATCCCCGTATCAAGGTCCTGGTGCTGTCCATGCTCATGGACCCGAATTGCGTCCTGGAAAGCCTGGAGGCCGGAGCCAGGGGATATCTCGCCAAGGACTGCGCCGCCGAGGAACTGGTGGCGGCCATACGGACGGTATTCGCGGGGAAACCCTATTTTTGTGCCGGTGCTACGGAAATCATGATCAAGGGGGTCGCTCCCCAGCAGATTACTCCCGCGCTTACCCCCCGCGAATTGGAGGTGCTGAAGCTCACCGCCGAGGGGAACAACACCAAGGAGATCGCCTTTACACTCGGCGTCAGCATCAAGATGATCGAGATCCATCGCATGAACATCAGGAAAAAGCTCGGGCTGAAGAGCATCGCCCAGCTCGCCACCTATGCGGCGCGCACCGGATTGATCTCGCTGGAATAACCCGGACGGAAGTTTCATGTTTCAACTTTAAACCTTCAACATTCAACTTTCTTACTAGGGTTTTCCCTACCCCCCTCCTTCCGATAATCGCAACATGCCAAGGGCAGCGCCACTGCGCTATAGTTTCAACAGAACGTTACCTCCGGGAAATCAGGTATATCGCCAGGTGATCCATAGCATCAGGTGTGAAAAACTCTGTTTCATCGGCGTCATCACGGCTATGTGCCTGGGGCTTTACCTCAGCAGCCTTCACAGCTATCTCCTCTTCCACGGCCTTATCGAAGTCACCACCATTGCCATCGGCTTCACCATATTCATCGTGACCTGGAACACACGCCGGTTTTTGGCGAACAACTACCTGAGCATCCTCGGCATCGGCTACGCCTTCATCGCCCTTATTGACCTGCTCCACGCCCTTGCCTACAAGGGGATGAACGTATTTCCCGGCTTTGGAGCGAACCTGCCGACTCAGCTTTGGATAGCGGCCCGCTTCCTGCAAGCCGTTACCCTCTGCATCGCGCCGCTCTGTATGGGGCGCGGGATGCGCCATCACGCCACGTTCGGCATATATGCCGCGGCAACCTCGCTGCTTGTTGCGATGATATATTTAGGCTACTTCCCGGATTGCTACATCGAAGGAAAAGGGCTCACCACGTTCAAGATCGACGGCGAATACCTGATAATCGCTCTCCTTCTCATCTCGTTGTACCTGCTGTACCGGAAACGGAAACAGTTCGACGACACGGTTTTCCTGCTCCTGTTCGCTGCAACGGTCTGTTCAGCCCTTTCCGGAATCATGTTCACCACCTACGTGAACGTGTATGACATTGCCAATCTTGCCGGACATTTTCTGAAGCTGGCGTCTTTTTACCTCGTGTACAGGGCGCTGCTCGTAAAAGGATTCCAGGAACCGTTTGCCCTCATTTTCAGAGACCTCAAACAGACGGAAGCGGCGCTTCTGCAAGCCCGCGACACCCTGGAGGAAAAGGTCAGGGCGCGAACCGCAGCCTTGCACGAGAGCGAACTGAGTTTGCGGCAGGCGCATGAATTTACCGAACAGATCATCAACTCCATACCGGACCCGATTTTGGTAAAGGACCGGCAGCACCGGTTTGTTCTGATAAATAATGCGTTTTGCTCGTTTACCGGCCATGCGCGTGAAGAGTTGATCGGCAAGTCGGACTACGATTTCTTCCCCACTGAGGAGGCGGACGAATATTGCAGCAAGGATGAGTTGGTCTTCAATTCGAACCAGCCGAACCACAATGAGGAAACCCTGACGGACACGGCGGGAAACAGGCATTACATCCAGACCGGAAAGGCTGCGTTTGCAACGGCTGACGGCACGGAATTCCTGATAGGGGTGATCCGCGACATCACCGGGCGCAAACGGACAGAGAAGGCCATGTGCCGGTTGAACCGGGAACTGCGGGCCATCAGCAACTGCAACCGGGTCCTGATGCGGGCCGAGTACGAGCAGACACTGCTCAACGAAATTTGCCATATTGTGTGCGACGAGGCCGGCTATCACATGGCCTGGGTAGGATATGCCAGAACCGACGACACCAAAGCCGTCTGCCCGGTCGCCTGGGCCGGGTTCGATAACGGGTATATCGCAAACCTCAAACTTACGTGGTCGGGTGACGAGGAACGCGGACAAGGCCCTGCTGGAAAAGCTTTCCGGAGCGGTGAACCGATCAATGTCCAGGATATCGCGACCGACCCGCGCATGGCCCCGTGGCGCGAAAGCGCTCTGCAACACGGCTATCGTTCCAGTATCGCGCTCCCTCTCAAGGACAAGAGCGCACACACGTTCGGCATTCTCAATATCTATTCCTCGGAACCCAATGCCTTTACAACGGACGAAACAAGGCTCCTGGAAGAATTGTCCGACAATCTGGCGTTCGGCATCATGGTCTTGCGCGACCGCGCCGAGCGCAAACGGGCGGAGGAGAATCTCTGCCGGCTTAACGAAGAGCTTGACGAACTGGTTTGCGAACGGACTGCCGATCTGGAACGGGCAAACGCCCGGCTCAAGGAACTGGACCGGATGAAATCCATGTTTATCGCCTCCATGAGCCACGAACTCCGGACCCCCTTGAACTCCACCATAGGCTTTTCGCGCATACTGCTCGATGAATGGGCCGGACCGTTGAATGACGAGCAGAGAGAAAATCTCGATACGATACTCAAGTCCGGCAAGCACTTGTTGGCGCTGGTCAATGACGTCATAGACGTTTCCAGGATAGAGGCCGGCAAGATCGAGGCAATTCCCAGGGATTTCGATATCCACGACTGCGTTTCGGAAACGGTAAGATCCTTTGATACCATCGCCGAAAGCAAGGGTGTCGAGATCAAGGTCCACGCTGTCCATCACCCCATGCGAACCGACAGGATCAGGCTGCTGCAATGCCTGCTGAACCTGGTCGGCAATGCGGTCAAGTTCACGGAAAAGGGGACGATCACCATATGCGCAAAGGTAACCGATGACGGCGACAGGCTGGAAATCTCGGTAACGGACACCGGCATCGGCATCAGGGAAGAGGACCTGGGCAAACTATTCTCCCCCTTTGTACGCCTGGAGTCTCCCCTGGCCTCGACGGCGCCCGGCACCGGCCTGGGCCTGTACCTGACCAGGAAGCTGGTGAAGGAAGTGCTTCAGGGCGCCATAACGGTACAAAGCACCCATGGTGTGGGAAGCCGGTTTGTGTTGACGGCGCCTGTAAACCTGTAACCTGCGGATTTTACGGCAGGCATTTGTAGGGGACTTGGTAAATACTCAGCGTTGTCCGGTTAGCTAATTGCAAGCCATGAGAAGTATGTTTTTAGCCCCCCTCCTGTATTTAAGGAGGGGCTGGGGGTGGTCAGGTTTTGGCTTTTGACTTCGTTTTTAACCTTAAGATTGATGAGAATCAAAGGCAACCACCCCTAACCCCTCCTTGAAAGGAAGGAGGGGGACAAAACGCAAGAATCTAACCGGACAACGCTGGTAAATACTGATTTACCAAGTCCATAAGAGCTGATCAAGGAACTTAACGATGCAGGATTCTGAATGAAATTGAAAAGTAGTACGGCATTGCCTCCGGCCATCGCTTGTAAAAGACCATTTCGTCCGCACGTTGCGGCGATAACGATCCTTGTTGTATCTCTTGTCTGTTCGGCTACACTGGTCTGGCGTTCGGAACAGCGGCGCTTTGAGTTTGAGCAGGCTCAGGTCTCCGATCTGGCCGGTGACCACGCGCATCTGCTCCAGGCCGGCATTGAAAGGGCGCTTTCCGCCACCCTTTCCCTGGCAGCCCTGGTTCGCGAAGGAAAAGGGGACATTTCCGACTTTGAAGCAACGGCCAGGGAAATGCTGCCGTTTTTTCCCGGCGCCGCCTCATTGCAACTGGCGCCAGGCGGTATCCTGCGGCACATCGTGCCGCTGGCCGGTAACGAAGGGGCCATCGGCCACGACCTGTTCAAAGATCCAGCGCGGCGCAACGAGGCCATCAAGGCGCGGGACGCCGGAAAATTAACGCTGGCCGGGCCGTTTACCCTGAAACAGGGGGGCTTTGGCGCGGTTGGACGGATGCCGGTATATCTGGACAACGGCGCGGGCGGCAGGTCATTCTGGGGTTTCACCAATGTCCTGATCCGTTTCCCTCAGGTGCTCGATTCTGCCCGTCTGGCAAATCTGGAAAAACGCGGTTTTCGTTACGAACTATGGCGGCTGCACCCGGACACCGGAAAACGGCAGATCATCGCCGCATCATCATCCACCCCGCTGATCAAACCGGTGGATCGTTCGCTGGAACTGCCAAACGGAACCTGGACCCTGAGCGTTGCCCCATCAGCGGGGTGGAGCGATCCCGGCGGGCTCGCGATCAAGAGCGCGCTTGCCCTGGTATTCAGTCTGCTGCTCTTCTTCTTGACGCACTCCCTGTTCAACACCCGCGCCAAGGCGCTGCAGATAGCACAAAAGCTGACCTCCGAGCTATGTGAGAGCGAACAGCGTTACCGCCTCGTATTTGAGAACTCGCCGGTCTCGATTTGGGAAGAGGACTTCTCCGGAGTGAAGACGCTGCTGGATGGCCTGAAGCAGGAGGGGGTGACCGATATTGAGGCCCACTTCGAACAGCATCCGGAAACCATTCAGCAATGTGCGCGGATGGCGAAGATCGTCGATGTGAACGAAGCAGCGCTCGTTCTGCACGGCGCCGCGAGCAAGGAGGCCTTGCTGGCGGGGCTGGTCGGGACGTTCACCTCGGAGTCGTTCGATACCTTCCGTGAAGAACTGATTTGCCTGTGGAATGGAGCGAACGTGATGATGCGGGACGCCGTCGTCAAGACGCTGGCAGGCGACCGGCGTAATGTGACCGTCTATTTCGCGGTTTGTCCGGGCTACGAGAAGACGCTCGGCAAGGTCATCGTTTCGCTCGTCGACATCACCGAACGCAAGCGGGCGGAGAAGGGGCTTCGCCACAGCGAGGCCAGGCTAAACGAGGCGCAACGCACTGCACATCTCGGCAATTGGGAGCTGGACCTGGCCAGTAACACCCTCCATTGGTCTGACGAGATCTACCGCATATTCGAGATCGACCAAGAGCAGTTCGGCGCTTCCTACGACGCCTTCCTCGAGGCGATTCATCCCGAGGACCGGGAGATGGTCAATCGTGCCTATACCCAATCGCTGGCCGACCGCACCCCCTATGGCATCGTCCACCGTCTGTTGATGAAAGATGGCCGTATCAAATACGTTGAGGAACATTGCGAGACCTTCTACGCCGAAGATGACCGCCCATTGCGATCAATGGGGACGGTGCAGGACATCACCAAGATCAAGCTGGCCGAGAAAGCGCTTTATCTCCAGACGGTCGAGCTTGAAGCCGAGGTGGCCGAGCGGCAGGTGGCGCAGGAGAATCTTCAGGAGCAGGCGCTCCTGCTGGAAAACGAGATAGAGGAACACCGCAATGCGCGGGATGAACTGGAAGCGCTGAATGAAAGCCTGGAAGAGCGCGTCAAGGAGCGGACCGCCGATCTGGAACGGGCAAACAGCCGTCTTCTGGAACTGGACCGGATGAAATCCATGTTTATCGCCTCCATGAGCCACGAACTCCGGACCCCCTTGAACTCCACCATAGGCTTTTCACGCATACTGCTCGATGAATGGGCCGGACCGTTGAATGACGAGCAGAGAGAAAATCTCGATACGATACTCAAGTCCGGCAAGCACTTGTTGGCGCTGGTCAATGACGTCATAGACGTTTCCAGGATAGAGGCCGGCAAGATCGAGGTCATTCCCAGGAATTTCGATATCCACGAGTGCGTTTCGGAAGCGGCGGCATCCTTTGGGGCCATTGCAGAAAAAAAGGGCGTCGAGATCAAGCTTCACGCCGTTCGTCACCCCATGCGGTCCGACAGGATCAGGCTGCTGCAATGCCTGCTGAACCTGGTCAGTAACGCGGTAAAGTTTACGGAAAAGGGGACGATCACCATATGCGCAAAGGTAACCGATGACGACGACAGGCTGGAAATCTCGGTAACGGACACCGGCATCGGCATCAGGGAAGAGGACCTGGGCAAACTATTCTCCCCCTTTGTACGCCTGGAGTCTCCCCTGGCTTCGACCGTGCCCGGCACCGGCCTGGGCCTGTACCTGACCAGGAAGCTGGCAAAGGAAGTGCTTCAGGGCGCCATAACGGTACAAAGCACCCATGGCGTGGGAAGCCGGTTTGTGTTGAGAATACCCATAAACCTGTAACGGTTGTAACTAGTACCACGTAACATCTAAATCCACCCCCCTCAGTCCCGTTTCAATTTGAGCTTTCGAGCTTTAACTCTCAACATTCAACTTTCTTACTAGGGTTTTCCCTACCTCTCTCCTTCCGATAATCGCAGCATGTCAAGCACGCTTTTTTGAGATATCTTTTTTACCATTAAAACTATTTTTGTAAACGACAAGGCCGCAGGCAATGGGTGCGCTGTTCTCCGCTCTGTTCAGCAAGGAAACTACCATGCAGCAGAATAACGATGTCTCGCACACCAGGCAATTCTCGGTCGGACGACACCGTCTCGTCGCAATCCTTGCCTGGACCGTGCTTGCCGTTATCACCGTTCTCTGGGAATGCCACGACAATACCGAGTTTAAAAAAATCAACGCCCTTTCCATGGCGCGGGTTTGCATCGAAAAAGATCTCGTGTTCCGCAAATGGGCCGCCAGGCACGGCGGCGTCTATGTTCCCATAACCATGGATACCCCGCCCAACCCCTGGCTGCACGCCCCGGAACGGGATGTCACCACCCCGTCGGGCCGGCGCCTGACCCTCCTGAATCCCGCGTATATGTCCAGGCAGATATTCGAGATCGGCCAATCGTCCCCTGATGCATCACAAGGCCATATCACCAGCCTGAAGGTTATCCGCCCTGAAAACGCGCCGGACCCATGGGAGGCCCAAACCCTGAGATCCTTCGAGGCCGGATTGACGGAATTCGGGCAATTCGCGGTTTATAACGGAAAGCCGGTCTACCGCTACATGCGCCCGCTTATGACCGAAAAGCCATGCCTGAAATGCCATGCGGCCCAGGGATACCGGGAAGGCATGGTGCGCGGCGGCATCAGCATCGCCATACCCACGGCCGGGCTTGACCAGGCCACGCTCCATAGCAGCATCTCGCACGTTTCCATCATTGCCGCCATCTGGCTGATGGGGCTTGGCGGAATCATGTTCGGCTTCCGCAAGATTGGCGCCGCCGCCGCCGTGCTCACGGCCGAGCGGGATAACCTCAGCGCCGTTTTCGATGCCACACCCATGCCCATGATGCTGTTCGACGACCGGATGGTGGTGGTGCGGGTCAACGCGGCGTTCCGGGACTACTGCATCGATTACGATACCCTGCCGGACAGGCGCTGCGGCACGCTCCTGAAATGCGTCAACGCCCTTTCGGACCCTGTGGGATGCGGCAATACCCCGGCGTGCGACTCGTGCGCGCTCATGCGCGCCCTGCGTGAGGTATCGAGAAGCGGGGTATCGGCACGCGGCGAGGCGTCGATTTCCAGGTTCGACCCGGATGGACATATAACGGAGGCGTGGTTGATCTACGGCGTGGAAGCGGTATCACTCAATGGCCGGAGGCATGCGCTGATGTCGTTCATGGATATCACCGAACGCAAAGGCATGGAAGAGAAAATGGCGGCCAGGGAGCAGGAGTTCCGCGCCATGGTGGAAAATTCGCCCGACGCGATTACCCGCTACGACCGTCTCTGCCGCCGCGTCTACGTCAATCCCGCCATGGAACGGCTGGCCGGAAAATCCTCGGACATGCTGATCGGCAAAACACCATCCGAGGGGAGCATGGTCACCCCGGAGATAGGGCAGCGGGTTCAGAACGCGGTAATGCAGGTTCTTGAGCGGGGTATTGCGCGGGAAAGCGAAGCGTCATGGAAGGATTCGGGCGGCGTGATGTGCCATTATCAGGCCCGTTACGTACCGGAGTTTGGCCCGGATGGAACGGTGGCAAGCGTCCTCTTTATCGCGCGGGACATCACGTCGTTGCGCAAGACGGAGGCCCAACTGCGACAGGCTCAAAAGATGGAGTCCATCGGCACCCTGGCCGGAGGCGTGGCCCACGATTTCAACAACCTGCTGGCCGTAATCGGCGGCTATGCCGAACTGCTGTTTCTCTCCCTTAACGGCAATGAGCAGAAGCAGGCGTTTGCCCGTGAAATCTCCGACTCCGTGAACCGGGGAGCGGAGTTGACCAGAAGCCTTCTGACCTTCAGCGGCAAGCACGAACCGCAGATGCGCTACGACGACCTCAACCTGATTGTTGCCAACCTGCGAAAGAGCATGTCGCGGCTTCTGCGCTCGGACATCACCCTCACCTTCGACCTGTGCGGCGACCGGCTCCCGGTGTTCGCGGACCGAGTCCAGATCGAACAGGTACTGATAAACCTGATGGTCAATGCGCGGGATGCCCTCTCTTCGGGCGGAAGGATACAGGTATCCACCACGTTGGTTAAGGTGCGCGAAGAGCAGGTGACAGGCGGCGCAACCGTTGCGCCGGGACACTACGGGCTCATCACCGTGGCGGACGACGGGGACGGCATGGATGAAAAGACCATGGGACGGATATTCGAGCCGTTCTTCACCACCAAGGAGACCGGCAAAGGAACCGGTCTGGGGCTGGCCATCGCCTTCGGTATCGTCGGAAACCACAACGGCAGCATCTCCGTGGAAAGTGCGCCGGGAAAGGGCGCGACATTCAAAGTCTACCTGCCGGTTTCCCAGGGCAGCATACTGCCTGAACAGTCGCCCGAACAGGAAGACGTACGACTTTGCGGCAACGAAACCGTGCTCCTGGCCGATGATGAACCGAATGTGCTGAAGATGACCCGGGAGTTACTCATTCGTTACGGCTACCACGTCCTGACCGCGGTGGACGGGATGGATGCACTGGAGGTCTTCGAGGCCCATCGCGACGAGATCCGTGTAGCGGTCATCGACATGATCATGCCGCGCATGAACGGGCGGGCAGCCATCGAGGAGATACGGCGGGGACACCCTGACCTGCCGGTTATCCTCACGAGCGGCTACACCGAAGATGTCGTTGACCGATCCGTTTTCGAGGCGCTGGGCGTCGTGTTTCTGCAAAAGCCGGTGCATGCCCGCAAACTGGTGGAAACGATCCGCGCCGGGCTGGATAGAGACTCATAACGTGTGTAGGGGCGAAGCAAGTTAAGCTTTTGCTTCGCCCCTACGAACCGGATAGACGAAATTTCAATGTGAAGGATGACAGCCTGTGTACCAGATTTACCATAGCAAGATAGCATACTGGTCGTTTATCGCCGTTACCGTGACAGGGCTCTACCTGACATCGCGGATAAACTACCTTCTCTTTCACTGTCTTGTTGAATTCTTCAGCATTGCCGTTGCCTTTTCGCTGTTCATTATTACCTGGAATTCAAAGCAATACATAAAAAGCCCGTACCTGTTGGTGGTGGGCATCTCTTACCTGTTTGTCGGCGTGTTGGATCTGCTTCATGCGCTGGCGTACAAGGGCATGCCCATATTTACCGACTATGACTATTACGCAAATCAACTGTGGATTGCCGCCAGATACCTGGAAAGCCTTACGCTTCTGGCGGGATTTGCCGTTTTACAAACAAACAGGAAATTACATGCGAATGGATTGTTCTGGCTTTATGCAATCACAACGAGTCTGCTGGTAGCATCTGTATTTTACTGGAAGGTGTTCCCGATCTGTTTCGTTGCCGGAAAAGGTTTGACGGACTTCAAAGTATACAGTGAGTACGCCATCTGCCTCATCCTGATGACAAGTATGCTACTGCTTGTCAGGAACAAAAACCACTTTACCGCCTCAATATACAAGCTGCTGATCCTATCGATAGCCTATACCATGGTTTCCGAATTGGCATTTACGTTCTACATCGATAATTACGGTTTTTCAAACCTTGTCGGCCACTACTTCAAGTTGTTCTCCTTCCTGATGATCTATCACGCAATCATCAATACCAGCATAGAAGACCCCTATCTTTTCATATTCAACGAACTCAACCTGTCGAATGCGTCTCTCAAGGATGAAATTCAATTACGGATCAAAACCGAAGCAGAACGTGAAAGCGTCATAAAATCCCTGCAACAGGCATTGGACGAGATAAAGGTTCTGAAAGGCATACTGCCCATATGCATGCACTGCAAAAAGATTCGTGACGATTCAGGGTATTGGAGTCAGCTCGAAACATACATTCACACCCATTCGGGTGTGGATTTCAGCCATGGCGTTTGCCCTGACTGCCTGAAGGTACATTATACCGATTTCAACCGTACGGTTTATTAAGCAATTTTAGAGAGGATGATGATGAAAGTCTTGATTGTTGACCCATCCAGCTCGGTGGTCTTTGACCTGACCACCCTGTTCGGCACGTACGGCTTCGAGTGCCGTGCGGCGGCTGACGGGCAATCCGCGCTGGATATCCTGGAGCACAAACCGATGGATCTGCTCTGTTTCACCTATGAACTTCCCGACATGGACGGCATCGATTTCCTGATTGCGGCAAAGGCGCGCAAATTGCTGCATCACCAGCCCTGCCTGATGTTCGCCTCGACGGAAAACAAGGAGGTTACGGTCAGGGCACTGACGGCTGGCGTGACCGAATGTTTCTCGAAACAGAACCTGGATCGCCTGGAGCAGTTCATCGAACGGTTCGCCGGGGACAACCGCGGCAGCATCCACGGCAGGGTGCTGCTGGTGGAAGACAGTGCCTCCAGTGCGCTGTATTTCAGGCAGATCCTGGAGCGGATCGGGTTGCATGTGGATTGCTGCCGGAACGCGGAGGAGGCCATCGCGCAATTTGCCGCCCAGGAGTACGACCTGGTGCTGGCCGACTACGTACTGGATGGGCCGCAAAGCGGTCTTGCCGTGATCCGGGCGGTGCGCGAGTCCGAGGGTTCAAAAGGACAGACGCCCATACTGGCCATCTCGTCTTTCGGGGATACGGCGCGGAAAGTGGAGATATTCCGCAGCGGCGCCAATGATTTCGTGAGCAAGCCGATGGTGGCGGAAGTGTTGGAGATGCGCGTCCGCAACCTGCTCCACATACGGAACCTGATGCGCCGGCTCGAATCCCAGCATGCGGCCATGAAACTCGCCCTGGAGGAGATAAAGACCCTCAAGGGCATCTTGCCCATCTGTATGTACTGCAAAAAGATCCGTGACGATTCCGGGTATTGGAGCCAACTGGAAGCATACATTCGGGACCATTCGGATGCGAATTTCAGTCACGGCATTTGTCCGGACTGCATGAAAGAGCAGATGGCCGGGCTTGAGCAACGGGGTGGCGAATGAAACAGCAACCCCTCCCCCCAGCGGACCCAAAGGGCCTAAAGGGGGGGGGGTGGGAGGGGGGATGGTTGGTGTGATTCCCCCACCCTAGCCCTCCCCCGCTGGGGGAGGGAACATGTTTATATCCGTGGAACATATCACTAATAGGAGGGTACACCATGCAATTTCGCAACTGTTTGAAAATCGGATCACATCTGGTGGCGGGAACTTTCCTGGCGGTCTTGATCGCCTGGGGTGGCGGCTGGGGAGTATGCAGCGCTGAAACCGCTGTCGACAAAAGGGTCGAGGAGTTCAAGGCGGGCATGCATAAAGACGCCTCGCACGGCGAAGAGGGTGTTGCCGCGACAGCCGGACATGGCGAAGACAAGAAACCGTCCGTGGAGCATGCCCCTGCAAAGAAAGAGAAACCCGCAGCGCATGCCCCGGCCAAAAAGGAGAAGGCCGCTGCAAAGGGACATGGTCATAAGACCCCGGTTGCTCATGCCGGGGGCGGACACGGAGGCCATGCCGTTGCCATGGACGCGGATGTGGCGCTTAAACTGCTTCTGGAAGGCAACAGGCGCTACGTATCCGGTCATGCGAAAGGCCCCAACAGATCAGCGGCCCGGCGCATGGAACTTGCCCAGGGACAAAACCCCATTGCGGTGGTGGTCAGTTGTTCCGACTCGCGGGTGCCGCCTGAGCTGCTGTTCGACCAGGGATTCGGCGATATTTTTGCGATACGGATCGCCGGAAACATCGTCGATGCCAATGCGCTGGGGAGTATCGAGTATGCGGTGGACCATCTCGGCACCAAGCTCGTGCTCGTGCTGGGGCACGAACGCTGCGGGGCCGTGACGGCCGCCCTGCAAGGAGGAACCGCGCCGGGAAACATCAAGAGCATCGTGGAGGGCATACAACCGGCCATTGAAAAGGGCAAGGCCCGTTATACCGGGCACGGAGAGCTTCTCGAAACCTGCGTCAAAACAAACGTGAAGCTGGTGGCGGAAAAGATCCGCACAAGCCCCCCCATCCTTTCGGAAAAGGTGGAAGACGGCATGTTGCGGGTAGTGGGCGCGTACTATGACCTGGACAGCGGCCAGGTGGACATGACGTATATGCCGAACTGAGCAGCACAAATTACGTCACGTAGTGACAGATTGATGGTAGCCCAGCGTTTTATCGCCGGGATTGGATCATGATTCATTCATTCCGTCACGTACGTGACGATTGATAATTGGGCGCATCCCAATCCGGGGAATGAATTCCCCGGCTACCGTCAGTCAGTCCCTACAGGACGAAACATACATGTGATGAAATCGACAAAATCAACAAGGAGATCACAATGAACCTCATGAAAAACATGAAGATAGGGACAAAGATCCTCGGGCTCGCCGGCATCCTGGTCATCCTGATGGGCGCGCTGGCCGGATATGGCATCCTGCAACTGAAGAGCGCGGGTGACGAGGTGAAGTCCTTGGATGAACAGGAGATTCCCCTCGCGGCGATCATCAACGAGATCGCCGGGGTGCAGAAGGAGCAGGAGGTTCTGTTCCAGCGCGGAATTCGCCTCGGGATTACCAACCAGCCGGCGGAACTGAAGAAATCCGCTGAGGAACTTGATAAGAAGATGAAAGAGGTGAATGAGCTGTTGAAAAAGAGCGATGCCCTCGTGGACAAGGCCCTCAAGGAGACCGCCGGGGACGCCGCCTCCCAAAAAGAGTTGGGAGAGGCCAGAGAGAAGCTGAAAGGCGTGGAGACCGCATACAAGGCATTTGACGAGACCAGTGACCAGGTAATGGTCCTGCTTGGGGAGGGGAAACTGAGCGCTGCCGCGGCCCTTGAGGAAAAGACGGAGAAGGCCGGGGCGGCGCTCGATGGCGTGATAGGAGACCTCGTCAAATTGATAGATAAGAACCTTGATAAGGCCGTTAAGAAGATCGAGGCGGACGAGGCGTTGGCGGTCAAGATGATGATCATTCTGACCGTGGTCGCTCTCATCATCGGGATGGGGATCGGCCTCTTCGTGACCCGTGGCATCACCCGCCCCATCAACGAGGCGCTGGGTATCGCCAACTCCCTGGCCCAGGGTGATCTGACCATTACGGTCGTATCTAACTCCACGGATGAAACCGGTCAGATGATGGCCGCCATCGGCCAGATGGTGGACAAGCTGAAACAGGTAGTGGGTGACGTAATAGGCGCCACCGACAACGTGGCCTCGGGTAGCCAGGAGCTTTCCTCGACTGCCCAGCAGCTCTCCCAGGGGGCCACGGAACAGGCGGCCAGCGCCGAGGAGATCTCCAGCAGCATGGAAGAGATGACCTCCAGCATCAAGCAGAACGCGGACAACTCGGGCCAGACCGAGAAGATCGCCATCAAGAGCGCGGCCGACGCCAAAGAGGGTGGCAATGCAGTCGGCGAAACGGTCGCGGCCATGAAGGAGATCGCCACCAAGATCTCCATCATCGAGGAGATCGCTCGCCAAACCAATCTATTGGCCCTGAACGCCGCCATCGAGGCTGCCCGTGCCGGCGAGCATGGCAAGGGCTTTGCCGTTGTGGCCTCCGAGGTACGCAAGCTGGCCGAGCGGAGCCAGTCCGCTGCCGGTGAGATATCCGAGCTTTCAAGCCGCAGCGTCCAGGTAGCCGAGACAGCCGGCGAGATGCTGAACAAGATGGTGCCGGATATCCAGCGGACCGCCGAACTGGTGCAGGAGATCAGCGCCTCCAGCCGTGAGCAGGACAGCGGCGCCGAGCAGATCAGCAAGGCGATCCAGCAACTGGACATGGTGATCCAGCAGAACGCCTCGGCCTCGGAAGAGATGGCCTCCACCTCGGAAGAACTGGCCAGCCAGGCCGACCTGCTGAAGGATACCATCAGTTTCTTCCGCATCGACGGCAGCGGGGTTCAGCAGGCTTCCCGCGCCCGTCTTCCGCATCACAAGGTCCAGATAGCCCACGCGGGCCACATTGCGCCCAAGCCGGTGGCAAAAAAAGGCCCCGGCATCACCCTCAACATGACGGGTGGTTCCGATCATCTGGATGACGAATTCGAGAAATTCTAACGGCAAATCCCCCTCAATCCTTTAGGCCCGTCGTTTGGGTCCCCTTTTACAAAGGGGGAGGCTTTTAAAGTCCCCCCCTTTACGAAAGGGGGGCTAGGGGGGATTTGATTCTGACTGTCAATAAACGGAGGGAAAATATGTCCGTCACAACAATAACGGAAACAACCCAGTACCTGACCTTCAAGCTGGCCGACGAGGTCTTTGCCCTGGACGTATCAAAGGTCAGGGAGATCCTGGAATACACCTCGGTCACCAAGGTGCCCCGGACACCGGAGTTCATGCGTGGGGTCATCAACCTGCGGGGGAGCGTGGTGCCGGTGATGGACCTGCGCCTGAAGTTCGGCATGGCGGCAACCGAGCAGACCATCAACACCTGCATCATTGTTGTCGAGGTGGAGATGGAGGGCGAAATCCTCCTGCTGGGCGCCCTGGCCGACTCGGTGCAGGAGGTGAACGAGATGGAGCCGGAGCAGATCGAGGCCGCGCCCCATATCGGCACGCACCTCAACACCGACTTCATCAAGGGGATGGGCAAGCATGACGGCACGTTCGTCATGATCCTGGACATCGACCGGGTGTTTGGCGCGGATGAACTGGCGCTGTTGGCGGAGGCGGCATAAAAAAGGCATTTCCAATTAGCTGACCCCCTCTTGCTCTACCCTGTTTTGGAAGCAAGAGGGGGAGTAAAAGGAACTTAAATGAAAAGAACTCTCACAACAGTTGTCACAGTCTTGAGCCTGTCGCTTACGTTGCCGGCATTCGCCGCCCACCCTCTCGCCACCGACGATGCCGGCACCAACGGCAAGATGAAGTTCCAGGTGGAGGCCAGTGCCGAATTTGCCTGGGACAGGCAGGACAGTGTCAAATCGGACAGCCAGGCTATCGGCCTCGCAGTCAGCGCCGGATTGTTGGATAATCTCGATCTCTCCCTTGCATACCCGTATACCTGGCAGCGGGAAACGGATAACAGCGCGACCGTCCTGGAGAACAGCGGCCTGAACGATCTTACCATGGCGCTCAAATGGCGGTTTCTGGAGCTTGGCCCGGCCAGTTTCGCCCTGAAGCCCGCCATAACCTTCCCAACCGGCGATTACGGCCGCAGCCTTGGGGCAGGCCGCCCCGCCTACGGCGCCACCCTGATCTCGACCGTCGAGTTCAAACCGGTCGCCATCCATGCCAATGCAGGCTACACGCACCAGAAATACACGGCTGCCGACAAGGATTACAATCGCGAAAACCTCTGGAACCTCTCCCTGGCCGGCGCTGTCGAGGTTATGAACGGGTTGCAGCTTGTGGCCGAGGTCGGCGCCGCCACCAATGGCGACAGGGCCAGCACGGTCTGGCCGGCATTCATGACCGGCGGAGTTATTTACTCGGCGTTTGACTACATGGATCTTTCAATGGGGGTCAAGGGGGGATTGAACTCTCCCGAAACCGACATAGCGCTGTTGACCGGGATCACCTTCAAATTCCCTTAGTAATTTGGCTAACGCACCATCCTGTTTATCAGGGTTAGGAGCTGTAACTCCTTGACAAACTGAACAACGCCACACCGCAACCGTATTGTCCCCGTTGCAGCACCAACCTCAACGGCGAGGAAACAGGGAGATGGATAGCGGGCGCGTAAAATTGACCTCAACGGAGAGGAGAGAAAGTGTGAACTGGTTTTACGAACTGAAGATGAGAACCAAATTGATTGCCGGTTTTTCGTTGATAACCGTGCTTGGCGTGATCATAGGGGTGATCGGCTTCAAGGGGATCAGCGATACGGCGGACAGCCTGAGAGAAATCTCCGAAAACAATCTGCCCAGCATCTATTCACTGGAGGTCATCAACGAGGCCCAGACCGCCGTGAAGGCGGCCCAGCGGACCATGTTGATCTCCGGTCTCTCCAACGAGAGGATCGACGACAACCAGAAAGAGATCAAGGAAGCGTTCGAGCGGGCGGACAAGGCGCGCAAGGTGTACGAGCCGCTTCCGCAGAGCAAGGAGGAGGCAGCGGTCTGGAAGGAGTTTGTCCCGGCCTGGGCAGCGTGGAAGAAAGACATTGACGCCATCAACACCCTCATCGACGAATATCAGAAGAGCGGGAACCGTGAGCTGCTGGCCAAGGCGACTAATTTTTCCCTGGATCAGCAGACCAAGAGTTTCAGAGCTGCCGAGGAACGGCTCGCCAAAACAATCGAGGTCGTCAATGCGGCAGCCAACGAAGAGAGCAAGGCAGCCAATGCCGAGGCGAAGAAGGACGAGACGACCATCGCGGTTGTCGTTGTTGTTGCGGTTATTCTGGCGCTGCTGCTAGCGCTGGTCATCACCCGCGTCATCATGCGGCAATTGGGGGGCGACCCGGCCTACGTGAGCGATATTGCCAGGACCATTGCCAGGGGAGATCTGACGGTAACGATAGATCAGGATGCGAAGAACAGCGGCAGTCTCCTTGCCGCGACTGCTGAAATGGTGGAAAAACTCAAGCAGGTAGTGGGCGACGTAATGAACGCCACCGACAACGTGGCCTCGGGTAGCCAGGAGCTTTCCTCGACTGCCCAACAGCTCTCCCAGGGGGCCACGGAGCAGGCGGCCAGCGCCGAGGAGATCTCCAGCAGCATGGAAGAGATGACCTCCAGCATCAAGCAGAACGCCGACAACTCGGGCCAGACCGAGAAGATCGCCATCAAGAGCGCGGCCGACGCCAAAGAGGGTGGCAATGCAGTCGGCGAAACGGTTGCGGCCATGAAGGAGATCGCCACCAAGATATCCATCATCGAGGAGATCGCTCGCCAAACCAATCTATTGGCCCTGAACGCCGCCATCGAAGCTGCCCGTGCCGGCGAGCATGGCAAGGGCTTTGCCGTTGTGGCCTCCGAGGTACGCAAGCTGGCCGAGCGGAGCCAGTCCGCTGCCGGTGAGATATCCGAGCTTTCAAGCCGCAGCGTCCAGGTAG
>Ga0208789_1000174_pt1 | contig 82174 bp, 76 predicted proteins | sample Methanotroph_Enr_FD_187368 | JGI IMG/M metagenome (GOLD analysis project Ga0208789, IMG submission 187368) | Enriched soil microbial communities from Old Woman Creek wetland in Ohio, USA - Methanotroph_Enrichment_5 (SPAdes) (version 2) | ecosystem: Environmental > Terrestrial > Soil > Wetlands... | reverse complement strand
CACCCGCCCGCGCACGCAGAGACCGCTCCCCGCCCTCAACTCCACCGGCAGGGAGACGCCGATCCCGGGAAGCTCCACTCTGTCGGGGACGTCGGCGTCGGCCGAGGCAGCCGAGTGCAGCCGCCGCTCCGCAGTCCTCGCGAGCGTCCGGTCGATCCACGCCGCATGCCTCCGCAGGATGTCGGGCACGCCGGAGACGGGATAGCCCTTCGGCAGCACGACCACAAGGCCGTCCTCCGGAGTCACGACCAAGCGCGGATGGTGCGCACGCGTCGACACGCGGACGCTGTATTCGGGGACCTCGGGGCTACAATCGGTCAACGGGGATGTCTCCGGCTCGGGGTGCGGGGGTATCTGAACGTGAAGAGTACCGCGCGCCACCGGCAGGCGCGGACTCTCGACGCGTACGAGGGGAGCCGGACATGAGAGTGATCGTCGACACCGACCTCTGCATCGGTTGCGCGTTGTGCGAAGACACCTGCCCCGAGGTCTTCGTGATGATGGACGACGGGTATTCGCATCCGATCGTCGAAGATGTCCCGCATGAGGAATACGACTGCGTGCAGGAAGCGGTAGAGATCTGCCCCGTCTCCGCGATCACGACGACCGCGAGCTAGTCTCGCCAGCCCCTTCGATGGATCAGCGCCGCCGCAGCAGGAACGTGCGGTGGATGCGCGGGTTGCGCGCGAAGTCCGGGGGAATGGTCGCGTCGCTCACGTCCTCGACGACGTAGCCCGCGCTCTCGAGCGCCTCACCATCGATCCTGAACCTGCGCAGGTTCGTCGAGAACACCAGCACGCCTCCGTCCGTCATGAGGTCCGCTGCGCGCCGCAAGAGCGTCACGTGGTCGCGCTGGACGTCGAAGGTCCCCGACATCGCCTTGCTCGTCGAGAACGACGGGGGATCGCAGAAGACCACGTCGAAGCGCGACCCCGAAGCCGACGCCTCCGAGAGCCAGCTCAGAACATCGGCGCGCACGAGTTGGTGCGCCTTCTCGTCCATGCCGTTCAACGCGAAGTTGCGACGCGCCCAGTCCAGGTAGGTGTTCGAGAGATCGACGGACACGCTGCCGGCGGCGCCGGCCACGGCGGCGCGCACCGTGGCTGCCGCTGTGTAGCAGAACAGGTTGAGCAGGCTGCGGCCCCCGGCCATTCCCGCGACCATATCGCGCGTGATGCGGTGATCGAGGAAGAGCCCCGTGTCCAGGTAGTCGTCGAGGTTCACGAGCAGCCGGGCGTTCGACTCCGGCACTTCGAAGAAGCGACCCGAACGGCCGATGCGCTCGTACTGCGCCTCTCCACGCTGTCGCTTCCGCACCTTCAGGCGCACCTCCGATACGGGAGCGTCGAGGACCGAGGCGACCGTGGCGACCGCTTGGTTGAGTCGTATCCGGGCTGAGACGGCGTCGACCGCCGCCGGGGCCTCGTATTCCGAGACGACGACGCGACGCTGACCGTCTTCGCAGTCGTACAGATCCACCGCGACCGCGTAGTCGGGAAGATCGGCGTCATACACGCGCCAGCACTTCACGCCCTCGCGGCGTGCCCACTTGCCGAGGTGCCGCGCGTCCTTGCGCAGCCGATTGGTGAACGCGACCACGCCCGACGTTGCGTCGAGGTCCGGCGCCGGCACGGTGCCCGTGTCGAGCCGGATCGGGATCGCGCCGTTGAAGAGCGCATGCGTCGAGGCGGGGACGATCCCGAGTGCCGCCGCGTGGTCCTCGTCACCGGCGAGCACCGCGTAGTGCCAGCCCGGTAGCGTGGTGCGCAAACGCGCCCCGAGCGTCCGATAGAGCTCGAGGGCGGTGTCGGAGTCCCCGAGTCGCTCGCCATAGGGCGGGTTGGTGACGACGAGGCCTGCCGAGACGCCCTCGGGCGCTTCGAGCGAACCCACGTCGCGCACCTCGACCTGGACTCGACCCTTGAGGCCGGCGCGCGCGACGTTGGCAAGGGCCAGGTCGATCGCCCGCGGGTCGGCGTCCGATCCGAGGATCGAAGGCAGCGAGGCGAGCCCGGCCTCCGCGCGTTCGTCGGCTTCCGCCAGCAGGTCGTCCCAGGTCTCCGCATCGTGACCGAGCCAGCCGTCGAAACCCCAGCGTGAGCGGATGAGGCCCGGCGCGACGTCACCGGCGATCCAGGCCCCTTCGATCAGCAGCGTTCCCGACCCGCACAGGGGGTCGAGCATCGCGCCGCCTGCGCGCGCGATCTCGCGCCATCCGGCGAGCAGCAACGTCGCAGCCGCGAGGGATTCCTTGAGCGGCGCCTCGCCCTGTACGCCGGCCTCGCGATAGCCGCGGCGGTGCAGCGCGTCGCCGGAGAGGTCGATCGAGACCGTGGCCTTTCCTGAGCGCACGCGCACGTTCACGCGCACGTCGGGCGCGGACGTGTCGACCGACGGCCGACGCCCTGTCAGTTCTCGCAAGCGGTCCACGATGCCGTCCTTGACCCGCTGCGCGCCGAACATCGTATTGCGGAACGCGGGGTTCGTGTCGGTCGCGAAGTCGACGGCCAGAGTGCCGTCGGGGGAAAGGTGCTTCTCCCACGGCATGGCCTTCACAGCTTCGTACAGGACGTCCGCGCTCGTCGCGCCCACCCGTCCAAGGCTGAGCATCACCCTCGAAGCCGTGCGCGACCACAGGCAGACGGAATAGGCACAGCGCAAGTCACCTGCGAAGGAGACTCCGGCGCGTACCTGGCGGACCTCCGCACCTCCCGCCGACCTGACCTCGTCGGCGAGCACGGATTCGACGCCTCGAGCGCATGTGGCGAAGAACGTGAGCATGCTCGGCAGCGTAGCACGGGCGGCTCCGGCACCCGCAGTGCCCCTAGACGTTCCCCGTCACGTAGGCGAGCAGCTCAGGCACCAACGCTCGCGCGTCCGCCGCCTCGACCAACGGCGAGAGATCGCGGGAGTTGTAGGTGTCCCAAAAGACCACATCGCGCCCGGCAAGCGCGCCTGCAGCCCCGCGGTCGAGCAGAGCCGCAAGCGCCTTGCCTGTGTAGGTCGTCTCGAGCCCGATGCCCGCTGCGCGGTCCATGACATCGACGGCCCGCATGCCCGCCTCGGTGCGACACGCGTAGCCGTCTCCCAGGAAGCCGCGAACAACGTCCACGTCCGAGGAAGACCACCTCAGCTTCGGGAAGCTCGCGTCGAGACTCTCGAGAAGCGCGCATGTCTCCCCCACCACCCGCATCAGATCCGGTTCGATCGTAGTGTCGTCGGTGAGGATGGGAACCGCAGCCACCCTGGTTCGAAGGCCTGCGGCTCTCATCCCGATGGCGAGTCCCGCAGCAGTGCCCATCGACCCCAGCGCCACGAACACCGTGTCGGGCTCGGGAAGCACGCCTGCTTCGACCTGCTCGGCGAGCTCGAGCCCTGCATTGACGAAGCCGAGCGTGGATACGGCCGTGGTACCGCCGAAGGGGATCACCGCGCAGCGCCGACCGGTGGAGACGAGTTCATCGCGAAGTCGCCCCGCCCCGAGAAGCGCGGCTCGCTTGTCCTCGAAGTAGCGAAGATCGGCACCGGCCGCCTCCGAAGCGAGCAGATTGCGACGAACATACGCTGCATTGGGCTGTGGCATGAGCATCGAGTGCACCTCGAGCCCTGCGGCCGTGCCGTAGATGGCGGTGGCCAGCGCGTGGTTCGATCCGACCGCGCCGAACGTGATCGCGTCGGTCGCCCCCTCTGCAAGCGCACCCGCCACAAGGAACTCCAGCTTGCGGACCTTGTTGCCGCCGTAGTGCGCGCCGGTCAGGTCGTCGCGCTTCACCCACAGAGACTTGGCCCGCGCGCTCTGGGCCAGGACGTCGTTTCGGACCACGGGCGTCGGGAGCGCGGCGAGGCGAGTCCACGGAACGCTGCGGGTTCCCGGGTAGCGCGCGAAGAGCGGGCGGCGTTCGTTGCCCATCGTGATGTCATGCCTCCCGTACGCGAGCGGGCGGCGCTCCCCTGCTGGAGTGCGCCGCCCGCGACCGATCGTACCTGCGCGGCGCTAGCCGCGAACGATGCGCACCGATTCCATGAGATCGCCCTGGACGATGCTGCGGACCACGTCCATCCCGTCAGTCACCTGGCCGAAGACCGTGTACTGCCCATCGAGGAACGACTGCGGGCCGAGGCAGATGTAGAACTGGCTGCCCGCGGAGTCGGGACTCTGGGCGCGAGCCATGGCGACCGTACCATCAAGGTGAGGTCGAGCGTTAAACTCTGAGGCCAAATTGTAGCCGGGACCGCCGGTACCGACCGGACCCTCGCCCGTCTTCGAGAACGGGTCGCCGCCCTGGACCACGAAACCCGGGACGACGCGGTGGAACAACGTTCCGTCGTAGAAGCCCTTCTCGGCGAGTTCGATGAACGCCGCGCAGTGCCGCGGGGCGTCATCACAGAAGAACTCGAACGTGACGGTGCCCTTCGGCGTGGCGATGACCGCCTTCTCGTCACCGGTGCAAACGTACTGCGGCTCGTACAGCGCCATGCTTCCTCCTTGTTGTCCTTGCTCAGACCGAACGCCCCGCCGGCGATCCGGCAGGTGCGGTCACTTCCTCTCCGCGAGCCCGACCACCACATAGGTACCCGAGCGGGGATCCACGCGCAGCGAGACCAGGCCGAGCTTCTCGGCGTCCTCGAGCACCGCCTGGAACGTCCGATACCCGTAACTCGACTCCGAGAACGCCGGCTGCTTGCGCTTCATCGTGTCCTTCACGAGCGAGCTGTACATGATGTCCTTGTTCTCGCGCTGAAGCGCCTGAACCGACTCGACGAGCAGCTTCATGACCGGCCGCTTCGCCTTGGGGATCTCGGTCGCCGTCACCGTCGGGGTGGCGGCCTCCTTGCCCAGGTCCTCGTAGTAAATGAACTCATCGCAGCTGCTCGCGAGCAGGTCGGACGTCGATTCCTTCATGCCGAGCCCGATCACGGACTTGCCGTTCTCCTTGAGCTTGGCCACCAGCGGCGTGAAGTCGGAGTCGCCAGACACGATCACGAATGTATCGACGTGCTCCTTGCTCCAGCACAAGTCCATCGCATCCACGCACAGCTGGATGTCGGCGTGGTTCTTGCCGGTCTTCCCTCGCTCGGGGATCTCCATCATCTGGACGCCCGCGTCGTGCATCTTCTCGCGATACTTCTCGAAGCGGCCCCAGTCAGCGTAGGCGCGCTTGACGATGACCTTGCCCTTTTCGACGAGTCGCTCGAGGATCGCGTTCACGTCCAGCGTGTCGTCGGACTTCTTCGCGCGGCGCGGACTCGCGCCCGTGCGCGCCGGATGCTCTCGCTCGAAGCCGATCGCAAGGTTCTCGAAGTCGATGAACACGGCGAGCGAATGCGCCTCTTCGGCCATGACGGTCGCGTCCCCCTCATCTCGGATGTGTCCCACCCGGCCTGCAGGCGGCGGCTCATCAATGATGGTACTACGGCCGCCGCGGCAGCGCGCGGCCTGCCCCGGTCACGCCTCGTCGGAGCGCCCGTCCGTTCCGCTGCAGCCACTCGCGTTCCTGCAGGCACTCCGGTAGACTTTGAAACGGTGTGTGTCAGGGGCACAGCAGGGCATGCGCCACACCAACGTCGTGCGGAGAGAGGGTCGCCAGTGAGGCGCAGACTCGCGGTCTGGCTCGTGGGATCGATGCTGCTCGCCATGGTCATCGTCCTGGTAGGCTGCGCCGTCTCGAAGACGGTCTCCACCACACCGGCACCGGCTCATCCCTCGTATTCGCCCGGCACCGCATGCGACGCCACCGGATGCCATACGCCCGACTCCTTCAAGCCGGCGTACACGCACAAGAAGCCCTACGAGGGCCCGTGCGAGACCTGCCACAACCTCACCAGCTGGAAGCGCGTCACGTACAAGCACCAGGACGCGAGCTTCGACCAGGGCATGCACCCGCTGGTCGGATGCGCCATGTGCCACACCGAGGGCGAGGCGCTCCCCACGGGCGGATGCAAGACCTGTCACGATGCGCCGCACGGTGGCTGGAACGAATGCAGGAACTGCCACATCCCGATCGCCTGGCGCATCACCAAGCCCGCGCCTTCGGGTCACCTCTCGCTCAAGGGCGGCCACAGCGACCTCATCTGCCAGGACTGCCACAAGGCCCCGACCGAGCCCGCGGTCCCGCGCACGTGCACGAACTGCCACGGCACGAACCACGGCGGTCTCACCACGTGTCAGCACTGTCACGACCCGTCGCTCGGCTGGGGCAAGCCCAAGGCTGACTTCGACCACGACGAGTTCTTCGTCCGCAAGGGCATACACGCCAAGCTGAAGTGCGGTCAGTGCCACCCGAACGACCGCTTCGCCGGCACGCCACGTGAGTGCGTCGGGTGCCACGGCGTGCACCACGGCGGCCTCACTCAGTGCGGCAACTGCCACACCCCGACGGCGTCGAAGGGCTTCAAGTTCACGACGTTCGTCCACTCGTCGGTGTTCCAGCTGGAGGGCAAGCATCTCGACGCCTACAACGCGGGTCACTGCTCCGGCTGCCACCCGAGCAACAAGTTCGCGATCGTTGCCGGCACGAAGTGCGTCTCGTGCCACAAGTCGGGGAATCCGAACACGACTCCTCCGGGCAGCCCGCACGGCTCGAGCGTGAGCAACTGCAAGACGTGCCACACGCCCCTTGGCTTCTCGTTCAGCAACCTGCTGACGCCGTACCAGGCGCACCCGATCGCCCTCGGCGGCGAGCATGCGGACCGCCCGTGCACGCTGTGCCACACGTCGCTCGTGTTCACGTCCCCGACGAAGACCTGCGTGACGTGCCACTCGGCCGGCAGCACGAACCCGCCGGGCATTCCGCACGTCGGCCCGCTCGCATGCCTCGACTGCCACACGCCGACCACGTGGTCCCACACGCACTTCACGCATCCGGAGATCAGCGGGTTCGGCTTCATCTCCCCGCACAACATGCTCGAGTTCGGCGGATATCCCACCGGATGCGTCAACTGCCACCCGAGTTCGACAGCTGTCGTGGACTTCACCACCGCCAGCTGCGACACGTGCCACAAGTAGGCTGACCGCCAGACCCGAGGCGAACGAAGGGCCCCGCACTCGCGAGAGTGCGGGGCCCTTCTCTTGCATCCGTCCTGCCGCGCTTGCTCCCTCGTACTCCCGAGCGACCGGGGGGCCCGCCTGCTCCGAATGCGATCCCGCTATGCGGCGGCCTTGCGCTTGGCGGCACGGTCGGCGCGCGACGTGCGGACCCACTCCCATGCGATCGGGATCGTGGTGAGCACGATGACCGCGACGAGCACCAGGGTGAGGTTCTGCTCAACGACCGGGATCCGGCCGAAGAAGTAGCCAGTCCACACGAACAGGCTCACCCACGCGAGCCCGCCGACGACGTTGAACTCGAGGAAGCGCCGATAGTGCATCTCCCCGACGCCGGCGAGGAACGGGGCGAACGTTCGCACGAAGGGCACGAAGCGTCCGAGGATGATCGTCTTGCCGCCGTAGCGTTCGAAGAAGGCGTGCGTCTTGTCCAGGTATTCCTTCTTCAGGATCTTGCTGTTCGGGTTTCGAAGCAGTCTCGGCCCGAGCTTCGCACCGATCCAGTAGTTGGCGGTGTCGCCGAGAATGGCCGCGGAGAGAAGGACCGGGAACAGGATCCAGATGTCGAGCGCGTTGCCCTGCCGCGCGGCCACAGCCGCAGCGGCGAACAACAGCGAGTCGCCAGGCAGGAACGGGGTCACGACGAGCCCGGTCTCCGCGAAGATGACGAGGAACAGCAGCACGTACATCCACGGTCCCCAAAGCGTGACCTGGGAATCGATGAACTTGTCGATGTGGAGGACGATAGCGAGCACGGTCTGTATCACGCTCATGCAACGTATCTTTCGTCGGTTTCCGCCGGACCACGGCAAAACGCGTCACAGTATGACACGGTGTCACCCGGATGTCTGCGCTCCGGTCGGACCGTAGGCGGCCCACACGGCCTCCGCCTGATCGCTCCAGAACGACTCGCGATCCTCGAACCTCGCGCCTTCGCGCTCCGCCCAGCTGAAGTACCCCTCGCCGGGTCTGCCGGTGTCTTTGCGGACCACGAGGGTCGCGAGCACAACGCCGGTCCGGGCATCCTCGTCGCGGCACACCTCGTCCAGCAGGGCCATGAAGGCCCACGAATACGGGCGGAAGCGGGCGACGGAGACCGCCTCGCACAACTCGGAGTACGAGACCGTCGAGCGGCTTCGGGCCCGCGCGACGAGTTCGGCGCGCATCTGTTGGCGAGCACACTCCCACACGGCGATCGGGTGTCCCCAGTGGGTCTCTTTGACCGGCTTGCTCATTCGTGCCTCTCGTGGTGCACCGGTGCGCCTCCTACGGCCCGAACACGTTGAAGATGCCATGCAGCACGAACGGAGCGAAGGTGCGTTCCGTTCGTAGCCGCAACCATCCGAGCAGCGCGCCGAGCACGACGCCGATGACGACCTTCGTGCCGAGCAGGAACAGCACCGACGGTGCCCCGGTCGCGAGCGGATGTTGCAGAAGCACGTCGGCATAGCCGAGGTGCCACAGCCCGAACAGCAACGACGTCGCCACCGCCGCCGCGCGCCCGCCGAACGCCTTCGCCGCCCCGCCGAAGATCCAGCCACGAAAGAGGCCCTCTTCGAACGCCGGGATCGCAAGCCCGAACGTGACATTCATGACGAACATGCGCACCCCGAAGATCGCCGACGTCGCGACTGCGAGCGCAAGGACTGCGGCGCCGGCCACGCTGGCCCACCGCGCCCGCCGCGACATCCCCATCGGATCGATCCCGAGATCCGACAGGCTCGGCCGGACCAGCAGCAGCGTCGCGAGCCCAACGAGCGCGAACGATACGCCATTCAGCAGTTGGAACCGCAACACCGTGTCGGAGAAGGTGGGGACGACGCGGAGCAGGAACCAGAAGCAGGCGGCGCGGGCGACGTGCAGCGCAGCCATGAGCGCGATCGTTCTCGCTACAAAGCGCAGTCTCACCGGATCGTCACCCTCCCCTTCGCCCCTCGGGGCAACCGTATCGCATCCGCGAGCCGTCTGCGCGGCGCGTCACGAAGCCGTCAACGCCCCGTCGCGGTATGCTGAACGCATGCCGGATGCGCCCTTCGATATCCCTGAGGACGACAGCGCGTTGCTCGCTGAGTGCGACGTGCAGGCTTTCCGCGCCTCGGGCCCCGGCGGCCAGTCGGTCAACACGGCCGATTCTGCGGTGCGGCTCCGGCATCGCCCGAGCGGCATCACGGTCACCTGCCGTCGCGAGCGCAGCCAGCTGCTCAACAAACGCGCCTGCCTCAAACGGCTGCGCCAGCGCCTCGAGGAGCGCAACGCTCCCCCGCCCGAGGAGCGCAGGCCCACGCGCAAGTCCCGCGCGGTCCGGGCGGGCGAGCTCCAAGCGAAGGCGCGTCGCGCCAAGATCAAGCGGCTGCGCCAAGCGCCCGGAGCCGACGAGTAGCGACAGCGGACGCAGAGATGCCCGACCGGCTTGTCTCGCCGATCGGGCATCTGTGGAGTTGTCTGGTGGAGGCGCGGAGAATCGAACTCCGGTCCACGACCCATCCTCGGGAAGCATCTCCAGGCTCAGCCGGCGGTTGGTGTCTCGGCGATGGCGACACCCGTCGGCACGCGTGTCTTCGCCCAGCAGGATCGCGTTCCCTTGCCGCATACCTGCATCAGCGGTTCCGGTAGTCCCCTAGGTGACGTCGGATCCGGTGGCGGGGACTCCCACCGGGCGGCGTCGCTGACTATTTAGGCAGCGAGAGCGTAGTTATTGTTGGCGCCTAAGCGTCTTTTCCCCCTGTTTTACGAGGCGAGGGGACCTCGGCCTGCTTCTTCCGTCAAACGTATCGTGTCGAAACCAGTCGCCCCCAAATGGGGTGGGCCGTGACACTGCTGTCAACGTGCATGCCGCTCGAGATGTGCCTCGCGGCGGTCTCACAGTATAGGTCCGGAGCGAGAGGCGTGCCAGCGACCGGCCATCTCGTGTCGCGCTAGCCCTGCCGGCGTGCCATCACGGCGGCGGTGACGCGGGTGCCCAGCAGCGTACCGGCCCAGGCGGCGAGCGCTGCGACCAGCACGAAACCGACGCTGAGCAGCGCCATGCCGGCCACTCCCCACTCCGCCAGCAGCAGGACCGCAAGGACCGGGAGCGCGATCCCGACGCTCACGCCCAGGCTATGGGATGGGGCGAGCGCGCCGCCGCCGATCGACAGGACGAACACGGCGCCCCCGTACATCGCGAGAGCTCCCAGCCGTTCGCCCATCGTGCCGTCAGCGAAGAGCGCCGGGCCGGCGAGCCAGAATGCCGGAAGCGCGCCGATGATGAACGCGAGCGCTCCCCATCCGATCGACGATGCCCGAACGGTCATGGCCGTCTCACTCCCCACGGGTGCGCGTGCGAAGCTCGCGCTCCTTGTCGCGGTTGGCGTCGCGTTCCGCGATCGTCGCCCGCTTGTCGTAGAGCTTCTTCCCGCGAGCGAGGGCGATCTCGATCTTCACCAGGTTGTCCGTGTTGAAGTACAGCCGCAGAGGGATGAGCGCGAGGCCCTTCTCCTTGAGCTTGCCGTGCAGGTAGCGGATCTCCTTCTTGTGAAGGAGCAGGCGCCGGGAGCGGTCGGTTTCCACGTTGGCGCGGTTCCCGTGCGAGTACGGGGAGATGTGGAGCCCGTGCAGGAAAGCCTGGCCGTTGCGGATCGTGGCGAACGTCTCGCGCAGCGACGCGCCATTCTCGCGCAGCGACTTGACCTCGGTGCCGGTGAGTTCGATGCCCGCTTCGAAGCGCTCCTCCACGAAGAACTCGTGGAAGGCCTTCTTGTTCGCCGTGATGTTCTTCTCTTCGCGTGGCATCGGATCACCTCCTTCGCTTTGAAGCTCGCCTGGCCCTGATGGGCAGGCCACATTGTAGCCGAGAGGCCTGACGCGCCTGCGGGGTGACGCAAGGTGAGACAAGCGGGACAATCACGGCAAGGAAGGCGTGGGGGTGGCGGTGCGCGCTCCTGCACCCAGGATATGGCGCGCCGCGACGCGACCGTCGTGACGCTTGAGGAGGAGGGGCACACCATGCGCAACGACCCGGAGTACATCGCCTATCTCGAACAGCGCATCGCAGCGCTCGAAGGGCGCCTGTCCGCCGTCGAAGTCCGCCTCCCGCGGACCCAACTCATGAGCGCCAGCTTCATGAGCCGGGCATTCGCGGTGCTCGGCCACTACATGGTGGCGAGCATGATCATCGCGATCCCGATCTACATCTTCGCTTTCATCTTCGCCGCCGCGATAGGCTCCTCGCTGTCCCACTAGCGGGTTCCCTTCACCGATACGCGGGCGAGAGATCAGGCGGGCCTCGTCGCGACCAGCGACGGGGCCCGCCTGCGCGGTGGCGCGAAGGCGCTACGCCATCGGAGTGAAGTCGGTCTTCGGGTCGAGATCGAGCACGAAACGGGTGAGGATCTTGACCGAGTCCTCGATGTCGGAGAGAGCGAGCACTTCGGTCGGCGTGTGCATGTAGCGCAGCGGAACGCTCACGAGAGCCGCCGCCTTGCCGCCGCGAGCCAGCTGGATGGCGTTGGCGTCGGTGCCGGTGCCGCGGGGCTCGGCGCCGATCTGGAACGGCACCTTCGCCTTCTCGGCAGCCGCGATGAGCAGGTCGAAGACCACCGGGTTGATGTTCGCACCGCGCGCGATGATCGGGCCCTTGCCGCAGGTCGCCTCACCGTGATTGCGCTTGTCGACGTCCGGGTAGTCGGTGGCGTGCCCGACCTCGAGCGCAATGCCGACCACGGGGTCGACGCCGTATGCCGAAGTGTGCCCGCCACGAAGGCCGAGTTCCTCCTGGACCGTGGCCGCAGCGATCACGTCGCCCGGGGCACCGCCTGCCTTCTTGACCTCCTCGAGCACGCGCGCACAGATGTAGGCGCCCATCTTGTCGTCGAACGCGCGGGAGACGGCCATGCCGTCACCGAAGGTCTCGAACCCGACACCGTACGTGATCGGGTCACCGATGCGGACGAGCTCCTTCACGCGCTCGGCCGGAAGACCGAGGTCGATGAAGAGCTTCTCAAGCTTGGTGACGCTCTTGCGCTGGTCCTCGTCGATCAGGTGGATCGGCATGCGTCCCATGACGCCGCGCAGGGTCGAGGTCTTCGTGTGCACGTCGACGCGCATGCCCGGCAGGATGGCCGCATCCACACCACCGATCGCCTTGAACGCGAGGTAGCCCTCGGGCGTGATGTAGTTGACCATCATGCCGACCTCATCGATGTGGCCGGCGAGCATGACGGACGGCCCGCCGTCCTTGCCCTTGAGAAGGGCGTGTACCGAACCCATCACGTTCGTCTCGACGCTGTCCGCGTACTTCTTCACGAACTCGCGGAACACCCGGGCAGCGGGCTGTTCGAAGCCGGAGGGTGACGGAGCCTCCGTAAGGTCCTTGAGGAACTTGAGGTCGATCGGACGCATGGACGAGCCTCTCTTTCGCATAACCGAACGTTCACCGGAGTGTACCTGATTGGACTCGGGTCCTATCACGCGCATGCGCGAGCGCACGCGCGGGGACTACTTCCATTCCATCTCGATGCGGCGATCGGACGGCGCGGCGTCGACGATGCGCACTTCGACCTCCTGACCGAGGCGCCAGGTGCGCCCGTTGCGCTCCCCATAGAGCAGGTGACGCTCCGCGTCGAGCCGGTAGTAGTCGTCGCGCATACGCATGACGTGGACAAAGCCCTCGGCGGTGTTGTCGAGCTGCACGTAGACACCGTGCGAGGTGACGCCGCTGATGATGCCCGGGAACACCTCGCCGATGTGCTCGCCCATGAGTTCGACGAGCTTCACCTTCACCGAATCGTTCTCAGCCGACTCGGCCTCGCGCTCCATGATCGAGGAATGCTCTGCGAGCCCCTCGAGTTCCGCGATCATCGACGCGACCGGGCCCTTCTCGAGCGACCGGGCGAGCTGCGCTTTGAGCAGGCGGTGCACGATCAGGTCGGGGTAGCGCCTGATCGGGCTCGTGAAGTGGCAGTACGCGTCGGACGCGAGCCCGAAATGGCTGTCCAGGTAGTCGACGTAGCGCGCACGCTTGAGCGCGCGCAGGAGCAGCGAGTTGATGAGCAGCCGCTCGGGGCGGTTCGCCGCGTACCCGATGATGCGCTGGAAGGTGCGCGGGGTGGCCGCGCCCACGTCCTTGATCGGGTAGTCGAACTCAGCCAGGATGGCCGCGACCGAGCCGAGCGCATCGGGGTCCGGGTCCTCGTGTATGCGGTACACCATGGGCGCCTCGTGGTCGCGCATGTGACGGGCGACCACCTCGTTGGCGGCGATCATCGCCTCCTCGATCATGCCCGTGGCGACGGTCTTCTCGCGCAAGGTCACCTGCAGCGGCCGCCCCTTCGGGTCGAGCCACACCTTCGGCTCCGCCGACTCGAAGTCGAGCCCGCCGCGATCGATGCGGCGCTTGCCGAGCGCGGCGGCGCACACCCGGAACTCCGCAAGCAGCGTCCGCGTGTCCTCGTCCGGCCACCCCGTGTCGGTCTCGAGCCAGCGTTGGACCGACTCGTAGTCCAAGCGGTGGTCGCTGCGGATGGCGCTGGGGTACAGCCGGTAGGAGCGGACCGCGGCGGTCCGGTCCAGATCGAACTCCACCGTCACGGTGAAGCGATCGACGCCGGGGTTCAGCGAGCAGATGCCGTTGCTGAGGCGCTCGGGAAGCATGGGGAGGACGCGGTCGACGAGGTAGACCGAGGTGGCACGCTCGGAGGCCTCGCGGTCGATCGGGCTCCCCCACTCGACGTAGTGGCTCACGTCCGCGATGTGCACCCACAACCGCCAGCCGTCCTCATGACGCTGCAGCGAGATCGCATCGTCGAAGTCCCGGGCATCGACGGGGTCGATGGTCACGGTGAGGAGATCGCGGAGGTCGATGCGGGGGGCCGTGATGGCGCCCATCGTCTCGGGGATCGCGTGCGCGGCCTGCTCCACCTCCTGCGGGAACACGGTATGCAGGCCGTGCTCGCGGATGACGATCTCGACATCCACGCCGGGATCGCTCTCGAGACCGAGGATCTCCTCGACGACGCCTTGGGCGGCCGTGTTCGGCCCCGGGAACTGGGTGAGTCGTGCCACGACGATGGTCCCGGTTGTCGCACCTGCGAAGCCTTCGCGCCCGACGAACACGTCCGAGCGGATGCGGCGGTCGGTCGGCGTGATGATCGCAAGCCGACCCTGCTTCTCGAACCGGCCGACGATGCGCGAGTTGGCATGCTCGACCACCTGGACGATCTCGCCCGCCGGTCCCATCCCGCGCGTCCGCTGGTAGAGGCGGACGGCCACGATGTCGCCGTGCATGGCGCCGTGCATGTCGGCAGCGGCGATGTGAACGTCGCCCGCAGGGGTTGCGACGAAACCGTATCCGCGGGGGTTCACGGCCAGCCTGCCCTCGGCCTCGTTGCGCGCCGGCAGCGCCGTGAAGCGGCCTTTGGGGTGTTCCACCACATGGCCCGTGTCGGAGAGATGCCGCATCGTGTCACGCAATTGTCCGGGGGGCACACCGAGGCCGGGACCGGCGGCGATCTCGTCCATCGAGAGCGGCCGACCCGCTGCCTTGAGAGCCTTGAGTACCGCCTTGCGGATCCGCACGGCTACTCCCCCATCCGTCGAGACCGGCGCGGACTCGTATCGCCCCGCTGCGAGGGCCGAATGCCTGCCCGAGTCCAGAGTACCTCTCGACGGAAAGCGGTGTCGGCACCCGTTGGTAGAATCGCCGCTGAGGAGCTATGATTGCGCCTCGCACTTCTCAAGCAGGTTGGAGGCACGCAGCGTGGAGAATCGAAACACCCTCACGGGATGTCTGATCCAGAACGGCACCGTCTCGGCGCCGCGAGATATGATCCGGGCCCTCGAGACCATCGAGGGACTCACCTACCGCCAGACGTTCGATGGCGCGACGCTGTCCGAAGGCCGTGCGACGCTCGTGAAGATCATGGCCGAGCCCGGCGCGGCGACCATCTTGGTCAACGGCTGCCTCTTCCTCAACGTGCTCTCGTTCGAGTACCTCACGTTCGAGACCGGCAGCGACGGACGGGTGGTGTTCGAGTTGTTCGCGGACGGAATGCGCCTCGTGCTCGAGCCCGCCGAGGACGGCGAGGAGGGCGCTGAGCCGGCGAACCCGCGCGCAGCGCGCCTCATCGAGGCCGAGTCCTTCGACCCGGACGTCTACGCGATGCTCGACGACGATGACGAGGACGAGAGCCGCTAGACGGCGTCTCAGTCACTGATGGCGCAGAAGAGGCCCGGCGGGAATCCCGCCGGGCCTCTCTCGTTGCGTATGCGGCTGCGCGCTACAGCTTGGAGCGGAGCACCTCGAGCGCGCGCTGCAGCTGCGTATCGGTCTTCTCATCCTGCTGCAGCATCGGGTCCATCGTCACGGTCACGTCAGGCTGGACGCCGACGCCGTTGATCACGTTCTTGTTCGGGGTCAGGTAGTGGGCGATGGTGAGCTTGACGGCCCCGCCGTTGCGGACCGGAAGAACCGACTGCACGCTCCCCTTGCCGTACGAGACCTGGCCCACGATCGTGGCGCGCTTGTGGTCCTGCAGCGCGCCCGCGACGATCTCACTCGCCGACGCGGAGTAGCTGTCGACCAGCACGACGAGCGGCTTCGTGGTCACCTGCATGCCCGTGGCGTAGTCGACCTCTTCCGCCTTGTCCCTCTCGTCGACGCGGACGATGACGCCGTCCTTGATGAAGAGCGAGGCGACGTCGATCGCCGAGGCGAGCAGACCTCCCGGATTCTCGCGCAGGTCGAGGACGTAGCCCTTCGCTCCCTGCTTGTCGAGACTCTCGATCGCCTTCGACACGTCGCTCGCCGAGAGCTCGTTGAAAGTCATGAGGCGGATGTAGCCGACGTCGCCATGGAGCTTCGTCATGGTGTTCGGCACCGCGATCTTGTCGCGCGTGATCTGGACGTTGAAGGGCTCCTTGCCCTTCCGCTCCACCCGCAGGGTCACCTTCGTGCCCTTCGGTCCGCGCACCATGCTCACGAACTCCTCGAGGTCCCACTTGTCACGCGTGACGCCGTTCACGGCAGTGAATACGTCGCCGTCCTTCACGCCCGCCTTGCTCGCCGGCGATCCCGCGAACACGCGGGAGGCGTACGGCATCCCGTCCTTGTTCAGGCCGATCGAGACGCCGATGCCGAAGAACTCGCCACTCTGCTCCTCCTTGAGGTCGGCGAACGCCTTGGCGTCGTAGTAGACGGCATAGGTGTCCTCGAGCGAGCTGAGCATCCCGTCGATGGCGCCTGTGGTGATCGATTCGTCCGAGGAGGGCTTCAGCGCGCTCGTCTTGATGATCGCACGCACTTGGTTGATCAGCCGGTCGAGCTCTGTGGTCTTCACCGTCGTCGTCGTGCCGACGCTCGGCACCTCGCCCCCCATGTCCGCGTACAGAACCCCGCCGAGGAAGGAGCCGGCGACCAGGAGAACGACCACGACTGAGGCCACGAGCGTCTTGATGCCACGTGCCATGGAGATGACGACCTCTCGGTAGACGAAGCCGCCGGCCGTCTTCCGCAGCCGGCGGCACGATAGTGGTCGAATAGCGAGAACTAGACCTTCAGGTAGCGCCGTACCGCCGTGCCCGACCCGAGGAGACCGATCAGGATGCCCGAGAAGATCAGGAGCGCCGCCAGCTGGGCGACCGTCAGGCCACCGATGGAGACCGGCAGGAACTTCAGGTTGTCCTGCAGCCACGGCACGATGAACGCCTGCGCGGCGATGAGCGTGAGCAGCGCGAGCACGGAGCCGATGAGCGACTGCAGCACGCCCTCGAGCAGGAACGGCGTGCGGATGAACCAGTTCGACGCACCGACGAGCCGCATGATGCCGATCTCGCGACGGCGCGAGTAGATCGCGAGCCGGATCGTGTTGCCGATGAGCACCAGGGACACCACAAGGAGCAGTATCAGGAACGCCGCGGCGAACACGCGCACGATGCCCGTGGCTTTGAAGAGGTTCTCGACGACGTTCTGGCCGTAGCGGATGTCCGACGCGAGCGGGTCGTCAGGATTCTTCACGACCTTGGCAAGGTTCGCGTCCTTCACGATCGCGTCGACGACGCCCTGGACCTCGCGTGGCTTCGAGAGCGCCACCTCGATGGAGGCGGGCAACGGGTTGCCACGAAGCTGCTCGACGAGCTGCGGGGTGTTCTTCGTGCGCTCCTTGAAGCGCTCGAGCGCCTGTGCCTTCGTGATGTAGGTGATGCTCTTCACGTTCGGGATCTTCTGGATGTCGGCCTGCAGCGACTCGACGTCGGCCGGCAGCGCGCCGTCCTTGAGGAACACCTGGACCTGCACCTTGGCCTCGAACGACGACACGATCTCGTTCAACACCGACGAGGTCAGGAAGAACGCACCGACGAGCAGCAGCGAGATGTAGATGATGCTCACCGCGACCAGGCTCATCACCCAGTTGCGCCGGAAAGAAGACCACGTCTCGCGCAGGAAGTAGCCCGGGCTAATCGCCATATCCGTACACACCCCTGCTCTGGTCGCGGATGATCCTGCCGTTCTCCAGGGCGATGACGCGCTTGCGCATCGAGTCGACCATCTCGCGGTCGTGTGTGGCCACCAGCACGGTCGTCCCGGTCTTGTTGATGCGGTTGAGCAGGCTCATGATGCCGAGCGACGTCGCCGGGTCGAGGTTGCCCGTGGGCTCGTCGGCCAGAAGAAGCGGCGGGCGGTTCACGAAAGCACGCGCGATCGAAACGCGCTGCTGCTCGCCGCCGGAAAGCTCGTCGGGATACGAGTCCGTCTTGTCCTCGAGACCGACGAGGCGAAGCACCTCAGGCACCTGCGTCGCGATGACGTGCCGAGACTTGCCGATGACCTCGAGCGCGTAGGCGACGTTCTCGTAGGCGGTCTTGTTCGGAAGGAGCTTGAAGTCCTGGAAGACGCAGCCGATGTTGCGCCGCAGGAACGGGACCTTCCAGCTCTTCATCGAGATGATGTCCTGACCGGCGATCGTGATCTGGCCGGTGGTCGGTATGAGCTCGCGCATGAGCAAGCGGATGAACGTCGACTTGCCGGAGCCCGAATGGCCGACGATGAAGACGAACTCGCCCTGCGCGATCTCGCAGTCCACGTCCGTCAGCGCGGGCGGCTTGTCCGGCACGTAGACCTTGCTGACGTTCTTCATTGAGATCATGCGTGACTCCGTATCGTGTGCGGGATGTCCCGACCGTCAATACTAGCAAACGGGCCGCTCGTCCCCCGCCTCTCCACCGAATCTCCTTACGACCCTCGAGCCGAGCGGTGGTCGGGGTCTCGGGCGCCCTACGAGGCTCGAGCGACCACGCGCCGCGCGGCATCCGCGATGTCCGCGGCCGTGAGACCGAAGTACGCCATGAGCGGCTCGGGGTCACCGGAGGTGCCGAAGACGTCTCGGACCCCGACGCGTTCCATCGGGCATGGAGCATGCTCGACGAGGAAGCCGGCCACTGCGGCGCCCAAGCCGCCGATGACACTGTGCTCCTCGCAGGTGACGACCGCGCCGGTCTTGGTCGCCGACGCGAGCAGCGTGCCAACGTCGAGCGGCTTGATGGTCATGACGTCGATGACCTCGGCGCTGACGCCCTCTGCCTCGAGCAGATCGGCCGCCTGAAGCGCGCGGGCAACCATGCCGCCGCAGGCAGCCAGCGTGACGTCGTTGCCCTCGCGCAGAACGTAGGCGTGCCCGAGCCGGAACGTCGCATCCTCGCCGTAGATCTCCGGCAGCGCGACCCGACCGAGCCGCACGTACACCGGACCGGGGGTTTCCGCCGCGATGCGGAGCGCAGCCTTAGCCGAACGGAAGTCGGCCGGCACGATCACGCGCATGTTCGGGAGCACGCGCATCAGCGCGATGTCCTCGATCATCTGGTGGCTTCCGCCGTCGGGGCCCACCGAGATCCCGGCGTGGGTCGGCGTGAGCTTGACGCTGAGATTCGGGTAGCAGATCGAGTTGCGGATCTGGTCGTAGGCGCGCCCGGTCGCGAACACCGCGAAGCTCGCAGTGAACGGCGTCTTGCCCCCGGCGGCCAGCCCCGCGGCCATGCCCATCATGTTCGCCTCGGCGATACCGGCATCGAAGAACCGGTCGGGGTAGGCGGCGGCGAACTTCACCGTGGTGGTGGCCTTGGCCAAGTCGGCGTCGAGCACGACGATGTCGTCGCGCCCCTCGGCCACCAGTTCGATCAGCGTCTCGCCGAGTGCTTCGCGGGTCGCTCTGTCAGCCATCTCTCGTCTCCCCTAGTCCGCGAGCTCGGCGAGAGCGCGTGCGGCCTCGTCTGCGTTCGGTGCCTTGCCGTGCCAGTCGCAAAGGTTCTCCATGAAGGAAACTCCGCGGCCCTTCATCGTGCGCGCGACGATCGCTGTCGGCCCGTCGCTGGCGTGCTTCGCCTGTTCGAACGCCGAGAGCAGTTCGTGGAGCGAGTGCCCGTCGCAGGTGATGACGGTCCAGCCGAACGAGGCGAACTTCTCGGGCACGTTGCCCACGTTCATGACCTCGCAGGTGGGGCCGTCGATCTGCAACCCGTTCAGGTCGACGATGGCGACGATGTTGCCCAGGGCGTAGTGCGCCGAGGCCATCGCGGCCTCCCACACCATGCCCTCTTGGAGTTCGCCGTCACCCATCAGGCAGTAGACCGTGGAAGTCGCGTTGCCGTCGAGACGCAGTGCGAGCGCAAGACCGTTGGCAAGTGAGAGACCCTGCCCCAGCGAGCCGGTCGAGACCTCGACGCCGGGCGTCTTGCGCATGTCGGGATGGCCCTGGAGCCGCGAGCCGAGCTTGCGCAGCGTGGCGAGCTCCTCGCGCGGGAAGTAGCCGGTCTCGGCGAGCGCCGCGTAGAGGACCGGCGCCGCGTGACCCTTCGAGAGCACGAAGCGGTCGCGCTCGGAGAGCTTGGGATCGGACGGGTCATGGCGCATGACGGCGCCGTAGAGCGTGGCGACGATCTCGACCGCCGACAGCGACCCGCCGGGGTGACCCGAACCTGCCGCATGGGTCATCTCGATGATGTCGCGGCGCATGGCCTGACAGAGGTGCGCGAGGTGCGCCACGTCCGGTTCGCTCATCGTTTGATCCGAGCCTCCTTGAATCCTTCGCCGAGGGCTTCATGCACGTCTGAGATGACGATGAACGCGTCCGGGTCGAGCACGTGAACGATCCGCTTGAGATCGTCCAACTCCCGTCGCGACACCACGCAGAAGATAACCTCCCGGTCCTCCCCCGTATACAGCCCGCGGGCGGCAAATCCCGTGGCGCCGCGTCCCAGCTCGGTGAGGATGGCGTGACCTATCGCTTCGTTCATCTTCGAGAAGATGAACGCGGCCTTCTCCGTGGAGAGGCCCTCCTGAACCACGTCGATGGTGGCGCCACTCACGAAGACCGCGACTGCGCCGTAGAGGGCGAGCTCAGGGCCGAACTTCAGGCCGGCGATGAAGATGACGGCCGCGTCGATGGCGAGCATGAGTTGACCGACGCCGAACGGCACCTTCTTCGTGAGCAGCTGAGCGATGATGTCGGTGCCGCCGGTGTTGCCACCGACCCGGAAGACCATGCCGAGACCGATGCCGGTGAGCGCGCCGCCCCAGAGCACGGCCAGCAGATGGTCGTTGCCTGCGAGATGCGGCACGTATTGGGCCATGAGGTCGATCGCGAGCGAGAGCCCGACCGCGCCATAGATCGTCTTCGCCCCGTAGCGCCAGCCGCGAGCGCGGATGCCGATCCCGAGCAGGAGGATGTTCGCGATGAGCATCTGCACGCCGACGGGGATCGTCGGGAGTCCCGCGTCCTTGAGCAGGTAGTAGATGACCGTCGCGAGACCTGTGACGCCGCCCGCTGCGATGCGGTTCGGGATGAGGAAGGCGTCGAATGCCCATGCGGTGAGCAGGATGCCGAAGGTTATCCAGAAGTAGTCGCGCACCGGGCGCGAGCGGAGCACGTGCCCCGGCGACATCCGCCGCAGCGTATCCCTCACCATCACGCACTCACCCCTTCGCCCGCCTCTGCGATGCGCGGACGCGGGCGCTTTGCGCGCAGCCGCGCGAGCACGCTCGCCGCATCGCGGTTGACCACCCGCTCGATCGGGAAGCCGATCGCCTCAGCTACGGCTATGGCGCGGCCGAACTCGCCGACGAGCTCGTGGTAGTGGGCATCGGAGCCGATCGAGATGAACACGCCCGCGTCACGCGCCGCGACCGCAAAAGCTCGCTCGGTCTCGGCCGAGGTCGAGCGAGCGCTGTGCGGATCGAACGAGTGGTCGTTCAACTCGAGGATGACATCGTATCTGAGCGCCGCTGCCACGATCGTCGCGAGATCGACCGGGAATTCGTCGAAGTTGCCGGGGTGCGTGACGATGTCGACGAGCGGATTGCTCATCGCGCGCACGAGCGCGGCCGTGTTGCGCGCCGCATCGAGCTCGTCGAACCCGGTGAGCGGATGGAACCCGACGGCCACCACGTCGAGCAGCCCGAGCACCTCGTCCGGAAGGTCGATGCCGTTCTCGGTGTCGGCGACGTTGGCCTCGCAGCCTCGCAGGACCGTCACGCCCGCGATCACCGACGGCACGACCTTGGTGTTCCAGAAATACCAGGGATGCGCGCCACCTGGCACGCTCGGCCCGTGGTCGGTGAACGCGATGAGCTCCAGACCCTTGCCCGCCGCCGCGTGCGCCAGCTCCGTCACGGTCGAGAACGCATGTCCCGAGGCGACAGTGTGTGTGTGGAGGTCGGCGAGGAGGCGCATCAGCTGGTCGCACCTTCCGGCCGCTTCGAGGCGATCTGCTCGCCGACGCGCCAGCGGTGGTATGCAACGACGAACCGGTCGATGTCTCCGGCGAGCACGCTGTTGACATCACCGGTCTCGACACCGGTGCGTACGTCCTTCACGAGCTGATACGGATACAGGACGTAGTTGCGGATCTGGCTACCGAAGCTGATCTCGCGCTTCTCGCCCTTCATCGCCTCGATCTCGGCGTCGCGCTCGGCTTTGCGGATCTCGTAGAGACGAGAACGGAGGATCTTCATCGCGGTCTCTTTGTTCTTGAGCTGCGACTTCTCGTTCTGGCAGGTGACGACGATGCCCGAGGGGAAGTGCGTGATGCGGACCGCCGAGTCGGTGGTGTTCACCGACTGGCCGCCCGGGCCGGACGACCGATAGACGTCCACGCGGATGTCCTCGTCACGGATCTCGACATCGATGTCGTCCGGCAGAAGCGGGAGCACCTCCACGCCGGCGAAAGTCGTCTGGCGGCGCTTCTTCTCGTCGGTGGGGCTGATGCGTACGAGCCGGTGCACACCGGACTCCGACTGGAGCATCCCGTAGACGTCCTTGCCGTGGACGGTGAAGACGGCGCGGTCGATACCGAGCTCGACGCCCTGCGGCACGTCGTTCAGGTCGATCTTCCACTTCCGCGATTCGGCGTACTTCGTGTACATGCGGAGCAGCATCTCGGCCCAGTCTTGGGCCTCCAGGCCGCCCTGGCCGGGCGTGATCGTGACGAGCGCGTCCCCGTGGTCGAACTCGCCCGAGAACCACGACGACAGCTCGAGGTCGTCGATGCGCTTCGAGATGTCCGCGAGGGTGCGGGCGACTTCCGCGCCCATCTCCTCGTCGTCGCCGAGCAGCGCGAGTTCGTTGCCCGCCTCCGCGTCTTCGAGGGATGCGCGGATCGACGCGACCGAGTCGATCTCAGCGCGGAGTTCGGCGGCCTTGCTCATCGTGGCCTGCGCGGAAGACGGGTCGTCCCAGAAGCCGGGCTCGGCGGCTTTGGCCTCGAGCGCCTCGGCCTCGGTGCGCTTGGAGTCGAGATGCAGGTACTCACCGATGCGCGTGAGGCGCTCGGCTGAGGCTGCGATATCAGTACTGCGGTCTTCGACCATGGCTTCTTCCAGTGTAGCCGTTACATGGCGCGTGCGGCCGCCCCTACAAGGGCGCACCGCACGCAGAACGTCGTGTTTCGGGGGTCAGTCGTTGGCGCCGTGGCACTTCTTGTACTTCTTGCCACTCCCGCACGGGCACGGATCGTTGCGACCGACGTTGGCCCACGGATCGGCTTTGTCCTTGACGACCGTGGCCGCCCTCGCGCCGCCGGCGGCAGCGGAAGCCGCGGCGATCTGCTCCGCGGAGGGTCCGGTGACGCCCGCGGCCTGTGCCGCCTCCGCGGCGCCGGCGAAGATCGTGGACTCGGTCGGTGCGGAGTAGTTCACCGCGCCGCGGATCGGCGCGACCGGCGCGGTCTCCTCGACGACCTCGATGTGCAGGATGGTGCGGAGAAAGTCCTCGTTGACCGACGCAACCAGCACCGAGAACATCTCGTACGCCTCACCCTTGTACTCGACGAGCGGATCGCGCTGCCCCATGGCACGCAGGCCGATGCCTTCGCGGAGGTAGTCCATCTCGAGCAAGTGGTCCATCCAGCGCGTGTCGATGACGCGCAGCATCACGAAGCGCTCGAGCTCCCGGAGCTGGTCCGGCCCGATCTGCTTCTCCTTGGCGTCGTAGCGCTCGACCGCACGTTCGGCGAGCGTGGCCGCCAGCTCGTGCGGGTTGTCGACGCTGCCCTTCTCGCCGTCGGTGCCCAGCTTGTCGCCCACGAGCTCCTCGACCCACTCGGCGAGGCCGTCCCAGTCCCACTCCTCGGAGTAGGACCGCTCGGGACAGAACTCGAGCACCGCGGCCGTGAGCGTCTCCTCGATCATCTCGTGGACGCGGCCGTGGATGTCCTTGCCGTCGAGGATCGCATTGCGCTCCCCGTAGATGGTCTGGCGCTGCAGATTCATGACGTCGTCGTACTCGAGGACGTGTTTGCGTGCGGCGAAGTTCATCGCTTCGACCTGACGCTGTGCGCCTTCGATGGCCTTGCTGACGAGACCCGCCTGGATCGGCATATCGTCCGGGATATCGGTCGACTGCATGAGACGGCCGATCCGCTCCATGCGGTCGCCGCCGAACAGGCGCATCAGGTCGTCATTGAGCGAGAGGTAGAACTGGCTGGCGCCGGGATCGCCCTGGCGGCCGGCGCGTCCACGAAGCTGGTTGTCGATGCGGCGAGACTCGTGGCGCTCGGTGCCGAGGATGGCGAGGCCGCCAGCATCGACCACTCTGATGTGCTCCTGCTTGCATATCTCGCGCGCCGCCTCGAGCGCGCTCTCGCGCTGCTCGTCGGTCGATTCCTCCGGCTTGATGCCACGGTCGATGAGGATGTCGGCGAAGAGCTGCTCGGGGTTGCCGCCGAGCACGATGTCGGTGCCTCGACCGGCCATGTTCGTCGCGATCGTCACGGCGCCGAGACGGCCGGCCTGCGCGATGATGTGCGCTTCCTGCTCGTGGAACTTCGCGTTGAGGACCTTGTGCTTGATGCCGCGCTTCTCGAGCAGGCGCGAGAGGTGCTCTGAGTTCTCGATCGAGATCGTGCCGACGAGACAGGGCTGACCGACCTCGTGGCGCGCGACGATCTCCTCGACCACCGCGTCGAACTTGGCGTCGACCGTGCGGTAGATGAGGTCGTTGCGGTCGTCGCGGACCATGGGACGGTTCGGCGGGATCACGAGGACCGGGAGCTTGTAGATCTCGCGGAACTCCGCGTCTTCGGTGACTGCGGTACCGGTCATGCCCGAGAGCTTTTCGTACATGCGGAAGTAGTTCTGCAGCGTGATGGTTGCGAGCGTCTGGTTCTCCTCGCGGACGTGCACCCGCTCCTTCGCCTCGATCGCCTGGTGGAGACCTTCGGAGTAGCGCCGACCGACCATGAGACGGCCGGTGAACTCGTCGACGATGAGCACTTCGCCGTCCTGCACGACGTAGTCGACGTCGCGCTTGAACATGAACTGCGCCTTCAGCGCCTGCTGCAGGTGGTTCACCAGCTGACCGGACGGGTCGGAGTAGATGTCCTTGATGCCGAGGTCGCTCTCGACCTTCTTGAGGCCGGACTCGGTGATGGCGATCGTTCGCTTCGCCTCGTCGTAGTCGAAATCGACTTCGGCGCGCAGGCGCGGAACGACCTTCGCGAACTGCTTGTAGGCGTCGGCCGACTTCGTCCCGGCGCCCGAGATGATGAGCGGAGTACGAGCTTCGTCGATGAGGATGGAGTCGACCTCGTCGACGATGGAGAAGTGATGGCCGCGCTGCACGCGGTCGTCGGGATTCACGACCATGTTGTCGCGCAGGTAGTCGAAGCCGAATTCGGAGTTCGTGCCGTAGGTGATGTCCGCGGCGTAGGCAGGATGGCGCTCTTCAGGGCTCATCTGCGCCTGGATGATGCCGGTCCGCATGCCGAGCGCGGCGTAGACGCGGCCCATCCACTCGGAGTCGCGCTTGGCCAGGTAGTCGTTCACGGTGACGACATGGACGCCGTTGCCCGGCAGCGCATTCAGATACGCCGCGAGCGTGGCGACGAGGGTCTTGCCTTCACCGGTCTTCATCTCGGCGATCATGCCATCGTTCAGGACCATGCCGCCGATGAGCTGCACGTCGAAGTGGCGCAGCCCGATGGAGCGCTTCGCGGCCTCGCGGCATGCAGCGAACGCCTCGGGCAGGATGTCCTCGAGGGTCTCTCCGCCGTCGAGGCGGGACCGGAACTCAGCCGTCTTGCCGGAGAGTTGCGTGTCGTCGAGCGCCTGCATCTGCGGCTCGAACGCGTTGATCTGCTCGACACGGCCTTCGTACTTGCGAAGCTGACGACCCTCACCGAGGGTGAGGATCTTCTGGAGGATGTTGGCCATGGAAACGCCACCTTATCGGGTGTCGCGGGAGTGATTGCGGAGTGGTGACAACAGCGCCGATTGTAGCACGGGAGACGATTCTCCCCTGCTCAGCGCCGAACCTCCACAGCGACTCCACGAGGCGCTCCGGCAGGTCCCGTCCAGGGAACGGAAGAAGGGCCGGAGGCCCCCAGCCTCCGACCCTCCTATCCCGCATCCGGCCTCTTGGGCCCGAGTGGTGACGCCGATAGATGCCCCGTCGGGTGCCCCTCAGGAGTCTCCCTCTCCTCACCGTGATGGGCTCGGCCATTCACGCACCCGCGTCGTGTTCCTTGAGCGGAAAGCCCAACAAACCCTCTGCGAGATCCGTGTCCCCCCGCTATCGCTGCGGGGACAAGCCCATCCTAGGAGCGGGACCTTACCAGTTCCTTACCAGAACCCGACCCCCGGCGACCGCTTTCGCAGACGCGCTACTCCTCCATCCCGAGCACCTGCTCGTAGAGCGCCGTGGTCTCGCGCGAGGGATCGATCCCGAGGTCTTCGGTGAGCCGGGCGCGGCAGTGCATGTACGTCTCGATGGCCGCAGAGCGCTGCCCGGCTGCGATCTGCATGCGGAGCTGCGCCTGGTAGAGGTCCTCGCGCCACGGATCGGCGACCATCGCGCGGCGCAGGGACTGAAGCCCGCCGTGCGGGTCGCCGCCCTCCTCGAGGATCTCCGCGGCGCGCAGCATCGCATCCTCGAAGTCGTGGCGGAAGCGGTCGCGAAGCGGTGCGAACCAGTCGTCGTAGACGTCGCCGGGAAGCACCTCGCCTCGGTACAGGTCCGCGATGGCGCGCAGCGCCGACAGCTCGCCTTCCCGATCCCCGTTGCGACGGGCAGTCCTCGACGCGGCGAGCAGCTCGGTGAACTCGTCCAGGTCGCTCACGACGCGGCCCTTGACCACACGGCACACCCCCCGCACGTGCTCGACAAAGGGAGAGGGGGTGTCTCGGATGCTCGCCGGAGACACGGCGCGCTTCATCGCGCTCCAGACCACGTAGAAGTTGTTGAGCGCGCGTTCCTCGTCCATCTCCGGCCACAGGTACTCGATGATCTCGCCGCGCGGGACATCGGTGCCGAAGCGGGACACGAGCATGGCGAACAGCAGCCGCGCCTTGCGCTTGGTCCAGTCGCGGTCGCCAACCTTGCCTTTCGGCGTGATGACCTCGAGGCCGCCGAAGAGGCGGACGTGGCAGACGGCTTCGGCGTCATGCGCCTCCTCTTGGCTTGCGACACGCTCGTCCTCGGCGCGCATGCGACGGGTGAGCTGGTCGTGCTCCTTGGGCGAGAGAACGACAGCGGACAGCTCGAGCGCAGTCGCGCCGCCGGGGCCTTTGAGGAGCGCGAGAAAGCGGGAGGGAAGTGCCTCGATCCCCAGGGCCAGGGCCAAGGCGCCGAGGAGATCGGGGAAGACGCGCACGTAGGTCGCGAGGGTGAGGGCAGGCGACGTGCGAGCGACGTGATCGGACACAGAGGCCAGATGCTCGATGGCCTGAGCGAAGTCGCCGGAGCGCAGTGACACTTCTGCCAGGATCAGACGAGCATGCAGGACGTGCCCCATGGCCCGCACGGACTCGGCCTGGGGCAGGATTCTCCTTGCCGCTGAAGCAGCGTGGTCGATGTCGCCCACCGCAAGAGCGCTCTGCGCTTGGACTAGTTCCGCCAACCACAGAAGAATCGGACTCCCAGTGGCCGCCGAGGCGCCAATCCCCCTTTCGCCAAGCTTGCGCGAGTACTCTGTGTCGCCCAGCGCCAGAGAGCACTGCGCCGCGATTGCGCACGTTGTTGCCAACGTGAAAGGCTCTTCCTCGGCCTCGCAAGCGGCGATGACCCGCTCGACCACGCGCCGAATGTCCCTTCCGTTGCTACGCATTGCCTCAGCGACGGCAGCGACAAGCGAGGGAAGCAGCCGGTCCAGAGGAGTCGAGAAGGTGCTCTGCATTGATTCCGCATCGGCCAGCGTCGCCGCAGCGATGTCGACATCTCCGCACTCGAGTGCCGCCGCGGCGCAGTTGCCCAGTACACGAGCGCGCCAGTGTTGTGGAACATCCAGACGATACGCAGCGCTCTCGAGAAGAGCCATGGAACTGCAACAGTCTCCGTCCAGGAAGTCCGCGACGACGCCCATTGCCATTTCGAGGCGTGCCATTCGGTGCGCTCCCACGCGCCGCTCAGCGATGAGTCTCCTCGCAGATGACTTGCATCGGTTCAGTCCGTCCCGATCGCCTAGGAATCCGAGAGCCGGAATGGCTGCATAGAGCGCATCAGCCAAGTCGTCAGGGTCGGACAGCGCGCTGGGCTCGAGGAATGGTGTCAAATCGGAGACAGCCCCCTGGAAGTCCGCGTCGGCCATGCGCATGCCGGCGAGCATCAATCGCGCAGACGGAGGCACGGAATCACTCCCTGAGAGCTCTCCCAATCGAACAGCCAAGGTCGCCCTGCGGATGGCATCAGGCTTCTTGCCCTCCTCCCATGCAACCCCGGCGCTGATGACCATGAGCGTCGGGTCAGATGCCACCACTTCGGCGGGCAGGTGCTCCACGGCGTCTCTGACCAGCTCCCAAGCCGAGCACTTCAGAAGATGCAGTCCCTGTTCCCGCAGACACTCAGCGACAATCTCGCAGGAGCCGGACTGGATCGCGACCTCGAGACCCCTGCTTGCTGCGCCCATCACGCCCAGCTCAGTCACCGCTCGTCGCAAGCCCTCCGGGTCTCTTGCGAACAGCGATCCGACAGCATGACAGGCTTCGCCAACAAGGTCGTGAACGACAAAACGCCTGCTTCGGCCCTCATTGCTTGCCGAGACCAAGGGAAGTGCGCCCGCGATGCGAGCAAGCGAATCCGATATCTCATCGATCTGGGAAACGCATTGCAGGGATTCTTCGGAGCCCTGCCCCAGTACCGCAGCATATTCGAGCAGCACGCGGTCCTCTGGGCCGAGCTGATCGACAACCAGGCTCTGGATGAGCGAAGAGACACTTGGAGCGTATGCGAATGTGCCGGGTTCGCGCTCCGACAGCACCGCATATCTTGCCATCAATGAGACGAGAGCTGCGTGACGCCCGGAGGCGCTGGCGATTTCCGAGACCTGGGCAGATGAGGCAGCGCGCTGCGCGTGTCCCCTCCACACCTCCGCAATCTCATCGTCCGTGAGCATGAGCTGGGACGTAGTCATCTTCCAAGCAGTCGTCGAGCGCGACGACGCGAGCACATCTGCGCGCGTGGTCACGACGGCGGTGCTACCGACAGGCGCATCAGAGAGCACCTCTTCGAGCAGGGCCACCGCCTCTGTGTCGCCAGCCCAAGCAGCATCGTCGATGACAACCAGAAGTGAGTGTTCGCCGGGAAGCGCCGCCAGTTCGCTGCTGCACACGGCACAGATGTCAGGCAACGACTGGACATCGGATGCTAGCTGGGCATGCGCAAGATGCTCTGCGAGCTGGGCGAGCGCATCACGAAGCAAGTCCGATGAGCCTAGGTTGCGAATCCAGACGACCTCGCGAAAGGCCCCAGTGGCGGCAATCTGAGCAGCCAGAACTGTCTTCCCGTAGCCGGAGGGCGCGCTCAGTAGGACAAGCGAAGGGCGTGCAGACAGCACGGGTTCGACAAGCCGCGGGCGCTGCGCGCCCTTGGCAAGCCTGAGAACGGACCTCGGGACTACCACCGCGTTCTCGGACATACGACGACCCCCATTTCGGGAGCCTGAGGGGGCCGACGAGAGGAATTGATTCTCGCAGAAGAGAGCTATGCCCGCAAATGGGTCTTCCGGGCGGCATCTGGAGAACAGCAAGCCAGATAGGAGCATATGCCCGCCGCGAGCATGCAGTCACCCGCGCTGGCAACCGACCTCAGCCAAGATGGCCCCGGGATGGGGAGCACGTCCGCCAGCCATGGCATGATGGTCGACGATCCCGCCGCCACATGCACGAAGTCCGTCGCAGGAATACGAATGGTGGCACTAGCGCCTTGGATCGTCTGCACCGCCAGCGGAGAGACAGGCATCCCCCCGTTTGCAGCGATGACCACCATGTTGAGCGCGAGCCCAAACCCCAGCAGCCACATCCCCGGCTGGCGCCAGTTCAGTACCGTGGTTGCGACCATAATCGGGAACGTAGCGAGCCACACCCAGAAGGCGAGTCGGGCGGCCGACCCTTGGAAGTGGAGCAGCGGAGTGACCGCCTGGGCTGCAAGGAGCAGCATCAGCACCGTCTCTCCTCGCAGGCGCGCCTCCGCCAGATCCCGAAACCCGCGACCGCAGGCGAACCGCAATCCGAGACCCAGTCCTATGGCTGCTAGAGGAATCACTGCACCACGTCCGCAAGCTGCGCGAGACGCGGGTTGCCTTCACTCATGTCCTGCTCAACCCTCTGGATGACTCGGTCAACATTCTTGCGAGTCGCAGAGTACAGACGAGTCCCGATGCTTCTTGCCAGCTCGCGGCCCTCGCGTCCACCTGTGTTGATGTCACTGTCCAATGCACTGAATGCGGCGATGAGGTAGGCACCGATCAGGGCCTCTTCATCGAGCGAGGTCTCTACATCCCCAGCGGAATCCAGGACTTGCAGGATAGGAATGGCACCTGAAAGGAACCCGACCCCGCTCAAGACATGCGCGCTCTCCATGGTCGGCGCTTCATCTGCTTCATCGGCGCCCAGCCTGCCGACGTCGTGAAAGAGCGCCGCGTACGTCATGTTCTCAAGTGCTCGACCTTGGAACCCAACAAGCCGACCGGCGTGCGCCACCATTCCGGCCACCCGCTCACCGTGACCACGACGCCCCGGGTCGTAGGCATCAAGCGATCGAGCCAGAACTTCGACCGTAGCCGTGTAGGAGGCGCGCACTTCGAGAAGGAGTGCGAACGACTGGCGCATCACCAGAAGCAGAGCCACCGTGACCAGCAGCCCCCAGTACCTAAGTGCAGGGAACATCACCACCGCCAAGACCGCAGTTGACATCTCCGCGGCAAGCATCCAGCCCTGAAGCCTGAGCAGGCCTGAGAGCAAGGATACGAATGGTATCCCTGCGGCAAGCGATGCGTGCGTCTGCTCGATCAGAGCATCCACAATGATGAACACAATTGCCGAGATTGCCACGAACGCAAGCTCGGGCCATGTCAACCGCGGATCTAGGTGGAACAACACGCTCGGAGCGAACCAGTAGGCCGCAGCGTAGGCACAGGCGATCAGCAACGTTCGGCGGGCAGTCTGCTCGACGACCGATTCCAGCGTGTGCCCGCGGGGCTTGATTGCGACCGTCGCACAACGAGCAAGCACCACAACCCCAGACGCCAGCAGCGGATGGCCCAATAGCAAGCCTGCGGCAAACGCGACTGCGACGGTGGTGTCAACCGCATCACCGCGTGGCAGCCAAACGTTGAAGAATCCCAGCACGAGCAACGCAGAACCGATTGCGGCGGCAACGGCCGCCGTCTCCCAGGCCAGCAGCACGCCGGCACCTGGGGGTGTTGGCAACATCGACGCGTAGACCAGCACGGTGATGGCGGCGACGACCTGAGCCAGAACGACGACACGGCTAGCTCTCATCCTGAGCCACCTTCCTCTCCGACCCCGCATCAACTGGGTCGTACCCGGCGAAGGCGCGTTCGAAAGCAGCAACTGCGACGGGGTCGAACTGGGTACCACAGTTGTTGCACAGCTCCCTCACGGCAGCCTCATGGCTCATGGCGCCACGATATGGGCGTACAGAGGTCATCGCGTCGTAGGAGTCGGCAACGGCAAGGATCCTCGCCTCCATCGGAACATCTTCGCCGACTCCTTCACCGCCATATCCGCAACCGTCCAACCGCTGATGGTGGTACTGGATCATGGGAACAAGATCGGCAAGATAGGGAACGTCGGCAACGATGTGTGCTCCTATGTCTGGATGGCGCTTGATCTCCGCATACTCGTCGTCGGTCAGGCGACCTTCCTTCGCGAGCACGCGCCGACTGACACCGACCTTCCCGAGATCGTGGAGCAGGGCCGCTTGCTCAATGCGGCGCAGCCGCTCGTCATTGAACTCCATCGCTTTGGCGATCATCACCGTGTACTCGGCCACCCGAACCGAATGACCTTTCGTGTAGACGTCCTTCGCCTCAAGCGCCGCGACCAGCGAGCTAATCGTGTCCGCGTATGCCTCGCGCAGCTTGATTGACTGCTGGTATGTCTGCCGAGCCACCAGAAGGGGCAGCACGAATAGCGCGAAGCCTGGCTCGCCAACCGCGCCAACCACCTCGGCAATCGCCAGCCCGACAAAGCCCAAGACCACCTGTGACGGAGCCATCCAGCCTATGGCGGACTTCCAGATCACTGAGAGGCGTTCCCCGTACAAGAAGCTCACACCCAGAGCACCCAAGCCTAGATTGACGACAGTACCTGCGATTCCAGCCATCAGCAGGGCTGTGGGCACCTGACGGAGCTCGGCAAGCAGCGGCACACCGCCAAGATAGATGTAGAGGACACCTGGCAGCATCGCTGTCATGACCATCTGACCGGAGTTGAACAGCAACTTGTCCCAGCCCGATCGCCGACGAACCACAAGGGTCGGAACCAGAGATGCCAGCGCCACCAGACCCGCGTGCATTGGACCGAAGCAGACAGCAGTCGCCACATACAGCGGAAAGGACATGGAAATGGCGCCAGCCCCGGGGATTGCGACATCCAGCAACTCGGCAATCGTGACCCCAAGCAGCAGGAGTCCGAACACCCCGACATGCCCATCCGCGGCAAATGACCACCGAACCTCGCAAGCGCTCTGCAGGTAGGCAGCAGAGATGACGGCCAAAGCTCCAGCACCTGCGCTGACCGCCAGAAGCGGAAAGCGGAGGTCATGACGCGTCTCCTGCGTCATGCCTCCGCCTCCCTCAAGCTCGGATCAACAAGTCGTGAACCGCCTACCAAACCTTGAAGACCGCGCCGCCGGAAAGGGCGAGCGTGGCAAGGCTGGCGAGAACAACAAAAATGCGCTTCATGGGAAGACCTCCTGGTCTGTGTAGTAAATGCCTGCACAAAGCCGTTCTGGGTCTTCTCCCATTCCGCTATGGATGGAAGAACGCTGTCCGCTTCGCTAGTAGTGCGTCCAGTGTCCGTATCCGTTCTAGCGGCCACGGTGCTGATCCCTCTATGGGGTTGTCAAGAAGTTCATGCGCCGGTTCACAGCGTCCAGCGTTGCACGAACGATCGACTCGTTTTCTCCCTGCCGTGCGAAAGCAGAACCACCAAGTGGCTGCTCGCCGTGCGGGGTGACCAGGATGATACAGCTGACCGCGACTCTCTCACGGCCCAAAGCGACGAGCGCAACATCCTCGAGGGCGAAGCTGAAGTCGCCACGGAGGTACTGCATCACCGCATCGAGCGTCGCCTGCGCGACGAGCCTGCGGCGCCCGGTCGTCGAGGCGGCGCCCTTCGCGACGCCCTCGTAGTCCTCGCCGTCGAGTTCAAGAACGACGCGGGCCGAGGCCAGCACGCCGACAACCTCGGCAGAGACGCCCTTGATGCGGGCGCGACCCTTGTCCCGCGGATCGCGCGGCTCGATCTCTGCGCCAAGCTGCGCGATCGACACGGTACGGTGGTCGATGGTGATCCCGAAGCGCGCCATGATCGTCGATTCGACGTCACGGACGATCTGCTTGGGCGACTTGAGAGGGCTCGCAAGAACGTGGATCTCTTGGATGACACCCTCATCGGATGACACGACGCGTGCGGCTCGTATCTCAGCGACCTGCGCGAGTGCCTCTTCGATCTCCGCTATGGTCGCGACCGGAATGCTCTGGTCCATGAGGAGTCCCTGTTGTTCGGTGTAGGCTGCGACAGACCCCTGCAAGTACGAGTTGGTGCGCGCCCCCCATTCGGGCACGCACCAACTCTACGCTGCGGTTTCGATGAGCGTCAAGGGCGCGGCGTCACCCGAGACGCGGACGGATGAGACCAAAGTCCCCATCGCGACGTCGGTAAAGGACCTGCATCTCGTCCGTTTCGTCCGACGCGAACACGAAGAAGTCGTGGCCGAGCAGCTCCAGCTGCAGGATCGCTTCCTCGGCGCTCATCGGCTTCAGGTCGACGCGCTTCGTCTTCACGATCGCGGGCTCGGGAACCTCCGGCTCGACCTCGACGAGCTCCGGCACGGGCGCGCCGATCTTGCCGACATGCCGATCGAGCACACGCTCCTTGAAGCGACGGGCCCTGTTCTCGATCTTGGACGCCACCTTGTCGATGGCCGACTTCATCTCCGTGCCGCTCTCGCGGGCACGCAGGACATGACCCTTCGTGAAGATCGTGACCTCGGCGACCTCGCGCTCGTCGATGCTGCGGTTCCGCTCGTGATAGAGCTCCACTTCGACGCTCATGACCAAGCCATTGAGGAAGTGCGCAACGCGGCCGATCTTGTCCTCCGCGTACTCGCGGACGTCCGGCCGTACGTCCATCCTGCGACCCTTAACGACCACGTCCATCTCGTGTGACTCCTCTCGCATCGGGGTCGATTCCTCCACCGCCTCGCCGGCGGGGACAACGCGAGAACACCGGCACTCCGCCGCGCCTTCAGCGCGAGCGGCAGTCCGACATCCTCGAGAAGATCACAATGGTCTTCCGCCGCCCTCTCGGTCCGCTCCGAACACCGAAGCAATGGCGGCCAACTTGCCTTCCAGCGACGCGACGCGACGCTCCAAGTCCGTCGTATCGAGCTCGGCCGAGCCTGCGGCTGCAGCGAGTGCCGGTGCTGCTCTCAGCCTCACAAACTTCACGTATCCGAGCCCGAGTGCCACCGCGAGCGCCACAACGACGACGAAGAACCTCAGATAGCCAGAGGTGTTGCTGGCGATCGTCCATCCCATGCCATACAGCATTGTGAACAGTCCGCCGAGCAACAGTCCGTTGGAGAGCACGCGCAACTGGTCGCTGCGCACGAGCGATATCCCCATGACCGCTGTGGCGAAGAGTACGAGGATGATGCTGGTGTTGAGGCCCCAACTCTTCATCTCGGCTTCGGACTTCTTGTTGATCGCATCGATCTGCGTCTGTATCTGCGCGAGCTCGGCAGCCGCGGCGCCAGTCGGCTCCACGCCGCCCTTGGTGCCATAGATCTGGCTCTGCTTGTCGTAGAGGGGCTGGAGCTGCTTCTGATACCGGTCGGCCGGCTGAGGATAGAACGTGTTCACGCCCACACCGATGAAAGCCAGGACCATGAGACCGAGGAAGAACGAGAAGATCGTCTGCAACGCGTAGTGCTGACGGTCCGGCTGGGCCATAACGCGCTCTCCTTTGTGAGGCATGCCGTCGTGGTCCTTCTCTGTATGTATCTACCCTCCGCCGCCGCGTACCCGCAGTCAAGCCGTTCGAGGGCGAATGAAACGGCCGGACCGCGCAAGCGGCCCGGCCGTTCTCAGGAAGCCAACGCGGGAACCTCAGCTGATGTGTCCGAGGAAGTCCTTCGTACGCTCGTGCTGCGGGTTGTCGAAGACCTCCTGGGGAGTGCCCTGCTCGACGATCACGCCGCCGTCCATGAACACGGCTCGCGACGCCACATCGCGGGCGAAACCCATCTCGTGCGTGACGACGAGCATGGTCATGCCACCGGCAGCGAGCTGCTTCATGACGTCCAGGACGCCGCGGACCAGCTCCGGGTCGAGGGCCGAGGTCACCTCGTCAAAGAGCATCACGTGCGGGTCCATGGCGAGCGCGCGCGCGATCGCGACGCGTTGCTGCTGACCGCCCGACAGCTGCGACGGGAAGTAGTCGGCCCGATCGCCGAGTCCGACCTTGTCGAGCTGCTCGGTCGCGATGCGTTCCGCCTCGGCCTTGCTCCGCTTCAGCACCTTCCGCTGGGCGAGCATGACGTTGCCCTTGGCGGTGAGGTGCGGGAACAGGTTGAAGGACTGGAACACCATCCCGATCTGCTCGCGAACCTCGTTGATGTTGGTCTTCGGATCCGTGATCTCGATCTCCTCGAGGAAGATCTTCCCTGCAGTCGGCTGCTCGAGCTTGTTGATGCAGCGCAGCATGGTCGACTTCCCCGACCCGGACGGGCCGAGGATCACGACCACCTCGCCCTTCGTGACCTCCAGGTCGACACCCTTGAGCACCTCGAGGCTGCCGAAGCTCTTGTGCAGACCCTCAATGCGCACGATGAACTGGCTCACGGACGCCACCTCTCCGACTCATGCACGGCGGCCGACGCCTGGTATTCGGACTCGGGTCCGGCAGAGGCGGGACGCCAGAATAGCCCGCTGCGCCGGTTCTTCTTCTCCGGGGGTGCCTGCCCGTGCTCAGACTGGGCAAGCTTGGCCTCGAGACGACCCACGATGTTGATGAGCGGGATCGTCACGATGAGGTAGTAGCCTGCGGCGACCACGTACGGGGTCAGGTTCGCGACCCGGGCGACGTAGTTGTTGCCATACATCATGAGTTCGAAGATGCCGACAGCGGCGAAGAGGGCCGTGTCCTTGAAGAGCAGGATGAACTCGGAGGTCATCGTCGGCAGCACACGCTTGACCGTCTGCGGAATGATCACGTACCGCATCGACTGCCAGTACGTCATGCCCAGCGAGCTTGCCGCCTCGAACTGGCCCTTGCTGATGGACTGGATGCCCGCGCGGAAGATCTCGGCGAGGTATGCAGAGCTGTTGACGGCGAGCACCGCGACCGCACTCACGAAGTCGCTCGCTCTCAGTCCGGCGATCCGGAGCCCGAGGAACACGACGAAGATCTGGAGGAACAGGGGCGTGCCTCGGATGACGTTGATGTAGATCGAGGCTATCCAGCGGACCGGCGGGACCTTCGACATCTTCATGAACGAGATCGAAAGGCCGCCGAAGATGGCCAGCGGGAAGCCGAAAGCGACCAACGAGAGCGCCATCAGCCAACCGGAGAACAGGAGCGGGATCGACGTGACGATGAGCTGGGGCTTGAAGAACATCCCGAGAGCCTTCACGCCGTTCCAGCTCTTCACTGGGCCTTGCTGATCCAGCCACCGGGAGATGGCCTCTTCGATCGGCGGCGTGGCGTAGGAGTACGGCGCCGTCTCTCCTGTGCGCTGCACCGTCGCCGGTACCGGGTTGGTCGTTTCGGCGGAGTAGGCCAGCTTGAGGGTGTGGGTGCCACCCTTGATCGGCGTCATCACGTTGTAGATCTGGATGCGCAGGTTGCTGTTCGGAAGGATCTGCGGATCGAACTTCACCTTCAGGGTGGTTCCCTCAGCCACGCCCGTGGGGTTGTTCTTGATCCGCTTCAGGCCCTCGAGCGTGACCACGTCGAACTTCATCGCGCCCAGGTTGTAGCCCTTGGGGAAGGTGATGTCGATCGAGGAGATGGCCGCGTCCGCGTCCGTGGTCGCCACGAAGGTGAACCGCGTGGGCTGGCCGCCTGTCTCCTGGTCCAGCGTGACCTTTGCGTCCGTCAGCGCGAAAGCCGGGACTGCGATGCCGACGTACAGTGCCGCGGCCAATAGCGCCGCTGCCGCCGAGCGCAGGATGCGTCGTTTGCCCACCGTACCCCTTCCCCGTCAAGCGTCTTCCACGGAGAAGGGGCCTCCGTCGTCGAGGCGGAGGCCCCTTGCCGTGAAACGTACTCTAGCGCGTTCGGTCGTGCGGCGTGAACCTACTCGGGCTCGACGCCGAACCACTTCTTGTAGATGCTGGCGTACTCGCCGGAGTCCTTGACCTTCTTCAGGGCGTCGTTGATGGCCTTGAGGAGGTCGGGGTTCTCCTTGCTGACACCGAAGCCGTACTGCTCGCCCGTCGGGATCTGAGCGACCATCGCGAGACCCTTGGTGGTGTCCTTGACGACCTCAGCCGTCACGGGCAGGTCGTTGATGACCGCGTAGACGTTGCCGGCCTGCAGGGCGGAGAACGCGGAGACGGCGTCCTTGAACGGGACGATCTCGGCGCCGGCGGGCTTCAGGTTCTCCTTCGCCCACGACTCACCGGTGGTGCCGGACTGCACGCCGACCTTCTTGCCCTTCAGGTCGGCCGGAGCGGTGTAGGTTCCACCGGTCTTCATGGCCACCGACTGGTTGGAGTCGAAGTACGGGTCCGAGAAGTCGATCTCCTTCTGGCGCTCGGCCTTGATGGTCATGCCAGAGGCGATGACGTCGAACTTGCCGCCGGCCTTGAGCGTCGGGATCAAGGTGTCGAAGATCTCGGTCTTGAAGACGACCTTGCTGATGCCCATCTCCTTGGCGATCGCGCCCATGAGGTCGACGTCGAAGCCCTCTGCCACCTGGCCATTCATCGACTCGAACGGCGGGAACGCGGTGTCGGACCCGACCGTCAGCTCACCGGGGGTCACAAGCTTCAGTTCCACGGTCGGCGTGGTGGTCGTCTCGGCAGGCTTGGTCGGGGTGGCGGGCTGCGTGCAGCCGGCAACCGCGAGCACGCTCAGCACGAGAGCCCCGATCGCGAGCAACGCGACGATCTTGCCGTACTTCGTCATCTGTCTCCTCCTCGAAGAAAACGAATCGGACCGTCGCGGCTTCTCGCCGTGCGACCCCTGCAACACCGCATACCTTACACCAAGACATGCGCGACCGGGTAGCGCGCCCTGTGAGGTGAGAGCTGCCCGTATGCGCTGGAAGTGGATAAGGACCGCGCGGGACTGTCGGCCGCGCGGACGCGCCCGCGCGGCAGCGGCCGCTGCCGATCGCGAAGCGGTTCTGCGAGGAGGACCGACGGGTACCGAGAGGTCGGTCTAGGGCGCCGAGGTTTCGGCGGAACCCGTGGTGTCGCCGGACGGGGCCAAAGAGACGTCCTCGCTCGCGCTCGGCACCGTCAGCGGCGGCAGGTCGCCCACCCACTTGCGACGAAGCGTCGAGAGGACGCCCTCTGCGGCGAGCCGATCGAGGATGGCCCGAACTTCGGACTCGAGCTTGGGCTGCGAGACCGAGACGCCGACGCCCAGCGGAACCGCATCGCCGATCTGCCCGACGAACTCGAGACCCGCGTGGTCGCGGAGCATGTAGCCACCGACGAGGGCGTCGCCGGCAACGACGTCAGCATCGCCCGCTTCAACGGCCTTGAACGCGTCGAGCAGCGTGGGCACCGCCACGAGCGAGCCCTCCCCGTACTCGTCGAGCAGCGTCCAGTACGCGAGCGAGCCCTTCTGCACTGCGATCCGCATGCCGCCGAGAGCGTCGAGCGAGATGGTCGCATCCTTGGCGGCGAAGACCGCAGGGCCATCGGAGATGTAGGTGCCCGCGAAAGCGAGCTGCGAGGCCACGGCCTGCTCCACGGTCAGTCCGCCGAGCACGACATCGGCCGTGCCGGTCTGGACGAGCGCTGCGGCGGCGGCTGGCTTGGCGTCGATGAGTTCGAGCTTGAGACCGAGCGCGTCGGCGATGGCCGCGGCCACGTCGACATCGAGACCCACCGGCTCCTCGCCGACCTTGCCCGCGAACGGCGGGTAGCTCATGTCCACGACGGCGCGCAAGACGCCCGGGTGCGCGATGATCGGCGGCGACAGCTTCGGTTCGAGCTTCGCCGTGCTGATGCCGCCAGTGCAGCCTGCAAGCAGACCGACGACCACCAGCAGGACGAGTGCCGTCACCAATCGCCGTCTCATGTGCTCTTCCTGTCCCTCATCGGTCGACCTCGCCGTGCTGTGTGCTCCCACCCGGCTGACCTGGTCTTTGGCCCCACACTCGCATACTGGGGCGTTCGCTTGATGCGATCTCACTAGTAACCCTCTCGCCTGGGGCCGCGGGATGCGGCCCTACAACAGGCGGTACGACTTACCCCTAAGACGCGCCATGCTCGCGCGACGGTCGAGACCGCCGGCTTACGTGGATCCTTTCGGCCGCGTCTGCCATGGACTAGGGCCCGCCTTGCGGCGAGCCCGCAACCACAGACCCGGATGGGAGCAGACCGATTCTAGCAGGCGCGCGGCGCTCCGTCCGCGCTGATGCGCGAGCTGATGCGTGAAGGTCGCGCGCCGGTCACAGGCGCCCACCGCACGTGCGCGCCACCGCCACGACCCGCACCTCGCGCGCGCCGCGCTCGATCAGCGCCAACGTGGCGGCCTCAGCCGTCGCGCAGGTCGTCATGACATCGTCGATGAGCAGCACGCGTTCCGGGACGCTCAGTCCACCGGGGCACCAGAGCGAGGCGCGCGCGTTGGCGCCCCGGCTCTCGCGCGACAGGTGGCGCTGGTCGCGCCTCGGCCGCGCGCGGAGCGCGTCGTATGCGGGCACGCCGGTGCGGTGCGCGAACTCGGCGGCGAGCAGCGCGCCGTGGTCGAACCCGCGGCGGGCGAAGGCGCCGGGAGACGCGGGAATCGGCACCACGGCGTCCGCCGTCTCGCACCACTCCCCCGCAGCGCCAGCGGCAAGTTCCGCCAGCAGCGGGGTGAGGCGCAGCTCACCCGCGTCCTTGTGCAGGGTCACGAGCCGCGACAGCGGCCACTCGAAGACTCCGGCGCATCTCGCGGCGACGAACGTCACGTGGGTGCGGCCGCACTCCGCGCAGCCATGCGCCCCATCGGGAGCTCCGCAGCGAGGGCACGATCCGGTTCGCTCGATCAGAGGAAGCAGCGTGCGGCATCCGGGGCACAACAGCGTCCCCGGAAGGTCGCACCCGGCGCAGCGCGCGGGCATGAGCAGATCGGCGGCGACCTCCGCCGAGCGCCTGGCGATCGCGGCGGCACGTGCGATCGCCGCGCGGGGCATCCGGTCCACCACGTCTCCTTGGGCCGCCGCTCACAGCGGCCCGGGGGGCGCTCCCTAGGGCAGCAGGACCTGCATGAGCGGAATGGTCACGACGCACAGCACCGTCGTGATGAGCACCGCGGAGGCGATGAACGCCGTGTCGAGCTTGAACCGCTGCCCGATCACCAGCGACAGCAGCATCGACGGCATGCCTGCCTGCAGCGCCACCAGACGCGCGCTCTGGCCGTCCCGCATGATCGTGGTCACTGCCACTGCGAGCACCGGCAGCACGAGCAGCTTGATCCCCGCGGCAGAGCCGAGCGGCACTATCGCGCCCCGAAACGCCGAGAGGTCGAGCGTGACGCCGACCGAGATCATGATGAGCGGCACCGCCATGCTCGCAGCGATCCCCATCCAATCCATGACCCCCGTCGTAACGCCAGCCGGCAGCGGCAGGAAACGGTACGCGAGCGACGCCAGCAGGGCGACCATCGCCGGGAAGGTGAGGAGCTCCTTCAGCGCCTTGACCGGCCCCTCGTGCTCTCCCTGACGCGCCGCGACCGCGACGCCGAGCGTGAATGCGACGGCGACGGTGCCGAAGACGTCGTAGAAGACTGCCGCAGGCATCGCGCTCTCACCCAGCAGTGCCCTCGCGACAGGGTATCCAAGGTAGCCGGTGTTGCCGAGAGCCGCGACGAGCACGAAAGCACCCGCGGTCTTGCCCGGCAGGCGCAACACGTGCGCGATCTCCCATGCAACGGAGAGGGCAGCGAGCGAGACGGCCCAGGCGATGCCCGCGACGCGGAGCAGCTCCCACGAAAGGTCCGCCTTCGCCACGCTCACGAAGATCAGCGCGGGCAGCGCCACATAGACGATCACAGCGTTGAGCGCGCCCGAATCTTCGCGCTTCAGCACGCCGGTCTTGCGGAGCACGACCCCGATCAGCACGAGCAGGAGCACTTGCGCGATGGACCCCGCCAGTGCCGCGAACGACATGCCCGTCCCCTACCCGATCTCGTGCAGAGCGCCCGAGCCCTCGCACAGTTCGGCCAGGGATTCGGCGAAGTCAGGGCGAGCGACACCATTCTCCGTGATGATCGCGGTGACGTAGGCGGCCGGCGTCACGTCGAACGCAGGGTTGTACACCTCGACATCCGGCGGAGCGATACGCACCCAGCCGTCGATCCGGTAGCCGCCGCCGCGACGGACGATCTCCATCGCGTGGCCCTTGGAGATCGGCATCTCCCACGAACCTTCCCGCGTGAGCGCGTCGAGCGCGGTCGACTCGGCCGGGGTGTTCGGCTCGATGACCCCCGAGAAGGACATGCCGAGCACCTCGCGCGGATCGCGCTCCTCAATGACGATGTCGTCCCCGCTCGCGAGCGTGAGGTCGACTGTGGAGGTCGGAGCGGCCACGTAGAAGGGCACGCCATGCTCCTTGCACAGGACGGCGAGCCCGTAGGTCCCGATCTTGTTCGCGACATCGCCGTTGGCGGCGATGCGGTCCGCGCCGACGATCACGGCGTCCACCCAGCCGTTGCGCATGACCGAAGCAGCCATGTTGTCGGTGATGAGGCGGAACGGCACGCCCGCCATGCGAAGCTCCCAAGCCGTGAGCCGCGCGCCCTGCAGGACCGGGCGCGTCTCGTCGACCCAGACGCCAGCGATCTTGCCCTGCTCGTGCGCCGTGAACACCACGCCGAGCGCGGTACCGAAATACGCCGTGGCGAGCGAACCCGCGTTGCAGTGAGTGAGCACGCGGGCATCCTCGGGCAGGAGCGCCGTGCCGTGCTCGCCGATGCTGCGGTTGCGCGCCTCGTCCTCCTCGGACATGGCCTGCGCCTCGGCGACGAGCAGTTCCCGCATCTCGGGCATCGGGAGTCCGGCGTTGGCGCGCGCCAGGGCACGCATGCGCTCGGCACCCCAGAAGAGGTTCACGGCGGTCGGGCGAGTCGAGGTCACGGTCGTGGCCACCGCGTCGAGCTGGGCCAGGAACTCATCCGGGTCGAGCATGTCGTCGGCCTCGTTGACGGCCCACAGCGCGATCGCCATCGCCGCCGCAACACCCAGCGCGGGCGCCCCGCGAACGGCCATGCCGGCGATCGCCAGACAGATGCCCTCGTGCGTCACGCAGACGAGCACGTCGCCGGACAGCGGCAGGCGCGACTGGTCGATGAGGAACACCGCGGGAAGCCCGGTGTTCTCGTCAGTGCCCCACCACAGGGTGCGGGGGATGTCCGCGATCGACATGCGGGTGTGCTCCTTGGTTGTGTGCGGTCGGCGGAAGCCGGACCGGCGGTGCTAGACGGTGCCTTCCTGCCACGAGGCGAGGTACTTCGCCTGCTCGGGAGTGAGCGTGTCGATCTTGACGCCCATGGTCTCGAGCTTCAGGCGCGCGATATCCGCATCGATCTCGACGGGCACACCGTAGACACCCGGCTCGAGCGCGGCCGCGTTGGCGACCATGTACTCGGCGGCGAGCGCCTGGTTGGCGAAGCTCATGTCCATGACCGAGGCCGGATGACCCTCGGCGCACGAGAGGTTGACGAGGCGGCCATCGGCCAGCAGGTACACGACGCGGCCGTCGGCGAAGGTGAACTCCTCGACCAGCGGACGCACCTCGCGCTCAGAAGTCGCCTTGGAACGCAGGTATGGGATGTCGATCTCGACGTTGAAGTGGCCGGAGTTCGCGAGGATCGCGCCGTCCTTCATGACGTCGATGGCGCCGGCGCCGATGACGTTCAGGTCGCCCGTGACGGTGAGCCAGATGTCCGCGAGAGGCGCCGCCTCGACGGCGGGCATCACGCGGTAGCCGTCCATCACGGCCTCGAGCGCGCGCAGCGGGTCGACCTCGCACACGATGACGTTGCCGCCGAGACCGGAGGCGCGCATCGCGATGCCGCGACCGCACCAGCCGTAGCCGGACACGACGACCGTGCGGCCGGCGATGAGCCGGTTCGTGGCGCGGATGACGCCGTCGAGGGTGGACTGACCGGTGCCGTAGCGATTGTCGAACAGGTGCTTCGTGTTCGCATCGTTGACCGCAACGATCGGAAACTTGAGGGCACCGTCCGCCGACATCGCGCGCAGGCGGATGACGCCCGTCGTCGTTTCCTCGGTGCCGCCGATGATGCTCTCGAGGGCCTCGACTCTCTCAGCGTGGATGCGGCCCACCACATCGGCGCCGTCGTCCATGGTGATCTGCGGCTTGTGGTCGATGGCCGCATCGATGTGGCTGTAGTACGTCTCCGTGTCCTCGCCCTTGATGGCGTAGGTGCGGATGCCGTAGTGGGTCACGAGCGCCGCGGCGACGTCGTCCTGGGTGGAGAGCGGGTTGCTCGCGCACAGCACGATGTCGGCGCCGCCGGCCTTCAGCGTGCGCATCAGGTTCGCGGTCTCGGTCGTGACGTGGAGGCACGCGCTGACGCGCATGCCGGCGAGCGGACGCTCGGTCTGGAAACGCTCGCGGATCGAGGCAAGGACCGGCATGTCGCGATCCGCCCACTCGATACGTGCCTTGCCGGCGTCGGCCAGCGCGAGGTCCTTCACGTGGTGGTCCATGGATGCTCCTTCGGGTGCACGCGCGCGCGATCGCGCGCGCGGGATTCACAGCCGAGAGAGTATACCAACCACCAGCGATGCCATGACGGGTGCGCCCGCCGCGACTTCCCTCAGGACATCCGCGTGCGCGTGGCTCACGTCACCCGCCATGTTGGAGATGAGCGAGAATGCCGCGACCTCCATCCCGGCGTGTCGCGCCGCGATGACCTCGGGCACCGTCGACATGCCGACCGCGTCGGTGCCCATCTGATGGAGGTAGCGTATCTCCGCCTGCGTTTCGAAGCTGGGACCCGTGAGCCACGTGTACACGCCCTCGGCGAGGTCGATCCCTTGTGTGTCGGCGATGTCGCGGGCGATGGCTGCGATGCGCGGGCTGTAGGCGTCCGCCATCGCAGGGAAGCGCTCGCCGAGCTCGTCGATGTTGGGACCGAGGAGCGGATTCGGGGCGAAGAAGCTGATCTGGTCGGTGATCATCATCGTCTGTCCGACACGGAGGCGCGGCGCGATGCCCCCCGCGGCGTTCGTGGCGATCAGCGTCGGGCAACCCATGACCGCGGCGGCACGCACTGGCAGGACGACGCGGTCGAGGGGCTGACCTTCGTAGAGGTGGATGCGCCCCAGCATGGCGAGGACCGGTGTGCCGCTCATCGTGCCGAAGACAAACTCCCCCGCATGACCCGCGACGTGCGACTGCCCGTAGCCGGAGAGTGACGTGAACGGCATGCGTGACGCGACATCCATCGAGCCGACGACTCCGCCGAGACCGCTGCCGAGCACAACCAAGGCGCGCGGCACGACCCCTCCGGTCAGTGCGGAGAGTTCCCGCGCCGCTCGCTGGACAACCTCGTACCTCTCATCAACCACGTGTCTCCCCCTCTGCCGGACCGCGATCGTCGCCCGCTACTTCGCCGGCTCGAGCGCCTCGAATGCGTCGACGTCAACGTAGTGGTAGCTCGATGCGGCGTTCTTCTTGCCCGACACTCGAATGGTCAGCGTGTGTGCGCCGGCGCTCAGCACGGCCGACTGGAAGAGCCGCTGCTGGTTCTTCGTGGTCGAGGCGTAGAGATCGACCAGGACCGGCGCCGATGCATCCACGCTCACCCAGGCCTTGCCGTAGTTGGCGGCCCGCTTCCCGATCCAACGCACCTGCGCGCCGTTGAACTGGAAGGTGGCGGTAGCCGAGGTCTCGTGCGAGTACGCGTGCGTGCCTCCATACAGGCCGGAGAGCGCCGAGGTCTTCCACGCACCCTTGTAGGCGACCTTCGCGGAGGTCTGGTCGTAGCGCTTCCACGCCGGGGGCCGGGGCACCGCGAGCAGTCTCCCGGCGATGTCGGCGGCATCCACATACACGTATGAGCCGTGCGCGGCACTCCTGTGCGACCCGAGGACCTTGATGACCAGGGTGTGGGTCGTATCCGCCGACAACCCCGTCTTCGACCAGACGGTGCTCCGGTACTTCGTCGACGCGGAGTAGAGGTCGACGGTCGCGACGCGCGTCCCGTCCAGCGAGACCTCCGCCTTGCCCGCGTGGTCGGTCTTCGTGCCGATCCATGCGAAGGTCGTGCCCTTGAACATCACGGTCCATGTCGCGCCCGCGGCGTTGCTGCGATGGTAGCTGCCGCCTGATGCCGCGGAGGTGTTGGTGATGCCCCATGTCCCGCCCCAGAGCGGGCGTGCGTCCGAATCCTGGTAGCGCGTGGCCAACGGCAGAGGGTTGGTCACCTTGACAGTGAATGCGCTCGACTTCATCCCGAGGATCGACTGGAACTTGGTCCCGGCGATCGTGAAGGACCGGCCGGTCGACCATCTCAGCGTGACATAGCGAACAAAGCCGGACGAACCCGTGTCCAAGGTCACATTGGCTAGAGTTGCCGGGGATGGTTCCGAGTAGTCGAGCGCGTCGGCGTTGTTCGACCCGTTGTCATAGTCCCGGATCTTCGCGCCGAGCGCCGTTCCGGTCAGGTCCGGAAGGGACCAGCGGTAGTTGGGGTTCCCGCTCACTCCATCAGCGTCTTCGACGCTCGTGTAGTAGGGCTGCGGGCTGCTGCTCAGCCACACGTCCTCGATGTTCGCAGTCCGCCCCCCGCTGCTCGAGCAGAAGAAGGTCTGGACGACCTTCGCGCCGTAGACGACGTGCTGGTTGGCGGTCGCGGTCACGGCCTCATCGGTGGAGACCGCCTCGTGCGAGGCGCTTCCGTGCCGCGCGCCGTTGTAGACCTGCGACGACGTCGTACACGCCAGCGTCGAATCGGGATGGTCCATCACCCCGCGGTACGCGAAGCTGCGAGCCGTCACAGCCTGCGCCTTGAGGGCTTCTGCGGGCCACGATGAAGGGGACTCGCGCGGGACCACGCCGCGCAGGTACTGCTCCATCGGCACGTAGTTCACCGCATGGCCGGTGGTCGTATTCGGTTCGAAGCGGATCTGGCCACGCCAACCGATAGAGCTGTCACCGAATGGGCCGCTCGTGGTCCGGATCGTGACCATCGAGTCCCGTGCCGAACCCGTGGAGGCGTACGCGGCAGCTGGAAACGTCGCGATGACCGAACCCAGCGAATGGACCCCCGTCGACGAGTCGTAGAGGTCCGAACGCAGCACGACCCCGCCGCTCTTGAACGTCACCCACACCGCCGCACCGTCCGTCACCTCGACCCTGTGGGCGCCGTTCATGAGATCGGTCACGGTGAGCGTGGTCGCGCTGCTGGTCGCCGCGATGCGCCACGAGGAGCGAGCGGCCTTTGAGGCGTCCAGATCGACCCGGACGGTGGGCTCCACGCGGCTCGCGAGCGTCGTGCCCTGGTAGTAGTGCGCCAAGATCCAATCGTACGCGCGCCCCTGCTGGGCGTACCCCATCGCGCCGTACTGGGTGAGTCCGATGCCGTGACCCCAGCCGCGCCCGCTCACCGAGAAGACCGGCTCGGCGTGCGCGACTCCGGGAAGCGTCACCAAGGCGAGGAAGACCGCTGCGCTGAGGAGCGCCACGCGGCGCGAGAACAGGGTTCGGGCGTGTACCGACATACGGCCTCGGTCCCTTCCGTGCGGTGGAACGGCTACGACATCTGCTGCGGCTACGGTCAACGAGACGGGCGGCAGTCCATCTCGGCGATGGTACCACCGGAGGCGATCCCGACGCGCCCGAACGATCTGCCGCCTAGGCGCCGGCCGCCGCTGCCTGGGGGCCCTCGTAGTAGTCGAGTGCTTCGCGGATCGGGCCGTCGAAGGCGAGCTTCCCCTTCTCGAGCACGATTCCCCGATTGCAGATCTTCTCGGCGGCTGCGGATGAATGGGTGACGAAGATGACCGTCACGTTCTCCTTCGCCATGATCTCCTTGATCTTGAGATCGCACTTCTCGCGGAAGGCTTTGTCGCCCACGCTGAGCGCCTCGTCCACGACCAGGATCTCCGGGTTGATGCTCGAGGCGATGGCGAATCCGACGCGCGCCTTCATGCCACTCGAGTAGGTGCGCATGGGCTGGTCCATGTAGACGCCGATGTCCGCGAACTCGATGACCTGCTTCTCGAGTTCGGCGATCTCCTCCTTGCTGAGTCCCCACAGTTGCCCGCGAAGCTCGATGTTCTCGCGTCCCGTGAACTCCTTGTCGAAGCCCGCGGTCAGTTCCAGAAGCGCGCTGACGCGGCCGTTCACCAGGATGCTGCCTGACGAGGGGAAGGCGACACCAGTGATCATCTTGAGCATCGTCGACTTCCCGGCGCCGTTCTTGCCGATGATCGCGACCGACTCACCCTTCGCGATCTTGAATGTCAGGTCGCTGTTCGCGAAGACCTCCTTGTACCTGATCCGCCTCGAGAAGATGCCGAGGAAGCGGTGCTTGTCGCTGCGGTACAAGCGGTAGCGCTTGTACACATGGCGGAACTCGATCGCGGGTTGTTCGCGCTTCACTTCGGGCCTCCTACAGCACGTCGGCGATGTCTCGCCGCAGCCGGTGGAAGGTGTAGAGGGCCAGGCCGAACATGAGCGCGAGCATCAGCCCGAACGCGAGGAGCGCGAATGTGTCTTGGAAGAACCACCGCTTGTAGATGAAGACGTTGCGATACCCCGTGGCGATGAACGTCACCGGGTTGAACACGAGTATCTTCGCGAGGATCGGATTCCTGATGCGGTTCACATCCCACATGATCCCGGAGACCCAGAAGATGGCCGTCACGAACGAGTTGACGACATTCGCGAAGTCCTTGCTCATCGCCGCAAGCAGGGATGCACACAGGGACCACGCCGTGAAGAAGGCGAACATCAGCACCAGATACACCGGCAACTGGAGGAAGTAGACGTCCACGGGGTATCCGGATAGAACAAAGAGCACCACTACGATCATGAGCAGTCCGATGTGCACGTAGAGCTTCGAGAGGCTCACGAACGTCGAGATGGTCGAGACGGGGAACCGGATCTTGGTCACCAGGTAGTCGTATCGTTTCAGGGTGGTCGATCCCTGAGTGAGCATCTCCTGCATGTAGAACCACGGGATGATCCCAGCCACGAGCCACAGGAAGAACGGGAATCCGTTCACGGCCTTGCCGGCTCTCAGGCCGACCGAGAACGCGAACCAATAGACGAAGATGGTCACGGACGGCTTGATGACGGCCCACAGCCAGCCGAGCGCCGACCCGCGATAGGTCTTCACCAAGTCAATGGCGGCCAGCTGGAAGATCTGCCTCCGGTAGTTCGTGTGCTCCGTGACGATGTCGACCAGCGTCGCACCGTAGCGCTTGACGCGGGTCGCCAAGAGGTCCAGCGGTGGCTGCTTACTTTGCGCCACCAAGGTCCTCCTTGATATCGGTCGTGGAAACGCCTTCCGTACGCGGCAGGAACACGAGTTCGCAGTACTCCTTGAGGTAGTCGAACCGGTCGCTGTCGGCCCAATCGTCGCCCATGGCGACTATGTCGATCTCATAGCGCTTCACATCGTCTACCTTCTGCTCCCAGGATTCCTCAGGGATGACCAGGTCGACGTAGCGGATCGACTCCAGGATCTCCTTGCGCAAGGCGTAGTCGTGGTACGCCTTCTTGCCCTTGCCCGCGTTGAACTCGTCCGTCGACACTGCAACGACCAGGTAGTCTCCAAGCGCCTTCGCGCGCTTGAGCAGCCTGATGTGGCCGTGGTGCAGCAGGTCGAATGTGCCATAGGTCAGCACGCGCTTCACGTGGGTCTCCTTCTGTGTGCTCCGTTTGGCCAGGTCCGCGGGCACCGGGGCGCCCCGGCCGGAGTCCCCTTTGCGGTGCGAGCAACGCTCGAATTGTCCGAGGTTCCGGATCGTTTCAACAGTGCGTCAGCGAACCTGACAACCTCCCGACATATTCGCACAAGCCGCGAGAACGGCGCGCGATCGGGCTGTCTTCGCTAGGTGGGGAGATCGAACACCCGGCGGATCACCCGCTCGGCAGCATGCCCGTCGTCGAGAAGCGTGTACCGCTCGTTGAACCGCCGATACCTCTCCCGCAACTCCTCTGAAGGATTGTTCGCCTCGAGGATGGCAGCCGCCAGTTCGTCCTGTGTGCGAACGATGGGGCCGGGCAGGTCGGCAACGTCGAGGTAGATCCCTCGAAGCTCGTTCGCGTACTCCTCGAGGTCGTGCATGAAGTACACGATCGGTCGCCCGAGGTTCGCGTAGTCGAAGAACACGCTCGAGTAGTCGGTGACGAGGACGTCGCTCGCGATGTAGAGCTCGTTGATGTCGTCGGTGCCCGATACGTCGTACACAAAGCCTTCATGCGCCGCGAAGTCGAATTCGCTCGACACGAGGTAGTGCGCACGGAACAGGACCACGTAGTCGTCACCGAGTTGCGCGTGCAGGCGTGCAAAGTCGATTCCCAGGTCGAACGTGTAGCCGGTCGCCGACGAGTGTTGGTCATCCCGGAACGTCGGGGCGTACAGGATGGACTTCTTGCTCTTCGGGATGCCCAAGCGCTCCTTGACCGCGGAGACGTCCGAGTCGGTGAACATGCTCAGGGAATCGTTGCGCGGATACCCCTCCTCGATGATCGCGGAGGTGCGACCGGACGCTGCAAGGCCGAAGGCTGAGGCGAACTTCTCGGTCGCGAACGGCGACGGCGACAGGAGGTAGGTCAGGCGATCGCCCTCACGCGTGTAGCGCCGATGGATCTCCCGCGCCGAGAAGAGGACGTTGCCCGAGGCTCCGTCGGTGATGTCGCACCCGAGCCGCTTCAGCGGAGTCCCGTGCCACGTCTGAACGTACACCTGACCCGCGCGCGGATCCATGTGCACCGGAACGATCGAGTTCGTGACCCAGTACTTGGCCCGCGCATGATAGGACGCGTACGTTGCGGACGCGAACGAGACGAGAGTCGCACGGCTCAATTCGGACACATCCGCGTACTTCCAAGGCTTCTTGAATGCCCACACAAGCGTGTAGTCACTGAAACGCGGGTCGGCGGCGATGGCGAGATACAGCGCCTTCGGATTGCAGGAGTAGCTCCTGCCTTGGAACGATTCGAAGATGATCATCTTGTCATCGACCGGACTGCTCTTGAAGTACTGCCTGTACCGGAACCCTCTCCACGCCTCCAAGACGGTGCGCGCTGCGTGGCGGAATCTCAGGCTGCGCTTGCTCAGGGCCATGACGACGCGGCTCACAAACCACTTCATCGTGCGCACGACACCCCGACGCTGGCGCGGGGGACGCGCCTCGATGCGGGGCCCGACCGGCGGCTGCTCGCTCGCAGCGGAGTTCAGCTGTTCTGCCAACGCTCTTCCTTCGTTCCGAATACCCGGCTGAGCACGCGCTCGGCCGCATGACCGTCATCGAGCGGGGCGAACCTCTCGCGGAAGGCACGATAGCGCAAGAGGTCGTCCCCGGAGGGGGTAGCCGCGGAGCGGACCGCGTCGGCGAGCGCGTCCTGCGTCCGGACGATCGGACCGGGCAACTCCTCGAGGTCGAGATAGAAGCCGCCGCGGTCCGCGGAGTAGCGGTCGAGATCATACATGTAGAAGATGACCGGACGCTCCAAGTTGGCGAAGTCGAAGACAACACTCGAATAGTCGGTGACGAGCAGGTCCGACACGACGTACAGGTCGTTCACATCGTCGATTCCTGAGACGTCGCGTACGAATCCACCGTATCGGGCGAAGTCGAATGCCTCCGCGATCATGAAGTGCGCGCGGAACAGGACCACGTAGTCGTCACCGAGGTCGCGATGCAGCCGCTCGAAGTCGAGACCGAGTGCGAGCGTGTACCCCACGCCGGCGACGCGCTGGTCATCACGCCACGTGGGCGCGTAGAGCACGACCTTCTTGTCGCGGGGCAGGTCGAGGCGCCGCCTGAGACGCTCGACATCCGCCGCTGAGGCGGAGGCGAGGAAGTCATTGCGCGGATAGCCCAGCTCAAGAACAACGCGACCGGCCGCGCCGGCTTCCACGCCGAGCGCAGACGTCAGCTTGTCGGTCGCGAACGGCGACTGGGACAGCAGGAACGTGAACTTCCGAGCGGACGACCTCCAGCGCTCGAGGCGGTCCGCTACCGCCCGGCGCGACGTCATGCCTGCCGGTGTGACGTCGCACCCGAATCTCTTGAGGGGCGTGCCGTGCCACGTCTGCAGGTACACCTGGTCCTCACGCGGCGTCACCTCAGGCTGCACGGCGGTGTTGCACACCCAGTGCTTCGAGCGGGCATACGCCGCGAAGTACTGGGGAGTCCCCCAAGAGACGAGCGTCGCGCGGGCGAGATCGGGCTCGGCGGCGTACGCCTCCGGGTTCTTCAACGCCCATATGAACGTGTAGTCGTCATATCGTGGGTCAGCAAGCATCGCTCGGTAGATCGCCTTCGGGCTGCAGGAGTAGCCCGTACCCACATAGGACTCGAAGAGCACGGTCGTGCCCTCAAGAGCGGTCGAGCGCACGAGCCGAGCATACGAGGACTTCTTCCTCGACAGCCGGACCCTTTGCATGGCTCTCCGCAGCCCCGGGCTTCGCCGCATCGCAGCAGAGAGCAGCCGCTTGGCCGCTCCGCTGAGCGTTCGCAGCGATCCTCTTCGACTATTCGAGTCCACGCACTGCCCCTCCCGTGTGCCGCATGATGGCGTCCGCGATGCGCCCGGTGCACCCGCCCTCGCCAGCTGTCAGGTACCTCTGCCTCAGACGCTCCGCGGCGGCCCCGGCGAAGCTGCCGGACTCGATCAGGCGCGCGATCCCCTCGAGGTCGCGTGACGCTATCTCCGGGACCTCGACGAGCGGATCGATGTTGAGGCCGTTGTCATCGCGATACGCGTCTATGTCGGATACGTAGAAGTAGACCGGAACGTCGATCGTGAGCGCTTCAAAGGCAACCGCCGAGTAGTCGGTGATCACGGCGTTGCAGATGGGGAGCAGGTCCAACACGTCATAGCCCCCGACGTTCGCAACGTTGCTGCCCTCGACCGCCGCGCTCTGGAGAGGATGCGGCTTCACGAGCACAGCGAAGCGGTCGCCTGAGAAGCGCTCGAGGACTCTTGCGTAGTCGGGCTCGGCGCCCTTCCGGAAGGTCGGAGCGTAGAGGATCGTGGTGCGCCCGGGCTCTGCGAGGAAGGGGAAGCGTTCCCACAGCTCGACGATCGCCCGCGGGACAGGCACGCGGTGCGCGTCGTCCTTGTGCGCGAGCAGATAGTCGATCCGCGGCAGTCCGAGTGGGCTGACGATCGATTCATCCACATCGAACGCCGAGGCGAAGATGGGCACCGTCGCTGTCCCGCCGCACAGCACGAGGTCATAGTTGCGGTGCATCCTCATCGCCGAGGCGAGGCTCGCACTCCGCCCAGCGGCCCGCCCTACCGCCTGATAGCCGAACTTCTTGATCGCGCCGAGCGCGTGCCACATCTGCACGACAAACAGGCTGTCCCGGTGATCGAGCAAGCTGACGGGAACGACATATCCGTCCACGACGCAGACCTTCGCGGTCGCCAAGTGATACATCTGCCCGATCATCGCGGCCGTGAACGCCGTGCGCGAGGCCAGTCCTTCGCCGAGCGTCCGGCAGCGCGTGACGACTTCCAAGTTCGGGTCGCGTCGCCGAAGTTCCTCGGCGAGCAGCAGGAAGTCCTTGGATGGCGTGTCGGATTGGCGGCTCAAGAAGACGGCCTTGTGCCGCACGGGCAGGACCGCCTTGAAGACCGTGTTCAGAGCGCGGGCGACGAGTGTCGCTGCGGCGATCAGGAAGCGCATCGAGGCAACACCCCGAGGAGAGTGGACGGCGACGGCGAGGACGCATCGGAGCCTGAATGATAGCACCGCCGGTGCCCGCCAAGGCCCAGTGTGAAGGTGTCGATATGGTGTCGGCAGCACGGATTCGCTCCTCCCCCAATGCTAGAATCGGCGCCTGAGGAAGAGGAGTGGGATGAAGAGAGTCAGCTTCGCGCGGAAGATAGGGATGGCGGTCGCCGGCGTGCTCGCCGGGGTCGCCCTGCTCGGGATCCTGGCGTGGATCGCGAGCGTGTGGACCGACTACCAGTGGTATGCCGGCATGGGTCGCCAGAACGTGTTCTGGGTCGCTGGGCTGTCGCGGGTCGCAGTATGGCTCGCGTTCGCAGTCGCCGGATTCGCCGTTCTGCTGCTGAGCGCACGAGCCGCATGGCGCGTCATCAGCCCCAAGCCGCGATTCCCGCGTGCGACCGCAATCGCCTGCCTGCTGCTCTCCGGCGCCCTCGCGCTCGGTATGGCGCAGTACTGGACGACCTTCAGGCTCGCGGTGGCGAACGCGTCATTCGGGGTCAAGGATCTCCAATTTGGCGCCGATGTCGGGTTCTTCGTCTTCGTGTTGCCCGCGTTCGAGCTCCTCTACAAGTGGCTCAACGGGATCACGATCATGTCGTTCGTCATGGTGGCGGCGATCACCGCTTCGAGCCGCCTGCAGCTCACCGGCACGATCCCCGCGCGCTGGTGGCAGCTGAAGAAGGCGCTGCTCTCGCTGGCTGGGCTGCTCATGCTCGCCGTCGGCCTGAACTTCTGGATCGCCGTCTGGCGCATCTCCTACTCGCCCGCAGGCCAGATCTTCGGGGCCTCGTACTCGGATATCACGGCGGCTCTGCCGGCCAACTGGATCATGCTCGGTCTGTCCCTGGTCTTGGCGGTCGTCTTCTTCGTCTTCGCGGGGCGCCAAGATTGGCGAGTGCCCCTCATGGCATCCGCGGCATGGGCCGTCGCCGGAATCCTGCTCGCTGGCGTCTGGCCGTATGCCGTCCAGACGTTCGTCGCGACTCCCAACGAGGCCACGCTCGAGCAGCCGTACCGCGCCCGCAACATCGCCATGACGCGAGCCGCGTTCGACCTGACTTCGGTCGACGGAGTGCAGTACGCCGGCCTCGAATCGCTCTCCGCGTCTGCGTCTTCCGCCGCCGAGCGCCTGCTGTCCGACGCAACGGTGTGGACACCGGACTCGGTCGCACAGGCTTTCAACCAACTCCAGACGATCCGGCCGTACTACAAGCTGTCCGCCATCGACTTCGATCGGTACCGCATCGGCGGCGAGCTGCGCCAAGTGCTCGTCTCGGCGCGGCAGATCGACCCGAGCGGACTCCCCGCCAACGCGCGAACCTGGGTCAACACGCATCTCGTCTACACGCACGGGTACGGCCTCGCCATCAGCTCCGCGAGCCAGACCACGACGCAAGGCTTCCCGACATTCTTCGTTGGAGATGTGCCCCCGAGGATCGCGCCCGCGGTGACCGGCGATGCCTCCTCGCTCTCGATAGCCGAGCCGAGGATCTACTTCGGACCGGACATGACGGGTTACGCGATCGTGAATGCGGGCATCGACGAGTTCGACTACCCCACCGGCGAGAAGAACGCGACCTCCCGCTACACGGCCGGCGGTGCCGAAGTCGGATCCCTCCTGTCGCGCCTCGCATGGACGGCGCGCCTGGGCTCGAGCCAGTTCCTGTTCTCGGGCTACATCAGACCGGAGAGCAAGATCATTCTGTACCGCGGCATCAAGGAGCGCGCAGCGAAGCTCGCCCCATGGCTGACATATGACGACGGCCCCTACCCCGCCGTCGTGGACGGACGGATCGTCTGGATTCTCGACGCGTACACCTCGTCGGACCACTATCCGAACTCACAGCCGCTTCCGGACGGCACCAACTACCTGCGGAACTCGGTCAAGGTGGTCGTTGATGCCTACACCGGCGAGACGACTTTCTACGCTGTCGGCAAGGACCCCATCCGCGACGCGTGGGCATCCGTGTTCCCCTCGCTCATCACGCCCGAGAGCCAGCTGCCGTCCTCCGTGGCGCAGCATCTTCGCGCGCCGCGCAAGCTGTTCCTCGCCCAAGCGCAGACATATCGCGCGTACCACATGACCGACCCAACGGTCTTCTACAACCGGGAGGACCTCTGGGACTTCCCGAAGGATGCGTCGGGCAATCCGCTCCAGCCTTCATATCTGATGCTGGACCTGCCGGACGCATCCGGAGCCCGCGCCGGCAAGGCGATGTACCTGCTCGAGCCGTTCTCGCTGCCCAACAGGGATAACCTCGTGGGTTGGATGGCCACCGCGTGTGACCCCGGATCGTATGGAGCACGTACCGTCTATCTGCTCCCCAAGTCCCGCATCACGCTCGGCCCGCGCAACATCAGTGCGCGGATCAACCAAGACCCCCGGATCTCACAGCAGCTCACCTTGTGGAGTCAGCCCGGCAACTCCGTGCTCTTCGGCAGCATGCTGGTCGTGCCGGTGGAGAACAGCGTCGCGTACATACAGCCTGTCTTCTTGCAGGCTCAGAAGAACGCCCTCACACAACTCGTCAGCGTGATCGCGGTCAATGGCGACCGTGTTGAGTTCTCAGGCACGCTCACGGACGCGCTCGCCCGCGCGTATTCGAGCACCGGGGCAACGAGTGCGGCGGGTGGCCTGTGAGGCGCGCTTCCGGGCGTGACCGATCGGTGGAACCCGACGTCACAGTCATCGTCGCGGCGTTCGACGCGATGCCGTACGTGACGCGCGCAATCTCCTCGGTCTTCGCGCAGACGCTCGGTATCGACCGGATCGAGATCGTCGCCATCGATGATGGATCGAACGACGGGACGGGAGCCGAGCTCGACCGCCTGGCCGCCGAGTGCCCGACCATGCGCGTCGTTCACCAGGAGAACTCCGGCAGCCCAGCGCATCCGCGCAACGTTGGTCTCGGCATGGCCACAGGCCGCTACATCTTCTTCCTCGATGCCGACGACTACCTCGGCGTCGAGGCGCTCGAGCGGATGGTCGCCGCCGCGGACACGAATTCGTCGGACGTCGTCCTGGGCCGCATCGTGGGAGTCGGCGGCCGGAAGGCACCCCGATCGATCTTCCGCGTGAATCGGCCGCGGACAAGCGTCTTCAAGTCCCGCGTGTACTGGTCGCTCAACCCGATGAAGCTCTTCCGTCACTCCTTCCTCCAGACTCTCGGCCTCAGATTCGCCACTGACCTGCCTTGGGGCGAGGACATGCCGTTCGTGACCGAGTGCTACCTCAATGCATCCGGAATCTCGATCGTCGCGGACTACGACTGCGTGTATGTCACCTACCGCGACGACGGGAACAACTTCACCAAGCGCGTGAGCCACGTCACGTCGCGCCTGGCCACGCCGACGCGGCTCTTGAGCATGATCGAGCGCTACGTCGGCCCGGGCCGCGATCGCGACTATCTGATGACAAGGGTCTTCCAGCTCGAGGTCATCAACATCCTTCCGCGAATGGCCGCGGAGCCTGACCCTGACGAGCAGCGCGCCGCGTTCCAGACCATCAAGGGTTGGGTCGACCGGTGGTACACGAAGCCGATCGCGTACACGCTCTCCCCCCTGCACCGGGTCGCGCTCAACCTCGTGCGCAGAGGCATGCTGCCGGACGTCGTGGCGCTCTTCCCCGAGTGGCCACCGACAAGGAATTGGGGCCTGATCGTCGAGGGCAACCGCGTGTACGCTGACTACCCGTACTTCCGCGATCCCAAGTACGCCGTCCCAGATTCCTGCTACGAGGTCACGCGCAAGCTGAGGGCTCACTGCCATGTCGACGGCCTGACATGGGAAGACAATGCGGTGCGACTCACCGGCTACGCATACGTTGACCTGCTCGACACGGTCGGCATGCGGACCGAGCTTGCGCTTCGGCGGAGGGGTGGCGGAGCGGAGTACGCGGCACCCGCCGCGCTTCGCCCGAGAGATGGCCTGAGCACAGAAGAGTGGAACCGCAAGATCCCGCGCGCGAATGCCGGATTCGAAGCACTCCTCGATCCCGCCACCGCGGCAGCAGGTGAGCCTCTTCCTCCGGGCTGGTGGGATCTCTACACACGTGTCTCGTCCGAAGGTGTCGCGCGTGAGGTTTGGATCGGCAGCGTGTCGTGCAAGGTCCGCGAGGAGACCCGTGAGTTCAGCGATGTGTTCGTTCGCCAGGCCGACGCTGATCCCGTCGCCCCTGGGGACGAGAGCCCGCTCGTGGTCTCATCCGCCGCGTGGTCACACGACGACTCGTCCGTCCTTGAGATATCGGGCCGCTGCGACCCTTCCTTCGTCGAGCCCTCTTCGCTGGCGCTGACACTGCTTCGGCGCGAGGGAGGGGAACACCGGCACGCCATCGAGGTGGTGGATGGACACTTCACCGCCCGTCTCCCGCTCGGGTCGGCCGACGGAGGCCACCCGCTGGAGGTCGGCACGTGGGACGTCGTCCTGGAGCGGCGCGAGGGGACAGACTGGCGCGTCCTGTCGGTCCCCGTGCCGGTCAAGCTCCCGACCGTCTTCCGTTGGCGTGGCCTGTGGCCAACCCGTGCACACGTCCCTGGACCCGCGCCCGCGCTGGTATTGACGATCGCCAAGCTCGATCCCGCTTGGGCATTCTCGAGAGTCCAAGCGAAGTTGCGCACGGCAAGGGCAGTCTTCGGCCTGAGGAACTGAGCGCGAAACGCCTGTGCTAGCGCGGCACGAACGACGTGGACGCACAGCGCACCGGGCCCGAGACAACCTGTGCGCCCACCCTGACGCGGTACCCGCGGGTCGCTGCACCGATGTTGCGTGCGCAACGCGCGACACCCGACGCGTCCGTGACCGCCTCGGCGGTCACGGTCTTGGTGCGGTACTTCCACGAGAACGTCACGTTCAGGCCCTCGACAGGTCCTCCCGACGCGTCGCGCGCGTATGCCCGCGCGATCACGACGGAGCCGCGTCTCGGGTGGTAGCTCGAGAGCGTCGTGCGAAGGCCCGCCGAGCCGGTTGCCAGCATGTCTCCAGCGGTGTACCAGGTCGCGGCTGTCGTCGAAGTCCCGCTTGCTGAGGCGATCGCCGTCACCCGCATCTTGGCGTTCAGAGGATCACGCCCGATCGTCTTCCAGCAGCGGGCCACGCCGTGCGGATCCGTGTAGCGCACGACCGAGACAGCGCCAGTGTCTGTGGGCCAGGAGAACACCACCGCGACCCCTGAGATGGGTGTGCCCGACGCGTCAAGGCAGGTCATGCGCGCACACGGGGTCGAACCCCACGAGACCGTGTGACGCGACATGTCGGCGCGCATGCGCGCCGGAGGGCCCGCGATCTTCCCGCCCCCGGGCACCGATGCGATGACGGCCGCCAGATCGGCGCAAGCCCTGTCGAGCATGCGGACGGTCAGATCGTGGACGACAGGGAGCGTTGTTTCGATGGTTCCGGAGGCGCTGAACGAGGCAAGGAGCGCCGGATAGAAGCGGCGCGAGAGTGCGGCGACCCTCACCGTCATCAGACGAACGTCAGCGGTGGAGGTGGCTGTGGAGCTGGTGACCCAATCGCGATTGACACCCGGCTCGCTCGTCAGGTCCTCGACAGCCATTTCGTATGCGTTGTGGAGTGGCGAACGCGCCGCGGCAGCGGCCGCGTGGAAGGGGTTCGTCACGTCCGAGTAGTAGTGCGACATCGTTCCGATCGCACGGCTGGCACGTTCCCTGTCGCCCGTGCGGTAGGCCTCGACCGCTTCGTAGTAGAGGTCGGTCACCATCGTTGGAGCGCCGCCGTAGATGCCGCGTTCATAGAACACGTGAAGTCTCTTGCTGGTCCCCTCCGAGTCCGGGTCGTCGGTGGCAAGGAGAGCGACATCACGGTCGATCCAAGCACCGTCGGTGCCGGCAAGACGGATGGCTTCGTCGAGCACCCAATCATGCGTGCCATAGCCATTGCCGGAATCCCCCCCGTTGCGCCAGGCCCCCGCCGGAGCGGCCGGAAAGGAGGCGGCGAGCACGAGGGCGACGACGAAGGATATCAAGCGCCGCATCCGCATGCCCCCTCCCCCGTGTCGCCACGCACCGCAGGTTCCGCTTGCGAGACCCACTGTGCCGCATGGGCGCCCGTTCTGCCACCCCGCAACGGCACACGGACCGCGCGGCGTGCTACTCGTCCGTTCCCCCGCCCGCGGAGCTCCCCGAGAACAGGCCGTTGCCGTAGCGGTAGAGGTAGCGCTCGTCCCTCACAAGAATGACCACGTCGTCCGGGCGATACGTCGCGACGTACTCGTACAGCGACATCTTCGTGTAGTGCCGCAGGTCGAGGTAGCGGCTCTGGTCGAAACCGGTCCAGGCCAGCGTCTCGATGGCGTTCGCGTACGAGTCGCCGACGAGCAGAAGCGAGGGCAGCCTAGGCCGGTTGGTGTCGATGACGATCTCGGCCTTGTCCCCCTGATCGTAGACCCCGTATGCCACCGGCGTCCCGGCGGGATGCGCGCGGAACAGGTCGTGTGGCGTGATCCTGTCGGCGACCCTCGTGTGCGGGATCTGGACCTTGGGTGTGGCGATCGTGACCTTCTCCGTCTGTGGGAAGGCCATGCCGGTCTTTCGGTTGAGGGACCCGACGAAGGGATTCGGCAGCGTGATCTCGTTCAGTTCGCTCGCGTCAAGCGGCCGGTAGCCCGCGGATCGTGTCGATCGCACGGCCACACCCGTAGTTCACTGCCACCGATCCGCCAAGAACCCCCGGTGAGTCCAACCCGCCGAATGCGTAGAAGACCGCGCTCGCGACGAGCAGGACACCGTTCCGAAGACGACGGCCCGGCGCGATGAAGTAGAGGCCTATCGCCATCGGCAGAAACGCGAAGAGGAACGTGACGCTATTGAAGGGCGCGCGGTCCTCCGGATCGGGCAGTCATCACGCGGCTCGCAGACGAATCGCGGACACTACTTCTGTGCCGAGTTCGTCGCCGGGTTCTTCCAGTCCTTGCCGATGACGACCATGACGTCAGTCTTGAACGAGTACATGCCTGCCGAGGGGATCACGTCGCCGAAGCCGAGCGTCTCGCGCGTGAAGTTCGCTTCGTTCTCGTGGCCCTTCTGGTACACGATGAGCGTGCGCCCGTAGACGTACTGGTTCATATTCCCCGGGGTCCCCTTGATCTGGAAGCCCTTGGCAGTCAAGTAGTCGGCGCACTGCTTGCCGAGCCCGGAGACTCCCGCGCCGTTGCGAACGGTGACGTCGAAGGATGACGGCTTCACCGTGACGGTCGGCTCGGTCGAGCCTGTCGCCGGCTCCAGAGCCTGGCCCTTCTTCATGCGGGCGATCATGTCGCGGAAAGCAGCGTCGTCGAGGACGACATAGGACACGCCATCGATGTACTTCGGCGCGCTCGGCGCGGTGGCGGACTCGATGTTCTTGGAGTCCATCCCCTTGAACTGCAGCGCCAGGTCGGCGAGCTGGGCCGGCGTGAAGTCGGTATCGAGGTTGTCGGCGACCGCGTCGATGACCGCCGAGGCCTTGAAGACGTTCGACATCGAGAGGGCTTGGCTGGCGATCGCCTTGACGAGCGTCTGCTGGTTCTTCACGCGCTGGTAGTCGCCTGCAGCGTAGAAGTGGCGCGTACGGGCGAAGGTGAGCGCGTGGGCGCCGTCCAGCTTCTGATAGCCCTTCTTGAGCGTCGCGTACTTCTTGCCGAACGCGGACGCCTGCGTGTCGTAGATGTCACGGTCGACGTTGACCCACACGCCACCGATCGCGTCGACGACGTCGCGGAATCCGCGGAAGTTGATGTTCACGTAGTGGCTGATCGGCAGGCCGGTGAGCTCATGCACGGTCTTGATGACCAGCGTGGGACCCCCGTACGCGGCGGCGGCATTGATCTTCGTGGTCCCATGCCCGGGGATGTTCACGCGAGAGTCACGCGGGATCGAGATGAGCTGGATCTTCTTCTTGACCGGGTCCACGCGCGCGATCATGAGCGAGTCCGAGCGCTGCTGGGTCTCCCCGGTGCGCGTGTCGGATCCCATGAGCACCATGTAGAACGGCTCGGCGGGCGTCGACGGCTGGTTCTGCTGGAGCAGCGCGGCGAGCTCCGGGCTCTTGTTGAAGACGGCGTTGATCTTGTCGCCCACATTGCGGATATAGGCGAACGCGCCGATGACCGAGCCCAAGATGACCACTGCGGCGACGACCGCGATGGTCGTCATCAGGCGACGGCGGCGACGGCGGATTGCCTCGGGACTCACGACCTTCTCGGCACGCGTGCGCCGGCGGGCCGTCTGCCGCGGAGACTCGGCGGAGGTCGTGGAGGGACCCAGCGAGCTGATGTCCTGTGCAGAGCGGCGTCTTGGCGCCGGGCGACGGCGCTCGGAGCGCCGCGGCCGTTTGGTGTCGTCGTGCATGCGAACCTCTCGACGGGCGAGCCAGAAACGGGAACTTCAGCCCGGTCTCGCGTGGGTGGTCGAATAGTCAGTATACGGCACCGCGATCGGCACAGCCGACGCGTTACGGACTTGTAGAAACGGGCAGAGGACCGTCGGTCCGGGCGCGCCCGGGACCCGGCTCAGTCCCCGATCGCGAACATGAGCTCGCCCGAACAGGCGAGCTCCTCGCCCACCCACGCCTTCGCCGTGCCGAAACCGATCGGCCCGCGGCGCTTCGTGATCTCGCACTCCATGCGCAGGGTCTCGCCAGGGCGGACCTGGCGCTTGAAACGGACCTTGTCGATCCCGGCGAAGAAGGCGATGCGGCCCTTGTTCTCGGGCAACGACAGGAGCGCCACGGCTCCGACCTGCGCGCAGGCCTCGACGATCAGCACGCCCGGCATGACGGCGTAGTCCGGGAAGTGCCCCGGAACCCAGAACATGTCGGCGGTGACGTCGAGTTCGCCGAGCGCGCGCACGCCGGGCTCGAACTCCGAGATGCGGTCGACGAGCAGGAACGGCGCCCGGTGCGGGATGATGGCCTTGATCTCTTCGCGATCGAGCATGCGCGTCTCCTCCTATGGGTTCGAAGCGAGCGGTCGGCCGCTCAGGCGGCTTCGGGTCCGGAAAGGTCGAGCCGGCGAACCTCCGCGCCGAGCGCGCGGAGTTTGCCCACCAGGTCCTCGTAGCCGCGATCGATGTGGTGGATGTCGGTCACGACCGTGCGTCCCTCAGCGACCAGGCCAGCGAGCACGAGTGCGGCGCCACCCCGAAGATCGGGGCTGCGAACCGGCGCGCCCGAGAACGCCTCGACACCTCTGATGAGCGCGTAGTGCCCGTCGATGCGGATGTCCGCACCCATGCGGCCCACCTCGTCGGCGAAGATGAAGCGGTTCTCGAAGACGTTCTCGGTGATGACCGAACCCCCGTCGGCGAGCGCCAGCAGCGCCATGAAGGGCGCCTGAAGGTCCGTCGGGAAGCCGGGGTATGGAAGCGTCTGGATGTCGACCGGATGGACGGAGCCGGCCCGCGAGATGGTGACCTCGTCCGCGCCCACCTCGAGCGTGCAGCCGGCCTGCCGAAGTTTCTGCAGGACGATGTCGAGGTGCGAGGGGTCGAATCCCGCCACCGTGACCGGGCCCGAGTCGAGCGCGCCCGCTATGAGGAACGTGCCCGCCTCGATGCGATCGCCGACCACGCTGTGCTCCGCGGGGTGCAGGGCCGAGACGCCCTCGACGGTGATCGTCGATGTGCCCGCTCCCGTGATCGACGCGCCCATCGCCCTCAGGAAGACCGCGAGATCGACGATCTCCGGCTCGCGCGCAGCGTTGTCGATCACCGTGGTGCCGCTCGCGCGCACGGAGGCCATGAGCAGGTTCTCGGTAGCCCCGACGCTGGGGAACTCGAGCATCACGTCAGCGCCGGCGGCCGGACCGGTGGCGTCGATATAGCCGTGCTCCGTGGACACGGTCACGCCCAACTGCGTGAGCCCGGTGATGTGCAGGTCGACCTTGCGCGAGCCGATGTTGCATCCGCCCGGCATCGCCACGTGCGCGCGACCGAGGCGCCCGACGAGCGCCCCGAGCACGGAGGTCGAGGCACGCATGCGCACGACGAGGTCGTACGGCGCCTCGTAGGAGGTGAGCTCGGTGGCGTCGATGGTGAGCGTGTGCCCGTCGCGCGTGACGTGTGCGCCGAGGCGCTCGAGCACCTCGGCCATGACACCGACGTCACTGATGTCGGGCACGTTGTGGAGCACGCTCACGCCAGGCGCGAGGAGCGCGGCGGCCATGAGCTTGAGGGCTGAGTTCTTCGCGCCCCCCACCCGCACCGTGCCTGCGAGCGGGCGGCCACCCTCTACGACGATCGCTTCCACATGGATCCCTTTGTTGTCTTTGGGCGTGCGCGGCGGGGGCCTGCATGCCGCGTCGATCACCTGTTCCTGCCCGGTGACGATGCAAGCGTAGCGAAGCAGGGGCCTCGCGCACAGTCACCGTGCCCGGTCGTGACGCAACCGTTGCCACACACTCGCACCTTCGGAAGAAGCCAGCGAAGGGCCCGGAGGCGTTGCCGCCACCGGGCCCCTGAAGCTGGCTGCGAACGCCGTGGAACGCCCCTAGTGGGCGGTCCCGACGCTGATGCGGACCTCGGCCCAGCGCAGGTCTCGCTCGAGCGCGTCGAGCTCTTCGCTCGCGCCACCAAGCTCCGCGATGCGCTGCTCGGCCAGGGCCTTCGCCTGACGCGCACGCTCGACGTCGATCTGCGACGCGATCTCGGCGTCGTCGGCCAAGATGATGACCTTGTCCTCGTGCACCTGGATGTAGCCGCCGGAGACCGCGAACCACTCCGTCGTGTCGCCGAACTTCACGCGGACCTCGCCGCCCCGAAGAGCGCCGACGAGCGGGGCGTGGAGCGGCATGACGCCGATCTCGCCATCGATCGTCGGAGCGACGACCATCTCCACCTCGTTGGTGTAGACGATCTTCTCCGGCGTCACGATCTCCGCAATGAGGGTACGTGCCATGACCGCTATTCCTGCGCCTTCAGCTGCTCGGCCTTCGCGAATGCCTCTTCGATGCCGCCGACGTAGCGGAACGCCTGCTCCGGCAGCGCATCGCACTCGCCCTTCACGATCATGTCGAAGCCGCGGATGGTGTCCTCGAGCTTCACGTAGGCGCCCTTCATGCCGGTGAACTGCTCGGCGACGAAGAACGGCTGGCTGAGGAACTGCTGGATCTTGCGGGCACGGGCGACGACGAGCTTCTGCTGCTCGGTCAGTTCGTCCATGCCGAGGATCGCGATGATGTCCTGCAGGTCCTTGTAGGTCTGCAGCACTTCCTGCACGGCACGCGCGACGCGGTAGTGATCCTCGCCGACGACGTCGGCTGACAGCGCGCGTGACGACGAAGCCAGCGGGTCGACGGCCGGGTACAGGCCGAGCTCGGCGATCGAGCGCGACAGAACGGTGGTGGCGTCGAGGTGCGTGAACGCCGTGGCCGGGGCCGGGTCGGTCAGGTCGTCTGCCGGGACGTAGATCGCCTGGACGGACGTGATCGAACCGCGGCGGGTGGAGGTGATGCGCTCCTGCAGCTCGCCCATCTCGGTGGCCAGCGTCGGCTGGTAGCCGACGGCGGACGGCATGCGCCCGAGAAGTGCGGACACCTCGGAGCCGGCCTGGGTGAAGCGGAAGATGTTGTCGATGAAGAGCAGAACGTCCTGACCCTTGTCGCGGAAGTACTCCGCGGCCGTCAGACCGGCGAGACCGACGCGCAGACGCGCTCCGGGAGGCTCGTTCATCTGGCCGTAGACCAGGCAGGTCTTCTTGATGACGCCCGACTCGCTCATCTCGAGGTAGAGGTCGGTGCCCTCACGGGTGCGCTCACCAACGCCGGTGAACACGGACGTACCACCGTGCGCCATGGCGAGGTTGTTGATGAGCTCCATGATGATGACCGTCTTGCCGACGCCGGCACCGCCGAACAGGCCCGTCTTGCCACCCTTGATGTAGGGCTCGAGCAGGTCGACGACCTTGATGCCGGTCTCGAAGATCTCGGTGGTGGGCTCGAGGTCCTCGTAGTCCGGGGCCTCGCGGTGGATCGGGTAGTACTCCTCGACTTCCGGCATCTCGCCGCCGTCGACGGGCTGGCCCAGCACGTTCCAGATACGGCCGAGCGTGGAGGGGCCGACCGGCATCATCATCGCGCTGCCGGTATCGACCGCTTCCATTCCGCGCTGGATGCCGTCGGTGGACGACATGGCGATCGCGCGGACGATATTGCCCTCAAGGTGCTGCTCGACCTCGGCGGTGACGTCGATGGGCCCGATGGGCGAGTCGGTCTTCACCTTGAGCGCGTTGTAGATCGCGGGCATGGTCTCCGGTCCGAACTCGACGTCCAAGACCGGGCCGATGACCCGGACGATGCGTCCGGTATTCATGGGCGCTTCCTTCTCATTGACTGCCATCTACTTCTCCTCGAGCGCCGCGGCGCCGCCGACGATCTCGGCGATCTCGTTCGTGATCGCCGCCTGACGGGCGCGGTTGTACGTGCGCGTGAGCGTGGTGATCATTTCACCGGCGTTGTCCGTCGCCGACTTCATCGCGCGACGGCGCGCACCCTGCTCGGACGCCGCCGACTCGAGGAGCGCGCGGTAGATCAGCGTCTCGACGTAGGTCGGCAGCAGCCGCTCCAGCACGGAGGAGGGAGACGGCTCGAACATGTACTCCGGGTTGATCTTCAGCTCGTCGGCGGTAGCCTTGACGATCTCCGGCTTGATCGGGAGCAGGTCGTGGATCTCCGGCACCTGATCGGCAACGTTCTTGAACCGGTTGAATACCACTCTCACGGAGTCGATCTCGCCTGCGACATACCCGTCGATCACGCGCGTCGCGATGGAGCGTGCGTCGGCGATGGTCGGCTTGTCGGAGATGTCGCGATACGAGGCGATGGGCTCCACGCCGCGATAGCGGAAGTAGCCGATGGCCTTCTTGCCGACGGCGATGACGTCCGTCACCGCACCCTTGTCCCTCTCGTCGCGCACGATGCTCTCGGCGAGACGGAGGATGTTGCTGTTGAACGCACCACAGAGGCCGCGGTCCGAGGCGACGGCGATGACGACCGCGCGCGCATGCGTCTCGTGCTCCTCCAGGAGCGGGTGCGAGGCGCCCTGCACGAAGCGGGCGACGTTGCCGAGGACCTCCATCATCGCGAGCGCGTAGGGACGCGCCGACTCGATGCGGTCCTGGGCCTTGCGGATCTTGGCGGTCGCGACCATCTCCATGGTGCGCGTGATCTGACGCGTGGAGTGCGTCGAGGTGATCCGCTTCTGGATGTCGCGAAGGTTGGCCATTTCTTCCTCGTCCCGCCCTAGGCCTGCAGCCCGGCGGTGAAGTCGTCCAGCGCCGCGCGCAGCTTGGTCTCGGTCTCGGGAGAGATGACCTTCTCCGTCGCGATGGTGGAGCCGATCTCCGGGTAGGCGCTCTCCACGAAGGCGAGGAAGTCGTCGCGGAACTTGAGCACGTCGGCGACCTCGACCTTGTCGAGGTAGCCCTTCGTACCCGCGAAGATCGCCATGACCTGCTTCTCGACCGCCATCGGGACGTACCGGCCCTGCTTCAGCAGCTCGACGAGGCGTGCGCCGCGGCTGAGCGTGTTCTGCGTGGCCTTGTCGAGGTCGGACCCGAACTGCGCGAAGGCGGCAAGCTCGCGGTATGACGCGAGGTCGAGGCGCAGACTACCCGCAACCTGCTTCATCGCCTTGATCTGCGCGTCACCGCCGACTCGGGAGACCGAGATGCCGACGTTGACTGCCGGACGGACGCCCTGGAAGAACAGGTCGGTCTGCAGGAAGATCTGCCCGTCGGTGATGGAGATGACGTTGGTCGGGATGTAGGCCGACACGTCGCCGGCCTGCGTCTCGATGATCGGCAGGGCGGTCATGGAGCCTGCACCGAGTTCGTCGTTCATCTTCACCGCGCGCTCGAGCAGGCGGCTGTGCAGGTAGAAGACGTCGCCCGGGTATGCCTCGCGGCCCGGCGGGCGACGCAGCGTGAGCGACATCTGGCGGTACGCGACAGCCTGCTTGGAGAGGTCGTCGTAGATGCACAGGACCGCGCGACCGGGATTGCCCTTGCTCGCGGGCTTGCCGTCCTCGCCGTTGTACATGAAGTACTCGCCCATGGCAGCACCGGCCATCGGGGCGATGTACTGCACGGGCGCGGGGTCGGAAGCGTTGGCGGCGACGATGATGGTGTAGTCCATCGCGCCGTACGCCTCGAGCGTCTGCACGACGGTCGCTACGGTCGAGGCCTTCTGACCGATCGCGACGTAGATGCAGATGACGCCCTTGCCCTTCTGGTTGATGATCGTGTCGACCGCGACGGCCGTCTTGCCGGTCTGGCGGTCGCCGATGATCAGCTCGCGCTGACCGCGGCCGACAGGGATCATCGCATCGATCGCCATGATGCCGGTCTGCATCGGCTCGTGCACGTGCTGGCGCTCGATGACGCCCGGGGCCTTGAACTCCAGCGGGCGGGTGCCCTCCGGGGTGATGGCGCCCTTGCCGTCCATCGGCTCACCGAGCGGGTTCACGACGCGACCGAGGAAGCCCTTGCCCGACGGAACCTGGACGACGTGGCCGGTCGTACGGACCGTGTCGTTCTCCTTGATGAGCGAGGTCTCGCCCAGGAGTACGGCACCGACCTCGTTCTCGTCGAGGTTGAGCGCCATGCCCATGACGGTGTGTCCGCCCTCGCCCACGAACTCGAGGAGCTCACCAGCCATCGCGCCCTTCAGCCCGTCGACGTGAGCAATGCCGTCGCCCAGGGCGATGACCGTGCCGATGTCGCGGACGTCGAGCGACGCTTCGAAGGACGCGAGCTGTCGCTTCAAAGCCTCGCTGATGCTGTTCGCGGTGATGTCCGCCACTTACGCCTCACCTCCCGAGGTGGTCGCGAGCGCGCGGCGCACGCTATCGAGCTGCGACGCGACGCTACCGTCGAGCACGCGGCCGGCGACCTTGATGACGACGCCGCCCACGATCGACCCATCCACCGTCTCGCGGAGCGAGACCGGACGGCCGAGCGAGGCGGCGAGCTTTTCTGTCAGAGACGCGCGCAGCGCGTCGTCGAGCGGCACGGCCGTCGTGACGGAAACAGCCACGATGCCCCGCTCCTTCTCGGCGACCTCGCCGTAGGAGCGCGCGACGTCGCTCAGGAGGGCGGTGTGACCGCGCTCCACCAGCAGCGTGACGATCGCGAGCGTTTCCGCGGTGACGCTGGCGCCGAAGATCTCGCGCAGCACGGCGCGCTTGGCCTCGACCGGCACCGAGGTGTCGGTGAGCGCCTCACGCAGCTCGAGCTCGCCACGGACCGCGGCGACGACAGTGCTCAGGCTGACATCGGTCTCGTCGACCGACCCGGCCAGTGTCGCCAGCTCGAACAGGGTGCGCGCGTAGGCCGAAGCCACGTCGCTAGTTCTCATCGAGGCTTCCCACCTCTGCGACGTACTTCTCGATCAGGGCCTTGTGGTCCGCGGCGGAGAGCGACGTGCCGATGATGCGGCCGGCCACGGCGACGGAGAGGTCGGCGATCTGAGCCTGAAGCTCGGCCATGGCCGCACGCTTCTCGCCCTGGATCTCCTCGCGGGCACGGACGAGCAGCGACTCGCGCTCCTCGTTCGCCTTCGCGATGATCTCGTCCTTCATCGTGTCAGCGACCTTGCGGCCCTGCTCGATGACGCGGTTCGATTCCTGGCGCGCCTCAGCGAGCTGCGCCTTGTACTCGTCGAGAAGACGCTCAGCCTCGACGCGGGTCTCCTCCGCCTTCTCCAGAGACTCGCGGATCTTCTCGGCGCGATCGTCGAGCATCTTCGTGATCGGCGGAAGCGCGAACTTCCACAGAGCGATGAAGAGCACGGCGAACGAGACGAGCGAGACCAGAAGCTCGGAGGTGTAGGGGATGATCGCTTCCATCTAGCACTCCTTCCCTGTGGGCGTCGCCAACAGAAGGGCTCGTTGGCTACTTGACGCCGAACAGGACGAAGGCGAGAACGAAGCCGAGAAGTGCGATGGCCTCGGCGAGTGCCATACCGATGAACATGGTGGTCTGGATACGGCCGGCCATTTCGGGCTGGCGAGCCATGCCCTCGATCGCCTTGCCGGCGACGAAGCCGACGCCGATGCCAGGGCCGATGGCGCCAAGACCGAACGCGAGGCCCGCGCCCAGAACGCTCAGAGAACCGATCACAGTTCCTCCTTCGAATTCGACCAGGTCCGATCCGAGTACGGCCCGGTCACTACCCTGCCTACGTTTTCAAACGCAACACCGGCTTCATGCCGGCGGTTGAACCCAAGAGCTAGTGCGTGTGCAGCGCGCCGTTCAGGTACACCGTCGTGAGGATCGCGAAGACGTACGCCTGGATGAAGGCCACGAAGACCTCGAAGGCGTACATGATGATCTGCATCACGAGCGACAGACTGCCGACGATCGCGGACAGCGGCGAGAGTGCCGTGGCCGCCATCACGACGAAGATGCCGAAGATGCCGAGCACGATGTGGCCGGCGTACATGTTGGCGTAGAGACGAACACCCAGCGTGAACGGCCGCAGGAAGTGGCTGATGACCTCGAGCGGGTAGATCAGCCACACGAGCCACCACGGCGTGCCCGAAGGCAGGAAGCTCTTCATGTACGCGCCGAGGCCGTGCTTCTTCACACCGACCCAGTTGTACACGACGAACACCATGATGCCCCACGCGAACGTGGTGCCCAGGGTCCCCGTGCCCGGCTTGAGGCCGGGGATGAGTCCGAGGAAGTTGTTGAACAGCACCGCGAAGAAGACGGTCACGATGAACGGGAGGTACTTCACACCCTCCGAGCCCATGACGTCGAGCACGATGTTGTTGCGGACGAACTCGACGCCCCACTCGGCGATATTGCCGACGCCCTTGGGCACCAGCGCCATCTTCCGGGAGGCGATCACGAAGAACGCGATCGTGAGTGCGATCGCGATCATGAGGAACACCATGTAGTTCGTCAGAATGAGCGACGTCTTGCCGGTGTTGTTCCCCACGACCGCGAACGGCTGCAACTCATGCAGCAGTTCCTGAATCTTCTCGCCCAGTTCCACGGGTTCCGACTACCTCCTTGCGACCGACGGCTTCGTGATGCCTGACGTGCGGAAGAGCGCTATCAACGCGGGGACGGTGAACCCGGCCACGAGCCCCAAGCCGAACGCCACCAGTCCCGCGCGAACGAACACGTAGTAGAGCAGCAGCCCGACGAAGGCCATGACCAGCCCGAGCACCATGAGCACGACGGCGCGTGCCATCCCCAACTCGAGCGTCTCAGGAGTGAACTGGCGGACACCCAGTGCGGTCAGCGCGAGCGCTCCGACCCCCACGGCGGCGCCAACCACTGCAGCCACGTACGGCTGAGCGGCAAAGGCGAGGATGGGCGCGGCGGCACTCAAGCGCGTGTGTCCCGGTCCTTTCACGTCACTGCTCGTCCCCGGTGGGAGCGTCATTCCCGGGATCTGGGCGGACGTGACCGGCCTGAGCGCCACAAGCGGCGCGCAGCGGCGTGTGGTCGCACGCCGGCTGTGCCAGTGAAGTCGCCTTCGAAGACCCGGGGGTGTCTCCCAAAGCGCAGACATCGTACACCATAGGAGCAAGGGCGCAAGGCGCGTGCAGGACGCGCGCGCGGGCGCGCACGCGAGGGCGGGCCTCAGCGCTTGCTGCGGGTCCGCGACTCCACATCGTCGCCGTGGATGCGAGCCGGCGTGAGAAGCCCAAGCCAGTACGCCATGCCGGCCGAGAGTCCGACCATGACGATGAGCACGACGGCCCTCGCCCACGCCGGGAGCACCTCGGGACGCATCGCAAAGCCGCCGAGTGCGAGCATGCCCGCCCATGCGTAGATCACGAGAACCGTCTGGCGGACGCTGAAGCCGCGGTGCAGCAGGCGGTGGTGGATGTGACCGTTGTCGGCCTCATGGATGGGGCGACCATGCAGAGAGCGGCGCAGGATCGCGCTCGCCGTGTCGAAGACCGGCACGCCGATGATGAGCAGCGGCGCCAGCAGCGAGATGGCCGCGGCCGACTTCATCACGCCGGTGAGGGAGACGCACCCGAGCACGAAGCCGATCGAGAGCGAGCCTGAGTCCCCCATGTAGATCGAGGCGGGGTTGAAGTTGTAGCGAAGGAACCCGAGACAGCCGCCGATGAGCGCCACGGCGAGTATCGCCGCGATCGACTGGTGCATCACGATCGCCAGTGCGAGGAAGCTCGCGCCGGAGATCGCCGCGACACCACCCGCAAGCCCATCGAGGCCGTCGATGAGGTTGAAGACGTTGGCGAACGCGACGAGCCATATGACGGTGAGCGGGTAGCTCCACCACCCGAGCGGGATGGTCCCCTCGCCGAAGGGGTTGCCGAAGAACTCGATGCGCAGCCCGAGCATGACCGGGAAGAGCGCGGCGAGGATCTGTCCGCCGAGCTTCACGCCCGCCTTCATGCCGCGCACGTCGTCGACGAGCCCCACCGCAAAGATCACCGCGATGCCGAGCACGGTGCCCAGAACCTGGCCGTCACCGCTGAGCAGGACATGGGGCCAACCCCAGAACAGCTCCCCCGCCGTCTCGACGAGCAGCGCAGCCGCAATACCGGAGACGATCCCGATGCCGCCCAACCGCGGCACCGCCATCGTGTGGACCTTGCGCCCGCCGGGCTGGTCGACGAGCTCGGCCCGCAGACTCAGCGCGCGGACCACGGGCACGACAGCAAGGGCGACGCCGGTCGCGACCACGAGCAGCAGGAGGATGTTGAGGGTCACGGGGAATGGGCCTCGCAGTGCGCTACGCGCCGGCCGGAACGAACAAGCGGCGCGCCACGCCCGACTCGTCGAGCATCTCCTCGGAGAGCGGATCCGGGTAGGCGTCGGCGTAGACGATCTCGACGATCCCTGAGTTGATGATGATCTTGGCGCACAGCACGCACGGCTGGTGCGTCGTGTAGATGGTCGCTCCGTCGATGGCCACGCCGTAGAGCGCGGCTTGCACGACCGCGTTCTGCTCTGCGTGGATCCCGCGGCAGAGCTCGTGATGCGAGCCGGATGCGATGCCGCGCTGCTCGCGCAGGCACCCGACCTCCTCGCAGTGCCGCAGCCCCTTGGGCGTCCCGTTGTAGCCGGTGGCGAGCATCCGCCGGTCCTTGACGATGACGGCACCGCAATGGCGGCGCAGGCAGGTCGACCTCGTGGCCACCTGCCGCGTGATCGTCATGAAGTAGTCGTCCCAGCTGGGGCGGTCCATCTGTCTGCGCCGCCCCGCCTAGAGGGTGCCGAACAGGCGGTCGCCTGCGTCACCGAGACCGGGAACGATGTAGCCGTGGTCGTTCAGATGGCTGTCGACGGAGCAGACATAGACCTGCACATCCCCGTCAGCCTTCATGACGGCCTCGATTCCCTCGGGGGCCGCGATGATCGAGAGCAGGCGGATGGAGCGGGCGCCGCGCTCGCGCAGGAACTCGATCGCGGCTGCCGCGGAACCGCCGGTGGCGAGCATCGGGTCGACGATCATGATGTCGCGCTCGCCGATATCCTCGGGGAGCTTGCAGTAGTACTCGACCGGCTTCAGCGTCTCAGGGTCGCGGTAGAGGCCGATGTGCCCGATCTTGGCCGCCGGGATGAGCGACAGTATGCCGTCGACCATTCCGAGGCCGGCGCGCAGGATCGGCACGATCGCGACCTTCTTGCCGGCGAGCACCTTGGTCGTGGTCTCGCAGATCGGCGTCATCACCGTGGACTCAGCGAGCTGGAACTCACGCGTGGCCTCATAGGCCATGAGCTGCGCGAGTTCGCTCACGAGCTCCCGGAACTCCTTCGGGCCCGTGCGGATGTCCCGAAGAACGGAGAGCTTGTGCTGCACCAGCGGGTGATCCACAACGGTCACGTTCGGCGCGTACTGCATCTCATCTCCTCGCGGGCCGCCTGCTGCGGCCGCCTCCTGGTTGCGGACCCTACAGCTCCGGGTACAGCGGGTGTGCGTCGAGCAGCTTCTTGACGTCGGCGCGCACGCGGTCGAGCTCGGCCTCGTTGTCGCGGCCGAAGATCGCGCGGCCGATGAGCTCGCCGACCAGCCGCGCGTCGCCGGAGTCGAAGCCGCGCGTCGTGATCGCCGGCGAACCGACGCGGATCCCGCTCGTCACGAACGGCGACGTCGGGTCGTTCGGGATGGCGTTCTTGTTGACTGTGATGTCGACGCTCTGGAGCAGCTTCTCGGCGTCCTTGCCGGTGATGCCCGCCGCCTGGAGATCGACGAGCATGAGGTGGTTGTCGGTGCCGCCGGAGACGAGACGCAGCCCCTTCTCGACCATCGCCTCGCCCATCACGCGCGCGTTCACGACGACCTGGTCGATGTAGGTCGTGAACGACGGCTGCATCGCCTCACCGAAAGCGACGGCCTTCGCGGCGATGATGTGCTCGAGGGGGCCGCCCTGCAGGCCCGGGAACACGGCCTTGTCGACGACCGCCGCGTGCTCGGACTTGCAGAGGATGAAGCCGCTGCGCGGCCCGCGGAGCGTCTTGTGGGAGGTCGAGGTGACGACATCGGCCCACGGCACGGGCGAGGGGTGCGCACCCGTTGCGACGAGGCCGGCGATGTGGGCCATGTCCACCATGAAGATGGCCCCGATCTTCTTCGCGACGCCAGCGAAGCGCTCGAAGTCGATGATGCGGGGATACGCGCTCGCACCGGCGATGATCATCTTCGGGCGATGCTCGAGCGCCAGGCGCTCCATCTCGGCGTAGTCGATCGTCTCGGTCTCCATGTCGAGGCCGTAGGGCACGACGTTGAACCACTTGCCGGAGAAGTTGACCGGGGACCCGTGCGTCAGGTGCCCGCCCATGGCGAGGTTCATGCCCATGACCGTGTCGCCGGGCGAGAGGAACGCGAAGTAGGCCGCGAGGTTCGCCTGCGCGCCCGCGTGCGGCTGCACGTTCGCGTGATCCGCGCCGAAGAGCTCCTTGGCCCGGTCCCGGGCGATGTTCTCGACGATATCGACCTTCTCGCAGCCGCCGTAGTAGCGCTTGCCGGGAAGGCCTTCCGCGTACTTGTTGGTGAGCACCGTGCCGGCGGCCTCCATGACCGCGAGCGAGGTGAAGTTCTCGGACGCGATGAGCTCGATCTCGCCGCGCTGGCGGGTGAGTTCGGCGTCGCAGGCCGCAGCGACTTCAGGGTCGGACGAGCCGAGGAAGCGGAATGCCATGTCGGTGCAGATCCTTTCGCTACAAGAGGTCAGCCGCGCTGCGGCGTGTTGCCGTTCTCGATATCGGTGATCTGGTCGACCCGGCGCTGGTGCCGGCCCGCCTCGAACTCGGTCGCGAGGAACGCGTCCACGATCGCGAACGCCTGCTCGGCGGGGATAGAACGCCCCGCAAGGGTGACCACGTTCGCGTTGTTGTGGCGGCGCGACATCTCGGCAAAGGCGACGTCGTTGACCTGGACGGCGCGAACGCCGTCGACCTTGTTCGCAGCGATCGCCATACCGATCCCGGTACCACAGACCAGTACGCCGAAGTCGGCCTCACCCGAGACCACCGCGGAACCGACGAGCGCTGCGATCGGCGGGTAGTCCACCGAGTCCTCGGAGTAGGCGCCGACATCCGTCACGGCGTGCCCGGCCTCGGACAGGTGGGACTTCACCGCTTCCTTGAGCGCGAATCCCGCATGGTCCGATCCGATGTGAAGCCGCACGCCGCTCTGCCCTTCGCCGTCGTCGAGCGCCGCCTTCGACTGGCGGCGCCACGGATTGTACCGCGACGGGGCGCCCCTTGCGGGACGCCCCGTGTGCTTTCGTTCCTGAGCCGTCGAGTTCCCGACACCGGGCCCTATGCGGCCCCGTGTGCGACCTCCGCGATGCGGGTCGCCGGGATCGCCCCATCACGGAGGATGACGGGCTCGGGACCCGTGCAGTCCACGACCGTCGAGGCGATGCCGTGATGCGTCTCCCCGCCGTCGAGCGTGAGGTCGGCAGACGCCACGAGGCGCTCCTCGAGCTCGCCGAACGATGTCGGAGCGTGCTTGCCGGACGTGTTCGCGGACGTGGTGATGATGGGGCCGCCGCTCGCACGGATCAGCTCCTGGACCACCTCGTGGTCGGGGCAGCGCAGCGCAACGGTGCCCCGGGGGTCGACGAAGTCCTTGCCGACTCGCGGTGACGCCTTCACAACGAGCGAAAGCGCACCCGGCCAGAACGCGGCGGCCAGACTGTGCGCGTACGCGGGCACGTCGACACCGTACGTGTCGAGGGCGTCCTCGGTCTCAACCAGCCACGGGAGGGGCTTGCTGGCCGGGCGCATCTTGATGTCGATGATCTCCTGCGGGCCGATGCATGACGTCGCAGCGGCTCCGATGCCGTACACGGTCTCGGTCGGGAAGATCACGATCCCGCCGTCCCTGAGCACCGAAGCCGCCAGGTTTATGGCTTCGGCCGATGGTGCCTCCGGATCGATATGGATGACCTTGCTCATCGCTATCAAGCCTCCCGTCTGGTACCCAATGCGATGCGGTCGCGTCCTGTGAGGTCGTGCCTCACGTCACTACCTTCATACCACTGCGAAAGGATGCGCGCAGCCTCTTTCGCGCGGGATGTGTCGGTTTCTAGGACGAGGAGCCCACCGGGGCGCAACCAGTCCTGCGCTTCTGCCGCGATCCGGCGCACCACGTCGAGTCCGTCCGCCCCTCCGTCGAGGGCGATCTTCGGCTCATGAGCGGCGACTTCGGCAGGCAGCGCGTCCAGGTCGGCGGTCGGAATGTAGGGCGGGTTGGAGACCACGACGTCGATGCGGCCACGCAGCTCCGACGGAAGCGGCGCGAACAGATCGCCGGTGAGCACGCTCAGGCGCTCCCCCGCTCCGCTTCTCTCGGCATTGCCGCGGGCGACCTCGGCGGTCTCCGGCACGATCTCGGTCGCGTAGACACGGGCATTCGCACGCTCACAGGCAACCGATGCCGCCACGGCGCACGACCCCGTGCAGAGGTCGACGACCAGGGGCTCCGCGACGCCACTGCGGTCCAGGAATTCGAGGACGGCGTCGACAAGGACCTCCGTCTCCGGGCGCGGGATGAAGACGCCCGGACGGACGTGCAGCACCAGGTGCCGGAACGGCATCTCACCGGTCACATACTGCAGCGGCTCCCCGGCCGCACGCCGCTCGATGCCGGCACGGAACGCGGCGCGCTCATCGGGCGTCAACGGACGGTCGAAGTGGGCGTAGAGAGCGACGCGGCTCAGATCGGTCGCCGCGGAGAGCAACCATTCCGCGCTGCGGCGCGGGTTCTCGATCCCCTTGCGCGTGAGGTAGTCGACGGTCCAGGCCAGTGCGTCGCCGACCGTCCACGTGCGATCGTCGCGGGCGTCGGAGGCTGCCGGCATCGCTAGACGACCGCGTTCAGCCGCTCAGCGCGGTCGGCTGCCACGAGCGCCTGAACGAGGTTGTCGATCTCCCCGCTCATGATCGCGGGGATGTTGTGCACGGTGAGGCCGATCCGGTGGTCGGTGACGCGATCCTGCGGGTAGTTGTACGTGCGGATCTTCTCGCTGCGCTCCCCGCCGCCGATCTGGCTGCGGCGCTGGGCGCCCAGCTCGGCCTGCTGCTTCTCGAGCTCCTGCTCGTAGAGGCGCGCGCGCAGGACTCGCAGCGCCGCCTCCTTGTTCTGCAGCTGGCTCTTCTGGTTCTGCGACTGAACGACGAGGCCGGTCGGCAGGTGGGTGATGCGCACCGCCGAGTCGGTCGTGTTGACCGACTGGCCGCCGGGGCCCGAGGAGCGGTAGACGTCGATGCGGAGGTCGTTCATGTTGACCTCGATCTCGACCTCATCGGCCTCCGGGAGCACCGCGACCGTGGCGGTCGAGGTGTGGATGCGGCCCTGCGCCTCGGTGGCCGGCACGCGCTGGACGCGATGCACGCCGGATTCGAACTTCATCTTCGAGTAGACCTTGTCGCCGCGGATGCGGAACGAGACTTCCTTGTAGCCGCCGCTCTCCGACTCGCTGGCGTCGATCTCCTCGACCTTCCACTTCTGCAGCTCGGCATAGCGCGTGTACATCCGGTAGAGGTCACCCGCGAAGATGGCCGCCTCGTCGCCGCCGGCACCGCCGCGGATCTCGACGATGATGTCCTTCTCGTCGTTCGGGTCGCCCGGCAGCATCATCACCCTGAGTTCGTCCTCGAGCCCAGGAAGCTTCGCCTCGATCGACTTGATCTCCTCGGAGGCCATCTCCTTGAGGTCCGGATCGGTCTCGGCGCGCAGCATCTCCTTGGCGGAGTCGAGGTCGCCGATCGCAGCGATGTACTCGCGCGCCTTCTCGGCCATGGGTGTGCGCGACCGATGCTCGCGAGCGAGCCGCGCGTACTCCTTGGGATCGGAGAGCACGGCTGGGTCGCTCAGACGGGCAGTGAGGTCGTCATAGGAGTCAAGGATAGAGACGAGCTTCTCGCGCATGAGGCTTCCTTCGATACGTGCGGGCGCGGTGGGCCCGGGGCTTCGCGCCACTAAGCGTAGCACGCGGCGTGCCTGACGCCTTGGCATAGCGAGATGGGGGCGAGATACTCTTGACCACACAACGCCACCAGCACGAGTGGCGGGCCGGCCCGATGCAGACAAACGTGGGGGACGACGAGGGGCGCTGGCGACTATGGCATCACGCACTCGCTTCAGGGCAGATGAGCGCGCGCTCCTGCTGAGGTTCTCGCTGATAGGCTTGGTCGTCACGGTCGCCATGGCCGCTGCGCTCGGATACTTCATCCAGCGCCAGCTCGTGGACGGCGCCCTACAGTCCGCTACCGAACTCGCTGTGACTCAGGTCGCTGCCCTCGTCCGTCCCGACATCACAGCAGATGACATCGCCTCCCCCTTCTCCCCGCAGCTCCATGCGCGCCTCGACGCCGTTGCGAGGCGCATCCTCGGAAGCGGCGACATCGTACGCATGAAGATCTGGAACCGCGACGGCGTGGTCATCTACTCCGACGAGGACACGGAGGTCGGCTATCGCGACGCCCACAACACCGGACTGGCCGAAGCGATCTCGGGAAGGCCCACCGGCGAACTCGCCAGCCTATCGGGGTCCGAGCACGCCGTCGAGCGGAAGTGGGGCAGTCTGCTCGAGATCTACATTCCGCTGCGTGCGACGGACTCCGACCAGATTCTGGGAGCGTACGAGGTGTACCACACAACGACGTCGCTCGACCGGCGCGTCGGCGAGATCCGCCGCACCATCGCGCTCGGCGTCTTCGGTGGCTTCGGCGTGCTGTACCTCGCGCTCTTCGGCGTCGTGCTCGGCGCCGCGAGGCGCCTCGTGAGACACACTCGTGCCAACAGGCGCCTCACCCATGAGGTCACGCAGGCCTATGACGATGCGATCGAGGGTTGGGGACGCGCGCTCGACCTCAGGGACCACGAGACCGAGGGCCACTCGCAGCGGGTAACGGAGATGGCCGTCGAGATGGCCCGTCAATGGGGGATGTCGCGCACTGAGATCGTTGACGTGCGTCGCGGCGCGTTGCTGCACGATATCGGCAAGATGGGCGTACCCGACGAGATCCTCAACAAGCCCGGAAGCCTCACCGAAGACGAGTGGGTCATCATGCGCGCGCACACCGACTATGCGCGCGAGATGCTGCAGGGCCTCGGCTTCCTGGGCAGAGCACTGGATATCCCCGTCCACCATCACGAGCGCTGGGACGGAACCGGGTATCCCGACGGCCTCGCCGGCGAAGAGATCCCGCTGTCGGCACGGATCTTCGCGGTCGCCGACGTGTGGGACGCGCTCTCGAACGACCGTCCGTATCGCCGTGCATGGCCGACCGAGCGCGTGGTCGGGCACTTGGTGGAGGGTGCTGGGAGTCACTTCGACCCCGATGCGGTCCAGACGTTCCTCGAGGTCATGCGGGCGCGCGGCGCCGAGGCCAGCGACGACGAGAGAATCCCGGAGACCGCCCTCGACTTGGCCGGCGCCTCAGCCTGAGCAACGCTCGGAGAGCGCCCCCCATGCGGCCTTCGCTGCGCCAGGATGGCGCCCCGCTCGCGACCCTTCTCCAAGAGGCATGACCCGGCGGGGCGAGGCCGAGGCTAGGACAGCGCAGGCCCCTCGGTGGCCAGAGCGCTCGCGGAGGAGCTTGCCTTCTCGCGCGCCTCGCGGTCCGCAACTGCACGCAGCGCCGCCACGGCGACCTCGACCATGTCATCGTCCGGCTCACGCGTCGTCAGGCGCTGCAGCTGCATGCCGGGCCACAGCAAGACCTTCACGAACGGGTTCTCCGAGTGGTTGCCCGCCCACTTCACGGTCACCTCGTAGGCGAGCCCCGCTACAAGCGGGAGCAGGACGATCCGCGAGGCGATGTTGAAGAGCGTGATGGCGAGGCCGCTTGTGATCCCCCAGATGCCGAGGATGACCTTCCCGGGGACCAACGAGAATACGAGGATCGAGATGACCATGACCATGAGCAGGAACGCCGTGCCGCAGCGCACGTGCAGCGTGCCGTAGCGCTGGATGTAGCGCGACTCGAGCGGCAGTCCGTGCTCGTAAGCGTGGATCGACTTGTGCTCTGCGCCGTGGTAGGCGAAGACGCGGCGGATGTCGGGCATGAAGCCGATGCCCCAGATGTAGAGGAAGAACACGACGAGGCGCAGGACGCCGTCGACGGCGTTCCACGCGAACGGGTTTGCCTTGGCGGACGAGCCGGTGAAGACGTTCGTGAGCAGCGCCGGCGCGACGATGAACGCCACGACGGCGAGCACGACGCCCAGCACGATCGTCCACCCGATCTCGTTCGGCGTGAGCTGCTCCTCCTCGGACTCACCCGCCATCGACGCGGCGATCCCGAAGGCCTTGAGTGAGAGCGCGAGCGTCTCGTACATCGCCCAGACGCCGCGGAAGACCGGCCACGTGCGCCAGCCGGTCCGGTTGCGCTCGGGCAGATCGTGGTCCTCGACGTGCACTTCCCCGTCGGCAGTGCGGACGGCGACCGCCCACGAGAGCTTGCCGCGCATCATGACGCCCTCGAGCAGCGCCTGGCCGCCGATGTGGGTGTGCGTCACGGGCGCGTCGAAGAGACGCTCGACCTCCGCCTCGGACATCGCAGGCGCAGCAGGAGGAGCGGGCACCTCAGCGACGACCGGGGACACGTCCGAAGCGTGGGCCCCGGTCACGACTTCCATCTCGTCAGTCACGTTTCGGCGCCTTCGGGTAGGGGTCGCCGCACGTCATCTTGCCCTCGGAGCAGGGCCCCCGACGGCACGCGGCGCCGGCGTCCATGAAGATGTAGGGAGCGGTCGGCTCTGCGAGCCGCAGCATCTCGAGCGCGACCTCGCGAATCTCCCACTGCGCGCGCTTGCAGCAGCGCAGAGTGAAGAAGTGCAGCAGTTCGCGGACGTTCATCGTGACGACGATCTTCGTCTCCATGGCGTTGGGCAGCAGGTAGCGCGCATCTTCGGCGGGCACTCCCGCATCGAGCATCGCCCGGTAGTTGGCGAACGCCTGCTCGCAGGCCGCTCGATATGCAGCGGCGGCCACCAGGTCGCCCTCGATCGACGGAGGAACGATGAAGGTCGGCTCGTTCGCGTAGGTGACGTAGCGCTGCGACTGCTGGTTGTAGCTCGCGAGGCGGTGCCGGACGAGCTGGTGCGTCATGGCGCGCGACACGCCGTCGATCGCGAACGTGTAGCTCGCGTGCTCGAGCGTGGACGTGTGACCGGAGGTGATCACGGTCTTCAGGACCTTGCGGACCGCCTCGTCGCTCATGTGCTCGAGAAGCTCGGCGGCGCCGACGGGCGCGTAGCACAGCCGGGCGGCCGCGGCGATCGCTCGCTCGGGTTCCTGGGTGTGGTACAGCAGGCGCACGTCCATCATCTGGCTCCCTCGGTCTTGCCCGGATTGCGAAGAGAGGCGGATCCGCTCGCGCGGTCCGCCTCCCATTCTAGCGTTCGATGCGAGGCCCGCTTACTCGGCGGATTCCTCAGCGACGGCCTCACCGGCGACGGGCTCCTCAGCGGGAGCCTCCTCGGCGGCGGGAGCCTCGACGGCCTCGGCCTTGGGGGCACGGGCCGCAGCCTTGCGAGCGATCTCGGCCTCTTCGCGCTCCTTGATCTCGCGCGCCTGACGGGCAGCGATGACGGAGTCCTCGTGGGCCTTCTGGCGGGCTTCCTTCGCCGCGTTCTCCTTGGCGATGACGGACTCGGCGGCGGAGCCGAACTTGTCCGCGAAGCGCTGGACGCGCCCGCCGGTGTCCACGAACTTCTGCTGGCCGGTGTAGAACGGGTGGCAGAGGTTGCAGAGTTCGACGTGCAGCTCGGACTTCGTGGAGCGGGTCTTGAACGTGTTGCCACAGGAGCAGTGCACGGTCGCTTCCGCGTAGTCCGGGTGGATACCTTCACGCATGGTGTGTACCTCCAAGTAAGGTATGCGCACGGTTTCCGACCGGGCGCCAAGACAGCTTGCGGATAGTAGCACGCCGGTGAGCGTGCGGCAACGGCGCGAACGCGAGCCCCGCGCGGATCCCCGGATCCACGTCGCTGACCTGCGCTTCTTTTGTTCGGGGCGCCGAGCGGCTATACTGACCCGACGCGCGCAGGCGGACCCTGAGGCTACGCCGCGCGGAAACCCAAGACTCGTCTCATCTTCTCGCTCAACCTCCCTTCGGAAGTGGCTGGCGGATCGATGCGCGTCTGCCACATACGGCGCCTGTTGCCCAACATGGGCGCGCCGACGAAGGAGAACTTCATTTGAGTTTCGACAACCTGGGTCTCGACGCACGCCTTCTGCAGGCCGTTGCGTCCCTCGGCTATGCCGAGCCCACCCCCATCCAGTCCGGCGCCATCCCGCTCGTCGTGAGCGGCCGTGACGTCGTCGGCTGCGCACAGACCGGCACCGGCAAGACCGCCGCGTTCGTACTCCCGACCCTGCAGCGCATCCCCGCTCGTCCGGGCGGGCCGCGCGCGCTCGTCGTGACGCCGACCCGCGAGCTCGCGCTCCAGATCGAAGAGGTCGCGAAGACCGCCTCGCGCTCCACGCGCCACCGCGTCGCCGCGATCTACGGTGGCGTCGGCTACGAGCCGCAGCGCCGTGCCGTCTCGCGCGGCATCGACTTCCTGGTCGCGACCCCCG
>Ga0208789_1000173_pt1 | contig 82994 bp, 46 predicted proteins | sample Methanotroph_Enr_FD_187368 | JGI IMG/M metagenome (GOLD analysis project Ga0208789, IMG submission 187368) | Enriched soil microbial communities from Old Woman Creek wetland in Ohio, USA - Methanotroph_Enrichment_5 (SPAdes) (version 2) | ecosystem: Environmental > Terrestrial > Soil > Wetlands... | reverse complement strand
CGGTGATTTGTTTGAGTTGGCCCCGGCAGCCCAGGTTCCCGCCTGGGCAAGCGGCGTCGGCCGGGTAATAGTCGTAGGTGGTGAGGTCGGACACGTCGGTGCGCGGGCCGTCTTCGACTTTTTGCACGAGGACGCCGGGGACGGAGGCGGAATAGGTGTAAGCGGTGCTCCAGCTGCGCGAGGTGTTGGCGGCCAAGTCTTTGATGGTTTTTTGGGTGATGTCGCCTTGAGGGTTATAGGTATAGCCGGTTTGTTGGTTACCGTTGGTGATTAGCACCGGCAGGCGCAGGGTGGGGTGCCATGCGGTGGTAATAGTGCGGGTGGCGGGGGTGGTCGCTCCGGTTGCGGTTAAGCCTTCGGTACGGCTGGTTTCCAGGTTGCGGCTTAAGTCGTAGCTGTAATCGGTGCGGTTGCCGTTGAAGTCGGTACGGCTGGCGACATTGCCGTTGGCGTCATAACTGAGCGCCGAAGCAGATGCGCCGCAGCCCGAACCGCCGGGTTGGGATTGGCCGGCGCTTTTAACCACGCCGAGGATGGTCTGGAAATGTTGCGTGCGTGCGGTGTTCAGCGCGTCGGTGACGGTGGTGCTGCCGTCGGCGTTGAAAGCCAGACTGACCCGTTCGGCGCCGCCCGCGTGTTCGCTGGCGGTGGCGCGGCCTTGGCTGTCGTAGCTGTAGGTGGCGTAACGGTTGCCGTTTTCATCGGTGATGCCGGTCAGGGCATGGGGAAAGGCGGTGTTTTCGTAATGGTAGGTTTTGTGTTTACCGTCGGGATAGGTGACGGTGGTGAGGTTTGCTCCAGGGGCGCCACTGCTGTATGTGTAAGAATAGATTCCGCCATCTGGCGCTATCATCTTTACAATACGAGTGGAACCATTATAAATAAACCGAACCTGGCGGCCTGCGAAATCGGTCACCGAGAGCAATAATCCGGGAACACTTGGTGCAACGTTAGTGGGGGTTATAGTTGGGCAGCTTGAATTAACTGTTACACAGCTATAACTGAATGTTTGAGTTAAACCGGCGCGGTTAGTGAGAGTGGTTAATTTCCCCGATGCATCGTATGTCTCTACATCGCCTTGATCGTTCGTATAGGTCCAACCTGTGGGATCTCCTGTTGCACTGGAACCTTGTTGAACCAAGGTTCCAGTGCTGTCTGCATCGCCTACCCAGGACGTATCGGTGCCTGTTTGGGTAAATTGATATTGTTTACCGTCGGCACGGCTGATGGTAACAATACTGTTACGACTCACACCATTAAGGCCATTTGTTGCAAAAGTAATCTCGTAATCATAAGAAGTATTCCAGCCTACGCTGAAACTCTTGGAGGCTTTGGCACTGCTGTTGTAAGTTCGTTCCATCCTCAATGGATATTCGCCGACGCCAACATAGTCTATTTCATGTTGATGCTTGTTACCGACACCGACATTAACCGGGTTTCCAATATCATTACAGCTGTTGCCGGCGTTCTTGGGCGGAGACGGCATGTCTGAAGGCATTGAGCAAACTAATGTGAACGCATTGAAAGTAGTGGGCGATGGCGTGCTGTTGCCTGCACTCGATGGCGGTTTCACCCATTTTGCTAAGCAGCCTAATCCTCCGTCGACAATAGGCTGTACGCCAAGCGGCGTATGATATCCACATACATAGTGATCGGGGAAAAGACTAACGCAATATGCTTCGGGGGCTTGATAAGTCACGCTCCATTGATCGCATTGAGCCGTGAAGTTTTGTACTTGCTGGGATGTACATTGGGAAGGTACGGTCTGGCCAATGGCTGAAAAAGAGAGCAACAGTGAAACAATCAGGGGGATGCCATAGGTCGCCCCGCTGTGGATGTCATCAGGCATATTCCGGTAAGACGGCAAGCAAGTAATGGCGTCGGAATGGTTTTCGGTTGATTTTGTTATGAGGTTGGATGGATTTTGTTTTCCAGGCAACGCTTTGTTGTTGGGTTTTCTGTCATGACCTATCTTCATTCCGGGGTTCCCATTGTTTTTTGTTAATTAACTGTTGAGTTCCACAATTAATTAAATACGGTGGTAGTGTGTATTCGCAGGCGTAAGTCTGGGCTTGATCTTGTTTGTCGTTTTTGAAGCTTGAATTTGCTTAAGGGGTATAAAACAAAGCCTGCTTGACTCAAACGCTTAAGCGCGGCGGCAGTCTGGCTAAATAAATGACCGCTGTATGTCAGCCGAAGCTGATCTTTGTGTAAGCCTAAGACCAGCTCTCAAGTTATGTGATATTTATCACGAATTTTAGGAGCTGGTCATACTCGCCGGAAAACCGGTATCCAATGCCATGAATGGTCTTCATGGTTTAAAAATAAAACTTGCTCAAGTTGTTTCATGCACGTTCCTAACTCATGACGGCTGCTTTTACCAACTTGCCGGCCGGATTGGACTGTAGTTGCTCTCCGGACTAAAGCAAGAGCCATTTCTGATGCCTTTTCTTGCAATTGGGCTTATTATATCGGCGATTCTTATCATGATTAGCGGCCAGTCCGACCGCTTTTAGCATCATGTTTACTAACGATGACCTATCATAGCGCGCGATGAAAGCTTATAAATTACTAATCTTTTTACTGTTAAACGCCGGTTTAATGGGCTGCGGACAGACCGGACCGCTCTATTTGCCGGGCCAAGCGGCGCCGATTCATGTCGAGCCGGAACCCGCGCCAAAACCTGAACCTGAGCCCGAAAAGAATAAATAACCATGGATTACTTTAATTACCGAAACGACGAACTTTTCGCCGAAGATGTCGCGGTTCAAGACATTGTCTATAAATACGGCAGCCCTTGCTATATCTATTCAAGAGCCACGCTGGAGCGGCACTGGAAAGCTTTCGACCGGGCTTTCGGCGAACAGGCGCATTTGATTTGTTATGCCGTAAAGGCTAATTCCAATATCGCGATACTCAACTTGCTGGCCCGCTTGGGTTCTGGCTTCGATATTGTTTCCCTGGGTGAATTGGAACGGGTTATTACCGCCGGCGGCGACCCTAAAAAGGTCGTATTTTCCGGTGTCGGCAAGCGCGAGGATGAAATCCTGGCGGCATTAAAAATCGGCATACGCTGTTTTAATATTGAAGTCAGCGGCGAACTGGACCGGATTAACCGGCTGGCCGGACAATTGGGCGTTATTGCGCCGGTGTCATTTCGGGTTAATCCCGATGTCGACGCCAAAACCCACCCGTATATTTCCACCGGATTAAAGGAAAACAAGTTCGGCATCGATATTCAGCAGGCTTTGGTTGAATATCGCCGCGCGGCGGCCATGCCTTATATCGACGTGATCGGCATAGATTGCCATATCGGCTCGCAACTGACCGAAACCCGGCCGTTCCTGGATGCGCTGGACAAGGTTCTTGATCTGGTTGCGACGCTTGAAGCCGAAGGGATTAAGCTACATCACCTGGATTTGGGCGGCGGCCTGGGCATTTGTTATAAAGACGAACAGCCGCCCGAACCTGCCGAATATATCCAGGCGGTTCTGGCGAGGCTGGGCAAAACCGATTTCGAGATTTTACTGGAACCGGGCCGCGCTATCGTCGGCAATGCCGGTATCCTGGTGACTCAGGTTGAGTACCTTAAACCGACTGCCAATAAAAATTTCGCCGTCGTCGACGCAGCGATGAATGACTTGGTGCGCCCTTCTTTATATAGCGCATGGCAGAACATTATTCCGGTAAACCTGCAAAGTAACGCCGAGGAAACGACCTGGGATATAGTCGGTCCGGTCTGTGAAACCGGCGACTTTCTGGGTAAAGCCCGTCCGCTTAAGATTGCCCAGGGCGATTTGTTGGCGGTACGCTCATCCGGCGCCTATGGTTTTACCATGAGTTCGAATTATAATTCCAGGCCGCGCTTGGCTGAGCTGATCGTCGATGGCGGCAACCTGCATGTGATCAGGGAACGGGAAACGATTGCACAGCTTTGGGCGGGCGAGCATTTGTTGCCCTAACCTATAAATATTCACCACGAAGGAATAATAAAAACTTCGTGTTCTTCGTGTCTTCGTGGTGAAAACTTAAGTCCATATATTTAATATGATTAACTTCACTAAAATGCACGGCCTCGGCAATGATTTTGTGGTCATTGACGCGATCAACCAGCACATCGCTTTAACGCCCGGACAAATCCAATTTTTGTCCGATCGCCACTTCGGCATAGGCTTCGATCAACTGTTGCTGGTCGAAAAGCCGGTAAGCGCCAATGCCGATTTCAAATACCGGATTTTTAACGCGGACGGCGGCGAAGTCGCTCAATGCGGCAACGGCGCACGCTGCTTTGCCCGTTTTGTTCGCGATAAAAAACTGTCGGACAAGAATGAAGTCCGCGTCGATACCGATGCCGGCCAATTATTACTGCGTTTCGATGACGACGGCCTGATCACTGTCAACATGGGCATTCCAAAGCACGCACCGGCTGAAATCCCTGTGCTGGCGGAAGAAGAATCCCGGTTTTATACGGTGCTGGTTAACGATACCGAAAAAGCTTTTGGCGCGGTGTCAATGGGCAACCCTCACGCGGTTATTCAAGTCACCGATATTAAAACAGCGCCGATAGCTGAATTGGGAAAGGCCCTGGAAAGCCATGCGTTTTTTCCGGAACGGGTTAATGTCGGTTTTATGCAAGTCGTGGACCGCCAACACATCAAACTGCGCGTGTTTGAACGCGGCGCGGCTGAAACCCTGGCTTGCGGCAGCGGCGCTTGTGCCGCCGTAGTGGTCGGCATCGAACACAATCTGCTGGACTCTACTGTCTGTGTCGAGCTGCCGGGAGGCTCTCTGACCGTTAACTGGCTTGGCCGCGGCGAACCGGTTTTAATGACGGGACCTGCCATTTCTGTTTTTGAAGGACAAATAACGCTATGAACGAACAACCCGCTGAACTCAGTTCAACCCAAGTTGAGGACTATCTGCGCAAGCATCCCGAGTTTTTCCATGAACATTTGAGTTTGCTGGAACATATGAGTATTCCGCATCCGACCGGCAACGCGGTCTCCCTGATTTCAAAGCAGCTGGAACTGTTCAGGAGCCGGCACCATGATATGGAAAACCAGCTTACCGCGCTGATAGAAATAGCCAGGGATAACGATACGTCCCTGAACCGCATGCATAAGCTCACCCTGGCGCTGCTGGATGCGACCACACTGGAAGAAGCGGTTGCCAATCTCGATACGGTGCTGTCGGAATATTTCTTGATCGACTTTGTTGCGGTGCGCATCATCAAAGACAATCCGGACACCGCCATTACCAACCTGTTTATCGAGCCGGGCAGCAAGGACCTGGAACCGTTCGCTGCCGAACTGGCCACCGGACAGCCTAAATGCGGCCGTCCGACGATGGCTCAGGCCCGGGTTTTATTCGGCGAGTTGGCGTTTGAAGTCAGGTCTTGCGCCATTATTCCCATGGCATTCACCGAGTTGGAAGGCATTTTAGCCATCGGCAGCCGGGAAGACGGCCGTTTTCATTACAGCATGGGCAACCTGTTTTTAAATCAAATGAGCGAAATCATAGGCACCCGGCTGATCACTTTATTACAGGAGCGGAAGCTCTAATATGCACCCCGATGCCGAACTTCTGCTGGCTGATTTTTTCCAGCAGCTCACCGTTGAAGTTCGCGCCTCGGAACACACCGTAAAAAGTTACCGGCGGGACATGGAGCAACTGTCCCGCTATTGCACGGAAAAGGCTATAGTCCAATGGGCCGACCTGAAACATACCGATATTCGCTCCTACATAGCCGGCCGGCATCGACAAGGCCTGAGCAGCAAAAGCTTGCAACGCGAGCTGTCCGCTATCCGCAGCTTCTATGCCTACCTGTTAAAAAAAGGCCAGGCTACTATCAATCCCGCCCAGCATATTCAGGCCCCCAAACAAGCCAGAAAGCTGCCTAAAACACTGGATGTCGATCAGCTAACCGGTTTGCTGGAAGCCGGCACCAGTTCGCTGCTGGAAATCCGCGACTTGGCCATGTTCGAGTTATTCTATTCATCCGGCCTGCGCCTGAGCGAGCTGTCGGCGCTTGATCTAACCGACCTGGACTTGCCGGATAGTTCCCTGGTTGTCCGCATGGGTAAAGGCGGCAAATCGAGAATATTGCCGATAGGCCGCAAAGCCGTTGCGGCTATTGAAAACTGGTTGCGGCAACGGTCGGTAAAAATCCCTTCTGCCGGACCGGCGTTATTCGTTTCAATGCGCGGCGCCCGGCTCGGCCAGCGCAATATCGAATTAAGGCTGGAACAGTGGTGCAGCAAAAAAGGCATCGACGAACATATCCATCCGCACATGCTGAGACACTCTTTCGCCAGTCATTTACTTGAGTCCAGCCAGGACTTAAGAGCCGTCCAGGAACTACTCGGACATAGCAATATCAGCACCACCCAGATATATACCCATCTGGACTTCCAGCATCTGGCTGAAATCTATGATAAAGCACATCCAAGAGCCAAAAAAAAACCGCTATAACAGCTTGCGCCATAAGCAAATAGCAGAAAAACCTGCTACCATGTAGCCAATTTTTATATAAGAAAGCAGTAAGGGCGAAATATTTTTTCGACCCTCAGAAACCTCTTACGGGACATCGAAAATGGCGGCAAACGAAACACTGAACGATATAAAATCTAAGGGAATACTCTGGGGCTTTGGCGTTTTCTCTCTCATTGTATTGACCATCCTGATCTTCCTGGGCGCTTGGTGGGGCAGCGAGCCTGGGCAATTTAATGTTCAGGACGAAGCGGTAAAACGTGCCGAAGAAACCCATTCCACTGAAAATATGCCGGTCGGTTATGTCTATACCAATACCCTGGCTCATATCGCCGAAACTCTATTGCATAAAAGCGGCGGCTACATTACTAATGACGTTGCGCCTCCCGGCGTATTTTTAGATAACATTTCCAACTGGGAATACGGTGCATTGGTTATGCTGCGCGACGCCACCTCGGCATTAAGGAATCATTTTGCCAGGGATCAATCCCAATCCGCCGAAGATCCCGATCTGGCCATTGCCGAACCTTATTTCTATTACGAAAACGACTCTTGGGCGCTACCTTCAACGGAAGCCGAATATCAAAAAGGTATAGAGGCGCTGCATAAGTATATGGAACGCCTGCAAAAATACGGCGGCCCGGTAAAACAAGCGCAATTTTATTCCCGTGCCGACAATTTATGGCAATACACTGAAGTTGTGATTAAACGCTTAGGGGGACTTTCCACCCGGTTGACGGCAAACAGTGCCGGCGGCAACTATGGCCCAGGCTTAACCGAACTCGAAAGAGAAGCGGCCGATGAAAAAGGCACCACCGTAGCCAAAGTAACCTGGCTGGAGATTGACGACGTTTTCTATGAAGCACGCGGTGCAAGCTGGGCGTTATTGCATATCCTCAGGGCCATCAAACATGACTTTGAAGATATTTTATTGGATAAACGGGCCATGCGTACCGTCGACATCATGATTAAGGCATTGGAAAACGCCTTGACTCCTATTTTAAGCCCGATGATTTTGAACGGTAGCGGCTACGGTCTTTTCGCCAACTACTCCCTGTCAATGGCAAATTATATAGCGCGCTGCAATGCCGCGGCTCTTGACTTGCGAGACATTATGAACCGAGGTTAATAACGATGGATGAGCAAATCAACTACAACTTAACCCAACTCGGCACTTGGAAAAGGATTTTCTTTATGCTGATTTTTGCGGCTATCGGTGGATTGGTCAGGATGCTACTCTGGGCAGTCATACTATTACAGGTGGCATCAACGCTACTGACCGGCAAAGCTAACATCAACATCCTTAATTTCGGGCGCAGCCTGTCCATTTATACCTATCATATTTTGCTGTTCCTGACTTTCAATACCGAAACCATGCCTTTTCCTTTCTCCGATTGGAACATGACCGCAGAACTGCAACAGCCGGAAACGGAAAACCCTGCAAAATAGATAGAACACGGATGACACGGATTTGACCGATAATCACTGATAAAATGCATAGCGGGCTTGGCTTTTTTAAAAATCCGTGTAAATCCGTTCTATCCGTGTCGCCTAGAGGCGCCTACTTTTGGCATCCGTGTTCCATTGATAGAGTTAGCTCCCGCTGAATAGTTGTGTACGAGAACTCTATCCGCAAAATCATTCATATCGACATGGATGCATTTTTTGCGGCCGTGGAACAACGCGATTTCCCGCAATACCGCAACAAGCCGCTAATCGTCGGCGGCGCTCCCGACTCCCGCGGCGTTGTCGCAACCTGTAGCTATGAAGCAAGGCAATACGGCATCCATTCCGCAATGCCTTCCGCCCACGCTTACCGCTTATGCCCACAGGCCATTTTCGTAAAGCCCCGCTTTGACGCTTATCAACAAGCATCGATGGCTATTCGAAAAATCTTTGCCGATTACACCGATCTTGTTGAACCGCTTTCCCTGGATGAAGCCTACCTGGATGTCAGCAATGCAAGTTTGCACCAAGGCTCAGCCACATTAATCGCCAAAGCCATCAAGGCGGCGATTAAACAGGAGACCCGGTTAATCGCTTCGGCCGGCGTTTCTTATAACAAATTCCTCGCTAAAATCGCTTCGGACATCAATAAACCGGACGGGCTTTATTTGATCACCCCGGAACAGGGTCCGGACTTTGCCGAACGGCTTGCCGTTGAAAAGTTTCATGGCGTAGGCAAGGCCACCGCATTAAAAATGCAAGCGCTGGGCATCAAGACCGGCAAGGACTTAAAAGAACTTTCTCTGGAAATGTTGCAACACTATTTCGGCAAGGCAGGCTTGCATTATTACAGCATTTCCAGAGGCATAGACAACCGCCCGGTCAACAACTACCGCATCAGGAAATCAATAGGCGTGGAAATTACATTTCAGCAGGACATTAAAGCAAAACAGGACGTCATCGCACATCTGCAAACCCTACTGAAAAAAGCCTTAAGCAAGGTCGCCGAAAAGCAGATGGTCGCTTATACCCTGACAATAAAAATCAAATATCACGATTTTGTGCAAATCACCCGCAGCCGGACGATGCCGCAGATAATTACCTCGGCATCGTCGATACGTATCATTTTTGACGATTTATTGAGAGATACCGACATAGGCAGGCGCAACGTCCGCTTACTGGGAATTACGCTGTCGTCTTTGGAAAGCAAGGGCCGGCAGACCTCCCGGCAGATGGATTTGTTTAACGATCATTAGACATGATGCCGGTGACTGCCGGCTAATCGAGTTCCTCTTCATCTTCGTCATCAAGCTCCGCTTCATCATCCGGCTCGCCTTCAACCTGAAACAGCTCTTTCAAGCGGCGATATAACAGACGGGAAGATTTAGGCGGCTTACCGGCTTCGGCTTCTTTTTGCGCATTGCGCAACAATTGCCTTAATACCTGCCGATCGGCATGAGGCTGCTCGTCGAGCAGTTCCGTCAAGGCGTCGTTGCCCTCGGCGATCAGCCGGTCCCGCCAACGTTCGGCGGTATGATGCTCCCTGACCGCATGGGCGCTTTTATTTTTGATCCGCGCCAATTTCTCTAAAATAGGTTCTACATCGATCTTATGAAGCTGGCCGGCAATAAACTTCAGCAACCGTTTTCTCGCGCCTTTATGCGGCATTCCGGATACTTCGACCACGGCTTTATCGATGACTTCGGGCAACTCAAGCGTTTTTAATTGACTCGGCGATAACTCGGACATTTCTTCGCTTACCGCAAAAAGCGCCGCCATATCTTTTTTTATCTGGGTTTTATTCGGTCGAATTGCGTAATATTCAACCTCTTCATCATCGTATTCGTATTCTTCATTCATTTCATATCAAACCATTGCGATTAAAAACAACCTTGGCGCCAATATTCATCCGGCCTTACCATGCCGTCGATGCCTGACTCGGAAAAATAGCCGGGTAAAATTGATTCTTACCTTTTCGAGCATTCTACAGCATTTTTTAATCGGCCTGCTTGCCCAGCGATAATCGCGTTCATCGTTCCAAATTAAGGGTAAAACAATAAATTCGAGGCCATAAAAAACCGGCAGCCCTGGAACTGGGAACTGCCGGTCGCTTGAGATGTCTGCCAGCTAACTTACTTGGCTTTTTCTTCTATTTTTTGATCTGCTTTTTTATCTGCGCTTGGCTCCACAGGTGCAGGTGCAGGTGCAGGTGCAGGTGCGGCGGCTGGCGCGGCAACAGTGTCGCTTAATAAAATGTCGTTTTTGATTTTTTCGACGGTTTTAGGACCGATCCCGTTGACATTAACCAAATCTTCGACGGTCTTAAATTCACCTTTTGTCTCCCTGTACTTAACAATGGCTTCGGCTTTCTTCAGGCCTATTCCTGACAAGGCATCGCTTATGGTTTTTGCATCCGCGGTATTGATGTTTACCGGAGAAGCGATGACATTAAATGAACAAAAAGCGGCAAATAACACTAAAAACAATCTTTTCATCTTTATTTCCTATGGTAAGTATTTACAGATTTATGATTTTTTGAGAATAGTCTTATAGATGCCAACCAAAAATTATTATGAACCATTCGCCGCTTAGTTTAGACGCTTGTTCCGCAAATACAACTTTTTCTTCATCTCCCTATTGCGTAGTAGGTTAGCCCGCTGCGTTTAAGTATGTCCGGTTCATACATATTACGGCCGTCAAAAATCACTTTGTCATTCAACTGCCGGCTCAGCAGGTCAAAATCAGGGCTACGAAATTGCTTCCATTCGGTAACAATTACTAAGGCATCCGCTTGGTTTAAGGCCTCCTTTGGCGAGCGGCAATAACTTAATCCGGCTTTGGCACCATAAAGCCGTTTTGCTTCGTCCAAGGCCTCGGGATCGAAAGCCTGGATCGTTGCCCCGGCCTCAATCAGGGCTTCCAGCACAACCCGGCTCGGCGCATCGCGCATGTCATCGGTATTGGGTTTAAACGCCAGCCCCCACAAGGCGAATACCTTGCCGCTTAAATCGCCTTGATAATGTTGCTTAATCTTGCCGAACAAGCGGTGCTTTTGCCGATTGTTGACATTCTCTACCGCATTAAGCAATTCGGCGTGATAGCCCTGCTCCTTTGCCGTCCGTTCCAGCGCTTTCACGTCTTTGGGGAAGCACGAACCGCCGTAACCGCAACCCGGATAGATAAAGCTGTAGCCGATACGGCTGTCGGAACCTATGCCGTGTCTTACCTGTTCAATATCCGCGCCCAAATGCTCGGCCAAATTCGCCAGCTCATTCATGAAACTGATTTTGGTTGCCAGCATCGCATTGGCGGCATATTTGGTTAATTCGGCTGAGCGTATATCCATGGTGATGACCCGATCGACGCTACGGTTAAACGGCGCATAAAGCGCTTTGAGCAATTCCGCCACTCTCGGATTATCGGTACCGATAACGATCCGGTCCGGTTTCATAAAATCGTCCAGCGCCGCGCCTTCTTTCAGGAATTCGGGATTTGACACCACATCAAACTCCAACTCGCTGCCGCGGCTCAGTAATATTTCCTGCATGACCGCTTTAACTTTATCCGCGGTACCGACCGGCACGGTGGATTTATCAATCACCACCCGATACTCGTCCATATTTTCGGCAATGCTTTTTGCCACCGCCAGGACATACTGCAAATCCGCCGAACCATCGTCATCCGGGGGCGTACCGACAGCAATGAATTGAAATACGCCGTGATCCACCGCTTGCTTAATGTCGGTAGTAAATATCAACCGCCCTTCCGCTTGATTCTCTTTGACCATGACTTCGAGTCCCGGCTCATAGATCGGAATGATGCCCTGTTGCAGCTTGGCAATTTTAGCTTCATCAATATCGACACAGATGACGTCATTGCCGACTTCCGCAAGACAAGTACCTGTCACTAAACCTACATAACCACTTCCGAATATTGTAATTTTCATTTTTTTAATTTTTATTGTTTGCTAAAAACAGGAGTCCGTTCCGTAACCTTAGACCTGCTACCGGCAACCACAGACACCATAATTCTATTTTCTTTCAATAGCTTAAAACATGCATTTGACGAGTTAATGTTTCTGCTCCGGCTTTCTGCGCTGCTGTGCGCGGGATTATCGCTGCGCTCTCTGTCTATATAATCAACGCTTGTTACATTTACCGGCATTAGCCTATTATAACCGCCACGTTTTCGAATTATTGCCTATCGTTTGATGCAAAAAACCACCGAGCCGAATAAACAGCTTTTTAACGGATTTTCCGCCCCCGATGCCGAACAGATAAACCGGGCTCTGGCGATTATCGCGCAAATCCCTGAAGACCCCAGTTACTTCCGCCCCAAAGGAATTGAGGTGGCGGCAATTTTGATGGATTTTAATATCGACCTGAAAACCATTCTCGCCGCGATATTAAGCGATCCGCGTTTGGCTCATTTAAATCCCAAGCCCAACATTAAAGAACAGTTCGGCGAAACGGTCGCCGCGCTGGTTGACGATGTCAACTGGCTGAACAAGCTGACCGTTTATTCCCTGGAAATGACGGACCAGCCGAATCAAGCTGAAACACTGCGCCGGATGCTGCTGTCGATGACCCACGACGTCCGCGCGGTGCTGATAAAACTGGCTTACCGGATTCAACGGCTTAAGGTCTTGCCCAGGGAATCTTATGAACTCAGACGTTTCATTGCCCAGGAAACGTTGGATATTTATGCGCCGATTGCCAACCGCATGGGCATCCACCAGTTGAAATGGGAACTGGAGGACATGGCTTTCCGCTACCTGAAACCGCAATCCTACCGCCGTATCGCCAAGTCGCTATCCGATAACCGTATGCAGCGGGAAACCTGCATTAATAAGTTTATTGTCCTGCTCCAAGGAAAGCTTGCCGAACAAGGGATTTCCGCCGAGATTTACGGCCGCCCCAAACATATTTACAGCATCTGGAAAAAGATGCAGCGCAAGCAACTGGACATAGACGAACTTTACGACTTGTTAGCGGTGCGCGTGATTGTCGACAACTTGACCAATTGTTACGCCACGTTAGGCGTTGTCCATAGCCTTTGGCAAACCATCCCCAAGGAATTTGACGATTACATCGCCAACCCTAAAGAAAACGGTTACCAGTCTTTGCATACCGTCATTATCGACCCCGACGGCAACCGCATCGAGGTGCAAATCCGCACCCAACAAATGCATGACTTTGCCGAACTCGGAGTTGCCGCGCACTGGTCTTATAAAGAAGGCGGCAAGCACGATACCGCGATAGAAAAAAACATTGCCTCGTTGCGCAAATTGCTTGAAGAGAAAGGCAGCGACGAAGCGCTGTCCGAAAATTTCCGTAGCGAATTATTTAATGACCGCGTCTATGTTTTAACTCCTGCCGGCAAATTGATCGACCTGGTGAAAGGCTCTACGCCGCTGGATTTTGCCTACGCCATTCATACCGAAGTGGGGCATCGCTGCCGGGGCGCAAAAGTCAACGGCCGTATTGCACCGCTGACCTATACCTTGAAATCCGGCGATCAGGTAATGATTTTAACCGCAAAAGAGGGCGGTCCTAATCATAACTGGATTGACCTCAACCTGGGCTATTTGAAAACGTCGGCGGCGATCGGCAAGGTTAAAAGCTGGTTTAAAAATCAACAGCAAACCCAAAATATAGCCACAGGCAAGGCGATTTTAGACAAGGAAAGCCAGCGCCTGGGCATAAAAATGCTTAACTTAACGGAGCTGGCTAAACATTTTAACCAGCCCGATACCGATAAACTGCTCGAAGCGATAGGCCGTAGCGATATTAACAGCCGTCAGCTTGCGGCATTTTTCAAGATTCCCGAATTGGAAACGCCGGCGGCGCCTATTCATCGCAAAAAGCCCGCCGAGGCTAAATCAGTCATTTCCGTGGAAGGCATCGATAATGTGCTGACTTCGTTTGCCCACTGCTGCACCCCGGTTCAGGGCAACGACATTATCGGCTATATTTCGCATAAAAAAGGTATTACCATCCACCGTAAAGATTGCGAGAACATCCTGCACCTCGCCCCCGAAAAACAGGCCCAGCTTATTTCGGTTAGCTGGGGCGCAAAGAAGGCCAGCTATGCCGTGCCTATTGTTATTCATGCCTTTAACTCGCAAAATTTGCTTAACGACGTTACCCAGATTTTAGCCCAGGCTAAAATTCATATTTCCAATGCGGCATTGGATACGCACCCCGATTTTTCGGCGTTACTGAACTTGACCATTCAAATTGAAAATACCGACCAGTTAAGCCAAGTGCTTAATAAAATAAGCCAATTGCCTAATATCGTCGATGTTAAGCGTAAAACCTGACGCCTTGCACCCTTTAACCTGATACCTAAATTTTATGTCCCAACAAACACAAACCTGCCCTGAGCCAAGCCAAAGGGAACGCCTGATTCTGGTTGACGGTTCATCTTTTCTATTCCGCGCCTATCATGCCATTCCGCCGCTGACCAACGCGAACGGCGAACCCACCAACGCAATTTACGGCGTCGGCAATATGTTGCGCAAATTGATCGCCGACTATCACAGCGACCATATCAGCGTGATTTTCGATGCCTCGGGCAAGACCTTTCGCAATGAGCTCTACGCTCAGTACAAAGCCCACCGTCCGCCGATGCCCGATGATTTACGGGTGCAGATCGAGCCGCTGCACCGGCTGATCCGGGCAATGGGCGTGCCGTTGATCATCGAATCCGGCGTGGAAGCCGACGATGTGCTGGGAGTGTTGGCCCAGCATGCCGAGCGGCAAGGCTACGACGTTATCATTTCCACCGGCGACAAGGATATGGCGCAACTGGTCACCGAGCACATTATCCTGGAAAACACCATGTCCAATAGCCGCATGGATATTCAGGGCGTTATCGACAAATTCGGGGTCAGGCCGGAACAGATCATCGATTACCTGGCCTTGATCGGCGATACCGTCGACAATATTCCCGGCGTACCCAAAGTCGGTCCCAAGACAGCGGCAAAATGGCTGGAACAGTACCGGACTTTAGAAAACCTGATCGAACATGCCGACGAAATATCCGGCAAAATCGGCGAAAACCTGCGCGCCAGTTTGGAGCAACTGCCGTTATCCAAACAACTCACCACCATTAAATGCGATCTCGATCTGCCCTACGGCATCGAAGACTTGAAACAGCAACCGATAGACAAGGCGGAGCTGAAAAATTTATTAGCCGAATTCGGGTTTTCATCCTGGCTAAAATCATTGGATGCTTCAACTGAGTCCAGCACAGGTTCTTCGGCTACGGCCGAAAGGCCCGGAACAAACTCTATTAAAGCAGCGCCGAACCAAGACAGCGCCAAAGTTGCCCCAGACTCTACACCCACGCCGTCCTATGAAACGGTGCTGACCAAACAGCATTTTAACGACTGGCTTGAACAGCTGGATAAAGCCGAACTGTTTGCCTTCGATACCGAAACGACCAGCCTGGATTACAGCAAGGCGCAGATAGTCGGCGTGTCTTTTGCGGTAACGCCGGGCAAAGCCGCCTATGTGCCGTTGGCTCATGATTATCCAGGCGCACCGGATCAGCTGAACCGGACCGAAATACTCGAAAAACTGCGCCCCCTGCTGGAAAATCCGCACAAAGCCAAACTCGGCCAAAACCTGAAATACGATATGCATGTGCTGGCTAATCACGGCATCGCGTTGCGCGGCATCGCCCATGACACCATGCTCGAATCCTATGTGTTAAACAGCACCGCAACCAAACATAATATGGACGACTTGGCCAAGGAATATCTGGGCATCGACACCATCCATTACGAGCATGTGGCCGGAAAAGGCGCCAAGCAAATCGGCTTCCAGGAAGTATCTATAGAACAAGCCGCGCCTTATGCAGCGGAAGATGCCGACATTACCCTGCAACTGCATCGGGTGCTGTCTGAAAAGCTGACGCAACAGCCGGAATTACTTACCTTATACACAGAAATGGAAATTCCATTGATCGGCGTACTGGCCCGCATTGAAAACAACGGCGTGTTAATCGACACCGATATGCTTGCACAGCAAAGTCTTGAACTTTCCAGCAAGATTATTTCCTTTGAACAACACGCTCACGACCTGGCCGGACAGACATTCAACCTCGGTTCCCCCAAACAGATCCAGGACATACTCTACGACCAACAAAAACTGCCAGTATTGAAAAAAACGCCTAAAGGCCAGCCATCGACCGAAGAATCGGTACTACAGGAATTAGCGGACCGAGGTTATCCGCTGCCTAAGCTGATCTTGGAGCACCGCAGTTTAAGCAAGCTTAAATCAACCTATATCGATAAACTGCCGCAGCAAGTCGATGCGCAAACCGGCCGGATTCATACCTCTTACCATCAGGCGATAGCCGCGACCGGCCGCCTGTCTTCTTCCGATCCCAATCTGCAAAACATTCCGATACGCAGCGAAGAAGGCCGAAAGATCCGGCAAGCCTTTATCGCTCCCGAGGGCAGAAAGATAGTCGCCGCCGATTATTCTCAAATCGAGTTACGCATCATGGCGCATTTGTCGGCTGACGAAGGCTTGTTAAAAGCCTTTAGCGACGGGGAAGACGTACACCGGGCCACCGCCGCCGAAGTATTCGGCGTTGCGCCCGAGCAAGTCACCAACGATTTGCGCCGTTCCGCCAAAGCCATCAATTTCGGCTTGATTTACGGCATGTCGTCCTTTGGCTTGGCGCAACAACTAGGCTTGTCGCGCAATCAGGCGCAATCGTATATCGATCTGTATTTTGCCCGTTATCCGGGCGTTAAAAATTATATGGACAACATCAGGGAGCAAGCCCGAGAACAAGGCTATATTGAAACATTGTTCGGCAGGCGCTTGTATTTACCGGAAATAAATTCGCGTAACGCGGCACGCCGTCAATATGCCGAACGTACCGCGATCAATGCGCCGATGCAGGGAACTGCGGCCGACATCATTAAACGCGCAATGATTTCCGCCGACCAATGGTTATATAAAGACAAGCCGGATGCAAAAATGATTATGCAGGTCCATGACGAACTGGTGTTTGAAATTGCACAAGATCAGGTAGACGACTGTACGGCCAAGATCAGGTCCATCATGTGCGCGGCGGTCGATCTTGATGTACCGCTGCTTGTCGATATAGGCATAGGCAATAATTGGGACGAAGCTCACTAACTTACAATTATCAGTTATTAGTTTTCGGCATGCTGGCGATATTGTATTATAGTAACAACGTGAATCCGGATCGCACACCTAAAAAATTGAAAAACAAGAACTAAATTACTATGTCCTTGTTGTTGATTATTGCTTAACGACACACAATGCCAAACTCAAAAAGCGAAAAACTCATCGTTCTTGTTGAAAAAATGCCTGCGTTTCCCAAAAGCGTTCAACAAGTAGTTCAATTAGCGTCAGACCTCAATGCTTCGGCCAAAGACATTGTCCGCGTTATTGAATGCGACCCGATAATGACCGTGAAAATCCTTAAGGCTATTAATTCGTCTTTTTACGGGCTGCCGCAAAAAATCACCTCGGTGCAGCGGGCAGTCGTCCATATCGGCATTAACACTATAAAGAACATAGCCTTGGGCGTTGCCGCGATGGGCATGCTGAACGCCAATAACAAAGCTAATTTCAACACTTCCGATTTTTTGTTGCATTCTTTGACTACCGCGGCAATCAGTAAATTACTTGCCGAGCATATCAGCCTATCTTCAACGGCATGCGGCGATTGTTTTGTTGCCGGTTTATTGCATGACTTCGGTAAAGTCGTATTTGCTGAATTCATGCCTGACGAATTTAGACTCGCGCTGGAAAAAAGCAAAGAGCAACAACTGCCGCTACATCAAACCGAGCTTGAATTTATCGGTCTTAACCATTCGCAGGCCGGTAAAATACTGGCCGAAAAATGGGAATTGTCGGATCTGTTAATTGACGCCATCGCCAATCACCATAATCTTGATCATAGCCAAAATGTCTTGAAAGACTGCGTCTTTGCCGCCAATCAAATCAGCAAACATATGCAGTTCGGCAATGGCGGCAACCCGCTAATAGAACCCTTTCCCGAATCCATTGTTACCCGTTTTGACCTGACCTTTCCGGCTATGTGCGAAGCTTTAGGGGATTTAGAATCCATTAAAACAGAGGCTCAATCTTTTATTAACTTGTAATGCCCGGTTTGTACGCCTGCATTGCACCACCTCCTGCACCGATGCAGTGAAGGACAATAATGAAATTTAAATTCTGGGGAGTTAGAGGTTCCATACCGACACCGGGACCTAGTACGGTTAAATACGGCGGCAACACCACCTGTATAGAAATCAGGACCAACGATAACGATTTGATCATTCTTGACGCCGGCACCGGCATACACGCCCTCGCACAAAATCTGCTGAAAGAAATGCCGATCCAGGCCCATATCTTCATTACCCATACTCATTGGGACCATATCCAGGGGCTGCCTTTCTTCATCCCCATTTTTATCCCTAACAACCAGATTACAATCTACGGCGGAATCGATCCGGTAACCAACGAAACCATCAACAGATCGCTTTCCGCACAGCTGCAATACAGCTTCTTTCCGATACGGGAAGCCCAGCTCAATGCCAAAATTGAATACTCCACAGTCAAACCCGGCGTGCCGGTCCAGGTAGGCAGCGCCACAATCACTCCGATTGTACTTAGTCATCCGGTATTAAATTTCGGCTATCGAATCGATTGCGACGGACAATCGATTTTTTTTACCGGCGATTACGAACCGCAACTTAATATCTACGACCCGGAAGACGATGAATTTACTGAATTCCAGTCTTTTGTCGATGCAAAGTGGGACGAAGTCGTGCTGGCCATGAAAGATGTCGACGCACTGATTGTCGACTCCTCCTATACCAACGAGGAATATACGTCCAAACAAGGTTGGGGGCACGGTACTTATGATTCGGGGATAAAACTGGCTACCGCCGCAAAGGCAAAAAAACTATTCTTCACGCACCATGAACCCACCCGTAGCGATGCAAGTCTCGATGCCATTTATCAAAATTTATTGCTGAACAATCCGGCGGCTTGCTGCGAATTATTGCTTGCTCAAGAAGGCGTCGATATTTCGCTTTGAGCCTGCTCAACAGGCTTAAACAAGCGGTCCAGCGCGGCATGCACCTCATCGATGCCGGTTTTTTTCAAGGATGAAAACAACTGTATCGTCAAAGGAAAACTGGCATCCTTAAGTTCCTTTTGCACCTGCAACAAAGCATTTTTAGCCGCGCCGTAATTCAATTTGTCCGCCTTGGTCAACAAGATATGCAACGGCAGGTCGGTATGTTCGCACCACTCTATCATTTGCCAATCGAATTCGGTTAAAGGATGGCGCACATCCATCACCAGGACAATCGCGCATAATGACTTGCGCCCGGTCAAATAAGTCTCCATCAACTCATGCCATTTCTTTTTCACCGCTAAAGGCACTTTGGCATAGCCGTAACCCGGCAAGTCGACAAACCGTTGCCGCTCGTTAATTGCAAAAAAGTTGAGCATCTGGGTTCTGCCCGGCGTTTTACTGATTCGGGCTAATGAACTTTGCCGGGTTAAGGCGTTAATCGCGCTCGACTTACCCGCATTAGACCGCCCCGCAAACGCCACTTCCAAGCCCTGGTCCGGCGGCGTGTCGCGCAGATGCGGCGAACTATTAATAAATTTTGCTTGAGTGTAAACTGGATTCATCGTTGTCTCGCTTAGAGTGACTATTTAGAGTAAAATTCGGTTATGCACAGTAGCCTCGCAGGCGTGACCGGCCGCTGCACCTACGATAAATGATTAACCATTCCGAAGGGGAATTTGATGAAGAAAAAATTGCAGATACTTTCAATTTCTCTGGCGTTGACCAGTGCTACAAGTATTCTACATGCCGAAGGTACTTCCACTCCTGCCAGCCGCCCTGTAGGCAATGTTAGCGAAGGAAAACAAAAAGCAGCGTCCTGTGCCAGTTGTCACGGAGAAGACGGCAACAGCATGGTAGCAACATTCCCCAAACTTGCACAGCAACATTCTTCCTATTTGGAACAACAGTTACACGCATTTAAAAGCGGCAGCCGCAACGATCCTATGATGTCGCCGATGGCGCAGGCATTATCCGATAAAGATATAGTCGACATCTCCGCTTATTACGCGACACAAAAAATTTCGGCAAACACGTTGCCGGTTTTGGAATCCGATGATGACAACGACAAACCCGCCGGTAAAAAAGAGACTATTCAGGACATTATTGCTCAAGGCAGCAACTTGTACCGCAACGGAGACCTCAAAAGAGAAGTCTCTGCCTGCATAGCTTGTCACGGTCCTTTTGGAGAAGGCAATAAACCGGCTTCATTCCCCGCGTTAAAATCGCAACATGCCGATTACCTGATAAAAACACTCACCGATTTTAAATCCGGTTCACGCAGCAATAATCCGGAAAACATCATGCACATGATTGCAAAGAAGATGACGGACGAAGAAATTAAAGCCGTTTCATACCGCATATCAACGATGAAATAAGCGCGGTATTCGCTACATCTGCATAACCGCATCCCCTGTAGGTCATGCAGATCGCATAAGCACCGGGGATGATCGCGGTAACGCAATGCAAAAGCAGTTGCCGAACCAATTCGCCTATTCACACATAAAGTTGAGCGGTTTATTACAGCAAAACCGCCGGCAAAACCTATAGAGAACTTTAGCCATGCTTAAAAAAATCGCTCAAACCAGCTTATTAATCTTATTAATTTCCTTCTCAGCTTTGTTAAAAGCCGAATCCGTCGGTTACGAAACCCTGTCGCCGGCACAACCAACTCATAATCCGGACAAAATTGAAGTGATCGAATTCTTCTGGTACGGCTGCCCGCATTGCTATAGCTTTGAACCCGTCCTGGAAAAATGGGTAAAAGACCTGCCTAAAAACGTTGAATTTATCCGCCAACCGGCTGTATTCAGCGACCTTTGGGGCAAGCATGCCAAGGCTTATTTTACCGCCGAAGCGTTGGGCGTAGTGGATAAGGTTCATGCCGACTTTTTCGACGCGATACAAAACAAAAAGCAGAATCTTGAAACCGAAGATCAATTGGCTAAATTTTTTGTCGCGCACGGCGTCAATGAAGCCGAATTTCATAGCGCCTACAATTCATTCCTGGTCGACTCCAAAATGCGTCAAGCAGCCGCTACAGCCGGCCGTTACGGCGTAACCGGCGTTCCCGCTATCATTGTTAACGGCAAGTATAAAACGAACGGACCTCTCGCCGGTTCCCATGAAAAAATGATAGAAGTTATGAACCAGCTGATTCAGAAGGAAAGTGCTGCAAAGTAATCGCAGTATCTATCAACAAACCGCTTTCTTAATCTATTTAAAATAAGCAACGGAGTAGCTTATAGGCTATCCGTTGCCAGTGAATTATTTAATTTTTCACTTTGTAATTATTAGCAAGGTCTATCATGAGTTTTTTTAGTAAGGCGGCTGATCAGAATAAATGGAAAGAGAAATATTTAAACCTGCTTGACGAACAAGAACAATCCACAGAATCTTACAAAGAAAAAGAAGATCTGCTTTGTAAAACCATAGTACGCCTGACTATCGCAACCACCGGACTCGATCCTCTCCTGGATCCGTATCTGCTGAGTATCCGTGACCAATTAAGAAACGGCATAAACAGTAACGCACTTAAAGACGAGCTTGAACGATTCACCAACGCGGTAGCTCAACTCAAACATCCGGCCCAAAGCCAATCGGTGGAAACCGATCTGCTATTTGATTTTTTGCTTCAGCAATATACAAATGAACAACAACAAAGCCTACTGAAGTCGCTGAGGAAAAAAGCCGAAACCGTAAAATTCGACGATCCCAACCAATTATTTATCGCCATACTTGAAGCCATCGAACCTGATGGCGTCCCCGCGCCGAACATCCTGGCCAACCATATCGATATAGAAATCGTCAGCAGGCAATTATTGCTTTTGCTGGAAGGTATCGAAATTCCCAGTATTTTCGATCAACAAGTGCAAGTTGCCAAACAGTTGCTGTCGGCCCCTACCCAGAATTCAACAGCTTTTGAATCGATTTTGGAAAAATCGTTTAAATTGCTGCTTAAAATAAAGCAGCACAGCCAATCGGAACAACAAGACATCGATAAATTCCTGTCTCATATTACCGAACAATTGGCGGCGCTGGATATTAGCGTGATGGGGGCCAGCACTGCCGCACAGCAGTCGGCTGAAAGCAGGGACAGACACGACCAGTCCGTTTCCGAGCAGATGGAAGAATTGAAATTAAGTTCGACCAATGCAACCAAACTGGAACCTTTAAAAGGAATTATCAATACCCGACTGGCCAATATCGCCAAAGAAATTCAAGAACACAACCAAAAAGAAGCTCTTCAACGGCAAAAAACACAGCAGCAACTGGATGATTTGGTCGATAAAATAAAAGACATGGAATCGGAATCCAGTGAGCTTAAATCGAAACTGAAAATCGCCAATACCCAAGCATTTCGCGATACCTTAACCGGCTTGCCGAATCGCCATGCCTATAATGAACGTCTGGCGACCGAACTGGCTCGTTGGAAGCGTTACCGTTCGCCATTAAGCCTTATCATCTGGGACATCGATCACTTCAAAAGCATCAATGACAGCTATGGTCATAAAGCCGGCGATAAAGTTCTACTGTTAATCGCTAAACAATTATCCGATCATTCCCGCGAAACCGATTTTATCTCCCGGTTCGGCGGCGAAGAATTTACCATGTTGCTGCCGAACACCGACAGTCAATCGGCATTGGTACTGGCTAACCAACTGCGCCACACTATCGAGAAAACCGGCTTCAATGCCAGCGGCGCCTCCGTGACCATTACGATTTCCTGCGGCGTTACCGAGTTTATCCTGGACGATACCGATGAAACGGCGTTTGAACGCGCGGACCAGGCGCTTTATCAGGCTAAACAAGAAGGCCGTAACCGATGCTGCATGTTGTAATATGCAGCATCTTTACCAAATCAACTCATCCTGCGCATAGGCATCTGCCGCTCTATTTTCAACCGCGGCACTAGCCGCGCGACCGGATTTTAAAAACCTGGAATCTCGATCACTCCGCCTTTGCCGGCTCAATCCTCGAACCGGTCCCCATCGACGCCAACGCGTCCATGTCGTCCATCGACAACACATGCTGGATGTTCAGGATGATCACGAACTGGCCGCTAACCTTGCCCATGCCGGCAATAAAATCGGCCCGGATGTTGGCGCCAAAGCTCGGCGCCGGCTCGATCTCGCCGGCCGGAATCTCCAGCACCGCGTTGACCGCGTCGACCATCACGCCAACGCTCTGGGTTTCTTCGCCGACCTCCACTTCGATAATAATGATGCAGTTGCGCCGCCCTATCGCGGTGGGTTGCTTGCCGAAACGGGCGCTCAAGTCGATCACCGGTACCACCGCGCCGCGCAGGTTGATCACGCCGCGGATAAAATCCGGCATCCTCGGCACCTGGGTCAGTTGGCCGTACTGGATGATCTCCTTGATGCGCAGGATGCTGATCGCATAAGTTTCACCGCTGAGCATAAAAGTCAGGTATTGCTGCTGTTCTTCAAACTCAGGACTATCGGCCATCATTGGCTGTTTCTGTACTATTTGCACAATGGCATTCATGTCTGTCTCCTAAAACCTGACGAATTCGGCTTCGTTCGGCGACGGTCTTTTGGCCGACGGTTTATTCACCGCCACTTTAAAAGCCGCGGCTTTGGCCGGCTGCCGCGTCCCTGCAACACCGGCCAGGGTAAAGAACGCCATCAATTCTTGTAGTTGCGCGGCCTGTCCGCTCATCTCTTCCGCGGTCGCGGCCAATTCTTCCGAGGAACTGGCGTTCTGCTGGGTAATCTGGTTCAGCTGGTCCATTGCGCTATTGATTTGGCCGACACCGGTGGATTGCTCTTCGGACGCCGCCGCGATTTCCTGCACCAGATCCGAGGTTTTCTTGATCGACGGCACGATAGTATCGAGCAATTTGCCGGCGTTTTCGGCGCTCTCAACGCTGTTCTCGGCCAGCTCGCCGATTTCCTGCGCCGCAACTTGGCTGCGTTCGGCCAGTTTCCGTACTTCGGCCGCAACGACCGCAAAGCCCCGGCCATGCTCTCCGGCCCGAGCCGCTTCAATCGCCGCGTTCAACGCCAACAGGTTAGTTTGGTAAGCAATGTCGTCGATGATGCCGATCTTGCCGGCGATGCTCTTCATCGCGCTAACCGTCTCTTTAACCGCTTCGCCGCCTTGCACCGCTTCGCTGCTGGCTTGGGCCGCCATGCCGTCAGTCACTTTGGCGTTTTCGGTATTTTGGTCGATCGAAGACGACATTTGTTCAACCGACGCACTGGTTTCTTCGACGCTGGCTGCCTGCTCGCTGGTTGCCTGGCTCATGCTTTGCGCGGTCGCGCTGACTTCCTCGCTGGCCCCGGCAATATTCGCGGCGGCGCTGTTCACCTCGCCGATCACTTGCGACAGCTTGGCGACGGTATTGTTCAAGCTTTGCTTGACTTGATCGAATGCGCCTTGGTAGTCGCGGGTTACGGTTCGGGTCAGGTCGCCTTGCTCCAGGGCCTCCGATACTTGGATAGTATCTTTGAAGGCGATGTCGACGGTATCGGACAGTTGGTTCAGCAGTTCGGACAGTTCCTTGGTGTAACCGGCCTTGCCGTTCAGGTCCATTTTGGTGCTAAAGTCGCCTTTGTTGACATCAGCGACGATAGACTTGATTTCCGAGACAATCTTGCTTAGGTTGTCCTGCATCGCGTTCATCGCAGTCAGCAATTGGCCGGTCTCATCGTTAGAATCCGCATTGATTTTCGAGCTCAGGTCGCCAGCCGCCAACCGGTTGATGATGCCGACAGCATCGTTCAACGGCAAGGTAATGCTGCGCGTAATCCAATAAGCCAAGGCGGCGGCGAAAAACACACCGATGATGCCGCCGAACATCAAGGTTCCCTGAGTAAAGGCATACATCGAATTCATTTCTCCGCTACGCGTTTCCAATAGCCCGCGTTCGGCTTGGTCGATTTCGGAAAGCGCGGCGCGCATCGCATCCATCCCGGTTTTTCCGCTACCGACAACGGCTATCACTTTCCCGTACTGCGTAAAGTCAGTCCCTACCGCACGGCGCGTGCTGATGCTGGCTTCAACCGCTTCTTTAAGCCAGGCCTCGTAAGCACTTTGGAGTTTATCCAGGCGTTGTTGTTGCGTGGCGTTGTCCGAAGTCAGCTGTTTAGCCTTGCCGAAATGCGTGGAAAAGGCTTGCTTTCCGGCGTTGAGCGGCTCCAAAAACTCGTCTTTCCCGGCGACCAGAAAGCCGCGTTGCCCGGTCTCGATATTGACCAGCGATCCCAATATGCCGGTCACTTCTTCCAAAACCTGATAGGTGTGCGTATTCCATCCGCTTTTTTCAGAGTAGCGGCCCAAGTTGAGATAGCCGGTGCCGATCACCGAAACCAATATAATGACGACAATTGCAAACGCCCCTGCGAGCCGCATGCCAATTTTCATGTTCTTAAACATTTCCTTACTCTCCTAAATGATGTTGTTTGGATAAAGCAACCTTTTGTTAAAAATTGTATTTCGCCGAGAACTGCATCCTGTGAAGGCTGCCGTCCCGTCTATCAACCAATTCCCGAGTACCGTAGATATATTCCAGACCGAGAGTCACCGGCAGCACCGGGTTCCAAAGCAAGTTGGCGTGGAAGGTCTGGGCCTGACGAGTCATGGCGGGATTGACGAAAGACGGCTGGTCGGCTTGCAGGAAACCGTATGAGGCAGTGGATCGCCAAGCCGGACTCCACCAATGCTGGTAGGCAAACAGGGCGCCGTATTCTTTAACCAAGGACATTTGCCCATTGGCATCCAGCGCCGCATCGTTCAGCGCATGGGGGTCTGCATAACGGCCGAAGGCGTTGCCCGCCGTTAGTATGAAGCGGATGTTGTCGTGACCGTAGACATTGACCGTACCCGCAAAGCTGGCAGCTCCGCCCCAGGCTTCCTGTTGCACGGTAGCACCGGTGTAGCGAATCTGCCGCGCCATACCTGCCAACGAAAACGAACCCCACGAGGGCTTGTAATTGAAACGGGCAATCATGTCGGGGTAACGTTCCGAGTTCGGGTTGGTCAACGCTTCGGGCGTGTTTGGATTCCAAGCACCAGTCAATATCTGGCTGTTCGGCGCTTCCGCCGCCGCCTGGAATTCCATAGGCGCATCGGCAATGGTAAAAGGTTGAGTCCAGCGCACTAAAGGCTGCCTGACTTTGATGCTGCCGGCGGAACCGCCGTTATCCAATAACTCCGGCAACGCCGCCTCGTTCGAAAAAGTCGACGCAGCCTGACCGGCCAGGAAGTTACCGATGGAACCGTAAGCAAGACGCAAGCGCGGCGTGTAGGATGACGCAGAACCGTACAAATCCAGTTCCAATACGGTATTGATGTTGCCCAACTTGGTGGGCGTAAAGGATTTGAACCAAAAGCGGCTTTCCCTGGCGTTAAACGTGGTCTGGCTGTCTTCGCCGGGCTGCACCCCTACCGGTATTTGGGGTATGAAAAGAGAATAGTCGCCTGCCTTGTTGGCACCGGCGCTGGCGCTGCTCCAATTGGCATCTAACTTGGTAAATCCCCCTATACCGACAGAAGTTTCAGTGCCGGGTATTTTGAAAGTACCCGGAATGTCTCCCTCCGTGACCGCAGGCTTAGCCGTCTTGACAGGATCATTGCCTGGGCTGACCGCACCTTCATTACGGCTCACGCTAGGAGTGGCGATACTGGCGGCCAGCATTTTCCGGTCGCCTTCGCGTTTTTGTTCGAGCATTTTTTCCAATTCCTGCATGCGGGCGTCGGACTGTTTGGCTTGCGCTTTAAGCTCCGTAACCTGCCGACTCATTTCCTTAATCAAGGAACGTAAATCCTCATCGGCAGCCCTTGCGCCAACCGTAAAAAGCGTGGACGCAACGGCAAGGAGAATACGGGTATGTTTGTTCATTTCTTGGTTCTCATGTGGTTTTGTAAAATTTACCTAGCCCGGTAGGGGGGCAGCGCACCCCAGGCCGGACGGGGCTTGCAACCCCGTCCGGAACCAGAGTCAAACATTCAGAACTCTGTCCTAGGGCGTGCCGCCTACACCTATTTTGATGCCGCCATGCCTGTCATTTCTCCCTCCGCCCTTTCATGCTCGACTTGCGCCATCAATCCCGGCACATCGACGATCAAAGCGACGTCGCCGCTGCCTAAAATGGTAAATCCGCCGAGACTCTTTTCGCCCCGGAACAGTTTGCCCAGCGGTTTGATCACGGTCTGGAATTCGCCAAGCAGTTTGTCGACGACCAGCCCGGCTTTGCGCTCGCCGTAGCGGACGACCACGACGTTTTCGCGCGCCACGGCGCCGGCCTCGACATCGTAGTGGTCGCGCAGGCGCCGGTACGGCAGCACTTCGCCGCGCAGGTTCAGGTATTGCCCATCGCCTTCATCGCTGGCCCAGGCCCTCAATTCGACGCACTCGACGACCATGTCCAGCGGGATCACGTAGGCGGCGTTGCCGACGCCGACCATGAATCCGTCGATGATCGCCAAGGTCAGCGGCAGGCGGATGCGGATGGTGCTGCCGCGCTCCGGCACGCTATCGAGGTCGATGCTGCCGCGCAACGCCAGGATGTTGCTGCGCACGACGTCCATGCCGACGCCGCGGCCGGACAGGTTGCTGACGGTGTCGGCGGTGGAGAAGCCCGGTTCGAAGATCAGGTTGTAGATTTCTTTGTCGCTCAGGCTTGCGCCTTCGCTGACCAAGCCCCGTTCGATGGCTTTGGCGAGGATTTTTTCCTTATTCAGGCCGCCGCCGTCGTCGCTGACTTCGATCACGATGCTGCCGGCGTCGTGATAGGCATTGAGTTTGAGCGTGCCTTTGACCGGTTTGCCTCGGGCAAGGCGCACATCGGCCGCTTCGATGCCGTGATCCATCGAGTTGCGCACCAGGTGGGTCAGCGGATCGCCGATGTTTTCGACGACGGTTTTGTCGAGTTCGGTGTCCGCTCCGCTGATAACCAGGTCGATGTCCTTGCCCAGTTCCTTGCTGACGTCGCGGACGACGCGGGTGAAGCGGTTGAAGGTCGCGCCGATAGGCACCATGCGCAAGGCCAGCGCGGAGTCGCGGACGTCTTCGACCAGCCGCGACAAGGTGGCGGTCGACTCGATCAGGTCGGCCATGCCGGCGTTGCGGGCAATCAATTGGGTGCCGGCGCCGGCGATAATCAATTCGCCGACCAGGTTGATCAGTTCGTCGAGTTTTTCGGCATCGACACGGATCAGGCTGGCTTCGTTGCGTTTGTTGTCTTTGACTTGTTTTTGTTTTTCCAGCGCGGCTTCGACGACCGGCGAACTGACCAACTGCTGTTCGACCAGCACTTCGCCAATCGGCCGTTGCGGTTCGTCGTCGCCATGCTGCGCTTGAATGCACAGCATGTTGTCCAGTTCTTCGGGGGTCAAGGTGCCGCATTTGACCAGGATTTCGCCGAGGCGCATTTCCTGCTCCGGCAGTTCCTGGATCAGGCGCTGGTATTCGGAGATTTTGCTGCGCGGCGGCAGCAGGCGGATCAGGCAGTCGCTGCGGACGAAGTTGAAGATGGCGTCGATTGCGGCTTTGTCGGCGTCGCTGCTGAAGCTGATTTCAAAGCCGAGGTAGCAGGTTTCGGGATCCATCCGGCCGGCCGGCGGGATCGCGTCGATCAGGGTGACCAGTTCCTCGATGCGGCCGAGTTTGCCCAGGCAGCGGACGAACGAAAACGGGTCCATGCCGTTGCGGAACACGTCGGGACCGAAGCGCAGGGACAGGTGCCACAGGTCGGTGCCGGCGGTGGCTTCGGCATGCTCGCGTTCGATCGGGGCTTCGGGCACGGCGGGGACATCGGCAGCCGGCTTCCCGTCTTCCTCTGCGCCGCCGTTCAAGTAGGCTTCCAAATGGCCGATCAGTTTTTTGCCGAATTGATCGGTATCGGCCTGGGGCATAATGCCTTCGGCGACGTAGTTGACCAGTTCGCGCAGATGGTCGTGCACTTCGATGAACAACGCCGCCAGCTCCGGCGTCATCGCAAGATCGCCGCCGCGCACCCGGTCGAGCACGCTTTCGGCGGCGTGGGTGAAGACGACGATGTGGTCGATGCCGAACATGCCGGCGGAGCCTTTGATGGTGTGCGCGGCGCGGAAAATCGCGTTGATGATGTCGGGGTCTTGTTCGGCCTGCTCCAGGCTCAACAAGGCGTGTTCCATTTGTTCGAGCAGTTCCCGGCATTCGATGACAAAGGTTTGCAGATATTCGTCTGGAATCATGGCGGCTTACCTTATGCGGTTGGGTTGCGGACGATCAGCAGCGGATCGCCGAAGAAACCGGCCAGGCCGGACAGGTCGAGCAATGCCACGACGACGGGGCTGTGCCCGGTGAAGCGCAGGACTTTGCCGGCGGCGGCCGCTTCCTGTTTGACCAGCACCAGCAGTTGCAGGCCGGCGGCATCGATTTCGCCGACGCCGGACAAATCCAGTTCCAGTTCATCGCAGGCCGATAGCCCGGCCAGCAGTTTGTCTTTCAATTCCAATGCGGTATAGATGGTCAATTCGCCTTCTATCGCGATGCAGCCGGGTTGCTGCTTTTTGTTTTTCAGGTTAGCCATGGGTTGCTCCGGGCGTTTAGAGGCGTCGTTGGAGTGCAAGCTTCGCTTGCTCGCAGGCGAAGCCTGCACTCCGGGCGTTTGCTTGGGCGTTCAGGCGAGTCACGGTTTAAGCTTGGATCAGCTGCGCAGCGGCGGCCAGCAAATGCGACGGCTGGAACGGCTTGACGATCCAGGCTTTGACGCCGGCGGCTTTGCCTTCGTTCATTTTTTCTTCCTGGGTTTCGGTGGTCAGCATGATGATTGGGGTGAATTTGTAGGCCGGCAGTTGTTTGGCTTTTTTGACGAAGGTCAGGCCGTCCATATTGGGCATGTTCACGTCGCTGATGATTAGGTGGATTTTGCTGCCGTCCAGTTTGCCCAGGGCATCCTGGCCGTCGGACGCCAGAATCACTTCGTAGCCTTCGCGAGTCAGGGTGCTATTCATCACTTGCCTAACGGAGGCGGAGTCTTCTACAAATAAGATGGTTTTAGCCATGTGCTGTTCCTCAAAAAAATGTAATGCTGGCTTGGTTGGTTTTTATCTCGGCTTTCTCGCCTTCGTGCGCTGTCAATTGCTCTTCCATGGTGTAGGTTTGAGCCAGCTCTTTCAGCCATTGCTCGACGTCGACCGAACGGGATGCGCCTTCGACGGTTTGTTCATGCTTAAGCTCATTCAGATGCTGTTCGAGTTTGTCCAGGTCGGCGCAGACCAGCGCCAGGATCTGGCTGACCCGGTCCTGGAATTGCAGCGCGACAAAGACGTCGGCTATTTCATGATTGATTGCGGTGTTTTCGCTGCGCAATGCTTCTTCGGAATCGGCCAGGCCGGCGGCCGCCCGGCTGAAGCGGCGCAGTACGGAGGCAATAATATGTTCGGCGTTGCCTAGGGTTTCCTCGTCTTGGCGGGCAAATTTCCGGGAGATGACCAGGGTGTCTTCAATCGCTTCGCTGACCGCTTCGATGGTTTCGGTGATTTTTTTGCCGACATCGCCGGACGAACGCGACAGTTTGCGCACTTCATCGGCGACCACCGAAAAGCCGCGGCCGGAATCGCCGGCGCGCGCCGCCTGGACCGCGGCATTCAACGCCAGCAGGTTGGTTTGGCTGGCGATGCTGCTGACTTCCCAGCCCATCTTGCTGAGCTGCTCGGTAAAGCCGGACAGGTCTTCGATGGAACGCAGCAGTTTGTTCTTTTCTTCCAGTGAAGCGCCCAAGGCTTGCGTGATGGTGCCCAACTCCTGCTGGCTGTCTTTCAATAGTTCGACGATGCCGCCGTCGCTGGCGCGGTCGCCGCCGACCGCACTTTGCGAGGCGAGCACGGCCGCATCGAGGCGTTTGGACAAGGCGTCGAAACGTTGCGCCAACTCGGCGATAGATTCTTCGGTATGCGTCCTGGCCATCTCGACTTGACTCGACCAGATCGGCAGAACTTTTTGACATAGCGAATCCAGTCCGTCTACGCCGGACTCTTGCTTGCCATCGTTTGCCGGTTGCTGGAGAACATGGTTGATTAAGGCGTCGAAACCTTGCGCCAGATTGGCGATATGCGTCTCCACCGGCAGACACGCCAGGTCTGCTTGTCCGGTTTCGGCTTCATGCCGTCCGCCGAGATGTTCTGCCAACACGCCGAACCGTTGCACTAAATCAATGATTAAGGCTGCGATATGTTTTCGCTCCATTTCAACACTCGCCAACGGAACGGTTTCACTTTGCTCGTCCCGCACTGCGCTAACCGGCCCGTTGTTTTGCTGTTGCGGGCTTTCAAGCAAACGCTGCTCAATCAGGTGTAGCGACAGCCGATAGCGGGTGCGGCTCCGGAAGAATACGGCAACGGCCATAATGACCGGAACGGCCGCCATTAACAGACCGCTGGGCGTAAAGCGGCTGAATGCGGCGATGCCTATCGCGCCAAACACGCCGGATAACAGTAACGGGAATGCCAGCCAATTCGCGTTTCGATCAAATTCCATCGGTTCTTTCATATTGCAACTTCCTGTGAAGCCTTGATTAACAATATCCAATTACGGACAGCCGGGGCGGTTGACCTCCGAAATTGTTGACGGTCAACTCAAGGGCGGACAGTTCAGGTCAAGAAGCGCTCTTAGGCAGTGAACTGATGCGCATGGATCGACAGCATCCGGCCAAACCTGTTCCCGCCGTTTTTGATGGCTGGACCGGGAGTTCGATCCGCGGTTAATTTCTTTACTTGGCCGATAAATTTTCATCCATCGTCATCCGGCTGGATTTTTCGATTGGGAAGTTTGAGCCTATCAGGCCGTATTTACAATCAGACGAGTCCGTCTTTATGTAAGCCCGCGCCTACACGGACAACAGGGGTCGCCCTGTAAGAGCACAGCGATAATTAATTGGCGCAATGTCTATTTATACCGCTGAATGCTGTTATTTCCTGCTGTTGGCTAATGAGTTTTTTTGTCTCTCGCAACCCGGCCAACCTTTTCCGTCAGCGAGTCCGGACTTGGCGGACTACATTCCCAATCAGATAAAACCTACTTTGCGTAATGATTGACTTACACCTAGTTCATTGTAGGAATAGTCTGATTTGGCGATAGGAATAATCCGATTTGGCGATAAAAATCGCCTTGTTAAGAATTAATGAAAACTATAGGTTGCATAGAGAAATGGCCGTTACGCGGAAATTTCGCGGCGCATGGTTTCAGGACTGAGTTGTTTGATGTTAAATGCCGCTTGCGGTTAACGGGGGTACTGCCATTAGGTTATGGGAAAAAGCGTAGGATGCGTAGGGTGGATAAGCGTAGCGCATCCACCCTACAACTGAGGGAGAAGGAGTATGTACTCTTAAGTCAACGCGTTGAGGTCAGGCGTTACACAAGCCGTAAGTAATGCCGTATTGCATTAACTGGGCATCGTTGTTGATGTTCATTTTCTGCATCAGGCTGACTTTGTGGGTGCTGACAGTCTTATGGCTGATGTTCAAATCAACGGCGATTTCGTTGTTTTTTTTGCCTTTGACCAGCATGCGCAGGATCGACAGTTCCCTGGGGGACAACGATTCATGCGGCGCCTGGGCCGCCACGGTCGCTTCAAAAACAATCTTTTCCGCTATACCGGGCGCAACGAAACGGCCGCCGCCCGCTACTTTTCGAACCGCCGCCAACAATTCATGCGACAAACAATCTTTGGCGATATAGCCGGCAACGCCGGCTTTAAGTTTGCGCTTAACCGTCTGCGCATCATTGTGCATGCTGAGTATCAGGATCGGCGGACTCTTGGGCAGCGCTCCGATCATCTTTATCAAATCCACGCCGTGTATGCCGGGAAGGGTAATGTCCAGCAGGATAAGATCGAATGTCTGTTGCTGCAAAATAGCGAGCGCTTCCTCGCCGCTGCCTGCTTCGGCGCCGACTTCAATATCCTCTACACAGTCAAAAAACAGCCTGAAACCTTCACGCACTAAGGCGTGGTCATCAACCATCAGCAACTTTATCATTTTATTTTTCCAACTGATTATGTTTACCGCCATAGCCCGACGGCTCCCCCACGAAGCATGAGCGACATGCAGGCGCGTTCATTTTAAAGCCATTAAAACTTTATGCCACTATTGCCAATCGCAAGCTTTGCGTGCTACGCATCCCGGCGGCTATTTGCTAATGCTGTGAGCCTTTATACTTCGGCAAACTCGACGAGCGGCAAGCGCAATCTTAATACCGCGCCTTCTCCCGGCGCGCTGGCAATATCCAATTCGCCGCCTAAAGCCAGCGCCCGCTCCCGCATGCCAACGATGCCGAAAGAATTGCGATTGGCTACATCGGCTATGTCAAAACCTTTGCCATTGTCGCTCACTGTCACCTCGCAAATCTCCCCCGCCCGGCATAGCGAAATCTCGACTCTCTCCGCCTCGGAGTAACGCAGCACGTTAGTCAGCGATTCCTGGACGATGCGAAATACCGCCGTGCCTCGGTCTTCATCCATCGGAAGATCACCCCCGTCCACATGCAATACGCAATGAATGCCGGTGTTTTCGGCATATTCCTGCACCAGCCACTCCAAAGCAGGGATGATGCCTGCACGCAATGCCTCAGGCCGTAAACGGGCGGTGAGATTGCGCACCATCAGCAGGGCTCGGTCTACAGTGCCGATCATTTTATCGGTTTTATCCCGCAAACCAGGCTGAATGTCGCCAAAACAATAGTCGAGGGTTACCGCGTGGATGCGCATCACGCTGAGCAGTTGCCCCAGCTCGTCATGGATTTCACGGGCGATGCGTTTGCGCTCTTGTTCCCGCTCCTCTTCGCGTTTAGCGGTAAGCGCTCGCAATTGGGCGCGCGATTCTTGCAAATGCCGCTCTGTCGCTTTGAGTTCGGTAATATTATGTCCCATGACCAGCACGCCGACGACGTGTCCTTCTTCGTCGCGTTCCGCCACTCCGAGCATCTCATGGCTAATCGCGCGGCCATCGGGGCCATGGCATTCCAGCAACATATGCTGGGCCCCGCCGGTTTCTTTCACGCGCCGGAGCCAGGCTGTATATTCATCGTGAGGCGCCAGACACGACCAAAATTCTTCCGCCGTCTTATTCTGCGCCATTTTCGGCGAAACGCCGGTCAATCGCTCATACGCAGGATTGAGATAGCTACAGCGGAGGTCGCGGTCGTAGCGCACGATGAGTTCCGGCAGGTTATCCGCCAAGGTGCGAAACTCCCGCGCGCTCTCGCGAACCGCATCTTCAAGCGTCTTGCGTTCGGTAATGTCGCGGGACAGGGCAATAAAGCGCGGCATCTCGCCCCGCCTCACCGCTTTCCTGGCGACAGACAGTTCAAACCAACCGAGGCCTTGCGGCACCGGCAAACTATATTGCTTGCCGGTCGAAATACCTATTTCATAGGCTTCATGCAGGGCCGATAGATAAATATCCGCCACCTCTTGCGGCATCACTTCAGATAAGGTTTTGCCAAGCATATCTTCGATCGGTACCGGCAGAAGTTCCGGGCATATTGACTGGCAATCGTAATAACGGCCGTCCAAATCCAGCTCGAACAGTAAATCCGGTATCGCGTCCAGGATAGCTTGCTGGTTACTTCGAGAATGCTGAAGTTGACGGTGGGAACGGCGCAGGCGCAACAAGAAAAATACCGTCGCGGACAAGACGACAAAGCTACTGCCGGCCAGCGTAATCCACCATCGCTGATGAAGTTCATTTTGCAGGAGCGTTGCCGCTTGACGCTCGTTAAGGCGGCTCAGCTTGTCGAGCTGGCGCCGCTGGCTTTCGGCCTCGTAGCGTTTGGCCAGCTCGATCATACGCGTACCGGCTCTCTCGCCGGCCGCTTTAGCCGTCATTTCGTCCGCTTCGATAGACAGCTTATAAGCCTGCGCATGGTCGCCGGCAGCCGCGGCAATAGCGGCCAGGCGTTTTGCGCTTTCACTCATGTACAGCGGGAAGCCGATATTCCGGGCGAGCCGGTAAGCCCGCTCGGCATCGGCGCGCGCTTTATCGACAAGGCCCAGTAACTGGTAATGCTCGCTGCGCGCATTCAGCACCCACCACATGCCGATTTTGTTGGGATGTTGTTCATAGATCGCTATCGCTTGATCGAGTAACGGCAAAACATCCGCTGTGCTGTGCTGGTGCGTCAAATTCTCGGCAAGAGCATACAAACCCTGGGCCTCAAGAAAGACATTGCCGATCTTCCGGTAAATACCGATAGCTTCGCGTATCAGGCGTTCCGAACTCGCGTTATCGCCTAATTGTCCGGTGACCTTACCTAAACCTTGGAGGGCTTCTCCCTCCATGCGTAGCGAATGGACCGCGCGCGCCTGCTCTTTCATCCGCATAAAATGTTCGAGAGCTTCCTCGGACCGGCCGCTAAGGTCGAATGAAAAAGCCATGCCCTGATGCGCATAGAGCAACGCAACAGGGTCGCCGGAGTGCCGGGCAATCTCCATCGCCTGCATGGTCATCGTAACAGAGTCGTCAATCATGCCCATCCGGCGATACATCATTGCGGTACGCAGCATCGCCTCGCTCAGTAAATCGGGACGATCCACGCCTTCGAGGACGGTCATGCCATGCGTGGTCGCGTTGAACATCGCATCCAGCCGGCCCTGATTGGTCAAATTCATTATCAGGTTAAGATCGGCTTCGGCCTGACCTATCTTATCGTCATGCACCTTGGCCAAATCGAGCGCCTGTTGGGCATGTGCGGCCGCCTTATAGGTCAATGCCCGATAGACTTCGATACGCGACAGGAGGTTTAACAACTTTACCCGGTCGCTGGGAGTGGCATCGGCGGGGAGTATTGCTTGCAAATGCAAGGCTTCTTTATAGGCAGCAGGGGCATCGTTATCGGCCAAGGTCCGGGCAGCGGCAAGCGCGCTCCGCCAACTATCGGTTGCACTGTCCGCCCAGGCGCTACTACCGCATAGGCTAAAAGCCAACAACAACCGGAACGTTATCGCTATTCCATAGCCGCCTATCGAATTCCGGTTTTTTGAATCGCGCGTCACCCCGGCGCTATCGGCGATAGCTCCGGCATTGCGCTTACCTGCATTTCTGTAGGCATCCGGCAGGCGGAAAAATGAAGCGCTGCAACAGAGCCTAGTCTCGCTTAGTCTTAACAAAAGAAATCACGTTATCCTGTTCTAAATACTATTTCTTAATATGATAACGCTTCGTTTCCGCGATAAACAGCAATTGAATACTATAGGCCGCAGCCTTATGGAAGCCTGCAAACCGGGGCAATGGGGTAGCGCTACAACATTTCCAAGCGGAACTGCTGTAACGCATTGAGATGAGAAAAGTAAAATCCCTACCAGATCAGGTCGTCAGGAACTTGGTACGCGGCATAGGGATCGTCCGCCGCATCAACCGTTTTATCGGCTTCATTAAAAATAATCACGCAGGCCGCATCGCGCTGCTGTATTTTTTTTGCCGTCTCGGCGGGAACCACGTCATAGTTTGCCCCTTGCTTTACGATAGCCAGTCGTCCCTCGGCAATTTGATCCCGCATTACCTCCGAAACATATAACCGTTTGACTTTGTTATTGTCGGTGAAATTGTAGGCCTGGCCTTCAGGGTCGGTAGGTAACCTGTTTAAGTCAATCAGCTGTTTGATTTGAGCGGCCAGCTGTTTTTGCTCGTCCTGTTGCTGGCGCAGTTGATTGAGTTCCCTGTCCCGTTCGGCTTTTTCCGTCTGCGCTTTTTGCGCCAGGTCCCTGGCCTCATCCACCACGTCCACTTTGTTTTTGCGCTGCTGTTGCGTCTGTTTGCGCTTGTCGGCTTTAATCGTCCGGGCCTGCGCCGTACTGACTAAACCGGACTTAAGCAATTGTTCTTGTAATGATAATTTCATTTTTGAATCTCCTCGGCCCTGCATTCCATCGTTAAATAAAGCATAACTTTTTATTGAAGTTTCACTCTAGCGCTTCCTGTCTATTTTTTCAAATTCAAAACAACGGATAGTGACTTTAAATCGCCTGGGGTAGCGCACCACTAATTTTAGCTCCCCCTGAAACGCCGCGTTTTGGCGCTGGTTAAACGATAAAAGTACGTATTGTTTTATTGCTGATGCCGCTGCTCTCCGTCACGATTGCGATTCTTTCCGGCAGCAATTTTGAGGCGTATTTTTTAAATAGCTTTTTACCCGCTCAGTGAGTAATTCTGCCGTCCCCTTCATCAGCAGCCCGGCAATCCCTGCAACGCGGCGGTTGTGCCAGGATTCGAATGACGTACCCTTGACCCATCGATTGAATGCCCCCAGCGCTGGGCCGCATTGAATCTGATAATCGACCTTCTGTTCTTCCCGCCCATCAAGCGCCAAACGATTGCTATGGATAAAATACCATTTGAATATGAGCGCCATTTTCATCTTTGGATTTTGCTCGACTTCCGACATATCCACACGTTCGGAACGATGGTAGTGAGCTTTGGTCTCCTCCCATACTTCGGAGAGTTTCTTTTTGAAAAACTTGTTCTCGATTTTGTTTATGATCTCTTCGGGAATCTCTTCCAGGGAAGCGTAGCGCGTATACAGATCGTAGAGCATGTTTGCACGCACATGAAAAAACAGGCCCTTGCGCACAACTTGGATCTTTGCACCATACTCGAACATGTCCCCTGCCGGAGCATATGCCGTGTCCTGAGCCTCTATTTTTTCAAGCAGATCCTTGACCGAATCACTTGTACCCGCCTCAACCGTACATTGATTTATAGAACCGGTCAGAATAAAGTCAGCCCCCATAATGAATGCCGCCGCTGCCGAATGAGGCGTTCCAATGCCGCCTGCCGCACCCACGCGTATACAAGGGGGATTTGTATATTCCCGTACAATCTCGTCACGCAAAAGACAAATGGCGGGAAAAAGAGTTATCGCGACACCGCCGTCAGTATGCCCTCCTGAATCGGCTTCGACGCAGATGTCATCCGCCATCGGAACCGTTCTCGCAAGCTCGGCCTGTTCCCTGGTGATCTTTCCCGCGTCTACGAGGCGCTTGACAATGTGTTCCGGGGCGGGATGCATGAACATCGACGCGACCTCCGGACGCGAGACTTTCGCTAAAATCCGGTGACGCCGACTGCAACTTCCATCGATTCCCACCCCGAGGCCGCTCAGCCGAAACCGGACGATAGCGGGTGACAATGTCATATAGCCGGCGGCTTCAACATTCTGAACGCCATGCTGTAGATAACAGTCAACCGCCCGCTCTTCCGCTTCAAGGTCATTGGGCTGATAAAGCAGGTTCATTCCGTACGGGCCGTTTGGAACTGCATCTTTGATATAGCGAATAGCCTCCTCTATCTCATTTAACCTCATACCGCCTGTACCGAGATAGCTCAACAGTCCCTCCTTGCACATGGCTGCAACCAGTTCTTTCGAGGCTATGCCTTTAAACATCGCACCGGCAACGTATGCGTACTTCACTCCATAATCGGATTTAAAGCTATCGCTTCCCAACGCTTCCGGAGTAATTGCGAATGAAGATAGCGCGTCAACCGGCAGCGGCTCACACGCTTTCTCCGGTTGTTCAATACGGCCTTCACTTTCGGTACTCCCAGCCCTAGGCTGTGGCGTAGCGTTTTGTTGAGAATTTTGCTCAGATTCAACATTCTTCTTTTCGCCGTCCGCCACTAAGGCGGGTATCGACTGAAGCATATTACTAAGAGTTATTCCAGGGCCGGCTTCGATAAACTCTGTCACCCCCTTCGCTTTCATGTAGCCAATGCTAGGACTCCAAAGAACCTGAGATTTGATCTGCTGAACGAGAAGCGCACGCGTACTCTCCCCGCCTTCCATCGGATATGGGCGTGCGGTGACATTAGAGATAACCGTAGTATTCAGTTTCTTGAACTCTATCCCGCGTATATATTCGGCAAACTCCTTCGCTACGCCCTCCATATAGCGGGAGTGGAAAGCGGCGCTCACCTGCAAAACAATATAGCGCCTCGCACCTGCCGACTTCATTGCGGCTTCCGCCTGTTGAATATCCGCTTCCGGCCCGGAAATCACCACTTGCTGCGGCGTATTGAAATTGGCGATATCCAACCTTGTCAGCCCATATTCTTTCAGTCCGGCTTCAACCCGCTCTGCGTCAATACCAAGCACTGCCGCCATGGCTCCGGTAGGGGCAGCCGCCATAAGCTTGCCGCGCTGTTGTACGAGGCGTACGCCAGTGACGATATCGAAGGCACCTGTGGCATGCAGGGCGTTGTATTCGCCCAAACTGTGACCGGCAAAATAGGCCGCTTTCCGTTTATCGGTACTGTACTTCAGGTAATGCAACGCATTGACGACAAAAAGGCATGGCTGGGTATACTCGGTCCTGCGTAGTTGATCCTCCGAACCGCTGAGGCATACATCCCTAAGAGAGTATCCAAGAACTGAATCGACCTGCTGTTCCAGCGAAGGCGGATAAAAGGGTGATTGAAACAAGTCTCCACCCATGCCGATAAATTGAGAACCCTGACCAGGAAATAGATAAGCCAACATATTTTTGTATCCCTTGCATATTTGTTACAAATTAGACAAAACACTCTAAAACAATAAAAAAAGCTCCCTCCGGGAGGCCAAGAATGACGACAATGCTGTTGACTTAAGAGTGCGGACTCCTTCTCCCTTGAGGGAGAAGGTTGGGATGAGGGGGATATAAAATAAGATTTTTTCCTTATTTTGCTTTCCCCTCACCCAACCCTCTCCCTCCGGAGAGGGCTTTGCGTTGCGAAAGTTGTCCGCACTCGTAGCACTGATAGCAAACTACTTTTCCTGAAACGACAGTGCTGCCAGATGCTTCTCTACTTCCGCATCCAGAGGTATGCCGGTACTATTAAGCACACCTGCAAGTCCCTCATAAAAACCGATTAGAAAGAGCAACTCCAACAGCAGTTTTTTGTCGAAATAGGTCGTTAATTGATGCCAGGTATCACCGGAAATAAGCCTTTCATGGTGAAACTCATCACAGGCTTTTAATAACGCTGCTTGCTTGGCGTTCCAGCCCGGAGCCTCGTGACCTTGGCTGATATGGGCAATATCATCGGTTGTCAAGCCGGCGTGCAATCCAATTTCAACATGCTGCCCCCATTCGTAATATGAACGGCAGTTCCAGGCGACGCGAAGGATCACGATTTCAGTATCTTTACGCTCCAGTTCACCCTGCGGCATTAATTTCGCGGTAAGTGCACTCACGCCTCGATGCAGCCGCGGATTGTGTTTCATCAACAGGTGAACATTGGCAACATCCAGCTTGTAGAACCGTTTGAGAAGAAATAGTTTTAATCGTGTTGCAAGGCCCGCTTCATTCAGAGGCATTGGCTGCAACCTGGCGCCGTCAAGGATGCGCCAACCGCCCGGTGGCGAAATTTGGTGTTTTGTTGTCATTGGGACTCTCCTAATCAGAAATATCTTTGCAAACAGATCGCGGTGTTTACACCACCGAATCCCATGCTGAGGTTAAGCGCGTTTTCTATTCTGTGCGGAACAGGCTGGTCTTTAACCCACTTGAAGGAGGGTTCTATCGGATTGACAAGATTGCGTGTCGGGTGAAGCCGGCCCTCCTCCATTTGCAGCAGCACCGCGACCAGTTCGACGGCGCCGGCTGCGCTCAAGCCGTGACCGATAATCGATTTCGTCGCATTAAGGTAAGCATGATCCAGCCTGCTGCGCCGCAGGCTCTCCAGTTCGGTGATGTCGCCGATTGGCGAACCGGTGCCGTGAGGATTGATGTAATCGATCTCAGCGGCTGCCAGCCCGGCGCGATCCAGCGCCGTTTTAATCGCCGCGACCTCACCCTCGACCGAAGGGTTGGGATTTCGATTTGCATCCATCTCCATCGCCCAGCCTGTCAGGCGGGCATAGGGTGTCCGTTCCGATCTTTGCGCCGATTCGTCCTTTTCCACCACGACAGCAGCGCACGACTCCCCGAAAATAAAGCCGTCCCGGTCACGATCGAATGGACGGCACGCCGATGCAGGATCATCGGCATAACGGTCCGATCCCATGGCCCCAAGCGAGCGGAACCCCTGACACTCCCAGTAGGAAAGATCCATGAGCGCGCCGATGGCGATGCAGACATCCACCCTGCCGGATGCCACGGCGTGAGCAGCCTCAAGCACGGCGACCTGGCCGCTGGCCGAGGCGCCGCCAACGGTGTAGGCGAAGCCACGGATGCCAAACACGTCTGTGCAGAGTCCGCAAAGATCGCTATCCATGAAGGAGATTCCGTAGGTCGGGCGCAAGAACTGCTCGCGCCCCCGGTAGGTATCGTGGAGTTGCACGATCTCTCTTTGCTGAATGTTCGAACCGCCGATCACCAGGCCGATGCGCTCAGGCTCAACCCGCTCCAGTTTCGCGTCATGCCAAGCCTCGTGCAGGGTGGCCAGGGCTACCCTGGCGGAGAACGACGTCGTTCGCAACAGACTTCCGGGGATAGATTCAGGCATGGCAAGGTCCGCTATCTCCGCGCCCAAAAACGCGGATGACTGCTCCCCTGTTTCATCCACGGAAGGCGGGCGTTGCCGCCCCGGACGCCGCATCACATCGAAATGACTCCTTCCCGCCAACAGCGCCGAAGCGAATTCCCGCTTCCCCTGGCCGATGGCGGAGGTTACACCGAGGCCACTGACGACAACGCTAGATTTTGTCATGAATGATGCCTGCCAGCTGCCCCATATTTTCGGCCTTGGCCATCACCATCATAGGAATGTTCAGTGACAGCGTTTCAAGCGTCAGCATAATGATATCCGCACGGTCGATCGAGTTTGCGCCGAGCGCCTTGAGGGAGTCCGTCTGTTTAAAATCGTGCCCTTCCAGAACGGGAAGCACTTCGCGGGTGTGGCTGACAATGATTTGGAAAATTTCATCTTTATTCATAATTTGTTCTCCTAGTTTGAGAGGATTATTGATTTATATCTTGGTTGGAATCCATCGCTCAGGAAAAGCTTCCCGTCTGCACAAAACGTGCGATTTTTTGCAGATTTTCATGATCGGAAAAAACTTCGACATTCGCTTCGAGCGCCGCACTTTTATTCGCCGACAAGCTACTGTCCAGACTGCCGGCATAGCGCTTGTAGCGACTGATTCCCGTCTTGCTAAGGCGTCTGAGGCGGAGTAAATGTTTTCGCAGCAGATTCTCACTGTTCTCTTCACAGGCATCCACCAATCCCCATGACAATGCCTGGGAAGCGGATATCGGTTGGGTCATCAGCGTCAGGTAGTTCGCCCTCGCAGGACCTATGCGGCGAATCAGGAAAGGCATCACGCAGGCAGGCATTAAACCGAACAGTAACTCCGACAGGCTGAAAGTCGACTGCGTTTCACAGAGCACGATATCGCAGGCGGCCACGAACCCGATACCGCCCGCGTTCGTCCTGCCACGCACATGCGCAACCGTAACGTAAGGACCATAAACGAGCCGGTACCACAAGTCATACAGGGACTCCGGATTCTGTTTCCGAGGCCGGCTTGCATCTTCGAGGCTTTGCTGTATCTCTTTGAAATCCGCCCCGGCACAAAATACGTCCGGGAGTCCTTCCAAAACGACGATTTTTGCCGACTTCTCGCAGAGCCGAAGAACTCCGGTGAGTTCTTCAATCAAGCGGTCGTTGATCGTATTGTCGGATTCCGGACGATGAATCCGGATGAAACAGATATCATCGTCCGTCCTGAAACGAATCGTTTCATAATCGCTGTTCATGAGGCCCACTCGTATTCACGGTGATATTCCTTGATCCGTTTGAGAAAGAGCGTTGGTACGGGCAGGTTTTCCCTGGTTTGAGGTATAAAACTCCAGTCCGCTTCCATATTCCGGGTACCGAACTTCAACTCCCCGCTTTTTACCAGGATGCGGTCGTATTGCTCCATCGACAACTCGTAACGACTGTCCAGCCGCTGCTTGATCTTTTGCGCGCGCACACGCTCCTGACCCGCTTTTGTAGCGATACCGCTGAAGAACTCCGAACAACATCCTGAGCCGTATGAGAAAACACCGATCCGCTGAGGCGTTTCGAATTCACCGTGCTCAATGGTGCTGGCCAGGGAGAGCGCCGCGGTTGCCCCCATGATGTTGCCGACCCGCTGGCAGTGTGCGAGCCCCGGTGTCACGCGGCGCTGAAAGTCCTCTTCGATTACTGCGGGGTTGGCCTGGAGCAGTTTACGCATAATTTTGCGATGGGCGCCCTTGACCATGCCCCCGAACGGGGTGTGGTAAGCCAGATAGCCAAAGGTCTGTCCGAAATGGGCGCCGTCGACACGCTCTTGATACTCCCGATAGGCGTTTTCGCAGCAGTCCAGATAGGAGAGCAAAGACAGATCCACATCCCCGGCCTCGCTGTCTGTGGAGGGTCGGCAGGTGTCCATGACTTCATACCCGTAGTAACCGTTGGCGCCTGCATCTATCTGAAAAACATGAGGCCGGTCACTCACCAGCATCGCCACCGCACCGGAACCGCCCGACGGTTCGGCAAACGACCAATCCGCGGAGAGCGCGTCGCCTCCCGCTTCGAACATAAAGCGCGATACATCGGTGGCAATCACCAAAGCCTTGGCGCCGGGCGAGGTTTTCGCGAGAACGAAATTGATCGCCATTTGCAGACCGGCGACGCCCGAGTAGCAGGCGTTCTTCAGTTCAAACAGGCGGCAATTGCGATTCAGGCCCAGCAGGTCGTGAAAATAGGTGCTCATCGATTTGCCGAAATCGAATGCGGATTCGCTACAGGTAATGACCATTTCAATCCGCTCTCGCTCTTCGGAACTGAGTGCGTCGATCAGCGGCTTGGCTGCATTCACGCCAAAGGTGATCGGATCTTCATAGGGCATAATCACGCTCTTCTCCTTCATCATAAGGTTTTCAAAGCGGGTCATGTCCAGATTGCGGTGCCGGGCAAGTTTAGATACATCGAGACGGGCCGTTCCCGCAAAGATATTCATTGCTTCGATTCCAACCATAACTTCATTTTCCATATTGTGATTCGTTAGTAACAATCCCCCGGCAGAGCCGGGGGTCTCTATTTTCAATGCTGTTGACTTAAGCAATACAAAGCCCTTTCCAGAGGGACGACTCCAGGGATGGAGGAGGTAGAGCAATGCCTGGAGCGATTGCCGAGAGGGCTTTTCGTCGCTTTACCAACTTCGGGTTCTATAACACCAGCATCCGGACGGCAGCCCCAAGCCAAGCATTCCGGCTAAAGCGTCAAATCGAGTTTCTCCAACCCGCGAAAAACCGGGGTCGTCTCCCACGTCAGCGCTTCGTTAGCGTTCTTCAGCTCAAGATTGGGCAAACGCTTGAACAATGTCGAAAGCGAAATTTCCGTTTCGATCCTGCTCAATTCCGCGCCAATACAGAAATGCGGTCCATATCCGAAAGCCATGTTTTTCTTACTGGGACGGGTGATGTCAAAGGTATTCGGCTGCTCATAATAGGCAGGGTCACGATTGGCTGCCCCCAGAAATAACAACACCGAGTCGCCTTTTTGGATTGGAGCACCCAGATAGTCGATATCTTCCAAAGCTGTACGCCGGATAGACTGTGCAGGCGTTTCAAAACGAAGCGCTTCTTCAATCACTGCGTGAATCAACGCCGGGTCGCGCGCAAACTTATCCTTCTCCTGTTTGTTTTTCAGCAGCAACATGACCACGCTGGCAATAAGACTTCTCGTAGTTTCAATGCCATTAAAACTCAATAAACAACATTGCACGGCCATTTCGGTATCGGTCAGTAATTGCTCTCCGTTTTCATCCCTGGCCATTACCATGTAACTGATCGTATCTTCCTTAGGATCTTTCCTCTTTTCGACAATCTTCGATATGAAGTCATCCATTATTTCTTTTAGCTGATCCTGGACTTTATGCGCTGTCGCATAGAAGGCGGCATTGCCTCTTTTGGAAAGGTCGGCGGTAGCCGCGGTGCTGATGAACGAGATGACTACCGCGGCCCTCTCGATATACTTGTCCAGTTCATCGGAAGGAATGCCCAGTCTCTTCAGAATAACCAGAGAAGGCAGGGGTTTCGCGAAATCCTTGACGAAATCAAACTCCTGTTTGTCTTTGATCCTGTCAATCAACATGTCGACAGACTCTTGGATCTCCGTCCTTAATCGATCCCGGTCGTATGCTTCCAATCCCTTCGCCATGACCATGCGCGCGCGCCTATGTTTGTCGCCATCGCTGTACGCAACCGTCATATCGAGCCAATCATGCAGATATTTAAATTCTTCCCGATACTCGATCGGGATCATTTTCATCAATTCCTGCGTGCGTCTGGACGAAAAACGCTTACTGTCTCTCAAAATGTCGGAAACGTCATCGTAGTGGGAGAATACCCAGGTCTGCCCCTCGCCATCGGACATCCTCAACACTCGTCCAAGCGAATGCATTTTTTCATAAACCGGATAAGGGTCTTTTATAAAATCTTCGTTAAACAACGTTGGTGAAATATCAACCCAATTTTTTTCGCTTATCTGCATATCCATCATATGTCTCTTTTTCTATTGATTAATTGATTACTTATTATGCTTTCGTGCTCTTGAGCACAAACAACTCAACCCTGCCCGTCGCCAGGCACTTCCATCGCGGTCTTTTCCTTTAATAAAGGATGAACACCGCTGATGCTTTCCGAGAGAAACCCTTTTTACCTTGCGCGGAGTTTTTTCCCGATATGCTTTACCACACTGTGTAAAATGCGCTCATCCCTGATAAACAGGTGATCGCCCGCCACTTGGTTGTAAACAAAGGAACCGGTAGTGACCGCCTCCCATGCTTTTATCTCTTCTTTTCTGACCACTTCATCATCCCGCCCGTGGAACACAGTGACCGGCAGGTCGAAGCGCACTCCGTCCCAGCTATAGCTCTGCAACATTTTCCTGTCGGCGATGATGGCAGGCAGCCATGCCTGGTAGAGTTCAGCGTTGATTTGCAACGGCGCCATGATGGATTCCAGCGCGACGGATTCCAGCGCGTCTATTCTGTTTTTTTGTATCGCCTCAACGGCGTTCAGCAGATCGTTCGTCTCGAAAATGTTGCCGAAACCGGCATCGGCAAACCTCTCATGTAAACGCTCCATCATCGGATTCGGCTGGATACCTGGAGAAGGATAGGCGCCGACGAACAGGTGGCTCGGCTTCCGCCCATGGATCTGGTTCAGCCTGAATGCCAGCCGATAGGCGATGAGTCCTCCGCCACTGTGACCATAGAAAGCGTAGGGACGATCCAACTCGTCACCCAACACCTCGCACAGCGCCTCGACGCAGGTATCGAGATCATCGTAAGGCTGCTCGTTAACCCGGCTCTCCCTTCCCGGAAGCTGGATGGGGCAGACCTCGATATCATCGGGCAGACGTTCCTGCCAGCCATGAAAAACCGACGCTCCCCCTCCTATCGCATAAGGAAGACAAAAGAGCTTCAACCTGGCTGCATCGTTATGCTTGCGCCGGGCAAACCAACGCGATTTCGCTGCCTTGTCTACCGTCCCGGCTGAATCGGCCGCGCCTGTTGAGAGGCCGGATGATGTGAAATAGGCCGCCATACGCTCAGTGTGCGCACCGACTAAATGACGAACCAACTTGCCCAATGTCGGGTACTCGAAACCGGTCGTGGGAAGCAGCTCAAGCCCAAAGCGCTTGTTCAGTTCATGGATGAATAGTGTGAAACTGATCGAATCGAATCCGTATTCGTTGAACTCGCTGTCAAGATCAATCTCCTCCACCGGAACCTTAAGTTTTTCCGACACGATCCGGGCCAGCCCGGTTTGAGCTTCCTCCAGTAAATCGCCGGCGGGAGCAACCTCCAGCACGCGGCCCTTAACCCAGTAACGTTCTTTCGCAAAGGGATAGCTCGGCAGGCTGATCCGCCGGGGCTTCTCATCCCCATAGAGGCGGTTCCAGTCGAACGGAAGCCCCTTCACCCACAGGTCGAGAAGCTTGCCGTATTTGCCCTTTGCCACCCACGCTTCGAACGCCTTGGCCATATCTTCATCGGCGCTTAAGAGACCGATAGACTCTTTCTCCCGCTTCACCTCGCCCCGGTAGAGACCCTCGACCGCCTCCTCACCGGCCAGGTAGGCCGCGAGCTTGTGTTTAACCTCGGCCATGGAGTTCGCCAGCAACCCCAGGCGCACCTCCATCGCTTCCCGGCCCACTTGCAGCGTGTAGGCCATATCCGCCAGTTCAGCCTCGCCCAGGCCTTGGCGATCGATGGCATCCGACAATTGCGCCGCATGCTCACGCAGCCGCTCCTCGCTTTTCGCCGACAGCACCACCAGGGCCGGGGAAAGGCTCACCGGTTCGCGCTCCGGCGCGACATACTCCTCGATCACCACATGGGCATTGACCCCGCCGAAGCCGAATGAGCTCACCCCTGCCCGGCGCGGCAGCTCCCGGCCCGACGCATCTTTCAACGCCGCCCAGGGACGCGCCTCTTGCACGATGTAGAAAGGGCTGCCGTCAAGCTGGATATAGGGATTGACCTCCTCGCAGTGCAGGCTCTTCACCAGTTGCTTGTGGCGCATTTGCAGCAGCACTTTGATCACGCCGGCCATACCGGCAGCCAGCTCCAGGTGGCCGATGTTGCTCTTCACCGAACCCAGCCCGCACGAGTTTACGGCCGGCTCCCCGCCTTGCGAAAATGCCGCGAACGCTTGTTTGAGCCCTTCGATCTCGATCGGATCGCCCAGGGCGGTCCCGGTGCCGTGAGCCTCGATATAACTCACCGTGCGCGGATCGACGCCCGCGCGGCGATACGCCGCCTGCAACACGGCCGCCTGGGCCTTCGGATTCGGCGCCGTCAGCGACTGCGTCCGGCCTCCGTGGTTCACCGCGCTGCCCCGGATCACTCCGTAGATGTGATCCCCATCCGCTTCCGCCGCCGACAGCCGCTTGAGCACCAGGACACCCACGCCTTCTCCGCGTACATAGCCGTTGGCCTCATTGGAGAAGGTCTTGCAGCGGCCATCCTCGCTCAACATCCCCGCGTTGCTGAAACCCACGAAACTGTCCGGGCTCAGTAGCGTGTTCACCCCGCCGGCAATCGCCAACTCGCACTCCCCTTCAGCCAACACCTGCAAGGCGCGGTGGATAGCCACCAACGAACTCGAACAGGCCGTCTCGACGGGTTCGCTCGGACCGTGAAAGTTGAACAGATAGCTCAATCGGTTAGGCCCCACCGACGGCACCATCCCCGTCATCGCGTAGCCGTCCATATCGATCCCCGCCTTGGCGAGAATCGAGCTGTATTCCATTCCTCCCATGCCGGCAAAAATGGCGGCACCGCTCCCCGACAGACCGGAAGCCGCATAACCCGCATCTTCCAGCGCCTTCCAGACATAGGTCATCAGCAGCCGCTGCTGCGGATCCATGGTTTCGGCTTCCCGTGGCGAAAGCCCGAAGAAGCGCGGATCGAACTCGTCCACTCCTTCGATAAAGCCGCCGTGTTTGATGTTGGTCTTGCCGGGTTCGGTTAACGGATCCCCATAAATCGATTGCCAGTCCCAACGCTCCTTCGGAATCTCGCCGATGCAGTCCCGTGCCTCGGACAGATTGCGCCAGAACGCCTCCAGGTCAGGCGACTCCGGGAAGCGCCCGCTGATGCCGATCACCGCGATAGGCTCCCGATGACCAGCCACCGGCTGCACACTGCGGCTCGCCACCGCATCATGGCTGCGGCGGCCCTGGCGCGCCAACCGCGGAGCCTTATCCGTCCGCGCTTCGACAACCTCTACGCCAGCGGCCGTTGCGGCAGCGGATGGAGCAAAATGGCTGCCCATAACCTCCCCATAGGCTTCAACCAGATGCTGCGCCAGACTGCCCAAGGATGGGTGCTCGAAAACGATCATGGGTCGCAGTTCCAGCCCATAGCGCTGGTTCAGGTCGTTGGTGAATTGGGTAAAGCTGATCGAGTCAAAGCCGTACTCGCTCAACTCGCTGTCAAGATCGATTTCCTCGGCCTTGACCTTAAGCTGCTTCGATACTGCCTGGATCAGTGCACTTTGCACCTTCGCCGGGAGGTCGTCCCTGGAGACGCTCGATGCCGGCAAAGCGGCCGAATCACGGCAAAATTCCGGGCGCTTGGCGTCTTCCTCCAATAGATTTTTCCGCAACCGCCTCAGGTCCCCAGAGATCACCAGCACGCGGTCCAGTTCGCCGGCCCAGGCATCATAAAGCGCCTGGATACCCGCGCCGGTCTCCAGCGCCACCACTCCCTGGGTACGCAATGCGCGCGCCGTCTCTTCATCCACCGCCATGCCGCCGTCGCGCCATAGGGGCCAGTCAACCGACAGGGTCCGGCCTTTTCGCTCACCCAGGGCCACGCGCTCGTTACGCCAGGCCGCGAAGCCATCCATAAAGGCGTTACCCGCTGCGTAATCGGCCTGGCCTACATTGCCCAGTGCGCCGGCAATCGAACCGAACAGGATCATAAAGTCCAGGTCAAGCCCAGCACTCGCCTGGTCCAGGGCCATAAGCCCGTCTACTTTCGGCGCCAGCACCTCACGCACGTCCACCGCCGTCTTTTGCGCCAGCAGGCTGTCGCGAATTCCCCCGGCGCAATGCACTATCCCGTTCAGGCCGCCATAAACTTCCTTAAGCTCGCTCACCAAGGCCGAGAGCGCCGGGGCGTCGGTCACGTCCACCTGCCGGTAACTCACACGAGCGCCCAGCGCCTCCAAGGCGCGGAGTGCAGCCTGCCGGGCCTCGCTCAGCTCGGAGCGGCTCGTCAGCACCAGCACCGGGGCCTTCACCCGCGTAGCGATCTCCCGCGCAAGGATCAGCCCTAAACCGCCAGCGCCGCCGGTGATCAGATAGACACCGCCATCGCGCCAAGGTGCTTTCGCTCCGGTGACAGCCAGCGTCTCCCAGCTCAACACCTGGCGCTCGCCCGCCCGGTAGCGGATCTCCCGGTCATGGGGCGTCAGCGCATTTTCCTCAAGCTTCGCTATCAGATCGGTGCTGGACTCATCCCCCTCCAGGCCGATCACTTGGCCCAAAATCTTCGAATTCTCCAACTGCGCCGTCCGCAGCACGCCCGAGAGGCCTTCATGAAAGCCCGGCCCGGTGTCCTGCGCCAGCACTACCTGGATCAGCATTGTCTCCCTGGGCTTCTCCCGCATCAGCTCGCCCAGTCTCCCGATCAATCCGAGGGCTGCCGCCTGGTAATCGTTTTCAAGCACCAAACAACGCCCCCCCGGCTGCGCCGCCTCGATTTCGGCCTGATGCGCCTGCAACGAATCGCTCAACACCACCCAGCGCCCACTGTAGGCAGGAGCTTGTGTCGCTGCCGCCGCCTGTGTTCGCCAGGCCGGGGCCAGCAGAGCCGTCTCCGCATCGAATTCGCGTCCGCCGTCCAGGGTACGGACGCTGAAGCCTGTCATACGGACACAAACCCGGCCGGCATCGTCGCTGAGATCGATATCGTAACGGCCGACCTCGTCGTCCGGGGAAGCGCCCGCGCTGTAGCGCACCCAGGCCCATCCCTGCGCCGGCGTGTCCGACCAGATCCGCACTTCATCCAGTGCAAAGGGCACCGGGGTCTTGCCGGAATTTCGAGCCAAGCTCAGCCCCGCCACAGCCTGTAGCGCCGCGTCCATTAGACTTGGATGCAGCCCGAAATCATCCGCCGAGTCCGCCACGCTCTCCGGCAGCGACAGCCGCGCCAGAACCTCACCATTGCCCACGGCGAGATGCTTCACGCCCCGGTGGGCCGGGCCGTAACTCAAGCCGCTGTCGCCAAAGGTCCTATAGAGAGCCTCTCCCGGCAACATTCGCTTATTGCAACGTGCCGCCAGCTTCTCCGGATCAATCGTCGGACACTCGCCCAAAGCCTCCTGCAGCGCACGGCCTTGGCCGTGGATGACCGGTTCTCCAGTCTCATCCGCTGCATCGCTGTAGACTTCGTAGCCAATGGCGCCGTCCTCTTCGGGATAGAGGCCGAGATGCGCCACCAGCTCGCCCTTGTCCACGACCAGCGGCCGCAACCACACGATATCCTTGAAGCGCAAACCATCCCCTGCCTCCGCCGACCGTTCGATCGCCGCACGCGCCATCTCCAGTTGGGCCACACCGGGCAGCATGGGCCTGCCGCCCACGACATGGTCGGCCAGGAAATGCTCATTACCATTGAAGGTAGAACTGAACCGTTGGCCGCACAGATTCGAGGTGTTGTGGTGCAACAACGGATGGAGCCGGCCGGGGGCGGTTTCGGAAAGCATGTTGCCGGCGCTATCCGTTACCCAATAGCGGTCCTTCGAAAAGGGATAGACGGGCAATTCGATACGCTGCGGCTTTGCCTCGCCGTATAACAGGGTCCAATCCGGATTCAATCCATTGACCCACAGTTCAAGCAGCTCGTTCAGTTTCTTCTGCCCGAGCCACTTCTCGATGACCATATTCCCCATTTCTTGGTTCTGGATAAGTAGCTTGATCTCATCTTGATTCTCCTTGGCCTGGTAGAGATCATCAATGCCACTCTCCCCAGCCAGGTAGGCCTCAAGCTTGACACTCAGGGCTTGCAGCGAATCCACCAGAAACCCCAAACGCTTTTCCATGGGCTCCCTGCCCACTTGCAGGGTATAGGCAAGCGCCGCCGGATCGAGCGATACTTCGTGCCGGCGGATGTACGCCAGCAAATCCTGCGCCTTTTGGCGCAACTGCCGCCCTGTTCTCGCCGATAGCGGCACGGCGATCTTGTCGGCCTGGGAAATTACCGGGATTTTGGCCGCGGAATGGGTATTCACCCTGTACTCGGAGAGCACAATGTGAGCATTGGTGCCGCCAAAGCCGAACGAACTGACCGCCGCGCGGCGTCCCTGCTCATCATGCGCCACGTCCCAAGGCCGCAGTTTGTCGTTGATGTAAAACGGTGAGCCGTCGATCTTGATATGTTCGTTGCGACATTCAAAGTTGACGGTCGGCGGCAGGGATTTATGTTTCAACGCCAGGATAAGCTTGATGAACCCGGCGACGCCCGCCGCCGTCATGCAGTGTCCGATATTGCTTTTTACCGACCCTAGCGCGCAGAACTCCGAACGGCCGGTAATCGTGCCGAAGGCGGTCTTCAAGGCCGCTACTTCGATCGGATCTCCGAGCTTGGTGCCGGTTCCGTGGGCCTCCACCAATTGGATGGTGGATGGATCGATGGCGAAGCGCTGGTGGATCGACTTAATCAGCCCGGCCTGCGCCGCTTCGTTCGGCGCAGTGATGCCGTTGCTCTTGCCGTCCTGGTTCATTCCCCAACCTTCGATCACCGCCTGGATGCGATCTCCGTCGCGTTCGGCGTCCGCCAGGCGTTTGAGCAGCACCACCCCGACGCCCTCGCCGGGCACAAAACCGTTCGCCCGCTGATCGAAGGAGTAGCAACGGCCGTCGCGGGAGAGCATCCCCGCCTGGCTCGCCATGATGTGTAGAGCCGGCCCTCCCATTACGCAGACGCCGCCCGCCAGGGCCGAATCGCAGTTCCCCGCATTCAGGCTGTCGCAAGCGTTGGCGATGGCGACCAGCGAAGATGAACAGGCCGTATCGATGGCGATGTTGGGTCCGCGCAGATCCAGAAAATAGGAGACACGGGCCGCCAGTATCGCGTTCGCCCCGCCCATAAAACCTTGGGCGCTTAACTCCCGCTCGCGACTGTACGACTGATAGTCGGTTTTGGCGCAGCCGATAAACACGCCGCATTGGCTGCCCGAAAACGCGCGGGGGTTGTAGCCCGCGTTCTCGATGCTATGCCAACAATTCTGCAATAAGAGCCGCTGTTGCGGGTCCATGCATTCCGCTTCCGTGGGCGAGATGTTAAAGAACAGCGGATCGAAGCGGTCGTACTCCTCCAGTTGCCCGATCCATTTACAGTTCGACTTGCCCGGCTGCGGCTCACCCTCCTTGTAATAGTCGTTGAGGCTCCAGCGCTCGCCGGGAATCTCGCTGATGCAATTCCTTCCTGCCGCCAGGTTTGTCCAGAACTCGTCAATATTCCCCGCCATCGGAAACTGTCCGGCCACCCCGATCACAGCAATGGGCTGCAATGGATTGGAGGCGTTCTCGTTGATAAGGGTGGGCTTGGTCATGGCCTGCGCTGGAACCGAGACCGCCTCCTCGGATGACATAGGTTCGGCTTCGGTTTCCATTGACGTGGAAACCTCCTCCATGGGTAAGTCGGCTCGATGTGAAGTCGCCTGCCGACGCAACGAAACAAGCGTTTCTTGCATAGCCGCACGCGGCCTTGTCTCAACCATTGGGGCGGCTTGTGGCGCTGCCTGCGGCGCTGTTTGCTGTATTGGCATTGGCTCCGGCGCACTCAAAGCACCGGCTTCCTCCCGCACATAACGGCTGAACTGCGCCAGGGTCGGATGGCTGTAGACCTTGGTGGCTTCAATCCGTGTTCCGTAGTGAGCGTTGATTTTGCTGACCCAGTTCACCCCGGTGATCGAGTCCAAGCCCAGTTCGATGAAAGGAATATCCCCGTCGATCTCTTCTGGTTTCAGGAACAACTCCTGCGCCAGCAAGGCCCTCAGGGTGTCGAGAATGGCCGAGAGCGAGGGCGCGGCCTGCGCTGCTTGAGGCGCTGGAGCCGCCTGAATCGGCCTTACCTCAACCATTGTGGCTGCTTGCGATGCAGCCTGTAGCACCGTTTGCGGTACCGAATGCTGCATTGGCATTGGCTCCGGCGCACTCAAAGCACCGGCCTCTTCCCGCACATAACGGCTGAACCGCGCCAGGGTCGGATAGCTGTAGACCTTCGTGGCTTCGATCCGGGTTCCGTAATGGGCATTAATTTTGCTGACCCAGTTCACCCCGGTGATCGAGTCCAAGCCCAATTCGATGAAAGGAATCTCCTCGTCAATCTCTTCGGGTTTCAGGAACAACTCCTGCGCCAGCAAGGTCCTCAGGGTGTCGAGGATAGCCGAGAGCGACGGTGCGGCCTGCGCTGTTTGAGGCGCTGGAAGCGGCTTTACCTCAACCATTGGGGCAGCTTGTGGCGCAGCCTGTAGCACCGTTTGCGGTATCGAATGCTGCATTGGCATTGGCTCCGGCGCACTCAAAGCACCGGCCTCTTCCCGCACATAACGGCTGAACTGCGCCAGGGTCGGATAGCTGTAGACCTTGGTGGCTTCGATCCGGGTTCCGTAGTGGGCGTTGATTTTGCTGACCCAGTTCACCCCGGTGATCGAGTCCAAGCCCAACTCGATGAAGGGGATCTCCCCGTCGATCTCTTCGGGTTTCAGGAACAGCTCCTGCGCCAGCAAGGTTCTCAAGGTGTCGAGGATAGCCGAGAGCGACGGCGCCTCGTTGATCGCAGAAACCTGTGCCGGCCTCTTATCCGCTGCGAATTTGGCTTCGATACTCTCCCGCGTCTGCGCATTGTTGACAAAGGTCTGTTCATGCATCGCCAATTCGCGGCGATAGACATCGTCTTTTGTGTTGTGCAAGGCATGAGTCCATAGCCGTTTAAGGCCCAGCAACCGCGTCCGCGACTGGCGCGCCAGGCGTCCGGCCAACTCGATGGCATTTGAAACCACCTCCCGCCGCGGCAGTACCGGCAGCGTGAGACCTCGGGCTTTTAAGTCATTGCCCGAGATCTCTTTGGCGCTCAGCAAGGTCTCCCTCGCCAAGTCGTAACCGATCTTTTTCGGAAACACCAACGTCGAGCCGGCGCCGGGGGTAAAACCATAGCCCATATAAGGACTGAGATAGCGGCTCTCTTCGCTAAGCAGGATCAAATCGGCAAACATGCCTAAGGACCAGCCACCGCCGATGGCGTGCCCCTGGATCGCCGCGATGACCGGCAGCGGACACGTCAAAGGCAGTTCAAACACCTTGTCGTCGGTGAACGATACCTGCCCCTGCTGGATCGCCAGCAATGCCTCCCTGGTGCCGCCGGTGGCGAAGTAGCTGTCGTAACCGGTCAACACCACCACCTTGAAGGCGGGATTTTGCCGAATCGAACCGAAGGCTTCATTAAGACCGGCCATTAAGGCTTCCGAAAACATATTTTTCGCTTCCCGCTCCTGCATGGCGAGCACCACGATCCCCTCGGGATAGACAGTGGCGCTGACCACTGCTGAGCGGAGAGGAATTTCCGTGGGTACTGATGGGAGTGCCTCTAGCAATTCGCGGTCATCCCCTTCCTCCCATTTCTTTTCTTCAGGCAGCGCTTCTACAACTACCCGCAGCTGATCGATTTGACGGTTTTTCCAGTCGCTTACCACTGCCCGTGGCCAGGAACCCCAGAAAGCCGCCAAACTTAACGCTTGCGACATGACCCGGTCGCCTTCGACCACCGTGAGCGCACCCAGCCGGCTTTGTAAGCGCGATCCGGTATAGGCTTCCTGACTCCAACAGACCTCATGCCCTAGGGAAGAACCGAGGCGTTGAGCGCAGAGCGCAGCCACTTCCCGTGAAAGCCGGGGATCTGTCCAGATGGGTGAAGCGCCATAGCGGCTATCGCGCCGATAGACAATGGCATCGCAAAAGAGACCGAAGAGCCAGGCCAGTCCGCTTACATTCGCTTCGAATGCTGCGATCACCGGCACCGGAGCGCTTTGCACCACTTCTTTCAGCTCCATTACCCGCGCGGGATCTATGCCCTCGGGCGATTCGGGCAGGAAGTCCTGCAATCCACCGGCCACCATGATCGAGCAATATTCGGTAGCGTCGCCGATACGCTCGACCGCTGCTCTCAACTCGGCCGTCAATGCTTGTAGACCGTAATCGCTCCCACTATTACCCGGTTTCACGACAAGAACGCTGTTCCGGAGATCCATCATGGTATCGGGGACGACAGACTGGATCGGCTCAACGGGGACCAATCCATCGGCCAAAACGGTAATGTCGCGACCCAACTGGGTTTTGAGCAGCTGCAACGCAAGCCGGGATTTCTGCGTCAAATTGGCGGCGAACGCTTTGGCCTCGCTTTCTACCTGCGCCGCTGGGACGATGCGGCAGGCCCAGCCTTTCTCATGCAGCTGACGGCCGGGGTAACGCAGGGATCGATAGAGCAGGTCATCGGTCAGGGCGTGGCCCAAGCGTTCCCGGAAAAGACGCTCTTCGGCCGCGCTGGGGAATAATCCCCCGCCCTGGTTGGTGAAACCATACTCACCCTCCTCGCTACAGACCATGAAATCACAGACTGCGGCCAGCAGCAGCCCGGCACCAGTCGCATTCCCCAACACAGCGGCGATGACGGGGTAAGGGAAGGAGGCGATATTGCTGAAAAGACGCCGTACAGTCGCCTCGTTGCAAACCTGCCTGTCGCCTTGCCAAAACGCCGGTTGGCGGCTGACCAGCACCAGCGCCTTCAGTGAATCCTCTTGGCGTGCTGCATTCAAGGCCTGAACTATCGGCCCGATTGCCGAACATAGGGATGGGGCATCCGTTTCAATCGAAAACAGACCCTCGCCCAGATCGAGCAGGCGGGCCGGATAGGCTTCAACCGTCGAGGTGTTTGCCGAGAGCGGGGAAAGTTTGACAACGCCCTTTTGCGGCAGTGAATCCGTTGGCGCCGCCATTACCGGCAGCAGGGTGATGTTGTCCGGTTTCTGCATAATCTCTCCAAACTGAAGCGCCGAGGCGCTTGACGAGAATGGGGGGAGTGTGACGCCCCCCTTCTCCGCTAACGGACCCGATGGGACCTCGGCTACCGGCAGCAAGGAGATGTTGTTCGGTTTCTTCATGAGCGCCCCGAATCGAATCTCGGGCTGGGGCTGATGTGCAAAAAGAGCCGGAAGTTCAATCTCTCTGGTTCTGACCGGTTGCGGGCGCGGCTCCGGCGCAGGCTCAACCGGCGAAAGTTGCAGCCGATCGGAACCGATCGCGGAATCGACGCTTGGCGCGACAGTAAAATTGCCGGAAGCCCGCGCCACGGAACGGGAACGCAGCCCCTCCAGTTGTAAGCAGACGTTGCCCTGTTCATCGCAGAGGTCGATGTGGACGGCCTCGGGTGCAAGGCGCAACCGGAGAAAACCTCGTTCCGGACATGCAAAGACTTTGCGCAGACGCTCCAGTGAGATTGGGGCCGTAAATTCTCCAACCGCCCGATTCAGCAATTGCGAGATAAGCCTGAGCAAATCCGGCGGCAACAGATAGCCGGCGCCATGCCGGCCGGAGGGCAGCCGAAGCTCGGCCAGTGCCTGCCGGTTATCTTGGTAGTAGGCCGTAACCCCCGGCGGCAATCCCTCCGTTTGTCTGCCCATGGCCGACATCAGCGAGAGGATATCCACCTGCTCCGGTGTCGGCGAATGGCCGATGCGGGCGTGGCTCTGACAATGGATGATTTCGTTCGCTCTCTCTGTGCCACCGCTATAGATCTCCACATCGACTGCCTCCGCCCCTCGGGCGATCAAGGCGGTAGTCAGGTTGCGTTGGCCACCGGTCATGGCCGGCGCTCCCCAAACTGTATCTTGCAGCTCCCACCGGCCCGCCATGCCCTGCTCAGGCGTCGCCAGTTCAACAGCCGCCAGGATCATCTCCAGTGCGAGCAACGGAGGCAGCTCTTTCTCACCGGCCGATGCGCCTTGGTCGAGAAACCACTCTGTCCCGTCAAACCTGGAGACATAACAGTGCGTCATAAGATTCGACCTGTTTTCATGCAGCAGAGGATGTAGCAGCGCTGCTTGCTTTTTCACCGCTTCGAGCCGCTGCCCACTCCAGTATCGCTCACCCTCGAACGGATAGGCAGGCAGGCTTATGCGCCGGGGCTGCCCCGTTGCATAGAGACGGTTCCAGTCAAATGCAACGCCCTTCACCCACAGTCCCAATAACTTGCCGTATTTTTCCTTTTCCACCCATTGTTCGATAATCCGCGCCATATCTTCATCGGCGAAGAGACCGACTGTCTCGCTGTTTCGCTTTGCCTCGCCGCGGTAGAGGTCTTCAATACCCTCCTCGCCGGCCAGATAAGCGGTCAGCTTGTGTTTAACCTCGGCCATGGCGCCCGCCACAAAAGCCAGACGCACCGCCATCGCTTCACGGCCCAGTTGCAGCGTATAGGCCATATCCGACAGTTCCGCATCGCCCAAAGGCTCACGCTCAATGGCATCCAACAACTGCTCGGCACGCTTGCGCAGACGCGCCTCGTCCTTCGCCGACAACACAACCAGCGCAGGTAAAACGCTCACCGGCTCGCGCTCAGGCGCGACATATTCCTCGATCACCACATGGGCATTCACCCCACCGAAGCCGAAGGAGTTCACGCTTGCCCGGCGCGGCAGTTCCCGTCCGGCGCTATCTTTCAAGGCTTCCCACGGACGCCGCTCCCGGACTACGTAGAAGGGACTCTCGTCCAACTGCATGGCGGGGTTGAGTTCTTCGCTGTGCAGGCTCTTTACCAATGTCTTGTGCCGCAATTGCAGCAACACTTTGATCACGCCGGCCACGCCGGAAGCCATCTCCAGATGGCCGATATTGGTCTTCACCGAACCCAGGCCGCAATAACCGTTCATCCAGGGGCCGCCATTCTCCGACAGCGCCGCAAACGCCTGCTTCAATCCATCGACCTCGCTCGGATCGCCCAGCGGCGTCCCCGTCCCATGGGCCTCGATATAACTCACCGTGCGCGGATCGATTCCGGCTTTCCGATAGGCCGCCATCAGCACTTCCGCCTGGGCCGCCGGGTTCGGCGCCGTCAACGACTGCGACCTTCCGTCGTGGTTCACCGCACTGCCCCGGATCACCGCATAGATGTGATCTCCCGCCGCTTCCGCCGCAGACAGCCGCTTCAGCACCAGTATCCCCGCACCTTCGCCGCGCCCATAGCCATCGGCATCCTTGGAAAAGGTCTTGCAACGGCCGTCCGGACTCAGCATCCTCGCACTGCTGAATATCCCGTAGTAGTCCGGCGTCAACAGAGTGTTCACCCCGCCGACAATCGCCATTTCGCACTCCCCGTCGCCCAGCAGCTTTATTGCACGGTGGATCGCCACCAGCGAACTCGAACAGGCTGTCTCGACCTGTTCGCTTGGGCCGTGAAAATCGAGCAAATAGCTCAAACGGTTCGGACCCACCGAAGGCAGTAGCCCGGTCATGGTGTAGCCGTCTACCTCGATCCCGGCCTTACCCAGCAGCAAGCTGTATTCATGGTTGCCAATGGCGGCGATGATGGAGGTGTTGCTTCCGGCGAGGCTGCCGGCGGCGTAGCCCGCATCTTCCAACGCCTTCCAGGCATAGGTCATCAGCAAGCGTTGCTGCGGATCCATGCTCTCCGCCTCCCGCGGCGAGATACCGAAGAAGCGCGGGTCAAACATATCCATCCCTTCGATGAATCCGCCATGCTTGACGTTGGTCTTGCCGGGTTCCGTCACCGGATCACCGTAGTAAGCTTGCCAGTCCCAGCGCTCCTTCGGGATCTCGCTGATACAATCCCGCCCTCCGGACAGGTTGCGCCAGAAAGCATCCGGATCCGGCGACATCGGAAAATTGCAGCTAATGCCGATTACCGCGATGGGTTCGGACCGTCCGTCCGCCAAGCCTCTATCCTGGGCTATCGCCGAACTAGCTTTGCCGCCGGCGTCCTTCAGCCAATAGCGCTCAGTTGCAAAAGGATAAGTCGGCAGGCCTATCCGCTGGGGCCTGACGCTTCCATAAAGCCGGTTCCAATCGAACGAGAGACCGTTCGCCCATAGCTCAAGCAATTTGGCATATTTGCCCTTCGCCACCCAGGCATCAACGGCCTGCTCCATATCTTCGTCGTTGCTGAAGACGCCTATCATCTCTTTATTATTGCGCTTCACCGCCCCCCGGTAGAGGTCATCGATCCCCTCCTCGCCGCCAAGAAAGGCCGACAGCTTGCGCTTCACCTCGGCCATACCGGATGCCAGGAAGCCCAGGCGAACCGCCATTTCTTCGCGGCCCACTTGCAGCGTATAGGCCATATCCGCCAGATCGCTCTCAGCCAAGGGATAGGTATCGATGGCGTCAAGCAACTGTGCCGCCTGTTCACGCAAACGCTCGTCGTTCTTGGCCGACAGCACTACCAGCGCCGGTAAGATAGTCACCGCTTCCTGTTCCGGCGCCACATACTCCTCGATCACCACATGGGCATTCGCACCACCGGCGCCAAACGACGACAGCCCCGCAATACGCGGATAGCGTTTGCCTTCCAACTCCGGGCACCGCCATTTCTCCAGCGAACGCTGAACCACAAACGGACTGTTCTCAAAATCGATATGCGGATTGAGCGACTCGGCGTGCAGGGAAGGCGCCAGTTCCTTATGCGCCATTTGCAGCAAGACCTTGGTTAGGCCGGCAATCCCCGCCGCGCTCTCGCAATGGCCGATATTCGACTTCACCGAACCGATGGCGCAGAACCGGCGATCCTGCGTGAAGTGCTGGAACGCCCGGCTCAGGCCTGCGATCTCGACCGGATCGCCAAGGGCGGTTCCGGTACCGTGGGCCTCGATGTAGCTTACTGTCCTCGGATCGACTCCGGCCTGACGCAACGAGCGTTCGACCACCTCCGCCTGGATCGCGGGATTGGGTACCGTGTAGCCGTTGGTCTTGCCCCCGTGGTTGAGGGCCGTCCCTTTGATGACACCGTAGATCCGGTCCCCATCCGCCACCGCTCGCGCCAAGGGCTTGAGCAATACCGCACCGACGCCTTCCCCATCGACCAGGCCGTCGGCGCCCTCGCCGAAGGCCCTGCACGCATTGCCTTCGGAGAGCATTGTCTTCGACGCCAGCGCCACATAGTGCTGTGGCGACACGATCAGGTTGACCCCGCCTGCGATGGCGCAATCGCTGGCGCCGCTTTGCAGACTCTCGACCGCCAGATGCAGCGCAGTCAGCGAAGAGGAACAGGCGCTGTCAACGGCAAGGCTGGGACCATGAAAACCGAAGAAATAGGAGACCCGGTTGGCTATCGACCAAAATTGGGCGCTGGCCGAATAGTAGCTGTTCATCACGCCGACAAAAACACCAACCCGTTGCTCGGGACTGATCGCTCGCGGTAAATAGCCTGCGTCTTCGATACAGGCATGGGCCTGTTGCAGAAACAGGCGTTCCTGAGGATCCATGCTCTCCGCTTCCCGCGGCGAAATGCCGAAGAACAGAGGGTCGAACTCGTCCACGCCATCGATGAAACCGCCCCACTTGCTGTAGGTTTTGCCCGGCCTGTTCTTATCGGAATCGTAATAGCGGCTGTGCTCCCAGCGATTCGGGGGAACCTCCCCGATGCAGTCCCGCCCCTCCCTTAGATTGTTCCAGAACTCCCGGACGTTCCGCGCCTGTGCATAGCGTCCGGACAAACCGATAATTGCGATTTCCGAAGGGCTATCCCCGCGCGGTGTCAACCCGCTTCCGGACGTAGTTTGACGCTGCCGCCTTTGAAACCGAACCGGCGCTGCCGAGCGCGACGCCGTCCCTGCCGGCGTAACCGTCGCTTCACCGCCCAGCAGTTTTTGCAGTTGCCCGCGGTGTGCCGTCAGGAAATAACCGGCAAGATCGCGAAGATTTTGATATTCGAAAAACAGGGTCTTCGGGAGCGGGCCAAACGACGTCTCCAACTCTTTGGTCAGCCGCAATACCAGAATAGAGTCAATACCGTAGTTCTCCAGCGGTTCATCCGCACTAATCTGCTCCATCGGCATATTCAGCACGGTGGAGATAACTCTCTTGATAAAATTCCGAGTCTTTACCTCCAGATCGCCCTGGGATTCCGCCAAGGGCGGCGACAACCGCCCTTCTGCGGAAGGCGTCTTACGCTCAACGGCACGTTTCGTTTTGGTTTGTGCCTGCAAGCGCTGACGCACCACCCCGTCGCTCTCAGCGACGATAATCTGTTGCCCCATATGCGCGGCCGAGCTAAGCGGCAACAGTGTGCGGCCAAAGCCCTCGGCCTCAAGCACCCGGACCCAATTCTCCGCACTCAACAGCGGAGCGCCCGGACACCTTAGCGCGGCGTCTTCGAAAAGCCACCAGCCCTCCAGCAGACCGAAGGTGACATGTGTCGATAGGGATTCCCCGGTCAGCTCATTGAGCAGCAGCAATCCCTGTCCGCACAGGGCCGCCTTGGCATTGCGCAGCGTCTGCCGGATGTTGCGCGTCGCATGCAGCACATTGGCCGCAATCACCAGATCGTAACGCCCCAGTTCAAGACCCTGTTCAGCCAGCGGCCGCTCGATGTCGAGCAGGCGCGTCTCCAGATAAGGCGCATCGGAACTATAGGCCTGCCGCGCATGAATCAGAAAGGCCTGCGACAGGTCGGTATAACAGTATTCCGCAATCCGCGCCTGATGAGGCTTCAATCTGTCGAACACGGCGGCGCTGGTCGCTCCCGTCCCGGCGCCGATCTCCAGTATGCGGATAGACGCTTTTTCATCTTGCGCCAGCCGCTTTTTGACAAAGGACTCGACCAGGCCGGCGAGTCCATTGTTGAAGTAGTCCGCCGCCGCATTGTTGCTGTAGAAGCCCTCGACCAGCGCCATCGAGCCTTCCGGAAAGAGCACGTCGGTCGCTTGCCGTTCCCCTCTAAGAATTGCCGGCAAGGCCCGCAAACTCTCCGTCTCCAGCCTCGCCAGCGCACCCAGATCGGGATCGTGCCGCCATTGCGCCAGCCGGTTCTCCCACTCACGCCACACCGTTTCGGCGTCGAGCGCCGCGCCGGGCGCCACCCTATAGCGCCCATCCTGTATCCGCAAACGTCCCTGCTCCACCCACATGGCGAGACTGGCCGCTAGCCAGCGGTCATAAAAATCGATTAATCCCAAGCAGCGTTTAATTTCGTCGAAGTCGGCCTCGCCGATCTCCGCCAATCCCATGCCGCTCAACTGCGCCCATAACACCCGTTGCAGCAGAGACTCATGGACGTCAGCCTTGGCATCGTCGATAATCGGAGCGGACGCCGCCTCCGCTGGAAGCTCCAGCGCATTCAGCACCGAGTCCATCCTTTGCGTCTGCACAAAAAGTCGCTCGTTACGCGATAACCAGGATACGCCGCCGGGCTTAGTGGTCTTTAGCAAGCCCAGCTGCCGCCGGTCGCGGCTCAACAGTAGCTCCAGGGCCGCCATTCCCTCATCGGGTTCAATCGACCCGATGCCCAAGTCCGCCATCCGGCTCTGATATTCCGGGGTAGCGACCACTCCGGCGCCTCCCCAATAGCCCCAATTCATGATCTTCACCGGACAGGCCCACTGCTGCCCCAACGCATGGGCAAAGGCGTCCTTGAAGGTACAACCCGATGCGTAATTGCTTTGTCCGGGCGGTGTCATAAAGCTCAGAATCGACGAGAAAAACAATACAAAGTCCAGCGTCTCGCCGCCAAACACTTGAGCCAGGCGAACACTGACATCCACTTTCGCCGCCAGCGCGGCACGGAAGGCCGCCTCGCTCATCCGTACCAGGCTTTTATCTTCCAGCACGATTGCCGAATGGATCATGCCGTGGATCTCGCCATAGTGTTCCCGCACGGCGCCATAAGCCGCTTCCAACGCCTGCCTGTCGCCGGCGTCGGCGCTCAGATAGAGCGGACGTGGACCGAGTTGGGCCAATCGCTCCAGTTTGGCCTCGATGGCCGCATCCCGCGTTTTTCGGCCTATCCACACAATCCGCGCAGCATAGCGGCGGATCATATATTCGCTCCACGCCTCGCCGATGCCCCCCGCACCGCCGATCACCAGATACACGCCGCCCTGCCGGTAACCTGTCTTGTCCGCCTGTGGCAGTTGGCCCGGCAACAGATGTTGACGATACCACTCGCCGTCACGGAAGCCCCATCCCGCCCCTTCCGGGTCCGCGGGAAGACGCAGCAATGCCTCTAAAGGCCATTCTCCATCGGCCGGGAGATCGACCAGGCGCACCTGCCAATGGGGGTACTCTTTGGCCAGAGAGCCGGCAAAACCGTGCACGCTCGCATGGGCGGGAAACAGCGTATCCTGCTGGCGGATCGGCTGCGCCTGGGTGGTAATCAGCGTCCAGCTCAGAGGCTGGCGCTCATAACCCAGGGCCGCCAGGGCCTTGAACAAGTGGAAGCACTGCAACACGCCCTGCTCCTGGGCTTCGATCAGCGCATCTTCATTCGGCGAGTCCGCCGATGTTTCCGGCGCCAGCCAGAAGATATGGTCGATCTCACCCAGCGGCTCCAACTGCTGTTTGAGCGCCTCGACACCCGCTCCGGCCGCCACCTCCAGCAGCGTTGCCTGGTGCAGATGCTCCCGCAATGCCGTGCGCCGTTGCGCCGTTCCCCCAATAACGAGGGTGCTATCGCCGGAAGCGGGGCTGACCTCGCCTTGCGCCACCGCCACCGCATCCCAAGACGGCGCCAGCATAACCAGACCAGGCTCAAGCTCACCTGCCGTTTCCTCGGACCCGCGTTCCAGGGCACGAAGCGTAAAGCCCTTTAAGCGCACGCAGACAGCCCCCGATTCATCGCACAGATCGATGTCATATTGACCAACCGCATCGTCCGGAGACGAATCGGCGCTGTGTCGCACCCAAGCCCATCCCTGCGCCGGGCATTTCGACCAGGTCGTAACCTCATCCAGTGCGAACGGCACTAGAGTCGTGCCGGATTCCGCCCCCTCCAGACTCAGGCTTGCCGCGGCCTGTAGCGCCGCGTCCATTAGACTCGGATGCAGTCCATACTCATCCGCTGTGTCCGCTACGCTCCGCGGCAGCGACAGACGCGCCAGAACCTCGGAACGGCCGGTAGCGTCATGTCCGATATACAGGTGCTCCAAGCCTCGATGAGCCGGGCCATAGTTCAAACCGCTGTCTTGAAAACGCGCGTAGAGCGCCTCGCCCGATACTTCCCGCTCACGGCAGCGGCCACGCAGCGCTTGCAGGTCGATCAACGGACGCTCGCCGGGAGGCGTCAGCACCGCCCGGCCCTGGCCATGGATTACCGGCTCACCGCTCTCATCCCCGATGCCGTCGTAGATCTCGTAACCGATCAATCCGTCATCCTCCCGGTAGAGGCCGATATGCACTTCCAACTCAGCGTCTTGCAGCGCCAGCGGCCGCAACCACGCCACATCCTCGAGACGCAAACCGTTCCCGGCATCCGCCTCCGCCGAGTGCTCGATCGCCGCTCGCGCCAACTCCAGGTAGGCCACTCCCGGCAACATAGGCCAGCCGGCCACGACATGGTCGGAGAGGAAAAACTCATCGCCGCTGAAGGTCGAGCTGAAGCGCTGCCCCCACAGATTCGAGGTATTACGGTGCAGTAAGGGATGAAGCCGGGTCTCTGTTGCCAAGCTTTTTGCGCCCGCAACCGTTCGCGATTGGCCGGCGCCGTTCGGTATCCAATACCGCTGCCTTGCAAAGGAATAAGTCGGCAGGCCGATCCGGCGCGGGTTGCGATTCGCATGAAGGTGGTGCCAATCGAAAGTATTGCCCCCCACCCACAGCAAGGCCAGTTTGCTCAGTCTGCCCTCTTCGACAACTGCCCGTAAAAATTCATGGCCTTCCCGGCCTTCGAGTATCGATGCTTGTGAATCGGTCTTGTCCACCCGTCCCTGATAGATGCCTGTCTCCTCTCTGCCCTCAAGAAAACCGCGTAGTTTCGACGCAAGTTCATCGAGCGTGCCTGCGACAAACGCCAGGCGTTCGGCCATCTCTTCACGTCCGTCTTGAAGCGTCCAGGCCAGATCCTCGATGCGTGGCGCACTCTCCCCGCCCGCTGCTGCATCGGCGAGGTAACCGAGCAGCGCCCCGGCCGCTTCATGCAACTGCTTTTTCGTGCCCGAGGAGAGCACAATCAGCTCCGCACGGGGCGCTTGTTCCGTCCCCGGTGCAAGCGCATACTCCTCCAAAACCACATGCGCGTTCGCTCCCCCGAAACCGAAGGAGCTCACGCCGGCCCGCCTGGGATGGCCATCGCTATGTTGGGGCCAGGACTCCGTTTTCGATAGCACCCGGAACGGCGTGTCTGTGAGATCGATGTGGGGATTAATCTCCCGGAAGTGCAGGTTGCCCGGCAGCATCCCGTAGCGCATCGACAGCAGCACTTTGATCACGCCCGCGATGCCCGCCGCGCCTTCCAGATGACCGATATTCGTCTTCACCGAGCCGATGCCGCAATAGGGCTGATTCAGCGGTTCTTCGCCCAGTTCGAGCGTCAATTCCCGGAACGCCTTTTTCAACCCGGTTATCTCGATGGGATCGCCCAGGTTGGTTCCCGTCCCATGCGCCTCCACGTAGTCGATATTCAGCGGTGAGATGCCGGCCTCCCGGTAGGCGGATTTGATCAACTCACTCTGTGCTTGCGGATTCGGCACCGTGAGCGAACTCGCCTGGCCTCCGTGATTGACTGAGCTTCCCGCAATCACGCCGTAAATCTGATCGCCATCAGCTAGCGCCTGGTTGAGCGGCTTGAGTAATAACAACCCGGCGCCCTCACCCCTGACATAACCATCCGCATGTGCATCGAAGGTTTGGCACAATCCCGTCGGCGAGAGCATGCCCGCATTGGCGAACGATAGCGTGTTGGTATCGCTACAGATCAGATTGATGCCGCCGGCGATAGCCTGCTTGCAGGTCCCCTGGCGCAATGCCCGTAGCGCGCTGTCAAGCGCCACGAGTGAACTTGAACAGGCCGTGTCGATCGTCACGCTCGGCCCTTTCAGGTCGAAAAAATAGGACAACCGGTTAGACAGTATCGAACCGAAGGTCCCGGTCGCCCAATGCGCCGACACCGGGATGCTCGACTGCTCAAGCAGGTCCCGATACTCGAAATGGCAGGCGCCTATCCAGACACCGGTGGCGCTGTTGCGGAAGCTTGACGGACGATGCCCCGAATCCTCGAAAACCTCCCAGGTCAACTCCAGCAGCAGACGCTGTTGCGGGTCGAGCAGTTCCGCTTCCGCCGGCGATAAGCGGAAAAAGCGGGCGTCAAAGGTGTCGATGCGGTCCAGATAGCCGCCAAACTTGCCGGCTCCACTCGCGGAGGAGATGGCGCTCAATGACTGCGAACGCCCCTCGGGAATTTCCCGCACACCGTTTTGGCATTCGCGCAACATATTCCAAAAACCTTTGGCGTCCCCGCCGGGAAACCGGCATGCCAGCCCGACAATGGCGATAGGCTCTTGCGTGGAATGACCATCTGGCGCTTGCGATGACATGCCGGCAACATCCTCGCTTGCCGTTGCCGTAGCAACCGTTGAACCGTGCCGGCTACTTTGGCCGATGTTGTCGACAAAGTAGTCGACAATCTTGTCCACAGTATTCTGCATAAAGAAAAACGCCGGTTCCAAAGCGATCCCGAACTCGGACGAAAACAGGACCTGGAGTTCGAGCAAGTCCGCCGAATCCAGCCCCATTTCCATCAGCGGAACGTCCCTACCGAAAGCGTGCTCACGGTTTATTCCCAATGAACGCCTGATCGTCTTGTCAATGTAATCGACAATGCTCTTCTTATCCCTGGCCCGAACATTATCGACAGGCTTGGAAAGCCGGCCGGCATCGAACCTTTCACGGGTGCTTATATCGTATTGGATCAATACGCCATTGCCGCCGTTAGCCGCATCCTTGGGACGATAGCCCGGTATCACTGCTTTTATCTTTGCACCATGAATTTGATGAAAGCGTAGCGTTGGATCGGCCAATAGCCCTTGCGCGTTCGTCTTGGCTATATACTCCTCAATCGCCAGATCGGAATTATTCGCATAATCCTTGCACAGGGTCACTCCGAGAATCTGTTCAATACCGTTCACCACGCTGCAACGCTGAAGCATAAATTCAAGCAATTGATCGCCCAGCCCCTGCTGCTGCATTTCAGGCAGAATATTGACCGCCAGAAGTTGTATCGCGCCGCCTTCCGGGTCATGAAGTTCCTCGGCACTGTCGATGGTCGATTCATGGAGCTTGCCAGGATCGCTCAAGCGTTGCGAGTAGATGACGCCGGCCAATTCGTCATTAATACGAATAGTCAACTGGCCTTGGGGATATCGGATTATCCGTCTTTTGATCGTCTCCAAAGGGGTTCTCAGATCAGGAGACCAGCACGCTGCTTCCAATTGCTCGAGCTTCGGAAGATCCTCGAGTTTCGCGGGACGAATCCGGTAGTCGCGCTTTTCAAAATGGTTCAGCGTAATTCTGCTGAAAGGGAGCGCCTTGGGAAATTTCTTGTGCCCTCCGGCAACGGGAAAAAGCCCGGCCCACGCCGCGGCCATGAGGAACTTTTCCGCCGACACCAATAGTTGTTGGGAAAACCGGTGATAGGTATCGAAGTGAAAACTCTCGCTCTTATCGAAGTATTGCCTTATGGTCTTCGGATCCAGGCAATGGACCTCAAGCGCGATCAGGCCGAATTTTCCCATGATGGCCTGCCAACGTTCAAAGTGCTCCACCAAACTGAAGTGGATATTGCTTTCCGCTATGGCGCGGCCATCGGCATCGATACAGACGGAGTGGTCATCGGCAAGCGCCGTCTCCGCTTCAACCAACCCTTTATCCGGTGCGATATAGGGGCGATCGTGATCGAGAAAAGAACGAATGTGCAAGATATTTTCAGGGTCCTCGATGCCTGCCGCACGCAGATCCTCGATCATCGCAACCGGGTCGCCAATATCTCCGTGAAGCACCAAGTGATCAATATCTTTCAAGGTTTTCCCGGTCTCGATGATCGCCGCCCGGTTATAGTCGACACCGATCATCTTCAGGGGGTACTGGTCCAAAACCCGGCCTCTAGCCGTTTTTGATTTTATGAACTCGTAAAGCGTTTTCAGCAGCGTTCCATCGCCACAGCCCATGTCCGCAATATATTTCGGCTGCTTTTCATAGGCGTCGTTATCGAACAGCGGCAGAATGGCGCCGGCCATCTCGTCGAAATATTTACCGTGTTGAAATCCGCTTCCAAGCACGTTGAGGGTGCGATCGACATGAAGCTCGTTCCCATGTTCATCGCGCTCGAATACCGTTCGGCACTCGCCGAACAGAACCGTCGAGATACGCGCAAGCATGGGACGATAGGATGCCGCGATGGAAGTAATGAATATCCGGTCAAGTATGAACTTACCGACCGGGGTAAAACTCTGCTCGGCGTTACCGTTTTTGACCTCCGTCACCCAGTTCCGGTTTTGAAAAAAACGAAAAACTTCGCTGTTGGCATTGCTTGGTAAACGGTCGAACGCCGCTTTTACAGACTCTTGCGAATCAAAACCGGCCTTTTCTTTTAAAGAGAGCAGCAGAGGAATAACGAGCATACCATCCAGCATCAAGGCCAGGGTTTCAGACTCAAGCCCCCAACGCTTACCGGACAGCTCTATCCACTTCATCAGACTGTGCCCGGTTTGAGGCTTTGACAGGTAAACATCCATCGGGAACGACAGCAAATCAATAATATCGACAGGAATTTTTTTATGCAGATCGGATTCCTGGGATAGCCTGTACTTATCACCGGTTTTCTCGATCCATCCAAGAGACTCGAGCATGTTCAAGGCGATCGCCAACGAACCGGGATTTGCTCCGAGTTTTTCGACAATTTCGTCAAATGGTACTGCACGACGTTGATCGAGCACGTCAAACATCCCTTTTTGCACGCATGCGACTACGACAGGTATGGAAACGTAACCATGTGAATAGGTATTTAATAGTGATAGCATTTTTTAAAGAATCCTTTCGAAGCGGCTTAGTCTTAAGCGTTTGAGTGGGAGTTCAAGAAGATAGTAACTGCCGAATCCGGCATGTTCATTGCTGTTCAGCATCGTTGACGATCTAACAACATTTCAATTTGAGTTAATTATAATTGACCTGTCATGGAAGATTAATCGGGAAACGCTGATTTTGCCGATGGCAAACGGCTGAATAGAGGGTAGGAATTTTCCTAGTACGAAAAGTCAGTATTTTTGCTAAAGCTTGTTTAGGGGCATCCCAGCCCCAACAAGCGGCAAAAATCACGCGACTGCTATTGCCTGCGTTGGCCCCGATTTGTCCGCATCACCTCGCTTCGACCCAACAAGGGGCCGAAACTTAGGTTCCACATGCCTTGACGCCGTTTCGCGATGCTTTGCGGGGACTAAAAATCTTCACTTCGCTCACGCTCCGTTCTTGAATGTCAATCTTTGGCAAAAACCGGCCAACCACAAGAATCTACGATATTATGCAGCAGTCACACAAAGTAATCGCCGTTGCCGCCGCCAATTCCAACCGCGTGTATGTCGGGACCTCGGCCAGCCGCCTGTACCGTAGCGACGACGGCGGCCATACCAATCCATGGATGGACAAGACCGGGGCGCTGCCGGGCAAGGGAATCCAGAGCATCTGGGTCGATCCGGCCAATGCGGATGTCGTGATGGTCAGCTGCGCGGGCATCTCGAGCGGGTCCGCGCAAGCCGTATACCGTAGCGCGAACGGCGGTACGAACTGGACCGACCTGAGCGGCAACCTGCCATCTGTGCAGGGCAATTCAGTGGTCGGGGATCCCAACGACGCGGCTACTTTCTACCTTGCCACGGACGGCGGCGTCTATCGAACCACCGACGGCGGCGTTCATTGGCTGCCCTTCGATAACGGCATTCCCAACGCGCCGGTTTCCGATCTGACCATCGATTTAGCCAGCAACATGCTCTACGTAGCGACAATGGGACGGGGCGCCTACAAGCTCGATATTACACCCGGCGTGATGAAGCAGCCCGTCGATTTCTACCTGCGCGACGATGATCTGGACACCGGGGAAAGGCTGCCATCACCGTCCGGCCTTCCCGATCCGCTGGTGCCGTCCCCGGCAACCGCAGTGTGGTGGACCAGTCAGGACATCAAGATAAACCATACGCCTTACTTCACACCCACCGGCGTCTTCGATGGCGTCGATTTCGACACCCACGCTCTCGCACCAGGATCCCATCCGCGGCCAGACCAACCGCTTCTATCTCCAGGTTCACAATCGTGGCTGGCAGGCCACGACCAACGTCAGCGTTCGAGCCTTTGTTGCCGACGCTACACTGGGACTGCCGCCGCTGCCCAATGCCCTGGTGGCGCCCAATTTCGATCTCAGCAGCACTGCGGTGTGGACGCCCGTTGGACCGGCACAAACCATTGCGTCACTGCAACCGAACCGCCCGGCCATCGTATCCTGGGATTTTGCCCTGCCGACCAGCAGCGCAACTCATACCTGCTGCCTTGCCGTGGTGTCTTCGACGGACGATCCGTTCAATAACGCGGCAGTGGACATCGGAACGCTTGTGACCGGCGACAAGCGCGTCTGCCTGAAGAACCTGCATGTTGTCGATCCGGGTCCGGCGCCCTTGGGCATGACGCTCGTCGGAATCGACCTGCGCAATATTCACAAGCAGCCCGTCCTGGTAGATATCGTCGTGCGTCCAAGCCAATTCAGCGCCGGCTTCGTCGGTCTGCTGCTGCCGCATATCGCCCTCGGGCATCAAGACGGCGTATCCGATTGGCTCGGCCGCCATACGATCACCAAGGCCGGCGATCGTTTGCACAGCAGTTACCGCGTTGATGAAGTCGTAGTCGCTGCCCCGGAAGAGACCGACTGAATCCTTCGGACGACTTCCGGCACTACGACCGGCACAAGTATTATCGGTGCCATAATATGCGCCACCATCTTGGCAACATGCCGGGCCTTGCTTAGGCGGGGCCTCTTGTGGAAACCCCGAGCCGATCCTTGCTGGATTTGGGTGACGTATCGCCCGTGCCGGAGATGGCAGTGTATGTCGGGATCCGATCTCACATTCTAACATCCCAACACGCGCGGCTAAGTGCTAACTGACGCTCACTGACAGGCTGGCATGCATTCCATTTCTGCTGGATAAGGACGAAACGTGGAAATCCGCAATTGGCCGGGTCGAGCCAAAGAGGACGCAAGGTTGCTTGCCGAAAAGCTGCCATTCGCCGAACTTAGGGATGGAAAATTTCGGCAGCATGGAAAACGGCGTCTAAACTTTGCCAGTTTTACAACAAAAGAGCGTTTAAATTTTCCAGTAGATACCCATTATCATGTTGATATTATTACACATACAAAATTTTTGACTGGAAAATTCAAAGCTGATTGGTGGCAAATATTGAAAGCTGCTTTCCAGCTCACTGACATCTACTGCACAAATATTTATCCGCAAGATTAAGAAAATAAATAACGAGGCAGCGCTGTTCTGCCGCATATGTAAAGATTGTTCTCTTAAGTTTGATATGCATTATGACAACTAAGAAAATCCACTAGTGAATGTGGTGTCAAGACTTATCGGTGGATTCATATCCACAATTTATAAATATTATTCGGAGACATGATGAAATCTTTCATTGTCAAAGAGAAAAAACTAGGGCAGGATAGGCTCTGCTGCCGCTTTTGTGCTGCAACTGTCCCGACGTGTCCTGCGTATGCTCGATGTGGGCCAAGGCGATGACAATTATGAAATCAAGAAACTACAATTAATCAAATATCACGATATACAATATGAACGGTAGGGCAGGCAAAATTCGATTGCCGTGAATAATGTGCTCGACAGCAAAGGAAGACTCGATTCATGCATTTTAGCCTTTTCTCCAAGTTAGCCACCGAGTCGTCTCTGTCTCAGGCACAGGCATTCTCACAACAGATCTGGCGAAGACATCACTATTCACCAAACCAAGGTACGCTTTGTTCAGGACTCACCTATTTTTGGCTAAACGAAAAGTTGTGCTCCCGCTCTCCAATGTCTCAGTTCGAAGAACCCAGTGCCGAACTCCTTCATCATCTCACTAGTATGCAGGCGCTTAGCCATTACCCCGCTTTTCCGGAAAACTTTAACCCGGGCGAAAGAGAATTATTGTTACTGACTAAGAAGTACGGAACACAGGACTGGAAAGAAATTCAGCAACACGTAGTCGATGAGCACCAAGGAGACTATATTTTATACGATCTTTCGCGGATGTTCCGTTATGACTCAGCCAGCATTGTGCGCTTTATTGACCTGCCCCAAACCCTCCCTTGTCTGCAATCGCTACCTGCAGGCTCGGCCATTATAGGCGTACTTCGCTATCTGAAGAGAGGGCAACCAAGCGGCCATCGCGTCGCATACTACCTTGATCGAAAAAATCAGCACCACTTCTTTGACCCGAACGCTGGCGAGGTTATCGAGTCTCGTGACACTGGCTTTCATCAGTGGCTAAACACTTTCCTAATCCATGCCAGCTATCGAAAGTTCGAGCCTTCGATAAAAGATTCTTTTCTGACACTTTATAAACTTAAAAACGTTTCACCGCAGACAAAAAATGTCCTTCCAAGAAATTTAGATTGACAGCATGTACACTCTCTTACACTGAATGATATGAGAAAACAGATGAACTTACTCTATTGTTGTTGCAAATATCGGGATTGTTTGGCACGCCTAATTGACTCAATGCTGGGTATCCAAAAAACCCGAACCACTCAGCCCATTTTTCGTTCCTTTCTTTTCCAGAACCTCCTCCATTCCTAGGCGTAACCCTGCTAGACGTTACCCCGGGATAAAGCCCAACTCAAGAATGAGACTCCCACTAATGACCGATTTGAAAATCAATTTTGAGCACCAAACGACATCAGGCCAGTTGTCTGATTCGATATTGGGACTCGAGCACATACACCAATCCTTGGAGGCGATAAGACCGCAGTTTGGTCCCGGTATAGCGCCGCAGTTGCCGAATCAAAATGCAAGAACGCATTTGCAAAAGTCTTTACCTGGTGGCGTCCAGTGGCGAGAGCATTCGTTGCCGTTTCGCCATTTTAGCGCCACCGATGTATTTGATTCGAAAACTTACAAAGAGCTAAGCCATCAGTTTACCTTGATCTTGGAGACGACTGCCGGCAAGCGCGAAGGCGCGTATAAAATGCGACCTGCTCTGGGGAACAGCGATGGTTTGATATTAGGGTTAACGGATAAGCTGGCCTCGGCATTCTCCCCTTTGTTTACCGAAGCATGGCTCCGTCCGCTGGCAGAACAACTAGATCTTAAATTTTTGCCGCGTGTCGAGGGCGCATTACACTCAAATCCACAGGGTAGCCGAACAGGATGGATTCATACCGACTGTTGTTCAGCATGGTTTGATGAGAGTAACAGCAAGGCAGAAGAGTTAATTTTGCCGCCGCGGGGTCGGTGTAATTACTTTACTGGGAAAGCTAAAGTGCCCGACGCGAAACCAATAGAATATATACGTGCCGCAACGATGATTTTCTACCTTTGCAATGATGGATGGGAGTCAGGAGATGGCGGTGAAACCGGCGCCTATAGCGCGGATCGTGAGACAAAAGACACGATGACGAAGCTCATACCGCCAATCAATAACTCGCTGTTTTTCTTTGAATGTAGCCCACACTCCTACCATCGATTCATCACTAACCCTGGGCGTACACGCAACAGTATTGTCCTGTGGCTACACGCCAGCGTGGAGGACGCGGAGGCGCGATGGGGATCAGGCATCCATCGGCGGGACGCTCGATGAAACCGGTGTGCCTGATTACTGGCGCAGGCGGACGTCTCGGTCAAGACCTCTGCCATGCCTTGCAAGACGATTATGATCTGGTAGCAACTTATCGTTCAACGATCCCCAATATTGCCTCACAGCGCGTGCCAGCCCACTTGGTTCAGGCTGATCTTACCTGCCGTGAAGAGATGAAGCGCGTGGTCGAGGTGGCCTTGGCGCGATATGGCCGCATTGATGCACTGATCAACACCGCCGCCGACATCAAATTTCACGGCAGTCTTCGCGATCTATGGCACGCTGATGACTATCCACAATCTCAGATGCTCATGAACTCTATTGTGCCAATGCAACTGGCTTCCGCAATCTACCAACATTGCTGGAAAGATCAGCCCGAGGAAAATGCACGATGGAACCGCTCTGTCATCAACGTATCAAGCATTTCAGGCCTCTACGTCTTTCAAGAAAGGGGGCAGGCGTTTTACGGCGTTTCCAAGGCCGCGCTGAATATGCTCACACTCTACCTTTCACTAGAGTTGGCTCCCTATAGCGTCCGCGTCAATGCAATTTGCCCGAGCAGATTCACCGGGATGGCGGCAACCCGTCGCGTCACTGAGGCCATACGGAATCTATTAACCGGTGACTCGACAGGCACAATCATTACGAAGATACCCTAGTTTTCGCCTTCGATCGGCGGCTCATTCGCTCAACGGCGTTTCGGCCGCAGCCATCCTTCCGGCAATCTGACCGAATGCCCATGCCTCGGGATAATTGCTTCCTATTTGATAGAGGAAACCAAAAAAAGAGCCCAACTCTCCAGCTGCGTATAGCCTTGGGATAACGCCATCATTATGGTCTAGCACTTGGCAATTGACGTTGCGTTTTGGGCCGCCTTGCGTATTCACGATCGATAGTCCCAGTTCAACAGCAAAATAGGGAGGCGTCTCGAAAGGGGCTAAAGTTTTGACGTTTCGACCAAATAGGGAATCGCACTGCTCGGCACAGGCACGGTTGTATTGCCTGATCGTCTCTTCCAGAACTTCGGTTTTGGCCCCGATCTTATTGGCCAATTCGACGACAGTTTGCGCCTGAAGCACCCACCCCGCTTCGATTTCAGCCTGATTGTCGGCACTCCAATCGTAGATCTTGTTAACTAAAGAGTAGCCAACCATTCCGCCCCTTTTATTCTTAAACATTTGAGAGGTAGGTGCAAGCGGCCCTCTGGCGAGATATGTTTGGTCAAAAATCAGAAAGGCAGGCAAATTTCGATATTCCGCGTTGCGGTGGTCATAGCGCAGGATATCGAGCGGCGCTTTACAATGGCTGAGCGATGCGTCCTCAGCCATAAACCTTTCTCCGAACTTATTGACGAACAGGTAGCTGCCCGCGCGCTGAGTTCGCCCCAAACCGTAGCCGATCGCAGTACCGAACTTTTTGCTGGGTTCGCGTGCGCACAATCTCCCCCACTCTATTGCCGCCATGTGCCAAAGCGCGGCGCCAACCTCAGTAACTAAGCGAATACCATCCCCAGTATTCCCGGGTGCGCCCCAAGGGAAAATATAATCGGTTGCGCCAGGAAGATTGAAATTTGCCAACATCGCCGGATTATAGGCGTAGCCGCCACACGTCAAAATGACGCCCTTACGCGCCAAAAGTTGAATGTCTTGCCCATTACGTTGCGCTTTCGCACCCAAGACTTCCCTAGTTTCTGGATTTCGGATCAGCGTTTTCACTTGCGTATCCGTAAAGACCTCGATATTGCGATCCTTAACCAACCCTTCGAGAAACCGAAATCCGCTCTCACCGGTTGGGTGGATATGAATCTGTTTCAGCTTATCAGGCATCAATGACGGAAAGGTGGGGGGGATTGGCGGCTCGGCCGTGAACTCTAAACCCAGTCGGGACAGCAAATCGGGTATGCCGACCATAGCCTCGGCAAAGGCACAGATCATCTCCTCCCCCACAGTGCCGGACGAGAGCGCTCTGTAATACGCTATTGCTGTCTCCTGGCTCTCCGGAATCACCATGGCGCCGGCGCAAACAGCACTGTTTCCGCCACCAACACGCAGTTTCTCCACGATCAAAACGCGGGCCCCAGCATCGTGAGCAGCTATAGCAGCATTGGCGCCCGCTGCGCCATACCCCACGATCAACACATCGACTTCATAATCTTTCTTCATGAGGCTCTCTTTTACTTCCCATTCGTACTCACTGGTTGAAATTGCCGTAAAAATACCATTTCGTTCAACACAAAGGATACAACCTCACCAGTAGTCTTATCTTTGTTAAACACGATGGTTTCAAAACAAAACGCCCCGGGTTTTTGTTTAAAATGCAGCCCACCGATCGGCTGCAGTAATGTCTCGTATGCCACGCCATAATTCAGGTAGACTTGGCTCTCCCTATAGATAACCTCTACTTTTCCAAAAGCGGCATGGTGATAAAAGCCAGCCAATTCCCCCCATGACTCAGGCGCTGCAGGCTGTTTTCTGAGCCGACTTAGCTTCTCATAAAAAACCTGATCACCAACAGTGATGATGGCGTCTCCTTTGCCCAGGCCACTAATTCTGAGCATTTGGTGGCGACAATCCCTATCAAGCATAAAATAGGCGTTTCTTGAATGGGGATAGAGATTAATTTGACGATCGTCTCGAATAAACTCCGGGACATTTCCATCTTCTCCTTTGAAGCGTATGGTGCTCATTCGATTTCCAGCAAAAACATTGAACTTCCCCGCACGCTGTCCAAAACAGGGCAAAAAACTGCCACCAACTGCTTTCCGGCAAACTTGATACAGAATCTCTCTCAGCTCGTTGGTGCAAGCGCCGTGATTGCATAACGCAATACCTGCCAGACCCAGATCGGGAATCATAAACATAAAACCAGAAAACCCCGAACTGCTTCCGGCAAAGTAGTAGAAAGGCAAATCATCTACAAGCTCCACAAATAACCCAAAGCAAACACTGTAGTTTGGATTCACCCTATGCCGAGGCGCGAGCATCTGCTCAACGACCTTAGCCTCTATGGAATCAATTCGATTGCTTTCGCTAACGAAGTTCATCAGCCAACGCAGATAGTCGTCCGCAGTGGAAATCATCCCTGCGGCAGAATTTGGCAACGGAATGTGTGGGCTGGGCACAGATGGTTCTGCAAGGTCGGGGGAGCCAAAATACCAGCCTTTCCAATACCCTGTGGCGAGATTGCCTCCCAATGGTTCGTCGTTATCGGAAAAACCGCTACAGTGCATTCCAAGCGGTGAGAAAACTGCCCTCGATATAAAAGCATCTGCGGCATCACCACTAATACTTTCAATCACCTTGCCTAGCAAATAGAATCCCCAGTTCGAGTACTTAAAATGTTCTCCTGGCGTGAACAGCAATTGCGAAGAACTAATTCGCAACAGCGTGTCTTTATCAGAATAGAGATGAGCATCATAAGGTCCCCGAGCCAGTCCGGCGGTATGACTAAGGAGATGAGAAATGGTTATGGAGCAGAATTCCGGACGCACTTCTAGCTCTGGAATATAACAAACTATAGAGTCGTCCAAATCCAACTGGCCCTGACCGACCAAGTGCAAAACTGCATAGGCAACGATTGGTTTTGTCAGGCAACCAAGGCGGAATGTGTGCGTGGGCGCTAGCTGCTCACTAGAGGACTGGTCGCTAACGCCGAGTTCACAATTGAAAAGCTTGTGGCGATTTTGGGCGACGCGTATGCTTAGTCCATGAATTTGCCGAATATGCATCCTGGTTTGCAAATCGGTGAGCAAATCGTTCACTTAAAACCTGTTCCAGGACATCGGGAGCGTGAGGTAATAGCCCAACATCAAAAACGCCAAACAGGTGAGTAATAAATACACACCGGTTTGGCGCCCAACTTAGTGCCTGAAAAGACAACGTAATTCTTGACTGCCAGCTCAGCTAAAATTGATTTGAGCAGCTTCAATAAGCGGAGTCGAGCCACAAATAAATGGGGGTACGCCACCGTATAGTGTCACACCTGTCACGGTGTAAGTATCCATGTATTGAGCCATCTGCAACACTGTGTCCATGGCGATAAGGGTGTGTTTTAGCTGCTTCTGGCTGTCGCCGGGCCACTGATTTAAGAAAGCGGTAGACGCCGATACACTGTCTGGCTTATTTTGTTGCAGCCAAGTTTGCAACTCGATTACCAGGTTCGTCTGTATTATGCCTATCTTATTCGGATCCGTAGTTTGGTAGTTAAAACTTTGCATTTGCTCGATGACATGCTTCCACCAGTCGACTGGTGCGTTTGGGTTTTTTTGCTTGTCTGCCTGCACCGCTTTAAGAATTTCCGATACGCCCGTTTGGACAGCAGTGAACAAGCCAGCGATGGCTAACTGTTTGAGCGCCTCTTGAAAGAATGCTTTGATTTGGCTTGACGCACCGCCACCCTCACTCGGTTCTGGCTCGGGTTCTGGTTCTGGTTCTGGTTCTGGTTCTGGCTCGGGTTCTGGGTCACCGCCTTCGATTTTCCAGAGGTACATGCCGTCCGGGCTAGTGGAATACATCATGTGCTCTTCGTCTACTGGTTCGAAATCATTGTGTTGGTCGTTCTGTACTTTCATATTTTTCTCCTTGGGTTTTGTTGGACACTTATATACGAGTCCGATTAATTTAATGAATGGACAAACCGTTCTTGCAGGAGCGCTAGCAAGGACTTGCCAAGCTTACGATCTTTCGCAGCCCGTTTTTTAACCTTACTTTCAGAGGTCGGTTCCAACGAATCGTAGTCTTTATCGCCATTCATTTTAAAAAGCCTATTGGCTTCCCAAAACACATACTCCCCGTTTTGGGTTCTTGAATAGTCCAGAGCGGTAACGTCACTTCCACTTGCTCGCCCTGCATGTGCTAAAAGTTCTAAATCAGACTCGCCTCCACGAGTAAAGTCTCTATTTGCATCCGCCGAGTCTCCTAAGGACAAGGACTCGGATGAAGCGAAATTCACCAGCCAGTTGGTGCTGATAGTTTTGTGCCGCAAGACAACGTTGTTACCCACAACATAGGCCCGACACTTGTGAAATCTACCCAGCTCATCCGCGATGTCGATAAACTCAATGGCGAGATTGGGTGGAGGCAATGCGCTCGCCCCCCCCGAAGTCAGGAATTGAGCACGCTTCGAACTCACCAGCGCTCGAGCTTCGTCCACATCATGAACCAACTGCATCTGTTGACCACGGTGAATACCATCGACGCGCAGAATCAGAGGGTAGGGAAGCTCAATATCGTCGACACTGGCAAACTTCTGGAACTTCGGACAGCGAATACCAGCTTGTTGTAAGTTATTTAAAATAGTGGAATGTCGAACGTCCCATCCTCTACAGATACTATTGATAACGGGTATCTGGCGTGCATTGCAAATCTTTTCAAGTGTCATTGCGTGATAGACGAAGTCATTGCTTCGGTGCCGGTAACTCCAAAAAATCACACCTTTAACAACATGTGGATCGAGTTCAATGTTGTCGTCCCAGGGTTGGCAGAGAGACCACGAAAGACCACAGTTCTCCAGCGCCCAAACTAACTGACGCGATGCCCCGAATTCGGAAAATTTCTCTACAGTCGAGTCAGCCGAGATAACAATAACTTCGCTCTTCTGAGCTTTTCCCCCCGCTTGCGGACCCTTTCTTTCAACAAAGTACCCTAGGTTCTGTTGGCGTCGTGAACCAGTATCGGGCTCCATCGGTGGTGCCTTCATTTCCAACAATTCCGAAACACCAAGCAAGATCTCAGCAACGCCACAAAACGGAGACATGATCGGGCGATTTGCAGACCATATCTCACAATAGCGACACTTTTGTCCCCAGGTGAGATGCCCCGCCTGAACCAACCCATTTTTCAATTCTCGGTGGTGCTGCTTCCAGCGTTGCCAAAATTTGAGTAACTTAGCCTGCCATGGGCTGCTGCTACGGACTTCGACCCAAGCCAGAAGGATTTCTTGACATTGCATGTCTGACCACTCGGGATGAGCCTCAATTAGATGACCGAGGAGTCCCCACAAGTCACTATCAGATAGGTGGAGCCAAGCATTTGCAACGTTTTTCGTGGTAGCCATGCCCGCTTCTTCTGGCGGAATGTTAGCATCTGATGCGAGGCCGCTTCGATTGAGAATGAAAATTCGAGCCATATCCGCAGCCGCTGCGGGTAAAGGTCTCTCATAGTCAAGTGGCCAGTGGACTTGTTCCATAGCGTTAATCATATAGCCCCCCCCTTTTTGACCGGCGTTCGCCGCGCGTAAACTCTGTCGTCTACTGGAAAGGAGACTAAACGACCATTTGTGCCTAATGGCAAGCCAACATAGTCTTTTTCGTAGTCCTCAGGGAGTGTTAGATGTAAGTTACACTCCTCTGAGCATACGTATTTGAGAATCTCAACTAACACTCTAATTGAGTACACTCGCCCCGTACATGACCGCTTGCCCAGACCAAATGGCATAAACTTGCAACCCTTTACCGCATCAGGTGTAGCAAAGCGCTCAGGACGAAACTCATCAGCATTCTCCCAGACATCCTCATTGCGATGCAGACCAAAGACGGACACCATGAAATCCGTAACCTCTTCTTTTGATCGTCCGCTTTTTTCCCATACCCCTTTTCTCTCATAGCCGAATTGACGGAATGGAGGGAAGAGGCGGAGAACTTCGTTGACGAAGTGTTTTGCCATAGCCTCATCGTGGCGAATCTTATGAACATATTCGGGACGCGCTGCGAGGCTCAACAACATAGAACTCATGGCCGCAGACAAGGCGTATGAAGATACCAGCATACTGGTCAACTCACCTCTAAATTGCGCTGTGGAGATTTTGCCGCTTTGTTTCATTTCGATGAGATGTGCATACCAACTGCCTTCTCTCGGCGTCGCAAATTCGAACACCATCTTTTCGAGTTTTACTGCAATCTTTCTGGTGTAATGATCCCTCTTGAAGAATATCAAATCGATGATATTCCGCATTACTCCTAGTCCCGGAAATTGCATGCCTAACGCATACATCAAACCATCCAGATGCATAGGCCGCGTACCTGGTTGAAAATCGATTTTCCGAATATGCTCCCGCAAGGATTGCAGTACATTTGCCCCAAGTAAGTTTGACAATAGGCTAAGGTATACCGTTGGGATAAGGCTGCTCGACAGACGCAACGCCTTGTTATTACCCGTCACAAAAACTTCGTCGACAAGCTCCTTCGCAATTTCAGGATAGCGCTCCTGAGTCGGCAAACACTCCAGGAATATGCTTCTTAAAAATTGTGCGTGCTCATCATCGCTGACCACAATAGAGTTGTGGCTGAGGTGAAAGCGACTCAGCATATCTCTGGTCAACTGCGAGCGCGTAAACTCGCCTCCTTTGAGATACTCTTTCACCCGATTGGGGTCAGCGCTGTACTCCAGACGATTTCTCATCCATGGCAAACTATATATGCGATCAGTTCCCTGCCATTGAAATTTATCTAGTAGTAATCGAAACATTGAGCTCTTCTCTCCCTAGGCCAATAATTACCGCTACCCCACCTCTCAAGGCTTGATCAAATATCAAGAACGTTTGCGAATTTCCTCTTGGCAAACCCAAGCCGAACAGACTGATAAGACAACCCGACAAAAAGCGCTGCCTTGAGCATTCCGAACCGAATCCAATAGGGCAACCACTTCTGACCGATTCCGTTGAGGCCATACTCATAAACTCTATTAACTAATTGCACGTCAGAGAAATGCGTAATCTTTTTGTTAACCAAGCTTGCCGTTGCGAACGTATACAAATCCTTGGCAAGGTCGTACTCACCCAACTTCACTAGTGCCGTAATCTTGCGGATATGATCGCGCCAAAACACAGCCCATTCATCATCATTGCATCGAGAAACAATCTCTGGAGCAATATCGTAGTATAGGTCTACTGCAGAAAGCTCTTTCTTGCTTTTCATCTCATTGTCACGGAGATACCGCGCAAGTTCCAACGGTTCGCAGTCATCAGGTAAGCCCTGCGCCTTGACAGTGGCGGTCGTTAAAAAACACGCCCTAATTGGATCAGGTTTAACTTCGTTTGTTTTTTTTTCACTCACTTTCTTATTCATATTATATTCCTTCCAGGTGAATTAAGTGTTTAGATCGATACGAGGTCGGTAACCCCGCCTCTTTGATTGAGTCGAATAATCCTAACGGATGAGCTACTGGTGTGTCAACACTTTTCCGGGCACATGGTTAAGCAGTTTTTTGCTGCGTTTCAAAGTCCATGGGTGACAGATAGATTGAAATTTTTCGGGTAGTGGGTTAAATTTGTAATTAGCCACCCCTGAAAAACACCCTATCCAATTGAAATATTTAATTAATATCTACTTTTAAGCCCATCTTTTCGACCGAAAATGCTAAAATATGCCCCTGTTTTCCGGTCGAAAGGGTGAAAAATGTTGATTACTTCCCGTACAGGGCATCAGACCAATTTATTCGGCACCGATCTGGGTAGTGGGTTAAATTTGTAATTAAGCATGAATATCCAATCCAAACTCGACCTTGTTAATCAGCAATCCGATAACCGTATCATGCAGGGTCTCTAATTTCGAAAAGCAAATTGTTTTTCGTGTGAGCCGCTTAATCCACGTTCTGAAATTCAGATTCTTGCGTTCAATTTTTTGCGTA
>Ga0208789_1000172_pt1 | contig 85272 bp, 62 predicted proteins | sample Methanotroph_Enr_FD_187368 | JGI IMG/M metagenome (GOLD analysis project Ga0208789, IMG submission 187368) | Enriched soil microbial communities from Old Woman Creek wetland in Ohio, USA - Methanotroph_Enrichment_5 (SPAdes) (version 2) | ecosystem: Environmental > Terrestrial > Soil > Wetlands... | reverse complement strand
ATCCGCGATTCAATGACTAAAGAAACATTCAAATTTATTTCTCCAACCTCAGAAATTATTAAAAGCCCACTGGGTCCGTTAATTAAAAAATGGAAACTTCTACCGCACTAAACGTCAGAAGTCAGGATGGAGAACTAGCTTTACTTTCTGTTATCGCAATCCTGATTTTACCTCTCGCAACCGTATACTTTATTGATTTCCTTAAGACGCGCATCAGGGATATGAGGACAAGGCGAATGTTCAGGAAGCATCTGATATAATTAACCAATGAGTCCATTTTCCTCTCTTTTCCAAAGGGGACATTTTGTGCTGAGGCTCTGGAGCTAAAGATTTTAGAAACAAAAAGCTACGACAGGAATCGCCCTGCACCTGCATGTAGTTATTTATTTATGACTGATCCGGTTGATATTTGTTTATTATCGAATCAATACCATCCTTAATAGAATTTAATCTGGCAGCAAATTCCTTGCTGTAAGCGCTTGAAGGTTCGGCCACGCTCAATGTTTGGGTTTTTTGATAATCGGTTAACAGGATTATTGCATAGTTTAGCTGATGCCGCAATTCATTTTTATCCATGTCGGAGCTCATTTGGGCAGCAGTATAATTTTTATTCAGCAAATCGATGTTTTTATTGTTTTCACGCTCGATTCGGAGAAGGGATAGTAAATTTTCGGAACGTAATTGTGGTGATTGCAGATGCTCCATTTGTACTTCGCAGGAATCTAACACAGGCTGAATCTTCATGATTTATCAGATTAATTGTAATGGTTCGCAGAAAAAATGCAATTTTATTCTAAAGCGATAAAGATACTTCAGATATCCGGAAAGCAGGTAATGGATGCCAAAATTTATACTGACTTACGCAACAGGCATATGGCAGAAGTCTTGATATAGGTTATTCCGGTGAATCTAACCACCAATCTCCCGGTGGTTCCCCTCCCAAAAGGGGCAGATTGTGAAGAGTGCCACAAACGCGTGCCAATAAATGAACAACTGGAATTGACCTTCGGGAAGGGCTTTAAAGCACAAACTCCTTAAATACATTGATTTAAGGAGTTTGTGATGTAGCCTCAACAGGAATCGAACCTGTATCTAAAGTTTAGGAAACTTCCATTCTATCCGTTGAACTATGAGGCCTTTATATCGGGCTGCAAAAGTAATGGATTATTCTTTATTGAGCAACTTGTATTCTGAAGTTACTCAACAATTGAATCGGTCCTTACCCTGAGTTCATCTGGGAATGCCCAGTTGCCTGGCATTAGTTTTCGTACCGAATCGTTGATATACAGTTTTTCGGGGACCACATTTTTAATTTCTATCTGGCTGGCAGGTAATCCGTTAATAAGAGAAATTACCATGTCTCCCGCTGTTTGCCCGACTTCAAAGTAATTAGCTCCCAGGTTAGCCATAGATCCCATAAAGGCATGTTTTGGGTTATTCGAGAAAACCGGAATGCGGGTTTTGGCTGCTGCAGCAATATACATTTCCATGGCTGACTCCACAACATTATCACCACCTATCCACATGGCTTCCACACCCTGCGAGCTTACAGCAAGTGCTGCTTCATAAACCTGCGATACCGTTTCGACGCTCATTTCCACGAGTTCAATGCCCAATTCTCCGCATATAACACGGGCTTTTTTCACACATGCCTGCGAACAGGTTTCGCCTGCACACCAAACCACACCCATTTTCTTTAGCTTGGGATTCATAATTCTGGCAATCCTGAAAATGCCTTCAACAGGCTGAAATGTGCCTATCCCAGCCAGATGAGCAGGATGTTGACTGGCGGCAGTGCCGGTAATGCCTACTCCGGCAGCAACAGGATCAGTTACCGCACAAAACACATGCAATACGTCACCGTCTTTATTGGCATTGGCCATCACCTGCAATCCAGGTGTACTGATGGAGACCACCATATCGAATTTTTCGTTCACAATGTTATGGGCAATGGTATTGGCAGTTGGCATATCGCCTTCGGCACAGTACCTGCTGATTTCGATAAGGTTATTCTTAAATTCCCTGGAGGTACGGAGCTTATCCTGCAACCCATTCTCCGTTTCTTCCAGTATCTGATTCGAATTAAACCGGAAAACAGCAATGCGTGTTTTGGTTACTTTAACTGCCGCAACCTTGCGGTTTTGCAGATCGGAAAGCAGCAATACCGCGCTTACACCAAGCAAAAACAGAAGAGGCCGTCCAAATTGTTTTATTTGCATGAAGTAATGTTTTTAAACATAGTTGGCTTCCAGTAATTCAGCAACCCGTATATCGATCTGGTCCTTACGGCGGAGTTCATCAAACAGGGAGAGCAAATCAGGAACTTTCATTCTTTTTTTTTCTTCTCCCCTAAAATCATACCTTATCTTCCCCTGGTGCATCATGATAATTCTGTCGCCGAGATTTACCGCCTGCTGCATGGAATGTGTCACCATAAAGGTGGTCAGTTTGCCTTCAGTTACTATTTTTTCGGTGAGTTCAATAACCTTGCTGGCTGTTTTGGGATCCAGAGCAGCCGTATGTTCATCGAGAAGTAGCAGATCCGGTTTCAGCCAGCTCGACATCAGCAGGGTGAGAGCCTGACGCTGTCCGCCTGATAGTTTTCCTATCGGTGTATCCAAACGGTCTTCCAATCCCATATTCAGGGTTTTAACACGTTCCTTCAGTTCACGCACCACCGATGCCGGTAATCCCCAGCCCAGTCCCCGTTTTCTGCCTCTTTTGGCTGCAAGAGCCAGATTTTCGCCTATCGACATACCCGCCGCTGTGCCACTGAAAGGATTCTGAAAAACCCGCCCGATAAGGCGCGCTCTTTTATTCTCAGCCCATCGTGTGATGTTGTTTCCATTCAGAAAAATGGAACCTGAATCAAGGATAAAAGTACCTGCAACAGCATTCAACAGTGTCGATTTGCCGGAGCCATTGGTTCCGAGTACACAAACAAAGCTGCTGTCGTCTATGGTAAGACTCACATCCTGCAGAGCATTTACTTCGTTGGTAGTTCCTGCGTTGAATGTTTTATAAAGATTTGATATTTCCAGCATAACACTATCTGCTTAATTTTATCTTTTTTGTTTGTTTCATTAAACCGGGTACCACCAAAGCGATGAATACAAAAATCGCTGTGATCAGTTTCAGGTCGTTGGGGTTCATTCCCCAGCGTAAGGCTATGGCGACCAGTAGCCTGAAAAGTACAGCACCTATAACCGCACCTGCTATCACCAGGCCCAGACTCTTCTCGCTTATTAGCGCTTCGCCAATAATTACTGATGCGAGTCCCCAAACCATCATCCCTATTCCCATCTGCACATCGGCAAAACCCTGAAATTGTGCCAGCATCGAACCCGATAGTGCAATAAATCCATTTGACAGAGCTACGCCAAAAATGATCATTCCCTTTGTATTTACACCCAGTGCCCTGATCATCTGATCGTTATCACCGGTTGCCCGCATAGCGGTGCCTATATTCGTCCGGAAAAACCACAGCAGAAGCAGACTGAATATAACAATAATGACGGTGCAAAAGAAAAGCGTCCACAGATCGCGGGCCGGAACGCTCCAGCCAATAAGGTTTGCCATCGCTTCTTCTCCTGAAATTTTAACTGAAAAACTCTCGAACCAGGTGAAAAGTGTTTTCTGTGAAAGCAGAGGCACATTGCTTTTACCCATCACATGAAGATTAACGGAATAAAGAGCCGTCATTACCAGAATTCCACTCAGCAGCGGATTGATTTTAAACCGGGTGTGAATGAATCCTGTGGCTGCCCCTGCCACCAGTCCACCGGCAAATGCCAGAACAGTTGCCACAACCGGGTTTACACCGGTAACGATAAGGGAGGCTGTAATTGCGGCACCGAATGTAAAGGATCCTTCAGCCGTTATATCCGGAAAATCAAAAATCCGGAAGCTGATAAAAATACCCAGAGCCAGCAGCGCGAGTACAAGTCCTATTGTAATTGATCCGATAAGTAGTGTCATTGACCTTATTTTTTTGTAACTATATACTCTGATATTAATTTGCCGAATCAGTGCATAGTGCTGAGTGCATAGTGCTGAGAGGCAGGTTTATGGTTGGTTATTTTGATGTTTTTAACTTTAAACACTTCAGCAGGTACTTATAGCTTCGGGGACTTATTCGTAACTTATTTTGATTAACTGCATTTCGCTACCCATGCTACTCCCTGCTTAAAACTGCTGCTTCCGATTCCCGTGATTTCGCGTGAATCATGAATCAGGTGAAAAACATCCTGAACAATACTGTTTTCAATTAGATGTAAAACCAGTTTCCCGGCAGACGTTTCATTTTTCGAAAGTGCCTGAAACGGAAAAACTGCAGTATGAGTGTGCACAAAAGCGGTTGAATCCGGTCTTAAAGGTCGAAGAAAGGTTTTCATTTTTTCATCAGGATTCTGGCTGAATAGTCCGAGAGAAACCGATAGCATTCGGGCATAGGCAGGCTCAGTAGTAAAATTTATAGTATCCCGGATAGCAGGAAATTCGAAGAGTTTTCTTCCTTCCACAGGAGGTGCATTCAGACTGGCTCCCACAAGACCGTCGCATTCGGCAATGATCAGGAAAACGAATTCTGTATATCCGGCTATACCGGAGAGTCCTGTTACCAGATCCTCAAAGGATACAGAAGTATGCAACTCATCTGGTTCAAACGAAATTCTGTTCGCAAAGCTTCCTTCCGCCTCAATGGAAAATAGTGCGTTGATTTCGGGATCAAATTTTCCGGTTTTTATGGCATAATCAGGAATTTTTGATCCGTCGGAAGGTTTGTAAACAAGAGTTTCTCCAATTGCCAGAAATTCTCCGTACCTTGATTTGCAATCATCGAATCCGTCGCCAATAGCGCCGATTCCGAGCCCGTAATGATCGGCACTGAATTTGATTTTCCGGTTATCAGCCGATGTGAACCCTGAATTCAGTGCTAATGCCGGATCTCCTGTAAGGCGTAACGTCATTAATCCTTTTGACAGAACATCATTTTCGAACCTGTAGCCATTAATTTCGGTAAACTTTGATCCTGTTTTCTCAACCGGAACTGACTCAGGAGCGCCTTCAGTTAACAGACTTATCATACCGACCATGTCCAACACCTCCGATACCGGCGAAGAAAGATCTTCCAGTACAAACAGACCGCCGATTTTCTTTATCTTTTTAAACTGACCAATAAGAATGCGTATGCCTGCGGAGCTGAGGTATTGTACTCCTTTCATGTTGAGAATCAGACGATGCGATCCTTCCCGAACCAGATTATTCAGGTAATCGTCAAGATGTCCGGCCCAGTTGGCATCAAGTCTTCCTTCGAGAAAAATCCTGAGTTCCCTGCCGGAGGCATCTTTTCGTATTTCCAGTTTGTTCTCCATTCGTATGATATTATTTTGTTTTAATTTTTAAAGTTGGAAATGATTTGAAAGCCTGCTGCGGCACCTGGATTTTGTAATATCGTGCAGTTTCAATGCTTATCAGGTAATCGGTCTTATCAACAAACCGGAAAGGGATTTTTACAGGATTTTTACCTGATAAAACCTCAATTCCCATTTGTCCGGCTTCCAATCCTGCCTGAAAATAGTCGCGTGCACAAACAGCAACGGCACCCTGACTCATTTGCTGTGTAACGAAACCGTAATATGGTATTTTGCTGTCGTGTGCCACTTTCAGAATGGCAGAGCTGGAGCTCCCGGTGAGGTTGTCAGAAATCTGGCAGAAAACATCAATCCGTTGTGCTACCAGCGAATTCGCGGCGTCCATAACTTCAGTGGCTGTATTGGCAGGAATAGAAAACAATTTTACACCGTATTTACGGGCTGCCGCCTCCAGATGATTTTTGTAGGAAACTGAATTTATTTCAGCAGGAGTAAAAACAGTTCCCACGCTTTTAACACCGGGATGCAGCGTCCGAACCAATCTGATCAGACCTTCAAAGTCGCTCATTGTCGAAATTCCACATACATTGGGCAGGTGATCCTGAAACGATTTTCCAAGTCCGGCAGCAACCGGATCACCTACATTAGTGAATATAATTTTTGCACGCGGAAGTTTCTTTGTCAGAAGCTGTGCAGTTGGGGTCGAAAGGGCAAAGACCAGATCCCATGTTTCGTTGCCTATGGTTTCGGCAATGCTGTTGAGTGTAGAAATATCACCCTGCGCATTGTAAACTTTCATTGTGAAATCAGTTCCCTCGACCATATTTTTATCCGCAAGAGCTTTACGGATCCCCTTTTCACAATCTTCTGAATTAGGGCTGTCGACATAATGAACCAGACTCAGCCTGAATTTCTCACCTACCTTGAGTGAGCCCGATGAAGGAAGTTGTTCTCCCGCATTGGTATTACCTGGGTTCTGAGCCAATCCCTGATCAGCGGTTCCTGATTGCTCCATAGCAGCATTAATTTGCGAGTCGTCCTTCTTGTTCCGGTTCTGCAGATCGGAAAACAGTAAAATGGCTGAAACCAGCATTAAAGCAACTATTCCGCGTGAAAAAGATTTCATAATCGATGCATGAATTTACCGGTAAGTAACTCTCCGCTCAATTTATTAAAGTGTACGGGTAGCTTTGTTTTTCACTTTTTCACTGATTATCAGCCCCTGTTCCGAACAGGCTTTTGTGTTAATGATCAGATCGTAGCTAACAATAGGTTCAATTTTATCGGCAGCGGATGTTCTGCCTTTTAGTATTTCAACGGCTTTAAGTCCGGACTGATATCCCCAATGCTCGTAATTTGCCCCAAATCCGATAGCAGCACCTTTTTCGGCCTGTAACGGATCGGTTACAAACATGGGTATTTTCTGCTCTGAGGCCAGCTTAGCCAATACCTGTAAACCTAGGTAAACAGTATTATCAGCAGCTACAACCATAGCGTCAATCTGCTGACTGGCCAGATACTGTCCGGCCTGCAGAATATCATTTGTGCTGGTGACCGGAGCTGTTACCAGAGTGATGCCTCTTACTGAAAATTCTCTGCGAAGCATTTTTACTGAATACTCGGCATTGGGCTCAGCATTATTATAGGGTATTCCGATACGTTTCAGATGAGGAATACATTCCAGCATAAGGTCGGCAAATTCGCTTGCTTTCAAAGGATCGTAAACGCCGTGGAGGTTGGCGGGTGTGGTTTTTAAATCCACCTGTTCGGGGCTGAAAGCCACTGTAAATACTACCGGAATCGTACGTACGGTCTGAGCTGCAGCCACCATACAGGGTGTGCTGTTGGTTATAATCAGGTCAGCATTCTGCGATTGCAGGGATAAAAGGATGGTATTGATCATTGCCAGATCTCCCTGTGCATTGTTGTCGAGCACAGTAATGGTGCTTCCATCAATGAAACCCGAATCTGACAGGGCTCGAAAAACACCTGCTTTTGCAGCATCCAGCACAGGATCCTGAGTTATCTGAATGTAACCTATCGTTATATTTCGCTGTGCCGGATCGCAGGAAGCCAGCAAAGTCAATAGTGCTGCAATGAAAAGTAGGCTTATCCGGCTCATTTTCAAAAATTTGTTACGATAGCTAAAGATAGATTTAAATTGCATTTGAATAGATATTTGAAAACAGGAAATAATTCTCATCAAATAATAGTGACAGCAAGCCGCAAGAGTTTTAGTTTTCATCATAGCTGTAATATTACTGTGACTTTTGTTTGGTGCCTTCACTTCTCTGTATAAAATCACGTGTTATTTCCAGGTATTCATCCGGCTTTTCGAGTTGATGGGTATGGGAGGCATCTTTAATAATATGCATTTCCGAACCCGGAAGCAGGTTTTTGTAAATATTGGTTGTAGCTGGCGTTGCTTCGTCGAATTCCCCACAGGTGAAAAGTGCAGGAACTTTAATGAGATTGAGTTTCCCGGTAAGATCAGCATTGCGCAGGGTTCCGGTCATGGTAAATTCGCTTGGTCCCCACATATATTCATATACCGGGATTCCGATATTCCCGAAGGCCCTGTTCAGGCAGTCGGGCCATGGACTGAGGCGGCAGAGGTGTTCCTGGTAGAAATACATCATTGCATCCTGATAGGAGGGAGAAGCGAATTCCCCGTTGGCTTCGTATTTACTGATGGTATCGCCTACATTCTGCGGAAGCTGCGAAATCCACATCTGCTGATCCTCCACCCACATAGCCGTACTTAAATATGGCCCGGAAAGGACCAGGCTTACAACTCCAGACGGCTTTTTCCGCAGCATATATTCAACTGCCAGCATGGTTCCCCATGAGGTTCCGAGTATATGAACTTTTTTCAGATCCAAAGCGGTACGTACCTGTTCGAGCTCATCAACAAACCGGGCCACATTCCACAGTGTCGTATCAGCAGGTCTTTCAGAATTTCCACATCCCAGCTGATCGTAAAAAATCACAGGACGCTCATCAGCCAGAGCTTCCAGCGGTTCTAGGTAATCGTGCGGAGCACCCGGCCCCCCATGAACTGCAAGTAAAGGGATTCCCTTTTTATCAGCACCAACTATGCGGTACCACACCCGTCCACCGGTAACACTAATCATTCCCTCTTTCACCGGAGGAATGCTTTCCTGAATATGATTAGTGCACGAAAACATTACCGAAGCACTCATAAGCAGGTAAATTAAAAGTGTTTTCACAGTGGAAGGTTATTTATCAGAGTATGATTAATTCAAATTGGCAGTTTTGAGGGGATCAGTTTATCATCTTCATTACCAGCGGCAGCAAAAACCAGCTGAAGAGTGTGATGATGACAATACTTATCAGGTTCATAACAAACCCTGCCTTCAGCATATCTTTCAACCGTATAAATCCGCTGCTGAAAACGATGGCATTGGGTGGTGTTCCCATCGGCATCATTGCCGCAGCACTGGCAGCCAGGGTCATGGGGAGTCCGAGAAGCAGGGGATCAAGATTCAATGCATCAGCCAGTGACGCCAATACGGGAGCCAGCACAATTACCTGTGCTACATTGCTCATCAGTTCGCTCAGGAAAATGGAAATAACAACTACCATCAGCACCAGCACAAAACCACCCACATGGCTGAATCCTGCCAGCCAGTTTCCGATCTGTCCCATTACACCTACTTTTTCGAGTGAACCTGCCAGCGCAATGCCACCACCAAACAGCAACAGTATGCCCCATGCCATCTTCGAAGTATCAGCCCATTCGAGCAGCATTACAGTTTTATTATCCTTGCTTTTCCCTCCAGGTATTGCAAACAGGGCCAGGGCCCCCATAATTGCAATCATGTTATCATCAAGTTTGAATAATTTGAGTCCATTGATCAGGTCCTTCGTAATCCATAGCAAAGCAGTAACTACAAATACAACGAGTACCCGTTTTTCGGCAGATGATAATTTACCTAATTGCCTGATTTCGTCACCTATGTATGAATTTGTCGCCTTGCTGCTTTTGATATGATTCGGGAACAACCATTTTGTAAGAACCAGGTATAATGCGGCAAGCAGCACCATTGCCAGAGGTGTACAAAGCATCATCCAGTCGATAAACTGAACGGCATAACCGTATTTTTTCTCGATAAACCCTATAAATGCAACATTCGGGGGAGTGCCTATTACCGTTGCCATTCCTCCAATATTACTGGCATAGGCAATTACAAGCATCATAACGAGAGAGAAATTTACCAGGCCAGGGCCCGGTTTTTCATGTTCTTTCATCACAGAAATAACACTCAGTGCAATAGGAAACATCATCATGGTGGTGGCTGTATTGCTGAGCCACATACTCAGAAATCCGGTGGCAATAATAAATCCGAGAATAATTCTGTCGCCGCTGGTGCCGGTTCGTTTTACAATGTGCAAGGCAATTCGTTTGTGGAGGTTCCACTTTTCGATGGCCAGGCCAATCATGAAACCACCCATAAACAGGAAGATAACGGGGTTGCTGTAATATTTCGAAGTCTCTTCAATAGTGCTGATCCGGAGCAAGGGCAGCAGAACCAGCGGAACCAGAGCCACAGCCGGCATGGGTAAAGCTTCGGTGATCCACCATACAATCATCAGTATGGCAACTGCAACGGCTTTGCAGGAATCATCCTCCAAGGCAAAAGGGTTGAACAGGTATGCTGATGCTGCCGAAACAATACCAAGCATAAATGAAAGCCAGAAACTATTTTTTTTCAACCACTCTATCATGCAATTTCTCTATTATGTTCCCTGTAAAACTTGTTTTACGTTCATGCAATCATTTTGGAATCAGACCTGATTTACTGATTGTAATGTTATTTCAATATCAATGATAGTATGGGTTATGAATCATCAGCCCAATTCAAAACTTGTCACTCCGTATATTTTATGCAATGGTAGTGCCGGACTTTCTTTGGTATACATACGGGCTGTTTCAAACGAAGGAATCATTCGGTGCCGCACCACCAATTCAAGAGCAGCTGGATTTGTCTCGGGAATATCCAGAAAAACAGGTATTTCTTCCGCTGCATGGGCTTTCAGTGCTGTAAACAATTGTTCAGCCAGCAAGGGCGTTTCAGCAAAAAGCGGACCCACTTTGTATCCTGTGCGGCAAATACGGATAAGCCCGTAACCAGCAAGCTTATTATTTTGAAGTATGCCGAGGGCGAGGCTTTCGGGCTGATTTATCCAGCGGTTGAGAAACTGACTGCGATCGCCCGGGAAAAACAGCTGGTCGTATGTGCTGATTTCATAAAAAGGGATTTCTGATAAAGGGACAATATCGGCGTCAGCCGGAGCTTTTCCACCACCTTTGCCCATATATCGGATATTGCGGTAAGCCAGGCGGAACCCTGACTTGCGGTAGTTTTCCTGCTGGTCGATAACTCCGTCGAGGCCAATATTGCAGCCATTAAGGTACGACATGCCCTTTTGCCATATCTGCAAACCATATCCCTGTCCTCTGAATCCGGGTTTGACAATATAGAAACCAAGAAAACCAAAATCAGAGCTGTATTTCACCACGGATATAGTTGCTATTGGCTCGTTGTTGAGCAATCCGACCAGGAAGCCATTAGGATCAGCACTGTAAAAACAGTCAGCATCATATAAACCCGGATTCCATCCTTCGCAGGCCGCCCAATCGATTGCAATACCTATTTCGGACCGGGTCATTACTCTGATTGTCAGGCTATTGTTATCCATAGAATATAATTGAGGATCAGTTACAGATATTCAGGTACAATATTTCAAACACGTAGTTTATTTGCATTTACTGTTTCTCTGGTGGTTATGACAGGAATGCTAACTCAAAAATAAGGAGAAATATGACAATATATTCACAAAAACAAAATAGTTTATTGGAAATTGTTTCATTTTGGTTGATAAAACCTGCTGACAGTGTGCCGAAATCAAGTTACTATCAGCTAATATTTCAAAGAGTAACAGCAAAAGTAATTTTGCTTTAAATTAAAATGCCCTGAAGATTTCGCTTCAGGGCATTTATTCAGAGAACTGAACTCAGTCTCTTTAAAGTGTTACCTCCCGAACCACCTTCGTCCACCTGCATTTGCAGCTGGTTTTGGTGCCTGGTGACCTGAATTTCCTCTTCCCTGTTGTTTGGGTGCTTTCACTGGATTATGGTCCATTAAAGGGTAAGGATGGTTTTCGATAACCGGAATCCGTTTGGCTATCAGCTTTTCAACATCTTTCAGGTATGCTTTTTCTTCGGCATCGCAAAAAGATAAGGCTGTTCCTTTTGCACCGGCTCTGCCTGTACGGCCGATACGATGAACGTAGGTTTCGGCAATATTCGACATTTCAAAATTGATTACATATTCCAGGTCGTCGACATCAATACCACGTGCTGCAATATCAGTTGCAACAAGAATTCGTGTGGTTTGTGCTTTGAAATTTGAAAGTGCGCGCTGCCTTGCATTCTGAGCTTTATTACCATGAATAGCTTCGGCAGTGATATTATGTTTTTGCAGTATGCGCACAACTTTGTCGGCTCCATGTTTGGTGCGGGTAAAAACCAGGGCAGTTTTTATATCCTGATCTTTCAGTATGTCGACCAGCAAAGCATTTTTATTGCCTTTATCAACAAAGTAAATGTATTGCTTAATGATATCAACTGTTGACGAGACAGGCGTTACCGAAACCCTTGAAGGATTATGAAGAATGGTGCCTGCCAGTTTCACAATTTCAGGTGGCATTGTTGCCGAAAAGAAAAGTGATTGTTTCTTTTTTGGCACAAGTGCCAGTATTTTTTTTACATCATGTATAAAGCCCATATCAAGCATACGATCGGCTTCATCCAGAACAAGGATTTCCACATCCCGTAAATTCAGGAAACCCTGATTCAGCAGGTCAAGTAAACGACCCGGTGTTGCGACTACTATATCGACACCGCGGAGCAGGGTGGCTGTTTGCGGATTCTGATTTACGCCGCCAAAAATTACGGTGTTGGTTAATCCTGTGTGACGGCCGTAGGCATTGAAACTTTCGCCTATCTGTATGGCCAGTTCACGGGTTGGTGTAATGATGAGGCTTCTTATTTTTCGTTTCCTGTCGAAAGTTTTGTTTGCACTCAGTAGTTGCAGGATAGGAATGGCAAATGCTGCCGTTTTTCCTGTTCCTGTCTGTGCACTGCCGAGCAGGTCAGTGCCCTGAAGTATAATGGGAATGGATTCAGCCTGTATGGGTGTTGGAATGGTATATCCTTCTTCGGTAACAGCTCTTAATATGGGTTCAATGATGTTTAGTGATTCGAATTGCATAAGGTGTTTTAAGTGGTATAATGTATAATTAGAGAACGGACAATCGTTCCCGGAATTTTTTCGCAAAGTAAAGTTTCTATCGTTGAAAATCAGGAATTGAATTATTCCTAAGTAATTGCCGGTGAATATTTTTAAGGGGCAAAATTCATAGGGGTTGATCCCCCGTTCGTTTATCTTATAATGCGAATGTCAGTTATTGCGGCAAAGATAGTCTTTTCTTACACGCAAAGCATTTTTTATGATGATTTGGCAAACCGGGTGTAATGTAAATAGTTGAAAAGTAACATTTTATTGCCTGAATTTCCCTTTTTAGGTAGCATTTGGTTGGTATTACCAGCCTGTTTTTACGCCTGATAAGTAATAGGAATAATTAAACACAGGTAAATATAAGAACCCGTTTCTGATTTTCAAGCAATCATTTTTTAGCATGACAAACAATTCGGGAAATGACAACTTAAGCTTAAGTTCATAATTGAATGGATTTAACCATACAGCAAAGAAGCCAGTCCTTTCGGACCGGCTTTTCGGGAGATAAACGCTTTTGATGCTATGATTTATAATGGGAGAAAGAAAGTGCCTGATTGGTTATTCTGCTGCCAGTCGACACGGTAACGGCTTGGGCAATCGTCGCCGGTAATTGGTTGATTGTTGCTGTCGTAGCCGAAGGTGATAGTTGCGCTCTTATTATCGGCAGGTATCTGGTGTATTTTTATTCCTGAAACCGGATCCCAGTCACATGCCTGACGGCAAACTACCGATTGCGTAATCTGAGTGAAAAACTCTTCTCCCTGCCTGTTGGTACCCCAAACTACCAGGTTCTGATAGTCGCCGGCAGCTCCAAACCCATCAATTGACAGATTGAAATTTCCCGGAGTTCCTGTATAGGTAAGTTGGCGGGCGACATTCCAGGTGCGGCTGGTTCCATTATCGAAACTGGCTTGCATCGAACCACTGATTCTTTCAACAAAAGAGGTGATTGAAGTTCCAACCTGCCAGCGATGCCCTCCATTAACATTTACAAAGGTTTTGGTACCGTTGAGGGTTATTGATTTGTTAGTGGCAACGCGGGTTACAGTAAAATCAATGTATCTATAAGTTACTGCTGCACCGGCTTCTACCCAATGCATACCTACTTTCTTTTTGATTTCAATTTTTCCTGTTCTGTTGCGGGTGCCGTTGCAGTTGAGCCCGTTGTACGTTATATACATAGTTACCGTATCGTTGACTATGGCCAGCGAATCGAGGGTTGCATTGCATGGAAGCCAGGCGGTGGATTTGAATCCGCCATTGTTCGACATCACTGAACTTACATCGCTTTCAGCATCATTCATAATCGTTTCGATTGTGTTTTCATCTGCTGACAATTGTGTAAGGGAAGCAGGATCGGCTTTACCTGTTGAAATATCATCCTTTTTGCAGGAAGACAATGAGAGTACCATTGCCGAAATAAGAATGAGAGCCAGGGGGAGGAGGTTTTTCGTTTTCATGTTTTTTCGTATTAGGTTATTTTTCTGAGTGATTAACTGTTTACAATTATTATACACCCATAACGCATTTTACCCTGATGCAAAAGTCTGATTTTTTTTTAATTATTTTACAGTATGCTGAAATTGTGTATGTTGCCTGGTTCATATTGTTGAATTTCCGGATGCTCCTTTTCTCATTTTCATGTGTTATTTTTTATTTTTAACGGGTCACATGTAATACGCCAGATTGACCATAATATCATCTTCGGTTGGTGGTATTTTCCAATCATGGCTATTTCATATGTTTATTTTTTAATTTTTTACGAGTCAGAAGGAATACGCCATGAGAATAATCGTATCGGTTGGTGAGCAAATTTTCTGCTCATAGCTATTTCATGCCAGATAACAGCTTTTAATCAGAGCCCGGCAATTTCCTGCTTCTGCAGTACTCCACATGCGCCGAAAAACCCAATGGCTCCTGTGCTCAGATTGGTAGGTATATTCGCTGAAGCGGTATTAAAATATCCTCCCTGCCACGTGGTTTCGAGAAGCAGGGCACGTATAAAAGCAGCATGCTCATCGGTTAAGGAGTACCTCCTTTCGGTAAGTACAGTTCCTGCAGGAAAGGTTATGTTTTCGGTGCCTGGAGCGAAAACCTCGCTCACATCCATAGTAGGCAGAGTGTAGTAATATACTGTCATCCGGCACAAATCAGGGTTTTCGTTTTCGTAGCCGGGTACTTTTGACCAGTCGAGTTGTATTTCGTACCTGGCTGGAAGCACCGGACTGTATTGGGTTGGAACCCTGGTGAAATGATATTTATGATCACTTTCACCCTTCTGATATCTGATAAAATCAAAATTTCCCGCCGGCGGAGCTAGCTCTGCTTTCGAAGAATAAACCTGGTTGCCTGAAGTGATAAGCAAAGAGTATGTTTTTTTTGCAATACCCTTGAAGGGCTTTTCCGATGCATACCTTCCGGGGTGTAATGAGTCTTCTACGAAAGTATGTGCAAGCTGATCCGACGAAACCAGCACTGTGGCACCTCTCACGGGCTCCGGTGTATCATTGATGCCCGAAACAGGTCTTGTAATCGTAATAGTCTGTAACTTGAATTCATTGGTGATAATTCCATCAACAACCAATAAATCCATGTTTCCTGTTTGCAAATCCCAGTCAGTCTGTTTTTCACACGAGGAAACCAGAGACAACAGTAAACAGAATATTGCCAGTTTTTGCATCAGAAACGGAAAGTATAATTTAGTGATGGAATAGCACCGGCCACTGACATGGATGTCGATATTAACTCAAAATCGCCTTCCAGGTTTGCCGGTACAACAATTTTGCCGTTAGTGTCAAGTATTTTATTAAAGTTTACTAAAAATGGGTTTTTCCTTCCGTAAGCATTGTAAACAGTTAACATAAGGTTGTGCTGAAATTTTCGCTCAGGCTTACTCAGGCAATATGCGATGGATAGGTCGAGACGGTGATAATCAGGATAATTGTCATTATTTTTTCCCCCGTATAAAGGAACCGTATATCCGTTTACATAATAGAATCCGGTCGGAGAGCTGAACGGAGCCCCTGAGAGGTACATCCAGTGCGATGAAAAATTCCATCGTTTCCCGGTAGCATACGATAAAGTCACCGAAATAGTGTGTGGTCTGTCGAAGGCAGCAGGAAATACTTCGCCGTTATTAATTTCAGCAATTTGTTTCAAGGATCGCGAATAAGCATAACTGATCCATCCGGTGAGTTTTCCTCTGCTTTTGCGCAGCAGGGTCTCAATGCCATACGACCAGGCATCTCCAAACCTGAGTTCGCCTTCGATCAACTGGTTGATCAGCATATTGGCATGATCTTTATAATCAATCTGGTTGTATAATCGCTTGTAATAAGCATCAACCGAGAAATCAAATTGCCTGCGGAATACTTTGCTGAAAAATCCAAGTGAAAACTGGTCAGCCTGCTGTGGCTTGATATTCGGACCACTGGGAACCCACACTTCGAGCGAAGTAAACGGACTGGTTGAGTTGCTCAACACCTGCATATGCTGTACATTGTGGTTATAGTTAGCCTGAAGCGAGGAGTTTTCAGTAACCGAATATTTCAGATTTATACGGGGTTCAAAATTCAGAAAGCTTTTGTAAATCGTATTTTTGGCTACCTGTGCGGTGTCGATCACAGTGTGGTTGGCATCGAAAAAGTAAACAGTTGTAGGACCCAGATCATTCCACTTCGAAACCCTGATTCCATAGCGGGCAAAAAGCTTAGGGCTGATTTTTAGTTCATTGCTTGCATATATTCCGTATTCAACGGATTGGTATTCAGCCAGACTTGCAGGAATTTCTTTATCATCATAAAACATTTTACCAGGGTTGCTCTGGTGACTGCCCACTTCAATTCCGGCTTTTATAGTATTTCCGGGATTCAGGTAAAGGGAGAAATCAGTTTTAAGGGTGGCATTGGTTATAGACGAATTCCAGTAGTATTTCAGCTCCTTCGAAATATCAAGGGAATAATTGTACCTGCTTATATATACAGTGGTATTGGAAAAAAGCCTGCTGCTGAATATATGATTCCACCGCAGGGTTCCTGCCACATTCTTCCAGCCGATTCCAAAAGTATTGATATTTTGTTTGTTATTACGTTCGTATACATCATTGCCTGTAAATGTAGTAAGATACAAACGATTGTTCTTATTCAGCATGATGTTGAACTTTGCGTTGAGGTCGTAGAAGCTGAACTTAAAAGTCCTCTGATCGTTGATTGGCAATTGCAGCCAGAAGAGATTCGATTTGCGTGCTGAAATCAGGAACGAACTTTTTTCCTTCATTATTGGCCCTTCGAATGTAAAATCCGATGTATAGGGCCCCAGATTTCCCGAAAACGCAAACTTTTTCATATTGCCTTCCCTGGCCCGCACATCCACCACCGATGACAACCTTCCTCCGTAATTGGCTGGGAAATCGCCTTTGTATACCACCACATCTTTGATGGCATCGGGTGCCAGTGCCGAAAAAAATCCGAAAAGGTGCGAGGGATTGTAAATAGGAGCTTCATCGATGAGCAAGAGATTCTGATCGCTGTTGCCACCCCTTACGTAGAAAAAGGATGAACCGTCACCGTAAGTAATTATCCCGGGAACATTCTGCAGCGATTTGAGTACATCCATATTACCGGCAAAGCCCGGAATCTGCCTGAGCGTGGCAGGGGATAGATGCATTTCTCCGGTTTTACTTATTTGTAACACAGGCTCATCAGGAGCTGAAACTATCTCAACTCCATTCATGCTGATGGCAATCAGCTCAAGTTCACGGGTGGCACTGATGTTTTTATTAAGCTCAACCGGCCAGTCAGCCGACTGGTAACCAACATACGAATGGGTGATTGTATAAGTTCCGGGAGGCAGGGATAAGGAATAAAAACCATAAGCATTGGTTGCGGTTCCCTGCCGCGATTCCGCATCGTATACATTGGCGCCTATTATGGCATCGCCGGTCGATTTGTCCTTAATAAATCCGCTGATGGTAAAAAGGCGTACCTGAGGCACAGGGTTTTCGGGTTTCGTAGCAGTTTCTTTTTTCTGAAGTTTCAATACCACCTGTTTCTCGGAGACAACATAGTCGATGTCGTTGGCGGTAAAAACCTGTCTGAATACTTCAGAAAGGGGTGTGTTCCGGGCGATCAGACTGACTTTTTTATTTACAGGTATGGATTGAGGATTATAGGAGAAAAGTATTCCGCCTGTTTCGCCAATCTGCCTGATTACTTCTCCAAGTGGCTGATCATGAATTACTAAGGTGATTTTTTTATCCAGATTCTGGGCCATAAGAAAGTTGGCTGTCACAATAAGCAGGCTTGTCAGCAACAGCCGGAATCTGATTTTTCTCAATTTCAAAATATCTTCGGAACGTAATTTATCCACTGTTTCAAAATATTACTACAGAAAAGTTCAGTTTTTCGGGCAGGCAATTTTTCCCGAAAGGGTTGTCTTATCCCGGTGACAAACGAGTACATTAGCCTTGTTGCCATGCCAGTAGTGCATTCCATTGCCGCCGCAATCCCTGTAATCGCGGCAGGTTTCGCACTGTCCTGTTTTTGTCCAGCTCCTATCGCGGAACACCTGGTAGCCGTTTTGCCAGATTTCGTAAAAGTTGTCCCTGTAAATATTCCCCTGGGCAAAAGTACGATCAATATTGGGGCATGCCGAAATGGAGCCATCAATGAGTATGGAACCAATGTTTATCCCCGCTCTGCAAAAAAAACCGGTATCCCTTACTTTTGTTTCATAGTTCCCAACGTACCCCTCGCAACTGAATTTCAGATCGATGGTTTTGAGCAATCTCTTCTCACTGATAAAGTCCATTAATTGGCGGAATTGAGCATCAGTAAGAAACAAATCAGGGTTTTCCTTAGCCCTTCCAATAGGAACTATTGTGAAAAGCCTCCATGCTTTTACTCCTTTTGCAATCAGGTAATCGTAGATAGCCGGCAACTCTTCAAGGTTTCTGTGGTTCACGCAGGTAACCACGTCAAAGTTAAGCCTTTGTGTGCTTACAGCAAGATCGATTGCCGCACTGACTTTCGAAAAACTGTTTTTTGCATTGCGCAGCCAGTTATGTGATGCTTCCATTCCGTCGAGGCTGAAAGTAAGTGCGCCCATTCCTGCATTGAGCAGAGCAATATGTTTTTGCTGATCGTACAAATATCCGTTCGAAACCATACTCCAGCGCATTCCCCTCTTACGGATTTCCCTGCCACATTGTTCAATATCTGCTCTTAACAAGGGTTCTCCACCAGTTAATACAACGGTTATTTTACCTGGTTTTTCAGGTATGGTATCCAATGCCGACAGAAAATCAGCCAGGGGCATATCAGCTATGCTGCTGTCCTTCGAACAGTCGCTGCCGCAATGCAGGCAATTCAGATTGCACCTGGAAGTACATTCCCAGAACAGGTAATTCAATTTGTGAACCTCTGTTTCGTGCTTTTTAAAAGACCTGAAAAAAATATCCCTGAAGAAACCAATCATCTATTTGTCTTCCAGAGCTACTTCAATAAATATTGTATCCTTCAGGTTGGTCAGAAGGGTATCCTTAGGTAGGTAACTGCCGTTCTGTGTTGAATCAGCATCTTCGAACCTGAGCATTACATCACCTGGTGTATTGCAATAAAACGAGAAATTGCCGTCTTCTCCCGTATATTGATGCTGAAGCCCGTTTGTCGGAAATACTTTGATGCCTTTAATCGGCAGGCCTGTGGTTTTCGATTTCACCTTTCCTTCAACCAACGTATCATATCCTATATCCTGAGGGGTGCCGTAACATGCCTGAAATACAAATAGCATAGTGGTGAAACTTAATCCGCCAATGAGATTCCTTTTCCAATTTCGTGTCATATTTCGAAGGGTTTAAATTATTTTAGTTTATACAGTACACCGAATCTGAATCCCGTTTCCATCAGATGCTGATGATATTTATCTGCTGAAAACGAAACCAAGGAATGCGCTTTCAGATAAGGGTTTGCAAATACTGAAATTCCTGATTTTGAATCATACTTTAAACCAAATCCGAGCAGCGCACCTATTCCGGTTTGAGAGTCAATATGACTCGAAACGGTAGGATCAATACCCAGAAAAAGGCCCGCATTTACGAAAAAATACCGGCCTAAGTTTGCCCTCACGTACAAAGGAATATTTAACAGCGAAAATTCCGCACCATAAGGACTGTCGTCCATATCAGGAGGCAAATTAGGATGTATGATGATTTTATGGTGTGAATATTCAATTCCGGTTTCAAGATCAAATTTGGTGGATAGAGGATATAAATAGCTGATCCCTAAGGAGTAAAACCTGTCGGAGTTGTAACTTGCCGAACCCGTTAATTGTGTAAAATACAGAACATTATTTGAGCCAAAGGAGGAAAATGTAATGCCGGCTTTCCCATTTTCAGGCTTTACTTGTTTTTCCTGCGCAATAGCCACTGAAGCAGTGTATATCAAAGAAATCAGAATAAGGGTCACTGCTTTTTTCATTGTTCTAATTTTAAATTGTCAGTTTGAAAGTCGTTTAAAATAAGCCGGTAACGTATTTCAGTGACTTTATAATTAAAATCTATGGGTTGCAACCGTTTCCGGAAATCTCAATGGTATCTCCGTTGCGGATTATCTGCAGGTTGAGGGTCTCCCTGAATACTTCCAGAACTGACTCAAGCGACTGCCCATTGAAGGTTGCCGTGATCCTGCAGCCCGAAAGCCGCTGATCACTCAGTTTAACTGGAGTAAGATATACATTCTGAATTATCTTAACAGCCTCGGCAATTGTGGTGTTATCAAAAACCAGAATACGTGTTTTCCAGGCCATGTAGTTAGGATTAACAGCCGCTGATTTCCGGATCTGTTTTTGCCCAGTAAGTATTTCTGCTTTCTCGCCTGGAGCCAGTAATACATTCTCCTGGGGATGTTGGTTGTAGTAAACCGAAACTTTCCCTGTAGTAAGCACCACTTCCATTGTTTTTGAAGTTGCCTGGGTGTTTACATTGAACTGAGTACCCAGCACTTCAATACGTGCATCACCCGACGACACTATAAATGGCTTGTTTTTATCATGAGCCACCACAAAATAGGCTTCACCTGTTAATTCCACTTGTCGGGTTTTGCCTTCAAATGTTTCGGGATAAGTGAGCTGCGATCCTGCATGAAGAGTTACAACCGAACCATCGGGGAGCACCTGTTCAATGTTAGCCGACTGTGCTGCAACCACAATGTTTGAGGGCTTGTTAAAATAATAATACAGCAGGAACGACGAAACCAGAAGCACAGTAACGGCAGCAGCAACTTTCCGGATGCTTTGCATCGAAAAGCGGAGGTTCTTGCGGGTTTCGGTGAGTTTAATCACTTTCACCGGAATTTCATCTTTAGCAGAAACTGAATCCATCAGCGCCTGCATCGAAATCCATTCCTCATCGGTGTTAACTGCTGAACTAATCTTTTGTTTTTCAATCAGTTCCCAGGTTTTTCTGTATTCTTTAAAAAGCTCTTCATGTTCCGGATCAGCTTTCATCCAGTCCGAAAGCAAACGCAACTCATCCTCCCTGATTTCTCCGGAGAAGTACCTTGTGATAAGGTCGTGGTAATATGTTGAGTTATCGTTCATTTGCCTTTACTGATTATTATACACTTCAACAGCACTTTACCCTGATGTCCGAATAAAATTTATTTCGGTACATTCCTGAATGTGCTTACTTATCTGTTAAAAAAGCTGACAACCAAAGCTACAACAATTGTCACATATTCCGATAGTCTGATCCGCATATGTTGCAGGGCTTTCGACATTTGTGTTTCTACAGTCTTCACCGAAATCTGTAATTTGTCAGCAATTTCCTGGTATTTAAAGTTCTGGTAGCGGTTCATTACAAATACTTCCCGGCATTTTTCGGGGAGTTCCTGTATTGCATTCTCAATTTTTATTTTCAGTTCTTCTTCCACCAGACTGTCGGCAGCCTCGTATTCAGGAATATCCATCAGTTCTTCAATGCGAAGTATATACTGATCGAATTTGCGGTTGTCGCGCAGGAAGTTGGTGCATTTATTATGGATAATCATGGTGAGATACGATTTCACCGGACGTTCCATATCAATGGTTTCCCGCTTTTCCCATAAGCTCAGAAAAGCATCCTGAACTATCTCCTTTGCAGCTTCAAAATCCTTCACATACTTATGAGCAAAAAAACATAAGCCCGAAAAATGACTCCTGAAGAGTATTTCGAAGCTTGCTTTGTCAAGCGTATGGACGATATGTTTGCCGTTGTTTTCCAGAAGTTTACCTGTGTCTGATTAATTTTTCAGCTTATATGTATATGTAGTTGCAATGTTGAGGGCTAACCTGAAATCAATTTCTATTGGATAGCCGTCAAAGATAAAGGTTTAATAAAAATTATTCGAGCCTCACCGAAAGCTTGCCTTTAATGCTCACAGGTGCAATAATACCTGCCGGAGCCAGCACAGGAGGTTGTACTTCGATTCCGTTGAGGGTACCCGTAAGATAAAATCCTTCACCAAGATCATACCGCCTCAGGCTTTCGACCATCATATCGTAGGTATCACGAATGTATGATCCTGCCGGGTACGACATATTTTTTTCAATCATTTTTTCGATACCGCTGTTTGTCAGCCACGAGGCCGACCTGAGCAGAATGTTCTTTGTTTGAATCGAAAACTGCAGATCTTTCAGCACAATACTTGAATCGGAAGCACGGTATACAGGAAGCCCGGCAAAATACAATTTACCGTTAATGCTTCCAGTAACGTCAGTTGCTATGATCATTTTAGTTTCGTTACCATATACAGAGGCTGCGGTTATTGTGATTTTCCTCTTACCAAATGTGTACGATGTGTTAGCCAGCATGCTGCGGGTAACCGAATCGAGGTATTCGTAACTGATATACGACACCACATTTGCCAGGAACTCATCGCTTAATTTATTTACTGGAACCAGGTCGGGGAGCACAGGGTTAATGCGTACAGGTGGTTGTTTCCCGGTAAAACACTCGGCAATACCCTGTATGGATGAAGTGTGTTTAATGATTCCCTGTCCTCCTGTTACCGGCATGGCAGATACTGTTTTAGGGGTTACACGTAGCCACAATCTGTATTCTTCCGAAAGTAGCATGGGCTTCTGTAGTTCCATCCACGCCAGTTTTGCATTGGTTTTCAGATCCAGGCTTTGTTTTAATCCATCGTCAATAGCAGTATTGATGGTAACCATATTGTATTTTATAATCATGTCGGCAATAAAGGTGATTGGAAGATCGATTGGACCAATTTTTAAAGTTGGTTTGCTGAGCCATTCGTACCCATCCGATGCCGTAACTGTTGTAACAGACCAATCCTTGTTCACTGCCACTGACGAATGAAATTTAAGGGCGATCTCGGCGTTCAGTTCGCGGTAATCGGATAAGGAGAGCCCGAACTGTTCAATCTTCCAGCCGGCTTTGATCCACAATTTCAGAGGAACTTTATAAACGAACTGCCCTTTGTCGAAAGTCAGTTTTATGTTATCCTTCTTCCATGCCTTAACCATAATGTTGTCGCCGTCATTATCGTCAAGACTTTTGTCCTCATAAATTAGTCCGGTCAACTGTCTGTTCAGCAGAGCCTCCAGGGCAGTTACCTTCATTTCGACCGGCAGGCTTATGGTCGAAGCAACCGGTTCGTAACTGAATGTGGTATATGATTCGGCAGGTTTCTCAGGTGTAAGTTGGGTTGTGCTGCACGACACAAAAAACATTGTTGCAGGAAATAAGAGCAGTAGGACAGGAATTCGCATAATTTTCTGATTATTGTGCAAAGATAGGTCTGAAAAAGCAATAAATTTAATGGCAGGTTGAATGCGAACCGGCCGCAGACGAAGCCTGGTAAATTCATGCCCTTAAATTCAGCAGGTGAAACAGTCATTTCCATCGGCAAAACGTATAGCCGTCAGCAATTATTGCTTTGTCGAATATAAGGGGTAGTTCATCGATTGGGTTTTTACATCAGAATATAGCTGACTAATTTTGACTTTATTACCTTAATTTGATACTCCTATGATAACTATATCCGGTAAGCTGGTTTCTTCTAGTTCCGTAATCTGCAGACTATTAGTACTGATGCTTTTTCTTATTATTGCCAGGCAGGCGGATGCACAATCCATATCAGGTCTTGATTCAGCAGCATTGTCAGTCAAAAATATTCAGGCAGTGCGCATAGCTGTGCCTCCAAAGATTGATGCTCTGATGAATGAGCCCTTCTGGCTGAAAGTTCCTGTTGCCGGCAATTTTATCGAATATACCCCGCGAAATGCAATACTTCCGCCTTTTCAGACCGAAATCCGTTTTGCCTACGACGATGTGGCTTTGTACATTTTTGCTACCATGTACGATCCTCATCCCGATAGCATCTGCAAGGAACTGGGTCGCCGCGATCAGATTGAGCAGCTGTATACCGACTATATTTCGTTCGACATTTTACCCTACAATGACGGACTGAATATGTACGAGTTCAAGGTGAGTCCTGCCGGGCTGCAGAACGACTGCAAATATTCGGCCATTGGTGTGGATGTAACCTGGGATGCAGTATGGGAAAGTGCAGCACAAATAAGTGACGACCGATGGACTGTGGAAATGAAACTGCCCTACTCGGCACTAAGGTTTCCAAAAGTGGAAAATCAGGTATGGGGAATAAATATGTGGCGGAATCTTCGCCGTACCCAGGAGTGGTCTACCTGGTCGTTTGTGCCTAATAATACCCAGGATGTTCTTAAACATTATGGTACACTTACCGGAATTCAGAATATAAATCCGCCGAAACGACTCTCGTTTTCGCCTTATATTGCAGGGTATACCGAAAAAAATCCGAAAAGTAAAAACTGGCAGTATTCGCTTCGCGGAGGCATGGATCTGAGGTATGGTCTTAACGAGGCCTATACACTCGATATGATGCTGATACCTGATTTCGGGCAGGTGCAGTCTGACGATGTGATACTCAATCTAACCCCTTTCGAAGTGCGCTACAACGAAAAGCGGCAGTTTTTTACCGAAGCAACTGAATTATTCGACAAATGCGAAATTTTCTATTCGCGCAGGGTAGGAGCGACCCCGGTAAATTATTTTGCTCCCTACGACAGTGCCCGTGCGAACGAGAGTGTGATTTCAAACCCCGACATGACGCGGATCATTAATGCTACCAAGCTTTCCGGACGGAATTCAAAAGGGCTTGGAATCGGTTTTTTCAATGCAATGACTTCCGGCACCTATGGCATACTCGAAAACACTGAGAATGGTTCAACCCGGAAGATTCAGACTCAGCCATTTACCAATTACAATGTTTCGGTAATAGATAAGAACCTGAAAAATAACTCATACATCACATTTATCAATACCAATTACTGGACACCTTCCACCAGGTTCGCAGCCAATGTTAGCGGCATGGAATCGAAACTGGCTAACCGAAAAAACACCTTCAGCTTCCTGGGCAGACTCAATGTGAGTCAGAAATATTACAGTGGCGATTCAACGGGTTTCGGACATCAGTATCTGGCTGTAATTGCCAAGCCCAGCGGCAAATTCCAGTACCAGCTCCTGCGGCAGGAAACAGGTGCAACCTACGATCCGAACGAAATGGGATTTCTGCTCAACAACAACGAGGCCGTAAATCGCCTTCGGTTATCGTATGATGTTCTCGAACCTGTATGGAAAATACGCAATTCAGGAACCGTATTTCTGGCTCAGTATTCCACCCTTGTTAAGCCTTATTCCTACAAGGATCTTATGTTCGACATCAGCAACGGAACTACATTTCAGAATTTCTGGAGCAATTATCTGGAGATCACTTTCCGGCCTCTGGGAAGCGACGACCATTATGAATCCCGCTCGTGGGGACTGGTGTACAAGCGTCCACCAGGATATGATATTGTGTGGAATGTGGGTTCCGACAACAGGAAAAAGTTCAGGGTTCAGAACACTTTGGGCTTCAGCAGTACGCCCGAAAACAGCAGCCTGGGCTATTTTATCGAAACCACACCTCGCATGCGTTTTTCCGATCGTTTTATGGTGTCGTTTACCATGAATTATTCTAAAAATCTGGGGGATTATGGCTGGGTGTCCAACAGCTACGATTCAACCGGCATGGTAACCAGTTATTTCGGGAAACGTGAGGTAACAACAATCAGCAACATTCTGAATATACGTTACATATTCAATACTAAAATGTCGCTCACGCTCAGAGCCCGTCATTACTGGTCGAAGGCTGATTATTCGGGATATTATGAATTACTTGCCGACGGCTCACTCGCACCTGCTGCCTACGATAAAAATGCGGATATTAATTTCAATGCCTTTACCGCCGACCTGAACTTCGGATGGTATTTTGCCCCGGGCAGCGAACTGAGCGTGATGTGGAAGAACTCAATCTATACAGCCGACCGAGAACTGGTAAAAAACTATTTCAACGACTTTCATCAGACTATCAACTCACCTCAAACCAATGGAATCTCCATCCGTTTGCTGTATTACATTGATTACTTATACGTTAAGAAATGGTTTGCTCCTAAAAAGCCAACATTCGAAGGCGAAGTGATCAATTAGTAATTTGCAGAACCATATCGGAATTCATTCCGAAGTATTCAAATTCACCTAAGGTAATGAACCCGTTTTTCAGATAGAAATTTACGGCTTTCACGTTATCACTCTGAACTCCTCCCCAAAGGATTATACGGTTGATTCCCTTTGCTTTGGCATCAGAAAGTATAAACTCAAACAACCCGTTACCTATGCCCTGGCTCTGCCATTGGTCTGCAACCGAAGGGGCAAAAGTGCCGTCAGTAAGCGAATCAGGGGTAAATCCATACGATCGCAGCCTTTGAAGATCATGCCATAGGTAGCCGGTTTTTAAAATGGCGTAGGCGATTATTTCTCCGTTTTCGGTGTCCTCAGCCACGTAGCCTGAATGCGTATCATTTTCAGCATAAAATGATTCAACCGTCGGCCTGTCGAAACCGTGAGGTCCAAACCGTTTCCTGGTTTCGGGACTCAGATGCTGCAAATAGGTATAAAGCCGACCCATATCATCGGTTGTGAGTTTGCGTAGCAGGACTTGCCTGTTGTTTTTGGATTGTATTATCATCTGATATGGATGCAAAGTTTATGAAGAGGGTTATTTTTTTGCCCTTAATGAATACAAAAATAAGGCAGGATTCAGAAAGTGTATAGCATTTATGCCAAATAATATTATAGTGTGAGGTATATGAATAATTGAGTCACAAAAATGTATTTATTGCTTCAAAATTGGTTAAAACCCGGCAATTTATTGCAGCAACTTTTGTTTGTATTAAATTTAACCTCAAAGCTACACGGAGAAGACACAAAGGTTCACAAAGGGGTTTGTCTTTTTTTTTGTGCCTTTTGTGCCACCTTTGTGCCTTTTGTGACATAGCTTTTACTGAGCTGTAACACAAAGTTACACGAAGAAGACACAAAGGTTCACAAAGGGGTTCGTCTTTTTCTTTGTGCCTTTTGTGCCTCCTTTGTGCCTTTTGTGACATAGCTTTTACTGAGCTGTAACACAAAGTTACACGAAGATGACACAAAGGTTCGCAAAGGGGTTTGTCTTTTTCTTTGTGCCTTTTGTGACATAGCTTTTACTGAGCTGTAACACAAAGTTACACGGAGAAGACACAAAGGTTCGCAAAGGGGTTTGTCTTTTTCTTTGTGCCTTTTGTGCCTCCTTTGTGCCTTTTGTGATATGCTTTTACTGAGTTGTTACACAAAGTTACACGGAGAAGACACAAAGGTTCACATAGGGGTTTGTCTTTTTCTTTGTGCCTTTTGTGCCTCCTTTGTGTTTTTTGTGGTATAACTTTTACCGAGCTGTTACACAAAGATTTCTCTGTTTATACAAAGAACGTCAAGCCTGAATTGTCATGAAAAAACTTTGTGCTCTTTGCGAGATCTTTGCGCTCTTTGTGTTAAAAAAACGGCTACATTATATTTTCATGTTCTGGAAACAAATTGGGATTTATGCAATTTTCACAGGGAAAATGATTTTATCGATAAAACCGCATAGTATGTGCTTTTTCACTTACTTTTCCTTAAAAGCAGAATCCTGTTCAAAAATTCCATTTTTTCTTCAATCTGAAATCAATTTGCAAATTTCTTACCATTAAATCTAACCGAAACCATAAATGTGTTATTTTCATCCCAATAAACAGAAACAGCTATGTTGGTTACATTTCACATCGAATTTAAAACACATATCGGACAGGATTTAATGATCACCGGTTCAATTCCTGAGTTAGGCGACGGGCTCCGGCAGAATGCAAAACGAATGGTACTGGTCAACGAACTTACCGGTCTCTGGACTTATGAGGCCGAAACCATATCCGCTGCAGGATTCACCTACCGCTATTTTGTGAAGGATACCAATTTTAATACCCTTATCGAAGAATGGGGCACTGACAGACAATGCAGTCCTGAAAATGCTTCGTGCCAAAGGCTTTTTCTGTCCGACCGCTGGCGTCCGAAATCGGATCCTGAATATGCCTTGTATTCCTCGGCTTTTGTAAATGCCATATTTAAAAACGATCAGCGTTTTAAAGCGCCCAAAGCCAAAGCCGCCGATGTTGCAGACACGGTGATACTGCGATTCAAACCTTCGGTTATCAGGATTAAACCCGGTCACCGTATTGCAGTAACCGGAAATGCCAAAGGCCTGGGCGAATGGAATGAGAGCAAGTCGCTGGTGCTGGGAAATCCGGAGCATCCTCAATGGAGCGGCGAGATAAGGGTTAATGTTTCGGAGTTTCCTATCGACTATAAATACCTTATCAGAAACGAAAAAGGCAAAGCTGAATTCTGGGAAAACTCATTCAACCGGGTGGTTACCCTGCCCGATGGCGAGGTGCCCGATGTGATAGAAGTACGTGATGAGAAATTCGATTTCCCGCAGTATCCCTGGAAAGGAGCAGGTGTGGCCATTCCTGTATTTTCGCTGCGCAGGCAAAACGGATTCGGGGTTGGCGAATTTACCGATCTCAAATTGATGGTCGACTGGGCTGCCGAAACAGGAATGCGGCTGATACAGATTTTGCCTGTTAACGATACCGTTGCAAAACATACCTGGATGGATTCCTATCCCTATGCTGCCATTTCGGTATATGCATTGCATCCTATATACATCAATATTCTGGAAATCGGAAGACTCGATTCGGATATCAACCAGCAGATTATCGAAGCCCAGGGGAAATACCTGAACTCACTGGAACGAATAGATTATGAGGCTGTAATGGCTTTGAAATCAAGATTTTTTAAACTGATTTTCGATCAACGTAAGCAGGAGTTCCTGAAAGATCCTGATTTTATCAGGTTTTTCGACGACAACGGGCATTGGCTGAGACCTTATGCAGCTTTTTCCTATTTACGCGATCTGTTCAATACTCCCGATTTCAGCCGCTGGGGCGAATACAGCAAGCCCTCCGAAGAACTACTGTCGAATCTCACTAACAGCAATTCGGCTCATTTCGACGACATTGCTGTACACTATTTTATTCAGTATCATGCTCATCTCCAGTTACTGCAGGCATCCGATTATGCCCGCTCCAGGGGTGTGGTGCTCAAAGGCGATATTCCTATCGGCATATACCGCAACAGTGCCGATGCATGGCTGCTTCCGCATCTGTACCATATGGACTGCCAGGCCGGAGCTCCTCCCGACGATTTTTCGACCAAAGGCCAGAACTGGCGGTTCCCGACCTACAACTGGGAAGAGATGGCCAAAGACAATTATGCATGGTGGCAGCAACGCTTACGGCAGCTTTCGCATTATTTCGATGCATTTCGCATCGATCATATACTCGGATTTTTCCGTATCTGGGAAATTCCCGACACCCAGATTGAGGGGCTGATGGGATATTTTAACCCCAGCATTCCGTATTACCGCGACGAACTGCAGAGCCGCGGCATATGGTTCGACGAGAAACGCCTGTGCAAACCCTATATTCGTGAGCATTTTCTGTACGAACGCTTCGGCGACCTTACCGAATTTGTAAAATCAAATTATTTGCTCGAATCAGGGTATCAATGTTATGATATTCATCCTGATTACGACACGCAGCGTAAGGTTGAGGAAAAACTGATTATTGAACCCGATGCCACACCCGAAACCCGGAGCAGGATGGAACGCATTACGCGGGGACTGTTTTCACTGATTTCGGAAGTGGTATTCCTCGAAGCACCGGGTACCGGCGGACAGGCCTATTTCCCCAGGCATACATTGCATTTTACCCGATCGTATCAGGAGTTGGATAACCATGCCAAATATGTGATCAACGAAATATACCTCGATTATTTTTACAAGCGCAATGAGGAATTCTGGCATGGAAAAGCAATGGAGAAGCTACCCGCACTCAAGGAAGCTACCAATATGCTGCTTTGTGGCGAGGATCTGGGTATGGTGCCTGCCTGCGTGCCAAAAGTGATGAACGACCTTGGAATCCTGAGTCTCGAAGTGCAGCGTATGCCCAAGAACCCGAAAATTACTTTTGGTCATCCGGCAGGGTATCCGTATTTGTCAGTGGCTACGCCCTCGTCGCACGATACTTCCACAATACGGGGATGGTGGGAAGAAAACCAGGTGCTCACTCAACGTTTTTATACCGAAATACTCGGCAATTCATTTCAGGCACCTTATTTCTGCGAACCATTTATTGTGAAGCAGATAATAATTCAGCATTTATATTCACCAAGTATGTGGGCTATTTTTGCAATTCAGGATTTGCTGGGGATTGACGAAAACCTGAGGCTGCAGAATGCCGGCGCCGAGCGCATCAATAATCCGGGCAATCCTAACCACTACTGGCGCTACCGAATGCACCTGAACCTCGAAGACCTGATAAAACAACAGGGATTTAACCAGTATATCAGGGAGCAGATTAAAGAATCGGGCCGGCTTGATTTGTATTAAAACTTCTGCAGAAAGGTCTTATCCTCTTTTGACACTTCTGGCCTAAACCTGGGGGATATATTTGAAAATATACCTGTGGAGCATAACCAGTGTTGAGCAATTCTGTCACAAAATTTTATTTGAGAGGACCGGCCTTAGAATCGGGCCGGCTTGATTTGTATTAAAACTTTTGCGGGAAAGTCCTTGCCGCTTTGACACTTTAAGCGTATTCCTGAAAGGGAAACGTTAAAAACATATAAAAAATAGATTATCTGCCCCGATTGTTGTACCTTTAGCTTTTTGACTTACAGGTCATTACGTTATGGCCCTAAAAAGGATACTATTATGAGTGAGAAAAAGGGTAATAATTACGAATCACCAAATGTAAGCAAGCTGCAGGCTGTAGTGATCGATATAAAAACTACTATTTATATTCCTCTGGACGCTGATCCTGAAGAAGCCAAACAACGTTATCTGGCAAGGATCAACCGCAAAACAATAGTTCTTTCCTGATAACCTGATTCGCTTTGTATTCATACCTTACATGGCTTGCCATGTTTTTGGTGTGTCAGGTTGAGGAGTAAAAAGGTTTTTGATGCGAAGGCGTTTTTATTACCGCAAGGGTGCAATGTTAAAATGTTGAAAAATAAGTTTTTACCGCTAGGACGCCAGGATTCAGGAGCATACTATTAAAAGTTAGGGACGCAAGGGGATATCATTTTTCTTTTTCCCCAGTCATGTTAGATGCGAAAAACAGAAGTGGATTGATTCAATAGCGACAGTAAATAAACCGCAGGCTAAAATTTTATTCATACAAATACGTTTACTATACTACAAGAAAAGGTTTCGTTTTATAATTGGAATGTGGTAACGAATTCCTGTCTGTTTTTTTGTCAGGCTGAGCGGAGTCCCTGCCTGAACAGCTGTCAGGCAAGCCCATTCAAAAAAAAGTATAAAATTTGGAGAATTATTTTGATAAAACTTTTGAGTTAAGGTACTTCGAAATGAATAAATCGGGAGTGGCCTCACCCACCACTATTTTAACCCTGCTCGAAGAAACTGCTGCCGATCATTGTTATTCAATTGATTACAGTTTGTATGACCTCGAAAAACAAAATGTAGGCTGGATCTTACTCTCCGGATTTATGCAGATGGACCGCTACCCGGGCTATAAGGAAAAGATCACCATCCGCACCTGGCTTTCAACTTACTCCACAATAAAAGGAATCAGGGAGAATATTATTTACGACGAGCAGCGTAATATTATCGGAAGAGCCAGAGGATTATGGCTTTTCTTCGATATCAGCAAACGCCGGCCTGTACAGATATTCGACGAAATCAGGGATAAATGGTCCTACTGCAGGGACGAATCCACAGGACAGGATATTTCGCGCAAGCTTGATGTACTCGACACTGCCGGGTATATGCAGGAATTCTGTATCAACCGCTACGATACCGATATGAACAAGCATGTTAACAATATCAGGTACCTGCAATGGGTTATTGAATCCATTCCGGATGAGATTATCGATAATTATTATTTACACTCCATCGACGGACGTTTTATATCAGAAGCCCAGTATGGCGACACAATTATATCCTTTACCGAGCAGGATGCCCTGCATAATTCATTTATACATACTATTAAGGTAAAAGGAACCAATAAGGTTTGCGCTACGGCAAAAACTATCTGGAAGAAGACTGAAAGATAGTTGAGGATTACTTTTCGTGATTAGATGCGTTTAGGAGCTATGGCTTATTGATGCTAATGATTCGTGGTAGCCGGTCTATAGGGTAAGAAAGCAGCGTGAATCGCAGTTCTTGTTATTAGTCGCGTTTAAAATTGTTAATTCTTTGCCAGTGCAACTCATATCACTAAAAAATCTTATCCTTTTTTCTCTCTACAATAAGGGCAAAAAATCTACAGGTTATCTAACTGGCTGTAGCCTTTGGCACAGGTTCTGACCTTTTCAATGACTGATTTTATTGAAATACTGTTTTTACGGTGTAAGTCTCAGTGATTACTTTTAGGGAACTTGATTCATTGCCTTTCTCGGTTAATAAAAGGGGTGTGACTAAACAGGTCCCGAAGATAGAAGTTACTAAAGTTGAACTTGTCTGATTTTTTCAAATCACCTAACTCTCAAGTCCAAATACCCAACCCTTGCACCAGTACTCTGATACGGTAGATTATTTTCAGAAAGATTATTTTCAATTTTTTAAGACCAAACTGCCCCCAAATAATATTTCTTAACTAACTTTACATGCAATTAAGCTGCATATGCAACTATTAAGAATTTTACAGTAAATAAGTAATTCTTTTAAAGTATAAAATAGCCATAGTTGGAAAACACCACCGAAGATGATATTATGGCTTTTCCCATCCGACCCGTTAAAAAACAAATAGCATATGAAGACAATTCTAATAACATTATTCCTAAGTCTGATTATTTTCGTTGACAATGCATCCTGCCAAAGCACTAAAACTGCTTCTCCTTCGGGAATCGCCTCTGCCGTTGTTTTAAATTATGATATACTGAAGCCCTTTAACGATGGCCGGGCTGCCTTTAAAAGAGGGACTTTATGGGGCTTTATTGATATACATGGCAAAGTAGTAATTGAACCTGTATATACTTTCGAACCGTATTACAAATATGGGCTCATCCATGTCGGTATCGGAATACAGCGAAAAGCAATGATTTATGATAAAGAGGGAAATCTGGTTATCGATTCGTCACCCTATTACAATTTGAATGGATTCACTGACAGCCTTTATACTACCGCCTGCAATTTTGGTGATGCCGCAAAAGCGATAAAACCTTTGCGCTATTTATTAAACCGTAAAGGTGAAATTGTAACGCTACTCGAGAATGAAAACCTGAGTTCCGGCTCTACATATTGCACCCAAACTCCTGTTGAAGGAAGAATCTGGTTCCAGGATAAGCTGGATTACCGTAAAAAAGGATTTCTTGATACATATGGCCAAATAGTAATACCGGCTCAATTCGTCGAAGTGAAAAATTTCAGTAACAACTGTGCATGGGTCAAAAACAAGCTTCCTTCAGGAGAATTGCGCTGGGGAGCTATCGATACAAATGGCAGGGTAGCCATCGACTTCACTTATCAGTTCGAGCAACAGCCTTTTAAGCAATACCGTTGTTTTGTCTGGGATGGTGCATATGCCTATACCCTGATTGACACTGCCGGGAAAATACTGTCGGACATAAAATTTAAACAAGCGACACCCTTTAACAATAGGGATGTTACCACCGTGAAAATTGAAGAGAATTATGAAGATTATTCAATGATCATCGATTATTCAGGGAAAGTGATTAAGAAATTTGAGAAACCACTCCCCGGCAGTAATAAGTTGCAAATTTATTTGAAAGGCGGGTTTAATGACGGTCTTGCAATAGCTACCTATGGTTTGTCCGATAAATTTGGGGCAGTTGACAGAACAGGTAAAGTAGTAATTCCTTTTGAGTTCGATTTAATAAAGGATTTCAATAACGGAAGAGCACTTGCCGTGAAAACTGACAATACCGGTAAAACTACGACCGGCATTATTGATACACGCGGAAATTTCGTGATTGTTAAAATGAAATAGAATAACAGGGAAAGCTTCTGCCTGAATAGGTGGCGGAGAGACATATACACAGTGTGGCAAATGCACAGCCTGCGCGTCATGTAAGCACTATACCGGCATCATACAAAGAAAATAAGTTCGTTAGTTAACTCAGGTTCTCGACGATCTTCTCTTTCAGTAAATTGAGTTTATCGAACCGGAATTTCTTTTTGGCATCGCTGAGTATCCAGTAAATTACGCCGCTTATTAAAGCAGCAAAAAAACACCAGACCGAGGTTAAATATTGCGTAAAAAATATAGCAGTAACCAGGCACGAAAAGAACATCAGAATACCCATCATATGGGTTCGTTCGATACTCGAAATAAAAAGCGGTGTAAGTGTGGCAACAAGGTATAGTATAAATACCGGAATGGCTACCACCTTTGGGAATTCAGAAATGTACCTGATATGATAACCCATAATTTGCGGTGTAACGTTCAAAAAAAGTAAACAGCAGGTATAGTACAATGAAACCGTTAAACCGGTGATTAACAGGAGTCGGATAATTTTACGTTTACGGGCATTTGTTTCCATCATCAGTATTGCCAATGGGATTAATGAAGGCCACAGTACATCAGCCATTATTAAAAACAAATAGGTTGCAATCCACTGAATCCCGGCATATTCCGGGTTCGGTATGGTTACCCATAAAACACCCTCAGTGAACTGCTGTAACCCGAAAAACAACGGGATACTCGCAAATAGTAGCTGCGATGGTTTATGAACCTTAGTTACCACGGCTATACCTATAGCTGAAATAATAACACCTCCTGCGAAACTGGCTGTTGCTGAAAAACACATAATTTATAATTCTTAAAGGTAAATTTACAGTAACCTGAATATCCAAATTTCTGGTATAAAGATAATTGCGCTGTAAGATACAACCTTTAAAGGGATATTAGTTTTAAATTAATATTTAGTAGCTAATAACCCTGAAAGTGAAACTGGAGTTAGGTTTTGGGTTTTGGGTTTTGGGGATGGAGTTCGGATAATAACTGGTTATTTATGCTTAAAGAGCAATAGTTTCTTTTAGTTGCAGACTATATGGTTTGCAAACCACAGCAATATTTAAAACTTTTGATGCCTGTAACCGGTATGCCGGAAAATGAAAAAGGACCGGAAATAATTCCGATCCTTTTAGTCCCTTTGGGTGGTGTCGACTGGAATTGAACCAGTGACACACGGATTTTCAGTCCGTTGCTCTACCAACTGAGCTACGACACCGTTCTTGGTAGGGACTGCAAAAGTAGTATATTTTTTTAAATTCCTACAGTTTGGGCAAAGAATTTTATTGAAAACAAAAAAAAACTATGTTTTTACTAAAAAGTAATTAAAAAAAATGAGGCTTTCGCTTTGGAGTTAAAAAAACTCCCTATATTTGCACCCCATTAAGAAATTTATAATCAATTCATTAAAACATTTTAAAAATGACTAAAGCAGAAATCGTTGCTGAAATAGCCAGTAAAACTAACATCGAAAAAGTTGCAGTACAGCAGACCGTAGAAGCATTTATGGATGCTATTAAAAAGGCAATGGCTGATGGCGAAAATGTTTACCTCAGAGGATTTGGCAGTTTTGTAGTAAAACTCAGAGCTGAAAAAACCGGACGTAATATTTCGAAAAATACTACCATTATTATTCCGGCACACAATATCCCTTCTTTCAAACCAGCTAAAGTTTTCGTTGGTGAAGTAAAGAATAAAGCTAAATAATCTGAATTTGTATCGTTAATATATAAGGCTATGCCAAGCGGAAAGAAAAGAAAGAGACATAAAATGTCAACGCATAAACGGAAAAAACGTTTACGCAAAAATCGTCACAAGAAGAAATAATCACGATTGAACTCTATGATTTCATCACATGAAATGTGTGTTATTTCATGTGATGAAATTTTTTTTACTTACTTTTACCCTCACATCCTTTAGCAACCCTTTGCGCATTGAGATGTGTCAGCGTGTAATTTTCTGAAAAGCTACTATAGCTGTGATAAACAAAGAATTAATAATAAATGCCGGTTCATCCGAAGTTAACATCGCACTTCTGGAAGAAAAGGTATTGGTTGAACTGAACAAAGAGAAGACCAACAATAGCTTTGCAGTAGGTGATGTATACCTGGGCCGGATCAAGAAAATAATGCCCGGTCTTAATGCAGCTTTTGTGGATGTGGGTTACGAAAAAGATGCATTCCTGCATTACCTCGACCTGGGTCCCCAGATCAATTCGTTCCAGAAATACACCCGTAATGCTTTAGCCGGCAAAGAAGCCCAGATTCAAATGACCGAATTTGAGGTTGAAGCCGATATTGAGAAAACCGGTAAAATATCTCAGGTGCTTTCGCCGAACCAACAAATACTGGTTCAGATAGCAAAAGAGCCGATTTCGACCAAAGGACCACGTATTTCGTCCGAAATATCTTTCGCAGGCCGTTACCTGGTGCTTGTTCCTTTCAGTAACAGGCTTTCCATTTCGCAGAAAATCAAAAGTGCCGATGAACGAAACCGTCTGAAAAGACTTATTTCGAGCATCAGGCCTAAAAATTACGGCGTTATCATTCGTACCGTTGCCGAAGGCAAGCGTGTAGCTGACCTCGATGCTGACCTGAACGCATTGGTTCAGAAATGGGAATCGGTGGCTCAGAAAATGTACGGTGCCCAGGCTCCGCAAAAAATCGTAAGTGAACTGGATCGTACTTCGGCCATTCTGCGCGATATGCTGAACGAATCGTTCAACAACATTCATGTCGACGATCCGAATGTGGCTGAAGAGGTGAAAAATTATATACGCACAATCTCTCCCGATAAGGTGGATATTGTAAAGGTATATAAAGGAAAGATCCCCATTTTCGATAATTTCGGAATCGACAAGCAGATTAAAAACTCATTTGGTAAAATTGTCACCATTAAAAGTGGCGTATACCTTATCATAGAACATACCGAAGCACTGCATGTAATTGATGTAAACAGCGGCCATAAAGTAAACAGCGACAGCAGCCAGGAAGAAAATGCACTGTCGGTGAACCTCGAAGCTGCTACCGAAATCGCCCGCCAGCTCCGTCTACGCGATATGGGGGGTATAATTGTAGTCGATTTTATCGATATGCACGAAGGTTCGAACCGCCGTAAACTATACCAGCGCCTGAAGGATGAAATGGCAAAGGATAATGCCAAGCATACCATTCTGCCGCCAAGTAAATTCGGACTGGTTCAGCTTACCCGCCAGCGTGTACGTCCCGAAACCAACGTGGCAATTCTCGAAAAATGCCCGTCCTGCGGAGGTACCGGTGAAATAAAACCAAGCATTCTGCTTACAGATGAGATTGAAAATAATATTCAGTATCTGCTCCAGGATCAGAACGAAGAGTATCTTTTAATAAATCTTCATCCTTTTGTATATGCATTTCTGAAAAAAGGAGGACTGTTCAGGTCCATACAATGGAAATGGTATTTTAAATATAAAAAGTGGATACACCTAGCGCCGGTCAACGCATTTCAACTTACTGACTACAGGTTTCTTAACAAAAACCAGGACGAAATTAAAATGTAAACGGCTCCCTAAAGAGCCGTTTTTTTTATTCTTACCGTACTGAAATCAGCTGAGTTCTATTTTGCGGGGGCAACCTCATACTCCATAGTAATAAAGATATCAGCTTTTGGCCGGAGAGCCATCACCATCTGATGCTCCTGCTCCAGCACAGCCATGCGGTATTCGTTCTGAGGTTCCTTACCACGGACAACCTGAGCTTTTTTGGTCTCATGGTAGGTGAGTTCAATAAAAACTGACAGGTCGACACCTTCGGTTTTGATAGCGTATAAGCCATCAATAACCAGAATATCAACAGTTGAATAGTCGGTGGTAAGCTGATCAACCTGTTCGGTAACCAGATCCACACAAGGACCGGTCGAAACTTTACCGGCTTTGAATTCGGCGATATTGCGGTTAATGGTATCCCAGTCGTATTCGCCATATCCAACTACATTCTGAATCCCGTTTTCTTTGCGCCATTCGGTGCGGAGCAGCGGGAGAATACGGTAGTAATTGTCGATATGAAGCGGCTTGGCAAAGATACCGTGCTTGCGGAGTCCTTTGGCAATAACATGTGCAAGCTCCGATTTTCCTGAGCCCGATTCGCCTGAGATACCGATGATCATTTTCGGTTTCTGGTTGGCGAGAACCTGCTCAATAATTTTTTCACCGGCTTTCTGATGCTTTTCTGTAATCAGCAATATATCACCTAACATGGCTTTGAGGATTTAAAGGTTCTGATTCTGAATGATTTTTTTATAGGTACTGTTGCAGGTTATCACTAAAGCGGGAACACCGTATTATGGTCAGCAGTAAGGCTGAGTTTCTTGTTACGGACCAGAATTTCGGATGCTTTAGTGGCATTTATTGTAATATGTGTTTTAGTTATTTCGAAATTATATCGGGTACCTTTAAAGGATAGCCCGAAACTCAGCGAGTCCCACGCATCAGGAAGCGAAGGTTGTAAAGATAAGACTTCCTGATCAAAAGCAATACCGGCAAAGGTGGAAAGTGCGATAAGCACTGTGCCTGCCATTACTCCCGCATGTATGCCTTCGGCGGTGGTTCCGCCCTGTATGTCGACGTAGTCGCTTGCCAAGGCTTCGGAATAAAGTTTCCAGCTCATTTCCCTGTTACCGGCAATGGATGCGAGCCGGGCATGCACAATCCTGCTTAAAGTGGAACCGTGTGAGGTTCTGCCGAAGTAGTATTCGAGGTTTCGCTGCAGGTAATCGGCAGGTAAACTATAGCCCATGCCGGCGAGCAAACTGTCGACTTCACTCTTTTCGAGATTGTAAAAAGTCATAAGCATATCGGCCTGCTTGGCAACTTTAAATTCGTCGGGGGTAAGGCCTTCGGCTTTCAGAATACGATCCATGCGGTAAATATTACCGTATTTTTTCCGGTAATATTCCCAGTCGAGTTCTTTGAGATCGAAGTATCCTTCGTATTGTGCGATAATTCCATCGCCATTAATATCCAGAAACAATTTGCCGGAAATTTCTTTCCAGGTATTGAGTTCTTCCTGCTCGAATCCCAGCTTCCTGAATTCAGCCAAACCGGCATCTCCGTAGGAATCCAGAATACTGAATGCCTTACTGAAAGCCCAGGCTGCCATAAGGTTGGTATAGGCATTGTTGTTGAGTCCACCCTCGGTAGCTTCAGGATATTGCTCATGAAACTCGTCGGGACCCATCACTTTGGTAAGGTCGTAGCGTTTGCGACTTTCGTTCCAATGGCATTTGCTGGCCCAGAAACGGCATATTTGCAGGAACATTTCAGTACCTGACTCTTTCATAAAATTCAGGTCGTTGGTTATGCTGAAGTATTGCCAAATATCGAAGGCTACCGCCAGCGAAACGTGCCTTTGCAGCGAGCTGTGGTCAGCATCCCAGGATCCGTTGAGCGGATTCAGGTGAATAACCTGTGTTTCTTCCCGTCCGTCGGATCCACTTTGCCAGGGAAACATAGCACCGGAATAACCGTATTCGCTGGCGTATTCTTTTGCTTTTTCGAGTCTGCGGTAACGGTACATTAACATCGAACGGGCCACATCGGGCAGATTGATGTCATACAGGGGAAGTATGAAAAGCTCGTCCCAGAAAATATGGCCCCGGTAGGCTTCGCCATGCAGTCCGCGGGCTGTAATGCTGGCATCGATAGTGCTGTTATGCTGCGACATACTTACCATAAGATGATACAGATGCAGCCTGAGAAGTTTCTGCGAAAAGCGGTCGCCGCCTACTTTCATATCAATAAGTTCCCAGGTAGCTTTCCAGTTTTCGGCACTAGCATGCAGCAGTGTGTCGAAATCAGCCGTTGAGTTATCCAGCGCTTTGAAAGCCTCCTGCAGCGGATTGTTTACATCATCGTGTTTCGATGTATAAACAGCTACATTTTTAACAAGTGAAACTGCTTCGCCCTGACTTAGATCAATTGCGACAGTTCCATAAACAGCGGAAGCTGATGTTTCGTTCGAAAGCCGAATATTCAGTGTTTCTCCATTTCTGAAGAAAGTATGGCCGGCAACTTCAGCAATCTGTATTCCCGATTGGGTGGTCGAAACCACAACAAACAGCCTGTTGCCTTCTGCACCCTGCTCCGCAGGTTTCAGATGTTTCTGGTTCAGCGATTTGTACCTGTCGACACCATCGTTGATGATGGCTCCGTTTATCCCGGTTTTAATTGTTATTTTTCCGCTGTAATTCAGTGGTTTCACCGAATAATGTAAGGCCGAACGATGAGGATCGGCCATGGATGCAAATCGTTTTGATTCGATAAGAGTTTCGTTGCCCTTTGTATCACGTACCTGCAATACTCTTGAAAGCAGTCCTGTTTTTAAGTTCAGGGTGCGCCTGATTGACACAATGTTGGTTGTATTGATATCGAACCATTCGCCATCGTTTATTCTGAAGGTGGCAGGAAGCCAGTTGGGAGCATTTACAAAATCCTCGTTCCATACGTCTTTGCCTGCAACAGGTGTACTCAGGCGGTTGTAAAGTCCGGCTATATAGGTGCCCGGATAATTTATGGCATTTGCATCGTTTTCGTCCATGGCACCGCGGGTACCCATGTATCCATTCCCAACTGTGAGCAAGGCTTCACGGGTGCGTTCCTTGGTTGGTTCGTAGGTATGGTATGTTATTTCCCACCCGTCCTCTGCAATGCCTTTGCTGAACCATGTATTTATTTCCTCCAGTGAGGTTTCAGAAATGTCCTCAACAACGATATCGGCACCACTTACCAGGAGTTCGTGCTTGTTATCTTCACGGGCCAGGCCCAATACCAGTCCGAAGTTTCCGGCGCGGCCGGCAGCCACTCCTGAAGTTGCATCTTCAACTACAATGGCTTTATGCGGTTTCACACCCAGATTGGCGGCAGCGGTCGTAAAAATATCGGGTTCGGGTTTGCCTTTCAGACCCATTTCGGCTGATACCACGCCATCGACGCGGGTTTCGATAAGGGGCAACAGACCTGCGGCTTCGAGCACAGCTTCACAGTTTTTACTCGATGAGGCGACTCCCACTTTTACGCCTGCTTTCTTTAAATCGTGTATCATCTGAACTGTCGACTCGTAAGCACTCACTCCGTCGCGTTTCAGCACTTCGTTGAAAGTTATGTTTTTCCGGTTGCCAAGTCCGCATATTGTTTCCAGTGCCACATCGTCGTCGGGGGTACCGAAAGGGATATGAATGCCACGTGATTCGAGAAATGATTTTACTCCCTCGTAGCGGGGCTTGCCGTCAACATAAGGAAGATAATCCTCTTTCTGGGTGAATTCTTTAAAAGGTTCTCCATGTTTTTCTTCGCGGAAGCGGAGATAGTCGTCGAACATTTTTTTCCAGGCATGGCTGTGTACCAGGGCTGTGCGGGTAATTACACCGTCGAGATCGAAAATTACGGCTTCGAAGTGATATTTTGAGAGCATGTGAAAAGGTATTTAAAAATTAATGTTTTAATTCCGAAAGGTAAATTAACCACAACAGGCACAGTAGGTCACATTAGTTGGTTGAATAAAATGTGCTTTTTGTGAGTAAAAAATAACCACAATAGGCACAGTAGGTCAAAGTAGTTGTTTGAATAAAATGTGCTTTTTGTAAGTAAAAAATAACCACAATAGGCACAGTAGGTCACAGTAGTTGTTTGATTAAAAACTGCTTTTTGTGAGTAAAAAATAACCACAATAGGCACAGTAGGTCACATTAGTTGGTTGAATAAAATGTGCTTTTTGCGAGAATAAAATTAACCACAACAGGCACAGTAGGTCACATTAGTTGGTTGAATAAAATGTGCTTTTTGTGAGTAAAAAATAACCACAATAGGCACTGTAGGTCACATTAGTTGGTTGAATAAAATGTGCTTTTTGCGAGAATTTAATTAACCACAATAGGCACAGTAGGTCACATTAGTTGGTTGAATAAAATGTGCTTTTTGCGAGAATTTAATTAACCACAATAGGCACAGTAGGTCACAGTTGTTGGTTGAATAAAATGTGCTTTTTGCGAGAATTTAATTAACCACAATAGGCACAGTAGGTCACAGTAGTTAGCTGAGTAAAATGTGCTTTTTGTGAGTAAAAAATTAACCACAACAGGCCACATTAGTAACCTGATGGCAATGAAGCAAAAAGTTCGGTTACCATTGTTTTTTGCCCTTCTTTAAAAATGTTTGTGCAATTAAAATTTATTAGAATGCCCTTTGGTTTTTCTAGCAGTTTAAGGTATGTAAGTAATTGCGCTTCATGAATAGGCAACAATCCATCAAAGCTTTTATTTCAACAATTATTGAATTTTCGACCATGAGATCGAATCTAAGATCACAATCAAGGTAAAGGCCTCTGAAAACCAGAGGAACTTTCTGTTGCATAATTATGTGAAGCCCTTTCTCTTTAAGCAAATGAGAAAGACATTTTTCATAAATACTTTCAAGTAATCCAGGCCCTAATTCTTTATGAACCTCAATTGCCGCACCAATAATGGTATGTGTTAAATCGTTCAAAGACTTTTGTGTCATACTATTGTGACCTATTTGCCTATTGTGGTGACCTATTGTAGCAATTATGCCTATTGTGGTGACCTATTGTAGCAATTATGCCTATTGTGGTGACCTATTGTAGCAATTATGCCTATTGTGGTGACCTATTGTGACCTATTGTGCCTATTGTGGTGACCTGTTATATTCAGCTCAAAATACAAAAGAATTAATTGATCTTTACCCACTTAAATCCGTAGGCTTCAACCTGGAGAGGAACAGTGTCATCAAAAACATTCACACATTTTTCCAAACCTGCAGGAAGAACGATTTTTTCAGAAGTATCCGTCATGTTATGTATGATGAGCCATTTTTCAGTGCCGAAAATTCGGTAGAATGACAATATTTTTCCGTTTTCGGTGCCGGGTAGTGTTATAAACTCAATGCTTCCCCGTCCAAAAGTTTTATGTTGATTGCGTATTTTCAGCATCAGCTTAAGTTTAATATAAATCTTGTTGCTGAAGCTTTCCGGATCCTCCAGGTTAAGAGCGAGTTCGTCCCAGTCAATTTTACCGCGCACTAAAAAGCGGGTATCGTCTTTTCCTGTCAGGTGGATCATTTCGTTGTAGTAGGACTCATCGTTAAATTTACCGAATTCGTCGCCATAATAAATAACAGGAGTTCCCGGAAGGGTGAGAATAATGGAATAGGCCAGTAAAATGCGACTTTGGTCGCGCTGCATCAGTTCCGACAGGCGGGCCGAAATTCCTTCGCCCAGGCGGAAATCCCACTCCGGTTTGAGGCAGTATTTGCTGTGGATATATTTACGTTCTTCTTCAGTAACATATACCAGTTCAAGGCTAAGCTCATCGTGGCAGCGCAGGAAAGTGAACCATTGTCCGCTTTCGGGCAGTTCGGGGGTAAATGCTTTGGAAAGAGTTTCTTCGATGGGTTTTCCGCTCTGCATGGCAATGGACTTGAAAATCCGCGGCATCAGTGGAAAATGGTAGGCTGCATGGCATTCGTCGCCATGGCCCATGTATTCAACTACTTTGGCCGGCTGCTGGCAGGCTTCGGCAAGCAGAAGTGTTCCGGGTTTGATAAAATCGAGTATAGCCCTGAAGAATTTTACTACCAGGTGTGTCTGTTCCAGATTTTCGCATTCGGTTCCCTGTTCTTTCCAGATATAGGGAATGGCATCGGCTCTGAATCCATCAACACCTGTATTCTGCCAGAATAAAAGTGCCCGGCTCATTGCCATCAGCACAAGCGGGTTTTTGTAATTAAGGTCGGGCTGGAAGTTGAAGAAACGATGAAAGTAATATTCGTCGCCGCAGAGTTCCCAGTTTGATTTTTCAATTCCTTTGAAGATGATCCTGGCTTTGTCATAAAGCTTGTCATCCTGGTTCCATATAAAATAATTGCGGTAAGGATTGTCTTTTGATTTGCGTGCCTCTTTGAACCAGTGATGTTCGTCGGAAGTGTGGTTCATGGCAATATCGAAAACCACGCGTATGCCGCGGTTATGAGCTTCGGCCAGAAAACTGCTGAATACAGCATGTCTGTCAGCTCCGGCTGCACCTGCCAGTTCGGCCCTGATACTGTAATAGTCGCTTATGTCGAAACCTGCATCGCGCATAGGTGAATCGAGCACCGGAAGAAGCCAGATGCAGTTGATACCCAGATCGTGGAGGTAATCGAGTTTTGCAGTTAATCCTGAGAAATCGTGGTTGAAAAGATCAGCATACAGTGAGTATACAACGGCATCTTTGTACCAGTCTATCTGTTCATTTTCAGTACTTTTCGAGGATCTGTTAACCTCTATTGTAAGGAGAAAGTTCTCTAAGATGCGGGTTGATACCCCTGGGTAGAGTTTCTTCCAGATATCAAATAAAAGCTCACGTTGTTGCATAACAGGTTCAGGCTAGGGAATGATAAAGAATGGCTTTATATTTTCTGACGCTATGCGGGCCGGAAAAATAAAACTTCGGTTTAAGGAAATACGAGTAAGTGAAATGAAAGAGCAGGTTACAATAACATGTAAGTGGCAGTAGAACCCTTACATCATGCGCTGGTTAAAAAGATTTACCGGCTATTTACAGATCCGGTACCGTGTTATCCTATACCCCGAAAGGAACCCCAATCGGAGTGAACAGTTATTTCCGGCAGAGGATAAAAAAAGAAAGCTGTCTCAAAAGTTGTTTGTTCAATTTTCAACTTCGCTCAACAGGAAACCTGTTCATTTGCGATGTCGAAGCCTAAATCGACTTCTGAGACAGCTTCTTTCAGAGTTTTACAGTTTTACTTCTGCAAAATCACTACTTTTTAGCAGCGATAGTATAAGTAAGACCTGTAATATCAGCGGTTACAGTGTAAACGCCTTCAGTTGCAGGAGTAGGAATGTTAGTTGGATCAGGATCTCCTTCGGTAGCGCGGAAAACCAAAGTTCCACCAGTGTTTGTACCAGAAGCGTTAGTTCCGTACATTGGAGCCCAGGTACCTAATGTGGTGATGAATTTAATTGATTTGGCAGCACCCAGTGTGGTTGTGATAGTATATACACCATTAGCTCCGCCGCTTAAAGGAATTGCAGCTGTATTATCCCAACCAGCTGAACAACCATCACCCAGCATATAAAGTGCAGGAGCAATAGTGTATTTAAGTGTGTTGGTGTTAATGGTAACTACATATTTACCTTCAGTTGCAGGTGTAGGAATATTTGAAGGATCAGGATCGCTTTCGGTAGCACGGTAAACCAGGTTTCCACCAGTGTTAGTGCCTGCAGCATCAGTTCCGTACATTGGAGCCCATTGTCCGGGAGTGGTGATGAATTTAATTGATTTAGCAGCACCAAGTGTTGTTGTTATGGTATAAATACCAGCAGTTCCAGTCATTGGAAGTGGAGTAGCATTATTCCAACCAGCTGAACAACCGTCGCCTAACATAAACATTTCGGGAGCAGCACCTGCAGGATTTACAGTGAAAGTGTATTTTTCGGTAACAGCATCAATCTTAAGAACCATATCGTAAGTGCCATCTTTGGTTGGAACAAAGTTGCCATCACCATTGGTTGTGAAGTCAGCAGCAGCAAGTCCGGCCATAGTTACATCGTTGTATCCGATGCTCTTCTTGGTCCAGTCTTGTCCTTCTCTGATTTTGAATGAGCCTAAAGTGGTAACTTCAACCTGGTTGTATGTCCAGGTGTAGGTTGTTACATTTTCAACAACAGGTTTGCTAAGCATTACAGTTAAATCCCAGTTGTGCTGAACGCCGCCAACCATTAAACCATTACCAACAAGACCCAATTCAGTATTTGTATAGTCAATCAGGTTGAGATCACCGGTTTTGGTAGCTGTAGCAACATAACCGCTTCCAAGAGTCCAAACCATTTTCATGGTGTATTTACCAGGAGTAGCGTTTGTAATATTAGCTCCGCCAGCAACAAGAGCATCAATAGTACCACCAAAGTTGGTGTTAGCCTTAATCCCCAATTTGCCACCACCATTATCATAAGCTGCATCTAAAATAACCTTCCAGCCATCTGAATAGCGGAATTTGTAATCAGCTTTGGTAAGAACCATATCAGTTATTTCGAAAGTCATAGTGTTAAGGTCAAAACCTTTTGAAGGCATAGCAGTGCTTCCGCCCCATCCGCCTGGTGTTGCAGCTCCGATAACACCCCAAACAACAGGAAGAATGGCAATTTTCTTCAGTTCTTTATCAAGAACTATATGGTACAAACCATCAGCAGGAACTGTAAAGGCAGTTGTACTTTCAATATATGAACCACGCCAAAAGTCAACTTTGGGTTCGTCAACATTGCGGTCAGCTTCAGCAACAACAGCGAAATCAGCACCTGGTCCCCAACTAGTTTGTTTGCTGCCTTCAACTAATACAATATTAAAACCGGGAGCACCAGCTTTAACAGCGATATAGATTTCCATGAGATTAGCACGATCAGTCTGATCATTAGCCTCATTACGGGCAATTTTCATCATACCCTTAGCATTGAAATCAGATAGAGCTGTTGCAGCTCCTTTAACATATAATCCATCAAGAACGATTACTGGTGGAGTAACCGGATCCGGATCTTTACAGGACGAAGCAATAAAAACGAGACCAAGCATAAGAGCCCAGGTCAGTTTCATGAGTGCACTAAAATTTACTTTTTTCATGATTGAAATTTTAAGTTGGTGTTGATTATTAATTGATTTAGTGATTACAAAAATACAAAATTAAAGAGCAAGTTTGGGATTTGAGTCGATAGCCCATTTTGGTATTGGGAAAGTTCTCCTGTTACCATCGGTAGCGGGCTTTTCCCACCAGCTTTCTTCCCATTTTCCATAGCGGATCAAATCCTGGCGACGATGTCCTTCGAGCCATAGTTCGCGTCCGCGTTCAGCTAAAAGCTGTGTTAATGTAGCACCAGTCCAGGTACTTACTCCTGCGCGTTCACGAATAGGATTGATCCATTCATCGCCGCTGCGCCCCTGGCGGATTTCGGTTTCAGCTTTCATCAGGTAGAAGTCTGTCAAGCGGAACAAGGGGAAATCGTTACTTAAATTTTCCTTTGCACCAGCTTTGATTTCGTATTTTATCGCGCGGGCACCGGTTGTACGTATCTGTTTAGGTGTATAAGCTCCTTCATCCATTTTCAAGGCAGGAATATTAGGATCAATGTTTAAAGGTTCCCCGGTAATACTTTCGATGATTTCAGCACCAGCACTGGTATATTGTGGTCCGTATAAAAAGTATGCTTTCTTCCTTACATCACTATCTTCGTATGTATCGAAGAAGGTTGGTACTGCACACAAACCATTCCATGGGCCCACTGACATATCAAAAGTAAGGTTACTTTGGTAATGTAGCGAGCGCATATGAATTCTGAACCCTGTTAAATTATTCTCATCATAAGGGATGGAGAAAATAATTTCTGAGGATTTTTCATTGTTGGTTTTAAACGGAGCTGAAACACTGGCTTCGAGTCTGTAACTACCTGAAATTACGCTGTCACAATATTGTCCGGCTTTTTGCCATTCAGCAGTTCCCTTATATACTTCAGCATTGATATAAAGTTTGGCAAGTAGTGAGAATCCCAAATAGCGGGTAGCCAGGTATTTATTATCGATAGGCTTCAGATATTTCAGATTTGATTCAACAACGCTCACTATGCTGTCATAAATTGCTGATCTTTTAATTTTATCCGGTTGAAAGCCTTCTTCAAAAATAGCAGTCGTCAAATATGGAGCATCTCCATAATTATCAATGAGCAAGTAATAATAGAAAGAACGCATTACTTCAACTTCACCGATTTTGGCCTTGATGCTTTCATTCTGCGGAAGTACCCTGAGCATATCAATGATCTGGTTACAGGATGTAATTCCTTCCCAGAAAGTGGACCACATACGATTTACGCCTTCATTTTCATTTGACCAGGAATGCGTATGGATATCAAGCCATTTTCCCCCGTCAAACCAGTCGGAACCGCGCGTAGGAGCGCAAAATTCATCGGAACTAACCTCTTGAGCAAGAAACCACCAGCCTTCGTCGTCGCCCAGTTTCTGTAGCCTTTTGTATGCATCGACACTCAGGTTTGCTACTTGCGCATCATTTTCAGGATACATTTCTCCTGGTATTTTGTCATACATCACCTCATCGAGTTTTGTACAACCCGAAGTGATTATGAAAAAGAAGAGAGCACTGATATATATTATTTTTTTCATGTTTTTTGATTTTTTAGAAGCTTGCGTTAATACCAAAGGTAATTGTCCGTGTTTTTGGATACACATTATACTGGTCGATACCGAATGCCAATCCATCCATATAGGTTTCAGGGTCAACTCCTGAATACCCTGTAACAATGAAAAGGTTATTGGCTACAACAAACAATTTCAGGCTGCTGATCCACTTCATTTTTTCAGTATTCACACTGTATCCGACCGAAATATAATCGAGACGCAGGAAGGAAGCATCTTCAAGATAAATATCGGCTACAGTTGCGCCAGTTTGTGAACGACCCTGGTTATACCAATCGACTGCCTCAGGCAAACCATTCAGGGATGGCATATTTTGAGGAACATCAAAGAAACTCTTGGTTGCATTATATACTTTATTGCCAATCATAGAGCGGAAGGCTAAATCGGCTGACCAGTTTTTCAGGAAAGTGAAGTTGTTCGACCATCCTAATTCAACTTTTGCATTGGCTGAACCAACAAATGAGCGTTTGGCTTTTGAAAGATCGGAAGTATAACCTCCGGAGGTAGATTCATATATAAATGAACCATCGATCATAGTAACATATTTAGGCAGATAGAACGCACCGACTTCCTGTCCGACAGCAATACCGGTAACATAATAAGAATCCCCCACCATACCACGTCCGGAAATGGATCCAGCATGTCTTACTCCATCTAGATCAGAGGTAAATTTTCCCAGATCAGTGAATTTCGATTTGTTATGCGAAGCTGTAAGGCTTGTTTTCCATGTAAAGGCAGCTTTGTCAACTACAAAAGCCTGAAAGAAAAGCTCAATACCTTTGTTCTCAATAGCACCTGAGTTCGCATAAATGGTGTTCGAAAGGTTTGGAGGAACCGGAACAAAATATTGACCTAACAAGTCAGTGGTGTTTTTGCTGTATACCTCAAGGGAGCCGCTGAACCTATTGTTCAGGAAAGCGAAATCTATGCCGATGTTAACTTCTGCAGTTCTCTCCCATTTTAGATCTGGATTAGCATTCCATGCCGGCTGAAAGGATACTACCTGTTGTCCGGTTTCAGGATTGGTAGCTAAACCTCCTGGCTGCCATGCTACTTTACTGCGATACTCACCAATGTTCTGGTTGCCAGAGACTCCGTAACTTGCTCTCAGCTTCAACTGATCAATCCAACTAATACCCGAAAGGAACTCTTCGTTTTGTATGTTCCAGCCGATTGCTGCTGTTGGAAACCATCCCCATTTATTGTTTTCGCCGAACTTGGTAGATCCATCTCTGCGGATTGATCCTGAAAGATAATATTTGGAGTTATAGTTGTATTGAACACGGCCAAAAAAACCAATCAGCGTAGACATGCCTTGATAGGATCTGATATCATCCCATTTAACATCAACTAAGGATTGTAGGTTATTCGAACCTGAATACGGAGACTGAGCATTGGTTTTAGCTACGGAAAAACCGTCGTAACCGCTTCCCTGCCATGAATAACCAATAATTGCATCTAAATTATTGTTTTCAATTTTTTTGGTATAATTCAATGTTAAATCCAGGATCTTCTGATAATTATTGCTATAGCTACGACTTCCATACCCGTTATCAGCAGATGCAAATAAACCTGAAGGCCGGAAGTAATTGGATTCGTTATCGTTGCGAATGTATCCGCCATTGGCACTTGCAACAAGTCCTTTTGTCAGCTCTAAATCAGCTTTAATATTGCCAAAAAAACTCTTGGCATCGCGGATATTTGTTACTTCATTTATCGTAGCAATGGGGTTTTCATAATTAAATTCTCGCTGGGTTTTGTTATACGTTCCATCTGCGTTAAAAACAGGATCGGTAGGATTATGGGAAATAGCCTGGTAAATAATATCATCTTTACCCCATCCTCCGTAGTTTTCGTAATCGTTATTTTCGAACGACCCACCCAGGTTACCTGAAAGTGTAAGTTTATTATTAAAAGCTTTGTGGCTGAGATTGATTTTAGCACTGGTTCTTTCCTTATCAGTTCCTTTCATAACTCCCTGCCACTTGGCATGTGTAATTGAGGCGTAATAAGTACTTACATCGGTACCACCGCTAAAGCTTAGGTTATTATCAGTTGAAATTCCTAAACGGTAAATTTCGTTTTGCCAGTCAGTATTACTACCTCCATCTTTAAAAATACTATCGACAGTCCATGTAGGATGTGCCGGTAATTGAGCCTGAAGTTTTGTGTTTGCAAATGCCCTTAGTTCGTCTGCATTTAGTACATTTAATGTGTGTGCAACTTTATCAAACGAAGTTTTGCTGTTAAAGGTTACTCTTGAGCCACCGTTTTTCCCATTTGAACTTCCTTTTTTAGTTGTAATAATAACAACTCCATTAGCGCCCTGCGATCCATAGATTGCAGTTGAAGCAGCATCTTTAAGAATGTTATAGCTTTCAATATCTTCGGAAGCTATGCTTGTAGGATCTGCATTAGGAATACCATCAATCACAACGAGTGGTTGCGTTTTTGCGTCATACCCAGCTGAACCGCGGATACGGATAGCAAAACCGGCATTAGGGTCACCACCTTTTTTAGTAATAACAACTCCAGAAGCCTTGCCTTGCAAGCCTTGAATAGGATCGGTTAACGATCCCTGGCTTAACTCGGACGCTGTAACATGAGCAATAGCACCAGTACGATCACTCTTTTTCTGCGTACCATACCCTATAACCAACACTTCGTCGAGAGTGGTTGCCTCCTGCTGAAGTTTGATGTTGAGCACTTTTTGGTCATTGATAACAATTTCCTGAGGGAAATAGCCTATAAAGGAAAAAACCAGGGTTGCACCCGACTTTACCTTCAACGAGTAATTGCCTTCAATGTCAGTAAGTGAGCCAGTGGTGGTGCCTTTTACCAGCACAGTTGCTCCCGGCAGGGAACTGCCATCCTTGGCATCTGTAATTTTTCCTGTTAACTGTATGTCCTGTGCATATGCCTGAAAGGCAAAAATGCAGGAAATAAGCAGCAACAGAATCCTGAAAGAGATGAAACTTTTCTTCATAGATCTGACTTTCATGTGAATAAACTATTGTTTAATGGTTGGTTGAATTATATTTTTACTCAATTAAGACAAAACCAGGGTCTCAATGATTTGCCTTTATAAAGGTAAGCTGAATTCGGGAAAAACGCGAAACAGTAATTAAAACTACATACAAAAGAGAATTTTGATGCATGTTACTCCCAACTTTATAAAAGTATGTTCGGAACAATAGCGCAAAGCTAAATAAATAATGATATGTTAACACACATACAACGCTCTTTTTTAGGGAATTCTGATATTTATTTTAAGAAATCGTTTCCGCAATCGTTTGCATAAACTTAACAAAATGGTAATTTCTTTATAATAAATTTTAGTAATGCTTGATTTTAGTAAAATACTGATTTTCAGTCTGTCTTATTGTTATTTTTACACTAACCATTATTCCGGATAAAATATACATGAGGTCAAACTCATATGTAGAGTTGCTTTGAAAAGCAGTTTTTTAAGGAAACAACGGAGCAGGTGATCTGAAATACAAGGGAGGCTACAGACCCTGATTTTTTACATTCAAAAACTCTTTAACCAATATTTCATGTGGGAACCAAATATCTTCCTATCTTTAACTTAAATTTAATCTGCCACCGAATCGAATCATGAAAAGCAATCAATTAACTATTAAAGATATAGCGCGGAGCCTGAATGTTTCCATCTCCACTGTTTCGCGTGCTTTGAAGGATCATCCCGATATCAGCCAGGAGACAAAAGACATGGTGCGTAATTTTGCCGAAAAGTTCAATTACCGTCCTAATGTTCTGGCACTCAGTCTGAGAAGGCAAAGGAGCTATTCGATAGGATTGATCATACCGGCAATTGTACATCATTTTTTCTCATCTGTTATAAGTGGTATTGAGGAACTTGCTCACAAAGAAGGGTATAATCTTATTATTTGCCAGTCGAATGAGAATCAATACCGCGAAATGATCAACCTGCAGACCTTGATTGACCACCGGGTAGACGGCATACTGGTTTCGCTGAGTAAAACTACTCAATCATTCGAACATTTTACCGAAGCACTTAATAACGGTATACCCATAGTTTTTTTCGACCGTGTAAGCGAGCAACTCGAAACTGATAAGGTAATAACCGATGACTTCGAAGGGGGACTCATTGCAACTGAATACCTGATAAACAAAGGATGCAGGAATATTATACACCTTGCTGCGCCACAGCATCTGCTAATAGGCCGCGACAGGCGCAACGGGTATTGCGAAGCCCTGCGCAGAGCAGGAATAGAAGTCCGCGAAGACCGGATTCTGAAATGCGATACCAGGGAAGAAGTACAGACCCTGCGTCAGCATATACTCAACCTGGCACCTGACATTGATGGTATAGTTGCGGTTAACGACAGCACTGCTATCGCAGTAATTCAAATACTGCAGCAAAACGGATTCAGAGTTCCCGAAGATGTTTCGGTAATAGGTTTCGGCGATGGCCCCAACGCTTCCATTATCAAACCTGAGCTCTCGACCGTAGTTCAGAAAGGATACGAAATGGGACGCGAAAGTGTGAAACTATTGCTGCAGAGGCTCAATAATCCGGCAGCTGATATTAATTTTCAAACCAAAGTTTTCAAACCCTCTTTGAAAATAAGGGAGTCAGCATAAACAGGATGGTAAAACAACACAATAGCCTTGTGTGATTTTATTCCAGTATGCATTGAAAACGGGTACAGGGGCTGATAGCCAATTTGTAAAAAAACTGAAAGCATCATATGCCCTCAGCCGGAAGAAGGCTTGCTGTGGCTATGCGGTAATAGATATATATTGATTTGCAGAGGTAAAATTTTTCAGAGAAATAAATCTGAATATTCCCTTGTCATCAAATTACTTACCTTAGTCAATATGCACTGTATCATTGCAGCGAAGTGTTAAGATCACTTTGTAGAAATGATTTTTTTAACAATAACCTGCTTGCCTGATTGTGCCTTTACAAGATAAATTCCTGATGCTGGGGGGAGCCATTTCAGCGAAAAAGTTTTATTGATCTGACCGTTGTAGAGCGATTCAACCAGTTTCCCATTCATATCGAATACGTCGACGCTGCACACAGAATTTACTGCAGTGGTTATGTTAATTGTGCATGATTCGCTTACAGGATTTGGTGTAACGGACAACGAAAAATCTTCAGCTGTTATGTCGCTGGTCTGGTATGGATAAGGCAGCTTGCTGAGGGTATATATCCGGTATTCACCAGCTTTTAATTCGATAGGAGCCTGTGTATCCGTAACATTGAGTGAATCGCCGGTAAAGAATTCGTACCATTTGCCGGTATAATGAAACTTGGGATTCATACTACCAGTTTTCACATCAAAATTACCAAGCACCACCATGGCTTCAGTAGCCCCTTCGTTGATGAGCCGTATCAGTTTCATAGCTCCCGACAGATTGTAATCGAAAACAGTAAATTCGAATACTGAGTTTTCCTTATGCAGTTTTATTAATGACGAAACATGGTCGTACAAATACACCCTGTAATCATTCTTCATATAATCCCAGCGCGGAGGTTTCTGGGCCAGACGGCTGTCGTTGGTATAAGTCGGATAATTAATGGAATAGTCGAATCCTCTTTCGCCAAACTGCCACAACATTTTAGGTCCGGGTATGGTGTAGAAAAAGGTTGCCGTGAGAGCAGCCCTGCGCAACGCAGTGGTTGAATCTTGTGTGGAGTAGTTGCCATTGCTAGCACCATATTTCAGGCATTTATACATCTGACGTTCCTCATCATGGCTTTCCATGTAAGTAACAAGGTTAGGGTACGACCACCCGCGGGCAGAATAAAAACCCCATGTAAGATCGCTGTTACTGGTGTACCCCATGGCAGCTTCGCAGTAGTTGTTATTCATATTTCCCCACAGAAGCATGCCTTTGTTGGCGAGTGCTTTTTCCTCTGAATTGTCGGCGAGGTGTTCCAGAATGAGCCGGGCATTTGGATTTGCACTTTTTATAGTGTCGAAATAGGCTGAAAGGATATCGACACGTGTTTGATCGTAATTCCCCCATAAAGCAGTATTGCCAAGAGTATTTTTCTGTGTAAATCCTTTTGAGAGGTCGAACCGGTAACCGTCGAGTCTGTATTCTTCGAGCCAGAACCTGAGAATGCGGCTCACATATTCCTTTGTAGAACCTGATTCGTGGTTCATGTCGTAACCCACATTATAATCATGTTTGGCAATGGGGTTGTAGAAGGGACTTGCCGATGCCGGCCTGTTATTGGCCTTATCCCAGTAAAGCATCACATATGGTGAGGTGCCGAAAGCGTGATTGAGTACCATATCGCTGATAACTGCTATTCCAAGCTGATGACAGGTGTCAACCAACTGTTTCAGTTTGTTGGCTGGGCCGTAGAATTTATCCACAGCAAAATAATAATTCGGATTGTATCCCCAACTGAGGTTTCCTTCAAATTCACTTACAGGCATAAGTTCTATTGCATTGATGCCCAGTTTCCAGAGATACCCGATAGTATCAATAACGGATTGAAAGGTTTTTGGATCAGCAAAATCGCGGACCAGCAATTCGTAAATAATAAGATCGGTGGTTTTTGGAGGGATAAAATTCCCTGATTTCCATACATAGGGAGTCTGGGCAGTTTGAAAAACAGTTGCAATTCCCTGTGTTTTACCCGAAGGATATGGAAGAAGATCCGGATATGTAGAGCTGGCAATATACGAATCGTTCCAGGGGTCACTCACCTTTTCGGCGTAAGGATCACCAATGCGGATGTTATCGTCAACCAGATATTGGTAAATATATTCTTTTCCGGGTACGAGACCGTTGATCTGAATCCAATAGTGCTTCGAATCAGAGGTGCGGTTCATATAGGTATTTTCGTCAGGAAGCCAGTTATTGAAATCGCCGATCACAAAAGCAAACTGTTTCAGAGGCGCGTACAACGAGAGCAGAACCGAAGTGTCGCTCAGGTAGTTGATCCCGTCTTTCATACCTGCCGGAAGTTCAGCAATAGTGGCTGCAGGACGTACATAATAGTAAAAAGAGTCGGCAACCATAGCGGATGTGGTTTTAGCTACCGCTTTTACCAGGAATCGTCCGTATGCTGAGGCTGTGATTGTATAGTTGAGCAGGCTGGTGTTGGTTTGTGCAACTTTTTGCCCATCGATGTATAGTAAGGTTGAATCGGCAAGCAGCGACGAAACTTCCACATTGAGGGATTCGTTCAGATTAACAAAAAGAAAGTCTTCCGCTGGGTTTGTTATTTTTACACTTAATGTAGAAGGGAAGATATCATAAAAGATATCCCCGTTTTCGGCAGTTTTGCCTTCGAGCCAGGCACCATTTACCTGGACTCCGCTTCGGAATACGAATGCCATTTTCTGGATTTCTTCACTGGCAGGCACATTATAGTAACTTCGTATGGAAGGTCCAATCGTAAGTTTCCAAAGGTTGTTGCCCAAAGAAGTCAGTTTACAGGCAGGGATATTTACACCCCAGTCGGATTTTACATGTTTCCAGTCGGCAGTGCTGTTGCTTAAATTAGTAATCACACCGGTATGGGCATATATATCGCCTGTATACCCGGCAAGTCCGCCACTACCCTGTGAAGCATCGAAAGTAACTTCAACGCTGCTCTGGTCGTTAGGGAGAGGTGGTGTAACTGTGATGACCTGGCTGAAGCCTGTATTTATAGTCAATATGGCGACAAATAGAAATAATAAGTGCTTTATCATAGTTTAGTTCATTTATTCATTTTATGCCTTTCACGGCTGAACGGTAATTACTTACGATTGGCTTATCGGCTTTAGGAATGGGTTAACCAATGGCCGTAGGATGCGAAATTATTAGTCTCTCATTCCTTCTGCTGGCAAAGTGAGCTGCTCTTCAGTAGTAAGTCGAGTTTTAATGTAAATGATAAGAGCAAAAGTAGTGTATTTAAATTCAGCGGACCTAATCAGTGCCTGAAGTTTTAAGTGCCTTAAGTACTTAGGGTCTAAAGTACTTAGAGTGCCTAGAGTTAAGAGTGCCCAAAGTACCTGAAGTTTATTAAGTTGTAAGTGTATAGAGCACCTAAAGTTAAAATACAAAAATATACTTTATTATTGAATCCTCTAGCACTATGTACCCGGCACTCAGCACTAAAAAAAGTGCCTGGAGTTTTAAGTGCCTAGAGTGCCTAGAGTTTAAAGCCCTAAAACAACTTTTACCCACCAACCACTGAGCACTGTGCACTGAGCACTCAGCACTGAAAAAAAGTGCCTGGATTACTTATAGTTGTACCTAAATCCCATGAGAACTGAGCACTAAGCACTGAAAAAACTTCCAAAACTTTTAAGTACATTAAGTTATAAAATGTTAGAATTAAAACCACCAAATAGCCTAATACCCCCCGGCCCCCTAACTCCTAATACCCAAAACCTAATCCCTCCCTCCTGTATTGTGCACTGAGAAATTATACAAGTAAAAGCGTGATGAGTTACAAATTCAGCTTAATGTGATTCCCAGGCAGCATTTCTCGGCTACATATTATTTTGATCTGCTGGAAACAAATTTTAATGTCTGAGATTCTGAGGAGATTTGATTGTTTTTTATTAAATCGGTTTGAATAGTTCTTTTAATTTACTTTTTGCATGATCAAAAAGTAACAAAAAATCTAGGCTTAATAAAAATACGGTGTGTTTCTAAGCCAGAGGTACCTCCCCGCAATACAAGGCATGGGAGATGGCACATTTCCAAACAGTTGCAGTTGCTGTGTATTGCTACGCACATGCCATTCGCACATACCTCCGGCTAAGAACCACTATCGTATTTTTCTGAGGCCGGTCCCTTTTAAGATAGTTTGTGCGTATGACATCAATGTGGAACAACGGTTTAGCTGATGAGCAAAATATACAGGGTGTAAGGACCGGCATTATAGAAATTTTACAACAGATGTAGCCGAAGGTAAAATGCGCTGGCATGAGCGTAGCTAAACACCAGCTTCACGTGAAGCCAGGATTATGTCCCCAAAATATCAAGCCTTGTTTAGCGAGCCTTTACCGAGGCATACAGATGTGTAAAATTTATATTAAGCCTAGCCTTTTTCGTTCTTTTGTGGCATGACAAAAGAACAAAATCAATACAAAAATTTGACTTTAGTGGCAATGAATCTTAGCACATCAAAATAATATCTTGCCCATTTCTCTAAATCAATCGGAAGTAATGCTTAATCAGTATATTGGAACTGGTGTAAATATTGCAACCGTATCTTTCAGTAAGCTGGATCATTAAAATGTTAAATGCCAGTTACCTGAATTTTTATTGAACATAGCGTACTTTGGTAATGACGCCGAAATGGTCGGAAATAGTACCCACCAGGGTTGGAGTAAAGATTATCTGTGATTCTACTACTTCGAGATGCGCGTTGTTTTTCATAAAAATGTAGTCGATTCGTCCCGGGAAATCACCACCAATAGTATTGTGCTGGCTTTGAGCGGGTTTGGTATTGGCATCGGGGTATGCTAGAAAATACGAATCGGTATATTCATTATTCATCATCATGGTATTGTACCCTTCGCTCCACGGGAAATCGCTGGTAGGATTTCCGTTGAAATCGCCACAAATAAGTGTAGGTGTTTCTGCGCCAGCGCTTTGCTTTTCGGCAGCCATTAGTTTTATCTTAGTTATCTGATTATTTTGTTCTTCATCATCAATTGTAAGCCGCCAATGTGTATGTGCCGAGAAGATATTGAAAAGTCCATCGGAGGTGTTGTACGAGCCATAGATCACTTTTCGGGAGGTAATGCTGGAAGTTCCCATACTGGCCGATATATACCGGTCTTCGCTGTTTTGTAAAGGATGTTTCGACAATACAGCAACGCCTTCTTCCCATACATCCCAGCCATAATGTGCCCAATTCCATATAAAATTATAATTGATATTGTATTTTGCTTTAAGCCTGTCAGTTATAATGAGGGCCATATTGTCATTTCTTATGATTCCTGAGGTTATGGTTGATGCCTTATTTTGGGCGCATTCCTGCAAGGCTACAAAATCGATATCCATTTTGCCGATTACATCGGTAATCAGGTTGAACTTTTCATTTTGAAATGATTCCTGGTAAGTATGCATATTCATGGTCAGTATCAGATATTCGTGAGGGGAGGTTTTTAACAGCCTCTGCTTAATTCCGTCCAAACTGGTTTCCCTGAAATCAACCTGTACCGGGAAAACTCCCTTTGTGCTGTCGCCGGTATTATCAAATGCTGATACCTGAATAGAGTACATTGCCGGTTCACGGTAGGAGTGACTCACTTTCAGAGCGGCATAATCAGCATAAACCAGGTGTTCGGTTTTAGAATCACCCCAGTTAACGATTACATCAGAGATGCTTCCATCGGAATCGGTGATTTTTCCCTGCAGTGTTATTTTCAATCCTTCAGGAACCGCTTGTATGTCGAGTTCGGGTAACTGATTTACCTGTTCATCCCTGCATCCGGTAATCATAGCCACGATCAGGAAGGCCCAAATCAGGGTGAGGCCGGAGGTATTCGACTTTATTAAACTCATAGCTTGCAATAAGTATTGTTAGTTTCCGGGTATGATAATCTGATGTTTAAGCCCTTACCATGACTCATAACAATCAAGTTAGAAATATCCGGATATGTAGCAACTTCATCGCAAAGATAAGTAAAAGCTGCCGGCAATTTTTAGCGGGGGGAATGATTTAGCGAGTTGAAATTTAAGTAACTGAGTATGAGGTTAATTCTACAGGGTTGAATAATGTTTAGTATTATTTTCGGTTGATTATCCAAATGAAGTAATATTTTTGTGGTATCACACATAATTAAAAACTAAAAATATGGGCAAGCGACCACGCTTATCATTCTGGCAGATCTGGAACATGAGTTTCGGTTTTATGGGCATTCAATTCGGTTTTGCTCTGCAAAACGGCAATGCATCACGTATTCTTATGACATTTGGTGCTGATGTTCACCACCTGAGCTGGTTTTGGCTGGTTGCTCCGATTACAGGAATGATCATTCAGCCTATAATCGGGTTTATGAGCGACAAAACCTGGAACCGGCTTGGTAGGCGTAGACCCTATTTCCTCGTTGGAGCCATATTAACCAGCGTTGCTCTTGTGCTTATGCCCAATGCTCCGCATCTGGCTTCGTTTATAGCACCTATGTTTATCGGAGGTGGACTGCTTATGATTATGGATGCATCCATCAATATTTCGATGGAGCCTTTCAGGGCTCTGGTTGCAGATAAGTTGCCCGAAGAGCAGCATACTCTGGGATTTTCAGTACAGACACTCCTCATTGGTATTGGAGCTGTTGTCGGAAGCTGGTTGCCATACATGTTGGGAAACTGGTTTGGTGTTTCAAAAACAGCTGCTGACGGACTGGTTGCTGATAATGTAACCTACTCCTTTTATTTTGGAGCCTTTGTTCTTTTGACAACAATTTTGTGGACCATCTTTTCAACATCGGAATACCCGCCTGAGGAACTTGTAAAAACAGCAGAAGTAGAGGAAAAGCCCAAAAAGTTTTTTATTCCTCCTATAATGCTCAAATTGTTGTTGGTGCAGTTTTTCTCGTGGTTTGCATTATTCTCGATGTGGGTGTATACCACACCTGCCGTTGCACTGAAATACTACGGGACCACCGATCCGAATTCGGTTTCTTTCCAGGAAGCCGGTGACTGGGTTGGTATTCTTTTCGGTATTTATAATGGGATTTCAGCAGTTATAGCCTTGTCACTTCCGCTTATTGCCAAGCGGTTTTCGAAAAAGGTTACTCACTCTCTTGCACTTGGAATTGGAGGAGTGTCACTGTTATCTTTCCTTGTTTTTACCGACCCGGTCTATCTTATCATACCTATGATTGGAATCGGAATTGCATGGGGAAGCATCTTAGCTATGCCATATGCCATGCTTGCAAGTTCCATACCGCCTAAACGCATGGGTGTCTATATGGGACTCTTTAATATGTCAATCACCATTCCGCAGATTGTCAGCGGTGTTTTCAGCGGACTGATCCTGAAATATTTCTTTGCCGATAATCCAATACTTTGCCTGGTAATGGCGGGAGCCAGTATGTTCCTGGGAGCCATCAGTTCATTGTTCATAAAGGAAAAGCAAGTGTAAATTCCGGTTACCTAAATCGGATAACAGTTGTCTATGTCAGAAATTATAAGGGCAATAACTTGATTTTTGAAGAAATCAGAAAGTGCTATTCTGCCTGAAATTGTACCCTCAGCAAGGCTTTGAGGGCTTCGACTTCATACGCATTTTCAAGTTTATGAGGACCTACTCTTGTGCGGCAAAGTGCACTGAGATAAGCACCACTATGCAAAGCAAGTCCGAAATCACGGGCCAGCGAACGAATATAAGTGCCTTTTGAACACACTATACGGAAATCAACTTCTGGCAAGGCAATACGGGTTATTTCGAATACCGGAACACTCACAGGGCGTGCGGCAAGTCCAAGATCCTTGTCTTTTCGTGCTGATTCATAGGCACGTTTTCCATCAACTTTAATTGCCGAAAACATAGGAGGTACCTGCATAATGTCGCCACTCAGGCTGAGTGCTGCAGCGTAAATCATATCAGGTGTAATATGGGCAGAAGGAAATGTTTCATTTACCTCTTTTTCCAAATCGAATGAGGGAGTTGTTGCTCCAAGCACAAAAGTTCCGGTATACTCTTTGTCGAAATTTTTAAATTCCTCAATGCGTTTGGTAGCCTTTCCGGTGCATACTATCAGCAGTCCGGTAGCCAGAGGGTCGAGTGTGCCGGCATGACCTATCTTTATTTTCTTGCCTAACAGGTGTTTCAGCAGTCCACGAACCGAGCCAATTACATCGAAGGAAGTCCAGCGGTAGGGTTTGTTTACAAGAAGTATTTCGCCTTCGGTGATATTTAGCATAATTCGTTAGTTAAATGGAAGTTAAAGAATGGTTTAAATAATGAATATCGAATAATGAATATTGAATATTGAATATTGAATGTCGAATAAGGAAAAAGGAATAATGAATATTGAATAAGGAATATTGAATGTCGAATACTGAATGTCGAATATTGAATGTCGAATATGGAAAAAGGAATAATGAATATTGAATAAGGAATATTGAATGTCGAATATTGAATGTCGAATAAGGAAAAAGGAATAGGGAATATTGAATAATGAATTTGGAACGTTGAAGCGTGGGGGTGATGTCATTTGTTCTTTTCATTATTCTTTTTAGCTGTTTCAACGCTCTTATTAAAAATGGCGGTTAATTCATTACATTCTTTAATTGCTTTTTCTACAATTGCGTATTTTTCAGTTAAAGGATAACGGATGATAATTTGAAGGCTGATCCGGGTTTCACGAAGTTCTTTAAGTATGATCTTAACTTTGTGAATAAAGTCATTTCTTGATTCAGCGCTTTGTGCTTCTCCGTAATTCAACGCCGGAGCAGTACCTGATCGAACAACCTGACCGGAAATATGTTTGCCAGCTGGTGTGGCATGCATATTTTCAGATATTTCAATTATACAAATTGCAAAATCAATCAGTCTTTCTTCAAGGTCAAAAGTTCTCCTTTCAGTATTTTGTTTTGTTTCCATAACGCCATTTGTTCTGAAAAAATTATTTCCCTCTTTTCTTCTTATGATCTCTCAGCTATATTTTATTCAATTACTCGATTTTCGGTATTAAGTGTTCCGTGTTCGATGTTCCGTGTTCGTTATTCCGTGTTCAATATTCCGTGTTCGTTATTCCGTGTTCGATGTTCCGTGTTCGTTATTCCGTGTTCGATGTTCCGTGTTCGATGTTCCGTGTTCAATATTCCGTGTTCGATGTTCCGTGTTCGATGTTCCGTGTCTGATATTCCGTGTTCGATGTTCCGTGTTCAATATTCCGTGTTCGATGTTCCGTGTTCAATATTCCGTGTTCAATATTCCGTGTTCAATATTCCGTGTTCGTTATTCCGTGTTCGATATTCCGTGTTCGATATTCCGTGTTCGATGTTCCGTGTCTGATATTCCGTGTTCGATGTTCCGTGTTCAATATTCCGTGTTCGATGTTCCGTGTCTGATATTCCGTGTTCGATGTTCCGTGTTCGATATTCCGTGTTCGATGTTCCGTGTTTGATATTCCGTGTTCGATGTTCCGTGTTCAATATTCCGTGTTCGATGTTCCGTGTCTGATATTCCGTGTTCGATGTTCCGTGTTCGATATTCCGTGTTCGATGTTCCGTGTTCGATGTTCCGTGTTCGATATTCCGTGTTCGTTATTCCGTGTTCAATATTCCGTGTTCGATATTCCGTGTTCGATATTCCGTGTTCGATATTCCGTGTTCGATGTTCCGTGTTCAATATTCCGTGTTCAATATTCCGTGTTCGATGTTCCTTGTTCGATGTTCCGTGTTCGATATTCCGTGTTCGATGTTCCGTGTTCGATATTCAGTATTCGACACTCAACAATTAAACTTCCGATCACATCACCTGCAGATCAACACCCAAAGCCAGAAGGATAAGTAATACAGCCCCTACAATAATTCTATAATACCCGAAGATTTTAAATCCATGTTTCTGCAGGTAGGTTATGAAGAACTTAATGGCTAAAAGGGCAACAACAAAGGCAACCAGGTTTCCCACCAAAAGCACCCCAATGTTGTCGGCATTGAAATGTTTATAGTCCTTCAGTAGCTTATAAGCAGAAGCTGCGGCCATAGTAGGAACGGCAAGGAAAAATGAAAATTCAGCAGCCTTGGTTCGCGTAAGTTTTTGTTGCATTCCGCCGATTATAGTGGCGGCTGACCGGGATACGCCAGGTATCATGGCAATGCATTGAAAGAGCCCGATTACAAATGCATTTGAGTAGGAAGGTTCTCTTTTTTCATCAGTATTAATGAAAAATTTATCCACAAACAGGAAGAAAATACCTCCCAGCAAAAGCATTACAGCAACCACCAGCACACTTTCGAGCATGGCATCAATCTGATCGCTGAACAAAAAGCCTAAAATAGCTGCAGGAATAAAGGCCACAAATAGTTTGTAGTAAAAGCTGAAAGATTGGAGGAATCGTTTCCAGTACAAGACAATAACCGATAAAATAGCCCCAAACTGAATGTTTACCGTAAAAGCTTTGGTGAATTCGTTCATGTCGGTGCCAAGCAACCGCTCGGCAATAATCATATGCCCTGTGGACGAAATCGGCAGAAACTCTGTAATTCCTTCAACAATCGCAATAATGACAGCTTCCAGATATGTCATCTTAGTCTCTGGGCTTCTTCATGATGGCAACGATTTCAACACCAAAACCTATAAGTATCATGATAGGTGCAAGGGTTAATCGCCTGAAGTCGAACATATCCTCGTTGAATACATTTGGATCCGTTGAGTTGCCACCGGTCATCAGTATAAATCCAAAAACGATAAGAACAACTCCTATCAGCATAAGAATATAATTCTCTTTTCCGAAAGCAAATCCGGGCATGCTGTTATCTTCAGCTTTTTTTGAGGCTTCCTGAGCCATCGATTTTGCAGTTTTTGTCATTTTCAGGTATAATTTTCAGTGTTTCTTTAATTTGTGATGAATAGTTTTTGTCATTTATTAGCTGCACGAACTAAGCTAACTGCGAGTTTAATGAGAGTAAAGATTATCGATTTTCATCCGCAGGAATTTATTTACTGAAATCCATGTTGACAAAGCCGAAAGAACCACTCCGAGAACAAGCACTCCTGCAAAGAAAATGATAAATTGTTGCATGTCCTGCAGCGCAGCTATTTCGGGCATTCGTTCGCGGGCTGCAAACAGCGATCCTATCAGCAGTAAAATTGCTATTACAGCAGCAATTATGCCGTGTATAATGCTTCTTCTCAAAAAAGGAAGACGTATAAAATTTTCGGTAGCACCCACAAGTTGCATACTGCGGATCAGGAAACGGCGCGAATAAATGGAAAGCTTAATGGTGTTGTTGATCAGTATCACAGAAATAATAAGCAGAATGAGGCTGAAACTCAGAATTATCAGTGAAATTTTACTGATGTTGGAGTTTACCTGATCGATCAGGGATTTCTGATACACCACTTCTTTCACCAGGTTGCTGGAGAGGAGCTGCTTTTCGATACGGGCAATGCTGTCGGTGTTGGCATACCCTGCAACAAGTTGCAGATCGATGGATGAAGGAAGGGGATTGTATCCCAGAAACTGAACAAAGTCTTCTCCCAGCTCATTCGAAAGTTCTTTGGCAGCCTGTTCGCGTGAGATAAAATCAGCCTGTTTTACATAACTGGTTTTTTGCAGCCGTTTCATATAGGCAAGCACCTGGTCGTCGGCGGCATTCTCCTTAAGCATCACGGTAACACTGATATTTTCGCGGATATAATCGGATAATTTTTTACCGTGAAGTATAATCATACCGAGGAGTCCAAGCATAAACAATACCAGTGTAATACTGATAATACTGGTGATGTACGAGGCTCTGAGCCTGCCACTTCCGCCTTTTGTTTCTGCCATGGATTATTTTCAGAATAAGAGGTAGCGAAATTAAGGAAAAAAATTCAGCCTGAGTCATTTCATTTTAAGGCTTAGCATTAATTAACAAATCAATTTTTGCTTCGAAATCTATTCTGATCCGGCAGCTGTATTAGTTTTATGCGTGGGAAATTGCCATTCAAAATAAGGATTATGAACAGTAATAATTTAAGACCAATAACCTGATAGCAGAATATCAACGATATCAGCAAAGAACCAGGTTCAATTGTCAGGATTTCGGATTTTGATTTCAATTCTTCGGTTTTGATAAAATGAAGGTTGCTGAAAGGTGTTTTGTATAAATGAAATTTATGCATGGATTAAGCTAACACTCACTTTAAATTCCTGAATCGTCTGTACTCTGAATTAATGGCTGCTGACAGTCAGGCCTTCCTGAATTCCTTAAAAATACTACCTTTGTGCCCTTCCAGGCCAACCGTTGATGTTGCCTGGTTTATTAACCTGAAATAACTTACCGGTACCATGGAATACAATTTTGGTGAAGTAGAGAAAAAATGGCAGAAACAATGGGCTGCTGAAAAAGTATTTAAAACTGAAATCGACAAGGGTAAACCCAAATACTATGTGCTCGATATGTTTCCTTATCCTTCCGGAGCCGGTTTGCATGTAGGCCATCCGCTTGGATACATTGCTTCCGATATTTTTTCGCGTTACAAACGACTGAAAGGCTTTAACGTGCTTCATCCTATGGGTTACGATGCCTACGGTTTGCCTGCCGAGCAATATGCCATACAAACCGGCACACACCCTGCCATTACCACCGAAATAAACCTGGCCCGTTACCGCGAGCAACTCGATAAGATTGGATTTTCATTCGACTGGGACCGCGAAGTGCGTACCTGTGATCCTGCATACTATAAGTGGACACAATGGACATTTATACAACTTTTCAATTCGTGGTATAATAAAAAAACAAATAAGGCTGAGCCTGTAAGTGAACTTGTTGCCATTTTCGAAACAGCCGGAAATGCTGCGGTGACAGCCGCCTGCAACGAAACCCCGCTGTTTGATGCCACCGGATGGAACCAAATGACGGAAAAAGCACAGCAGGAAATTCTTATGAATTACCGCCTCGCCTACCTTGCCGAAACCGCGGTAAACTGGTGTCCTGCGCTTGGTACTGTTCTTGCAAATGATGAAGTCAGCGAAGGACGTAGCGTGCGCGGAGGTCATCCTGTGGAAAAGAAGAAAATGAAGCAGTGGCTTTTGCGCATCACGGCTTATGCCGATCGTTTGTTAAACGGGCTTTCAACCATCGACTGGACTGAATCAATCAAAGAAATACAAAGAAACTGGATAGGACGTTCCGAGGGGGGGAGTATGAAATTTAAAGTTAACCTCCCCCTGACCCGCACAGGGGAGGATTTAGGTGGGGTCCCGGATCACCCCGAAATCGAAGTTTTCACCACCCGTCCTGATACAATTTTTGGAGCCACTTTTATGGTACTAGCACCTGAACATGAGTTGGTTTCACAAATTACAACTCCCGATTGCAGGGCAAAAGTTGAAGCCTATGTAGGTTGGGCAAAAAACCGCTCCGAAAGAGAACGGATGACGGAGGTAAAAAAAGTGAGTGGCGAATTCACCGGGTCATATGCTGAGAATCCGTTCACGGGTCAACCAATACCTATCTGGATAGCCGACTATGTACTTATGGGATACGGTACCGGAGCCATAATGGCTGTTCCGGCACACGATAGCCGCGACTTTGCTTTTGCCCGTCATTTCGGATTGCCGGTTATACAGGTTGTAAACAAACCTGGTCACGAAGCAACTGATCCGTCAACCTGGGACGAATCGTACGATTCCAAAGAGGGCGTCATGATTAATTCAGGTTTTATTAACGGATTGCAGGTAAAAGAAGCCATCAGCAGCGTGATACGTGAAACCGAAAAGCGTGGTATTGGAACAGGCAAGATCAATTTCCGCTTGCGCGATGCCATTTTCAGCCGTCAGCGCTACTGGGGGGAACCCTTTCCTGTTTTTTATAAAGACGGAATGCCGTATACCTTACCCGAAGACCAGCTTCCTCTGCTCTTACCCGAAGTGGATGCCTATCTGCCCACCGAGAGCGGTGAGCCTCCTCTGGCGAGAGCTAAAAACTGGGTAACCGCTGATGGTTATCCCCTGGAGACTAATACCATGCCTGGTTTTGCCGGTTCGAGTGCGTATTATCTGCGTTATATGGATCCGCATAACGACCAGGAATTCTTTACTAAAGAAGCCATTAATTACTGGCAGAATGTTGACCTGTATATTGGCGGTGCCGAACATGCAACCGGTCATCTACTCTATGCCCGTTTCTGGAATAAGTTCCTTTTCGACCTTGGCTATTCGGTGGTTGACGAACCTTTCAAAAGACTGATCAACCAGGGAATGATTCAGGGCCGATCGAATTTTGTTTACAGGGTGGTAGGCACCAATACTTTTGTGTCGTATAACCTCCGCAATCAATATGAAGTGCAGCAACTGCATGTAGATGTGAATATTGTGGATAGCGATATACTGGATACTGCGAAATTCCGTGAATGGCGCCCTGATTTTGCTGAGGCTGAGTTTATCCTCGAAGATGGTAAATACATCTGTGGATGGGAAGTGGAAAAGATGTCGAAATCGATGCATAATGTGGTGAACCCGGATATTCTAATCGATCGGTATGGTGCTGACACGCTCAGACTTTATGAAATGTTCCTCGGACCACTGGAGCAGTCGAAACCCTGGGATACCAGTGGTATTGAAGGGGTTTTCCGCTTTATCCGTAAGTTCTGGCGGTTGTTTCACGATTTTGATATTAATTTTTGTGTTTCTGATGAAGCCCCCAATGCGGCTGAACTGAAAGTGCTGCATAAAACCATTAAAAAGATTCAGGACGATACCGAACGCATATCGTTCAATACGGCTGTCAGCAGTTTTATGATCTGCGTAAACGAGCTTACCGAACTGAAATGCAACAAGAGGTCAATCCTGAACGATCTTGTAATTCTGCTTTCGCCATATGCACCACACATCGCAGAAGAACTCTGGCAATTGCTGGGGAACACTGACAATGTGTGCAATGCTACTTTCCCTGAATACAATCCTATCCATACCATCGACAATACTTTTGCTTACCCGGTTTCGTTCAACGGGAAAATGCGGTTTACACTCGAACTACCTATTGATACTCCTGTTCAGGATATTGAGAAGGCGGTGCTGGCATCACCCGATGCTCAGAAATGGCTGGGTGGACAGCCCCCGAAAAAAGTGATCATTGTTCCGAAAAAGATTGTGAATGTGGTGATTTAAATTTGAAAATGTGGGAATTTGAAAATTTGAAAATTTGAAGATGTGAAGATATGTAAATTTGAAGATGTGAAGATGTGAAGATGTGAAAATGTGTAAATGTGAAGATGTAAAAATTTGGGGATGTGAAAATGGGAAGATTTGAAAATTTGAAAATTTGAGGATGTGGGGATGTGAAGATGTGAAAATTTGAGGATGTGGGGATGTGGGAATTTGAAAATGTGGGAATTTGAAAATGTGGAAAGCCAATCGTATCCCATAGTTTTCACAAATCTAATGCCTCTCGCACTGAGCAGTGTGCACTCAGCACTCAGCACTGTGCACCCAGCACTCTGCACTTTTTTGGAATTTCAAAACCAATTTAACCAATGATTAAACCTGATAATATCCAAGTAATTGCCTTCGATGCTGACGATACACTTTGGGTAAATGAACCTTATTTTCAGGAGGTTGAACATAAATTTTGTGAGCTGCTTGAGGACTTTCTTCCGCAGCACAATGTTTCACAGGAGCTTTTCAAAACCGAAATGAAAAACCTGTCGATGTACGGGTATGGAGTGAAAGGGTTCATTCTTAGCATGATAGAAACAGTTCTGCGCGTTACTGAAAACAAAGTGAGCCCCGAAGTAATTGGCAAAGTGATAGCGTACGGGCATGAACTCCTGACCAAGCCCATAGAGCTTTTAGAGGGTGTTGATGAAGTGTTGAATAATCTTTTTGGCAGATACAGGCTGGTTGTCGCAACCAAAGGTGATCTTCTCGATCAGGAACGGAAATTAAAATTATCAGGACTGGCTAAGTATTTTCATCATATCGAAATAATGAGCGACAAACAGGTAGCTGATTATCAAAAGCTTTTAAATCATCTCGACTGCAAACCTGAAAATTTCCTGATGTTGGGAAATTCGATTAAGTCGGATATCATTCCGGTGCTGGAAATTGGCGGATATGCGGCTCATATTCCGTACCATACCACCTGGACACATGAGAAAACGGAGCTTACCCTGCATCACGACAAATTTTTGCAGATTGATACAATAAAACAAATACTGCCATACCTGTAATATGAAAAGAATCATTGATATTGAAACCTGGGCCAGGAAAGATCATTTCAGGTTTTTCAGCCAGTTCGAGGAGCCATTTTTCGGGGTTTGTGTTTCGGTTGATTGTACCCGGGCTTATGCAATATCGAAAGAGGTCAAAACTTCATTTTTCCTTAGTTACCTTCATAAATCGCTGCTTGCAGCTAACCGCATTGAGCCATTTCGTTACCGGATTATTGACGGTGACGTATTCGTTTACGATTCAATAAATGCATCCCCAACTATAAACCGCCCTGACGGCACTTTTGGATTTGCTTATATGGAATTTTGCGAGGATTTCGTTCAGTTTCAGGTAATAGCACAAAGGGAAATTGACAGGATACAAAATTCAACCGGTCTTGTACCGGCTGTGTCGGGTGAAAATGTAATCCACTTTTCATCAACACCATGGATAGCTTTTACTTCACTATCGCATGCCAGGAGTTTTTCGTTTAAGGATAGCAGTCCGAAGATAAGTTTTGGCAAAATGACCGAAACAGAAGGAAAAAGGTTAATGCCTGTTTCCATTCATGTGCACCATGCATTGATGGATGGCTTTCATGTAGGTCAGTTTATTGACGAATTTCAGCGGCTGATGAATGAATAATATGAGGCAACTGGCTATAAACAACAACTTGTAAAAAGACTACTGAATGCAAAATTAGTAACTGTTAATAATTTTTATTAGCCTTACCGGATTGGTCATATTCCGGAGGTGATGAAATTAATTTATTATTCGTTTAATTCCATTTTTAAGAGTATTGACATAGAAATTAAGCAACAAACCAAGTTTATAATTTCCAAGCTTCAGATAGGTTAACACTTGTGCTGTATATACCTCGGTAAAGTTTTCAACTGTTTTAATTTCTACTACAACTTTGTTGTTTACCAATAAGTCAATCCGGTATCCATGATCAAGTTTTACTTCTTTATAAATTATGGGTAAAGATTTTTCTTTCTGCACATTTAATCCGGCCGCTATAAGCTCATAATATAAACATTCGCGATATGCTGATTCCAATAATCCGGGGCCCAATTGTTTGTGAACTTCGATAGCACATCCAATAATTATGCTTGAAAGTTCATTCTCGTCTAACTGTTCCATATTTCTTGGTGTGTTTCGTAAGCTGTTACACAAAGTTACACGGAGAAGACACAGAGTTTCACAAAGGGGTTGTATTTTTTTTTCTTACTGCCTTTTGTGCCTCCTTTGTACCTTTTGTGGAATAGCTTTTAAAGGAGAGTTACACAAAGTATCACAAAGAAGACACAGAGGTTCACAAAGGGGTTTTCTTTTCTTAGTGTCTTTTGTGCCTCCTTTGTGCCTTTTGTGGCATAGCTTTAACGGCTGTTACACAAAGGTACACGGAGAAGACACGGAGTTACACAAAGGGTTAATCCTTTTCTTTGTGTCTTTTGTGCCTCCTTTGTGCCTTTTGTGGAATAGCTTTAAAAGGAGAGTTACACAAAGTATCACAAAGAAGACACGAAGGTTCACAAAGGGATTGTATTTTTAAGAACTTAAAAACAGAACCGATACTAAACTTTACTTCAGTATTTCCCTCGAAATAACAATCTGCTGAATCTCTGAGGTTCCTTCGTAGATCTGTGTTAGTTTGGCTTCGCGCATAAGGCGTTCAACATGGTATTCTTTTACATACCCGTATCCGCCGTGAATCTGAACAGCCTGTGTGGTAACCTCCATGGCAATTTCGGCAGCATAATATTTAGCAAGTGAACTGGCATATCCGTAGGGTTGTTTCTGGTCCTTCAGCCAGGCCGCTTTAAGGCAGAGATTGCGTGCATTTTCAATTTTTACCGCCATATCAGCCAGTTTAAAGGCAATAGCCTGATGGTTGGCAATATAAGTGCCGAATGCTTTCCTCTCTTTTGCATACTGAACAGCCCTTTCGAAGGCACCACTGGCAATTCCCAGAGCCTGCGAGGCAATCCCTATGCGGCCGCCTTCGAGTGTTTTCATCGCAAATGTAAATCCGAATCCATCAGCACCGATGCGGTTTTCCTTTGGAACCTTTACGTCATTAAACATAACCGAATGCGTGTCGCTGCTGCGCATACCCATTTTATCTTCATGTGGTCCTACACTTATGCCGGCGGAATGGCGGTCAACTATAAGGCAGTTGATCCCTTTATGTTTTTTTTCAGGATCGGTTTGTGCAATTAGCAGGTATGTACTGGCAGAATTGCCATTCGTGATCCAGTTTTTGGTTCCGTTTACCAGGTAATAATCGCCCATATCAACAGCAGTGGTCCGCTGCGAGGTGGCATCAGATCCTGCATCAGGTTCTGAAAGCAGGAAAGCACCGATTTTTTCACCCCTGGCAAGAGGTTTCAGGTATTTTTCTTTTTGTTCTTCAGAAGCAAATTCCTCAATGCCATAACATACCAGCGAATTGTTGACACTCATAATCACACTGGCCGATGAATCCACCTTCGATATTTCTTCCATGGCCAGAACATACGAAACAGTATCCATTCCTCCTCCGTCGTATTTCGGATCGACAAGCATACCCAGGAATCCCAGTTCGGCCATTCGCTGTACATGTTTTGTAGGATAAATTGAGCCGGCATCACGTTCAATAACATCTGTAATTAACTCACGCTGTGCAAAATCGCGGGCGGCGTCGCGTATCATTAACTGTTCTTCTGAAAAATTAAAGTCCATTTGGAATAGGAGTTTTTAAAAGATTAATTGGTTGAAAATTGGTTTGACAAATATAGAAACATTACTATAAATCCAATGGATATAGTTATATGTTTTATTTTGAATATTTCAGTTATCAGATCATAAAAAAATGCCCGCTTCGGGGAAGCAGGCATTTTGGTTAATTAAGGGAATACCAGATCATGTACGATCCATTATTGGACTATTACTTTCATTATTGAAATTTTTCCGTTGGTTTCAACTTTAGCATAGTAACTTCCTGCGGCAGCCTGTGAAAGATCAAAGGAATAGCTTTCAGCCCCTTTGCATTGCCTCGAAAGAATTGTTTTCCCTTTGGCATTCAGAATAATAACATTGAGCTCGAGTATTTCGCCCGAAGGGCTACTTATAGCGAACAGTCCCTTAGTTGGGTTAGGAAATATCTGAAGTCCGTTCTCTGGATTTTCGTCGAGCGAAACGAACGAAGGCAGTTGCATAACCTGCACGGTTACCGGGCTGACGCCATTTCCATTAACAGTGATATTAGCCGTACGTATAGCAGATGTAAGGTTCTGTTCATACGTTGCAGTAATCGCGGCAATTCCCGATCCTGAAGGAGTAGTCTGACACCATGAAGCATCGCAGATACTGGTCCAGGTTGTATTCGACGAAACATTGAAAATTGTACTTCCTGCCGGATCAGTTACAGTTCGGGTGGCAGGTGTAACCTGTAACGAAGCTGCCGGACCTTGTTGAGCAACGGTGACAACAATGGGTGCAATTCCCGAGGCTGTAACTGTGATTTCAGCGGTACGAAGGGAGGCGAATGTATTTTCGGCAAATGTTGCTACAATTGTGCCACTGCCATTACCTGAACCTGTTATAGTGCACCAGGGGGAATTGCTGCTGGCAGTCCAGGGCATATTGGAGTTTACAGCAAAATTAACAGTGCCTGCCTGATAACCTACGTCCTGGTTATGAGGGTCAACTGAAAGGAATGGAGCAGTACCGGCCTGTGTAAGCGTAAGGTTTACATTTGGTATGCCGGGAGCCGAAACGGCCAGATATGAAATCCTCTGATCGAGCGAAGTATTTGCTTCGTATGTGGCAGCTAAAGTTCCGTTACCATTTCCCGAAGGTGTTACCACGCACCAAAATGTATTGCTTGTGGCTTCCCAGGATGAATTGGAAGTAACTGAATAGTTAGCAGTGCCAGCTGTAGCCGGTACCGTTTGATTTATGGGTGTAATGATTAAGATGGGAGCCGTACCTTCCTGGGTAACAGTTACAACTATAACGGGAAGTCCCGCAACTGTAACTGCAATATTAGCAACGCGCGGAGTTAGTGAAGTGTTTTCCCCGTAGCTTGTAGCGATCGTGCCATTGCCGGTTCCTGATGAGGTAACTGAGCACCATGTAGCATCACTTACTGCGGTCCAGGCCGAATTGGAAACTACGCTGAAACTTGTACTTCCGGCAGGAGCAGTTACATTCTGGTTTGCAGGTGTAACTGACAAGGTTGGCGATACGCCTGACTGTGTTACAGTAACCGTAACAGGCGTAATACCAATAACATTAACGGTTATAATAGCTATACGCGAAGTGGGAAGTGTATTTGCTGAAAAGGTTGCGACTATTGTGCCATTATTTGATCCCGAAGGCGTAACCGTGCACCAGGCTGCATTACTGGATGCTGTCCAGGATGAATTGGATGTAACTGCGAAATTTGTATTTCCTGCCGTAGAGCTCACATTCTGATTGGCTGGAGTAACAGTAAGGGTTGGTGACCCACCGGCCTGTGTTACAGTAACTACCACCGGGGCAAGACCTGTTACCGCAATGGTGAGGTTGGCTGTGCGGCTTAAGAGTGAAACATTCTGAGTAAATGCAGCTGTTATTGAGCCGTTTCCTGTTCCGGAAGTGGTTGCTGTGCACCAGGCAACATCGCTGGTAACAGCCCATGCCGAATTGGAAGTAACCGTAAAAGTGGTGTTCCCTGCCGGTGAAGCAACATTCTGATTTGGTGGTGTTACACTGAGGGTGGGTGAAGTCCCGGATTGGGTAACGGTTACGGTCACAGGAGTAGCACCTGATGCGGAAACTGTAATGTTGGCAATCCGCGACGAAGCGGCTATATTCTGGGCATAGGTGGCGGTAAGAGTTCCATTACCTGTTCCTGAAGCAGTAACAGTGCACCAGGCAACATCGCTTAATGCCGTCCATGCCGCTGTGGTGGAAACTGCGAAAGGAGTAGTTCCTGCAGTAGGGGTTACATTCTGATTTGCAGGTGTAACAGCCAGTGTAACAGCACCGGTACCGGTAATCTGAATATCATCAACTCCCCAATACCAGCCATATGTGCCAATGTAGTTCCATTTAAATTTCACCTGTGCCTGGCCTGCCACGGCTACGACGGCCTGGTTAAATGTGGTTGGATTTGCGGCTGATGTGGTAGTAAAGTTTTGAATTACCGTCCATGTTGAACCGTTGTTAATGCTGTAGGACAATGCACCTGATGAACCTGAAATGCTTTTAAAGTAGTGTTTAAACTGCAGGTTAACAGCCGAATATCCGCTCATATCAATGGTGGGAGTTATCAGGTCAGCATTCTGGGAGTTGCCGCTTCCGTAGCCATCGCTGTTCAGATAAGCATAATTGCCTGTAAGTGCAGGGTTGGGTGATTGTCCGGTAATGGTGCCAAATTGCCATACCTGTCCGCTGCCCTGATGATCAACCTGCGACCAGCAAGTGGGGAGAGCCGCAACAGAAAATGTTTCAGTGAAGGGTAGCGAATATACACCGCACAGGGTGGTAAAAGGAATGTCAGCCCCGTAAAAAGTGCCATTTGTATTGGTAGCATAGGCTCTGACATGGTAGGTTGTGTTAGCCGAAAGTCCTGTGATGTTACTGATGAAAATTCCTGTTCCCGGACCATCAGAAGTGTGCAAACCGCTGATATCAGGATTTAATGTGGTTGCCCAGCAAACGCCACGTCCGGTTATGGCTGATCCTCCGTCGGAAGTTACATTTCCGCCCGATGTAGCTATTGTAAGTCCGATTCCGGTTACTGCTGTGGTTGTGACAACTGCACCTCCGGGGGTAAAGGTAAGATCGGTTCCATAAGTTGTACCGTCAGCATTTATAGCAACAACCCTGAAATGGTATGTAGTTCCGCCTATCAGTCCCGAAATAGGAGCATTAACAGCCAGATTGGCTGAGCCTGATCCTGCTGCAGTGGTTGCTGAAGCATTTCCATAAGAAATAGTTGTACCCCACTCGAAATAATAATTTGTCGATAAGGTATTTGGATTTACAGTTCCATTCAGAGTGGCTGATGAGCCGGTTACTGAAGTGGCATCCAGTGTAATAGCTGTTGGTGCATTTCCTATTTTGAACGATGCAATTTTAGTCTTCCTCGATCCGCCACTTCCAATGTATTCTGATGTGAACCAGAATGTTTCATTATCAACCGGGTCTACTGACATCAGAGAATAATCACCCCAGCGTTCAGCACCAGTTTGGGAGAAACTCCCGGCTTGAATAATGTCCTCGGGCACATCCATAATTCCGCTACCAGCAGCATAAGCAGCTGCTGACTGACCGGTGTATCGTATGCCGGGATACATGCTGGAACTGGAAATGGAATAGCCAAGGCCGATTTTATTATTGGCATTAAGCATTATACTTCCCATCCACCGCGAATGTGCATCAGGAGCATAAGTGCCGGTCTGACGTACTGTCCAGTTGCCGGTGGTTTTTCGCAGTTCGTACCAGCGCACACCGGCATGGTCGGTAGCATCCACATCAACTGAATGGCAGCACACTATGGTTTGGTATGAACCAAAATTACGGTACTGTGGAACATTCATGATCACCTGGGGAATAGCATCCAGTTCCTGTGCTGTTCCCTGTTGCTTGATATTGGTCCAGTTATTACCAAAATTACTATCGAAGGCAGTTACATTTATCTGTTGTGTTCTGTTAAATGTTGAGGCAGCAGTATTTGACCAGTTTACAACCAGCTCATAAATCCAGAGTTGGTCGCTTCCGCCTCCTATAGCATCGTCATTCATTGCAATAAACATGCCCGGAGTCCCGACGGGAGCATATGCACCATCGTTGTCAACAGGAGGTACACATACAAACCCGTCGATGGTACCTGGCAGCCAGGCATTAGTAAAACCAACCATCTTTGGAGATGCCGCTCCGGTAAGCATCTGAGAGCGTTCAAAAACATAAGTATCATTACTTCCTCCGTTATTGGTGGCCATATAGTAGCCGTCCTGCCAGATTCCGAATTTTTCGTAATCCGGCATATCTGCAACATCAAAAGAGTATTGGTACCAGGTACCAGTCGGATTGTTAGTGGTTGAGACCGCAATCAGCATACGGTCGTTGCTTCCTGAAATAGAAAATTCAACTGCCAGCCAACGGTCAGCCTGTTCATCAAAAAGGATAATAGGGTCGCCGTCATTATAATTTGCACCGGTAACATTACCAAAAAGCTGGTTCATGGCTGTTGGTCCGGCAAGCAGTGAACCTGTTTTGCTATATATAGCATAGGTTGTGTTTACTGTTTGCATATAATGGTTTGGACCTGCGGTTCCGTTGCAATCAGGCGGGTAGTATGGTGATGTTTGTCCATCGAAATTCAGTTGAGGAGCCTTTGATGCAACTGCATTTCCCATGGTTTTCTGCCAGGCCTCATCGGGTCCTTTTGGACTTGCTGTTTCTGCAAAGGGATAATCCCTGTTTCTTAGTTTTTTATTCAGAACCTTTTTAGCGGCTTTGTCCTTAAGGATCTGGAGTTCTGTTTCGGTTAGAGGAGGAATGTCTTTTAAAGGGGGAGATATCCCAATTAAAGCACCTTCACTGATGATGGTAGGATGCACCGGCTCATTGTTCTGTGCCTTGACAGAAATTGCTGCAACACAAAAAAGTGCCGCAATGAAAATTACTCTAAAATTCATGATTGTTGCGTTTGTAAGGGTTGAGGGAGTGGATTCAGTGAAAATATGTGTTACGTTCCGATGCTGAAAATCGCGGGCAAATATAGAACAATTGCGAATATTTGAAAATAAAACAATGCTGGGGTCACAAAGATTTTTACAGCCTGTAAACCTTATAATTCAAATGGTAACTAATCACTCTGTTACTTCTGTGCTTTCTCAGTGCACAATGCAGGAAGGAGAGGTTAGGTTTTGGGTGTTAGGGGTTAGGGGACCGGGTGGTAGGGGGATTTGAAAATTTGAAAATTTGAAAATGTGGGAATGTGGGAATTTGAAAATGTGGGAATTTGAAAATGTGGGAATTTGAAAATGTGAGAATTTGAAAAATGTATGACACTTATAAATTCAGGCACTTAGCACTTAAAACTTCAGTCACGGATTAGGTACTCAAATAAAAAAGAGGATAGTCATTGACCACCCTCTCTGGGTTTCCAAAAGCATTGATTCAGTCTGCAGCGCAGTGGTAGCTGCACTGGGTCAAACGGATCAGCAAGATTTTAATCTTTTACACTAAGGGCAAAATCGGATAATCAGTAAAGCCTCTTTCGCCTCCGGCATAAAAAGTAGATGTGTCCGGCTCTGTTAGCGGTGCAGCTTCAGCAAAACGCCTTGGCAGATCAGGATTCGAAATATATAGTCTGCCATAAGCAACCATATCAGCAATGCCTTCGTTAACTGCTGATTCACCTTTTTCAAAATCATAGTTTCCGGCTGTAATCAGGGCACCTTTCCATACAGTACGGAAGAATCGTGCTACATCCCTGATCATATGGGGATATTCATCCAACGAAAGCATAGGCTCTACCAGGTGTAGATAGGCTAAATTGTAGTTATTCAGCTTATTGATAACATATCCATACAAGCCGGCCGGATCAGTATCATCCATTCCATAGCGGGTGTTGCTGGGCGAAAGCCGGATTCCAACTTTTGATTCTCCTATTTCCTGAATGATGGATTCGACCACCTCGAACAGGAAACGAGCCCTGTTTTCGATACTTCCTCCGTAAATATCAGTACGGGTATTGGATGATGAATGCAAAAACTGGTCGATCAGGTATGCATTTGCACCATGAATTTCAACACCGTCGAAACCTGCGTCAATGGCTCTACGGGCTGCATCAGTATAATCTTTCACAATACCTGGTATTTCGGAAGTTTCCAAAGCGCGGGGAGTTTCTGTTTTCTTATGGCCTTCGGGGGTATTGATCATTTCGTTTATGCCAATGGCTGAAGCAGAAACAGGCAGATTTTTACCCGGTTGCAGCAGCGAATGCGACACCCGTCCAACATGCCAGAGTTGCATAAAAATATGACCGCCAGCCTGATGCACTGCCAGTGTGATCTTTTTCCAGGCTTCTGCCTGATCCTGATTCCATATACCGGGTATATTGGAATATCCCACCGCTTGTGGCGAAATAGCAGTTGCTTCAGAAATTATTAAACCGGCTGTTGCCCGCTGGGCGTAGTAGTCAGCCATTATTTCAGTAGGAATATGGTTGTCGGTGGCACGTCGCCGTGTGAGTGGCGCCATGACCACCCGGTTTGGAATTGAAATGTTGCCTTTTTTAAAGGGAGATAGTAATCCGGAAGTCATAGTATAAGTTTAGTTGGTAGTATAACTGCTTTTAAGGGTAATTGTTTAAATATGTAATCAGTTTGAAGGGCAAAGTCACTGTTAAAGATATTTCCTGACAGCAGTCAGATTCTTACCAATCAGGCTATGCTACTTATTTGTACTTTTATGCTTTCAAAAAAAAATAAAAGCAAAACCTTCAGGTTATGAAATATGTTATACTGATTCTTCTGTTTGTATTAGTGCCTTTCCTTAACGGGATTGCTGGACCCTATTCCGATCTCATCAAAAAGGCGGGCGATAAAAAATTGTTCCCGGGTTCAAATGTACTTGTGATTTTCGACAGTACCCGCGTTGAAATGATGGAAACCGGTCTGAGCCATAACTACATACACCGCCTGTACAAAGTGCTTACACCCGAAGGTGCAAAGGGATTGTCGGTTATAAGATTTGATTACGATCCGCTGTCGGCCTGGGCCGAAATCAGGGCTGTTACGATATACAGGGCAAACGGAACTCAGATGACTGTTGATACATCCAAAGTTCTTGATTATTCCCAACCTGCGAGGGCAATTTACTGGGGTGCCCGCGAAAAAATGATTGAGATCGGCAGGCTTGAACCCGGAGATGCTGTGGAGGTCTTCCTTTACCGTAAAGGGTTTACTTATGCCCTACTCACCGGACAAGAGGATGACGACAGGTACATTCCGCCCATGAAAGGTCATTTTTACGATATTGTTCCTTTTTACAGCAACGACCCGGTTTTATCAAAGGTTTACCAGGTGAGTGTTCCCGATACCAAGGTGTTGCAATATGAAGTGTATAATGGGGAAGTTTTATCAAAAAGTTGGCGCAACGGCGACAGGCTGGTATTCACCTTCGCAAAAAAGGATATAGCTCCTTTTAAAGCAGAACCACGGTCAGTTGACTTTTCGGATATTGCACCTAAACTCCTCGTGAGCACCAGCCCCGACTGGCAATCGAAAAGCACCTGGTTCTATGGGGTAAATGAGGACTTTAAAAGTTTTGAAGCCAACGACGAAATCAGAAAAAAGGTAAATGAATTATTGCGTAACGCCCGCACTGAGCTTGATTCAGTAACTATACTCACACACTGGGCTGGTGATGAAATCCGTTATCTGGGTGTTAGCATGGGGAAAGGAGAGGGGTATACTCTGCATACCGGGGAGATGAATTTTACCGACCGTTGTGGTGTGTGTAAGGATAAAGCCGGAATGCTGATCACCATGCTCAGGGCTGCAGGTTTCGAGGCATATCCTGCTATGACCATGGCCGGATCGAGGATCGATTATATTCCGGCCGACCAGTTCAATCACTGCGTTACAGTAGTTAAGAGTAAGGCCGATGGGCGTTATCATTTGCTCGATCCTACCTGGGTGCCTTTTGTGAGAGAACTCTGGTCGAGTGCCGAACAGCAGCAAAACTACCTGATGGGCGTTCCCGAAGGAGCTGACCTGGCCGAAACACCTGTTTCGAACCCTTCGAACCATTACCTCCGCATGACAGGGATGACGAATATTTTGGCCGACGGGACCCTGGAAGGTGAATACAATGTCATAGCCGAAGGACAGACTGACGCATCCATACGGGGAATGTTCACCCGTTCGTATATGGCCGACTGGGTATCAAATGTTGAGAAAGAAGTTCTGCGCATTTCGCCACTGGCCCAGTTGGTAAAAATTACCTACGACGAACCCTATAATTACCTGGCAGGCCCCATTCAAATGCATTTCAGGATACGGATTCCCGAATATGCTGTGGTGGCAGGTGATGAACTGATTTTTACCCCTCTGCTGGCCACAGGTTTTATGAAACGGGCGATGCCCCACATGGGTTTCGATACCGGACTTGAGGAACGTAAGTACCCTTTCCGAGACCGCACATCGCATTCGGTTGAAATTTCAGAAAAAATTACGCTTCCTGCCATAAAAGAGATTGTGTATGCACCAAAACCTGAATCGGGCGATGGAGAGGGAGCACAGTTCTATGGAATCATTAAAAGGGAGAATGATGCACTGAAATTCGCATTCAATGCTACGTTCCCAAAACGAATCTACCAGGCCGAAGATTGGCCATCCTATAGAAAAGCTGTTGCATTCCAGAACCTGCTTATCGCTGAACCCGTGATCGTAAAAGTGAAGTAAAGGATCTTAATTTACGATTGCAGAGGTACGATTTACGATTATATACCAATTACTCAATCGTACTTCGTAAATCCTGATTCGTCCCTCAAAAATATACCCGAACATATAACCAACAACCCCATGATGCACCGAATATTACTTTTTTCGTTTTTCATTTTCACAGTTTTTGCAGCTGTTGCTCAGGACGAAAAGTCTGATGCAGTATACCAGGAGCAGGTAAAAGAATTCACTCTTAATAATGACGGTAGCCTGACCTACCACTACAGTCACAAGCTGCTAATCAACTCATATTACGCATTTCATACCCTGTATGGCGAGGATTTTATTGTTTACGATCCTGCGTTTCAGAAGGTGAAAGTGAACCGTTCAGTCACTACCATGGCCGACGGTAAACAGGTTGTAAGCCCTGAAAATGCCTACAACGAGTTATTGCCCGGTTTTGCCGCACAGGTTCCGGCATGGAATCATCTGCGCGAGTTGGTTGTCACTCACACGGCTCTCGAAAGAGGAGCTGTAATTGATATGGATTACACGGTAAGTTCAGCAAAAGGATATCTTCCGGCACTTATGGGTAATGAGCAACTACTAATGAATTCCCCTGTGAAGAAACTTACTTTTATTATTAATGTGCCGGCTAAAGCCACTTTGAATTTCGAACAATTTGCAATTCAAAGTAAACCAACTGTTGTAAAAGCGGCAGGGAAAATCTCATATACCTGGGTTTTCAATGATCTGCCAGCAGCTTTGCGCGAAGATTTCAAACCCAGGGAGCTGCAAAACCGTCCGAGGATTGTTTTTCTGGCCAGCGTAAAACCTGCTGATGCCGTGGCTGGATTTGCTTCGCAGCAGGCCTTTGGTTGCGAATTACCTGCTGAATTGAAGGAAAAAGCAGATGCAGCAGTTTCGGGGATTGAATTACCTCTGCTGAAGGCCTTGAAACTTCAGGAAAAAGTGTCGGGCGAATTCAACACCTGGCAGGTTCCTATGCTGTATTGTGGCTACAAATTAAGAAATATCACAGCCATATGGCAAAGCAATGGTGGTACCGAAGCCGAAAAGGCGGTGTTGCTGACTGCAATGCTGCGATCGCAGAATATTCAGGCTGAACCTGTTGCAGTGGTTGCGGATAGGTTTTATACTAAAAAAGTAGCCAGCCCGGCCTTGATTGAACGGTTCCTTGTAAAAGTCAGCATTCCAGGAATAGACCCTGTTTTTCTTTCACCTGCACAAACCGACCTGCAGGACCTGAGGTATTTGCTTGCCGGTAAAAGGATCATTTCTTTGGTTCCGGGCAAATTGCAACCCTCAGAAGTTATACCTGATGCGAAAAATATGATCGTACTTTCTGGTAATCTCGAACTCAACGGAGAGCTCAGCCTTAAAGGAAATCTGAGTCTTGAGCTGGGAGGAAGGCTGAATCCCTGGTTTAAGTTGCAGAAAGACAGCCTATATACGTCGAATATGCTTTCGGGTGCTTTCGGGAATGGAAAAATTAGCGGTGTTGTTAAAGGCAAAACGGATGCAGATCTTTCCTCTTTCAGTTTCGAAGCATCATCAACTTCATTTGCCACCGAAAGAGCAGAACACATATTTCTTAAATTTCCGGCAGCACCTTCGGGCTCCGACAGCTGGCATATGACCGAACTGGTAAGCAGCCGCACCGAACCTTTCGAAATTCCATTCCCGGTGAATGAGTCGTATGACCTGTTTATTACTCTGCCCGATGGTGTGAAACTTATATCTCCTCCGGCATCATTAACCATGAACAACGAATTCGGCAGTATGGAATTTTCTCTTACCGCCGAAAACGGCCTGCTTCACCTGGTGCGTAAACTTACGATTCATAAAACAATGGTGCCGGCTGACAAATATAATTCCGTCCGAAGCCTTATGAACACATGGAACAGCAGGAAATACAGGGAAGTTGTGCTGAAGGAAGGAGAATAGATTGTCCAGCACGCATTGAAAACGTGCGAAAGCAAAAAAGGGGTGGATAGATATCATGCTCCGCACGCATAGCAAACGCGCACTTGAATGGAAGAAATGAATACAGAATGAACCACATAACTTTAAAAACACGTTCCATTACGGTATTACATCTTTTTTATTTTACCGAATATTGTATTCCTTTTGGCGAAATAAGGGAATAAAGTTCCTATTTTTGTAGGCGGTGTTTATTCCTGACTATTTTATTTATTGTGGAATATCATGATCCATAATTTAAGTGTTCTCCTGATATTTCAATTAAGGATAACAAAGTCTGAGACATATTATCAGGCGAATTCATGGAAGGCTATTTACAGTCAAATCGGAGAATCATGAAAGGATAGATGTAATATTCTTACCTCCTACTTCCTCCTGAACTTAATTATCAATCAACAAGAGATTTAGACAACAGATGCTAAATCTTGACAAAATTCAAAGCAATGAGTTTTACACGCTATTTTATTCCTGGCTCAGAAAAATATTCCAGATTTGAACTTTCTGTTTTTTTCACTATTTCATTTCTGCTTTTCATCTTTCTTATTATAAGGGCAATTTCTGTGCCGATGACCCATGATGAAATTGGTACATTTTATCAATATGTACAAACCGGAAACTTTTGGCCTTTTATTGATAGAATGGATGGGAATAACCATTTTTTAAACTCTTTTTTGACTCATTTATTTTACCATATGCTGGGATCTTCCCCCATTGTTTTGCGTCTGTCAAACCTCCTGTTAGCACCTTTTTATTTCTTCTTCTGTTTTAAAGTATCTGAACAGCTGCAATCGAAGTTTCTTGGTTGGCTATTTTTCGGAGTGATGGCATTCACTTTACACTTCATTGAATTTCATGCTCTTTCACGGGGTTATGGTATCTCAATTACTTTTTTTGTAGGCTCACTATGGAAATTTATTACTGGGGTACGCAATGGTGATCTGAAGAGTTTTTATCTTAGTTTTCTTTTCCTTTTTTTATCGTCGTTGGCAATACTTTCGATGTCATATACCTACGTTTTGTTTCTTTTAGTCACATTCGTGTATTTTCTTGTCAATAATAGGAATATTAGGTTTATTGAATGGTTTAAGTTAATAGGATTTGGAGTTTTACCACTCTTATTTCTGGTCAAATTTTCATTATTCCTGCGGTTGAACGGGGCATATTTCGATGGTAATAGTACTGGATTATGGGAGACTACCTTTAAAACATTCCTTATGCCACTTGGCGATATAGGTTTTAGAACCATCAATTATTTCATGCTGGCATTTTCAGGCATATTAGCAATAACCATATTTTTGAATTTATTCATTGTTTTAAGAAATGGCAAGCAGGCCATAAGTTTCCATTTGATTTTTATTTACCTTCTAATTGGAAATCTAGTGATTACATATTTCGCAGTAAAAATTCTTGGACTGGTATATCCGGGTGACAGGATGTCATTTTATTTTTATCCTACACTTATTGGTGCTATTGTCTTTGGGGTTGACATGGCTGTTTCTTCAATGCGTATAAAAGCATTATATGTGTTGGCAATTCCATTATTTTATTTCCCTCTTCATTTTCTCACTGCTGTAAATCTTGATTATTCGGTATGGTATAAATATTGCCGTATTCCACAACGATTTTATAATCAGGTTATATTGGGATATACGCCAGGATGCAAACAACCTTCTGTTGCGGCCCACGGGCTAGAAGCTTATGTGTGGAATTTTTATATTCGTGAAAATGATATAAAAGCAAGTGTTATTTCAAAAGAACCTTTTCCTAATCATTACGCTGAATACGAAATGATTGAACTCCAGTATTTTCCCGGATGGCAGAATTATTATGACACCATTGACTTTGACCGGATTTCGAATATGCATTTATTAAAATCAAAACTGGGGTTTGAAACGAAAACTTATTCGTCTTTTCAAGATATCAAAACCAAAGGCAAAATTACGGATGAGGGTTATGGTATTGGTGAGGTGTTAGTTGATTCCATTAGGGGAAAGACAGTGGATATTGATTTTGATCTTTCAGTGCAAACATATAGGTCACTCGTATGCGGTGGGGTTACCATTTCAATTGATGATAGCATAGGTAAAAATATATACTGGGACTCAATATTTCTGAACTGGATTGGTGAATCCTGGAATGGTTCACCTCATAATTTTCGGAATACTCTGGTGTTGGGTATCCCTAAAAATGCATATATGCTGAAGATCAATTTTTGGAATATTAATAAGCAGGAATACTCAATAAATGAAGGCAAAGTTGTTATAACTCTTCTTTCAAATAAAAATGAGTCTGGTGCTGCAAAGGGAAATCTGTAATAGTTATTCAATCTCGGATTATGCGCATTTGTAACCAGAGCTGCGCGCGTTTGTAACCCGGGTTGCGCGCGTTTGTAACCATAAGTGTTCGAAACCTAAGCTGAGCTGTAAAATGTTTTGATTATCTGAGGATTACCTCCGCATAATATCACAATTTCTTCGATAAGTAAGGCTTCAAGTTGATTTGCTAATTTGATTTTGGGGAT